>SDBS01001712.1_pt1 | contig 22247 bp, 12 predicted proteins | sample 2277091 | NCBI WGS metagenome assembly SDBS01 (sample SAMN10404972, study PRJNA504765) | marine sediment metagenome | isolation source: marine sediment core GS10_PC15, 163 cmbsf | place: Arctic Ocean: Southern Knipovich Ridge | collected 2010
ATGATGACAGTAATTACCCGATTGACCTATCTGTTTCATTGAACCAGGAAGAAACTTATGAAGCCATCTGGAATGAATGGTCACTGGAACTCTGTTTTGAATGGGAAAGATGGTTCAACCTGATAAGGCGTGACAGCCTGGTTGCTGTGATCTCGAGGCATGTCCCCTTTGTAACCCAGCAACCTGTTACCAATATTCAGCCCTACCATAAATTTCTGCCCATACCCCAGTTTGAATTTGAGGTAACCGAAGGATTGGTGCAAAATAAGGGTTATTAATTATGAAAAAAACAATCCTGACCCCTGTTATTGTAATTCTTCTGGCCTCATGTGTGGACCTGGAGGAGGTACCAATCGGGAAAGTGGCACCGGAAGGATATTTCAAGTCTGAAAAAGACATGGAAGGCTTTGTGGTGGGTATGTATGCAACCATAACAGCATCCAGATCTCCCTTTGCAGTCTTTTTGATGGTGGATATCCTTTCTGATGACATGGATATAAGCCAGGTTAATTTCCGGCCCTACAGGTATTTCCTGAACCAGTATGAGTTCAATGCCTCAAATACCATTGCCGGTAACTCGGATGGGGAATACTGGGTTGTATGCTATTCAGCGGTCAATTGTGCCAATATCATTATCGAAAATGCCCCTAAGATGACAGCTGTTACGGAGGAAAAAAGGCTGGCTTTTGAGGCCGAGGCCAGGTTTATAAGGGCATTCAGCTATTTCCACCTGGTCAGGGTGAACGGGGATGTCCCCTATAACGCCAAACCCCTGGCCGATCCCAAGGAAGGGAAAACCAAACCCAGGGATTCGGCTGAAGATATCTACAGGGCCATTGTTGAAGATCTGAAATTCAGTATAGAGCATCTCCCGGACCAGAGTTCAATGACAACCTCTCAGGGATTCAGCGTAAGATCACGGGCCACCAGGGGGGCTGCACTAGGACTCCTGGCCAAGGTTCATCTTACACTGACCACATATAATAAAATCTATGCTGATGCATACGAATACAGACCCATCAATGATGGCCTGATAGACAGCCTGGCCACAGGATTCGGTTCACACTGGGAGGCTGCTGCTTATTATGCCAGGCAGGTGATCGATAACAAAGCTGCTTTCGGGTATGAACTGGAAGATGATTTTCAGAACCTTTTCAATGGGAAAAAGGGAGACTGCAGGGAATTTCTTTTTTCGGTCGATTTTGCCGGGAATGTGCAGGGACCCAGGGTTGCCGGACAGGAATACGATGGCTGGCACAACAACAATAACGGGGGAGCCTTATGGATACCCCAGGAAACCGGTGGTTGGGGGACTGCCGCCACGACCATGGACCTGTTCGACTTATATCATTGGGGGGACTACAGAAAAGATGTAACTTTCGATATAACCTGTGTCCTGTATGAAGATGCTCCAGTTTATAATGAGATGACGGGTAAACCGGAAGGAACCATCCTGGATTCATATCATTACAGTCAGATTGAGTCTCTGCCCAATCCCTATATCGCAAAATGGAGCCGCTATCCGGGCATGGTTGAGGGCTGGCCTGACAATACAAGAAATTCAATGAATTACCCACAGATGAGATATGCAGAGGTGTTATTGATTGCGGCAGAGGCGCAGAATTACTTGGGACAAACTGCAGAGGCCATTGGATACCTTAATGAATTGAGGGCAAGGGCCCGGAAACGTTCCATGAACCCGGATGATAACAGCAACTACCCGGTCGATCTCTCTAACGGGATGTCCCAGGAAGATGCTGCAAAGGCCATATGGGATGAATGGAGACTGGAGCTTGCTTTTGAATGGAAAAGATGGTTTAACCTGGTACGCAGCGACAGCCTGAGTGCAGTCATATCCAGGCATGTTCCCTATGTAACAGGTACACCTGTTAATCCGCAGCCATATCATATACTATTACCCATTCCCCAGATGGAAATGGACAATACAAGTGCACTCATTCAGAATAAGGGATATTAATAGGATTAATTGATATGAAAAAAACGATATTTATCACAAGTCTAATGCTTCTCCTGGTATCCTGCATGGATCTGGAAGAAAATCCCATTGGTAAGGTCGCTCCTGAAGGTTACTTCCAGTCAGAGAAAGATGTTCAAGGATTTGTTCAGGGTCTCTATGCCAATCTCGCACAGAGCAGGTCATTGTTTGCCTGCGATCTTTATTCAGATCTCTTATCCGATGAATATGATGTCAGCGCCGATAATTTCAGGCCTTACAGGTTCCTTTTGAACCAATATGAACATGGCCCGGCGGATTTCCTCCAGGAAGATTCGGATGGTGGATACTGGGTAGCCAGCTATGCCCAGATCAACCAGGCCAATGTTATCATTGTAAATGTGAGTGAAATGATCAGTCTTGTTGAAGAGAAGAGGCTGGCATATGTGGCAGAAGCCCGTTTTGTTCGGGCACTTATTTATTTCCACATGATACGACGGCATGGAGACATTCCTTTCTACACTGAACCACTGGCTGATCCAAGGGATGCCAAAGTTGTTACGAGAACCTCAGCAGAAGAGATCTACCAGTACATCATAGGGGACCTTAAAATCTGCCTGGAAGACCTTCCAGATCAGAATGCTTTCACGACAAGCCAGGGCGTCAGCATGCGGACGAGACCAACCAGGGGCAGCGCATTGGCCCTCCTGGCTAAAATACACCTGACCCTGACCACTTATAATGAGATTTATGCCGATGCTTATGATTACAGGACTATTGATCAGGGCATTATCAACAGCCTGGCGGAAGGATTCAGCTCCCACTGGGATGCAGCCGCCTGGTATGCCCTGGAGGTAATCAACAACCGTTCATCTTTTGGATACGAACTGGAGGATGATTTCCAGAATCTATTCAATGGGGAAAAAGGAGATAGCAAGGAGTTTATTTTTTCAGTTGACTTTAGCGGAAATGTGCAAGGGGGAGGAATAGCCGGCCAGACATACGATGGCTGGATGAATAACAACGATAATGTAGCTGCTTACAGGAAGCCGATAGAAGTTGGCGGATGGGGAGCTATGGGAAGCACGATGCATTTGTTTGAGCTTTTCCACTGGGGCGACTACCGACGGGATGTGTCTTTCGATATTACACTATACATGTGGGAAGAAGCTCCGGTATATAATGAAATGACCGGCAAGGCCGAGGGAACCATTCTTGATAGCTATCATTATAGTCAGATAGAGCCATATCCCTATCCCTACAGTGCAAAATGGACCCGTTTCCTGGGGGAAGTAGGAGAGTGGCCAACAGGCCATCTCAGTTCCTATAACATTCCGGATATGAGATATGCCGAGGTTCTGTTGATCGCAGCCGAAACCCTGAATGAAATGGGACAGACTGCAGAAGCCATTGGTTACATGAATGAATTGAGGGCAAGGGCACGAAAAAGGTCCATGAACCAGGATGATGACAGCAATTATCCGGTTGACCTCTCTGTTTCAATGAATCAGGAAGAAGCTTATGAAGCCATCTGGAATGAATGGTCACTGGAACTCTGTTTTGAATGGGAAAGATGGTTCAACCTGATAAGGCGTGACAGCCTGGTTGCTGTGATCTCGAGGCATGTCCCCTTTGTAACACAGCAACCTGTTACCAATATTCAGCCCTACCATATATTTCTGCCCATACCCCAGTTTGAATTTGAGGTTACTGAAGGATTAATACAGAATAAAGGCTATTAATTATGTATGCAAGCCTGGCACAGGAAAGGTTATAATTCCTGAGGAATGATAACTTATTCAGCAGGGCTTATCAGTGCGAAATAATAAATTTATAGACCTTGAACCTGTCAACAGCGGCTAACTTTATGTAGTAGATCCCCGCCGGGTAATTCTCAGTATCCAGGTAAAGTGCATCACCCGTTATAAGTCCAATTTCCATTTGCCGGCCGGAAAGGCTTATAACAGAAAATCTTCTGTAGTCTACTACATTGAGGAGGATCAGGGTTTGATCAGCCGGATTCGGGAACAGAGAAATCCTGGGATACTGCAGATCATCAGTGGAAACACCGGCATCCAGCACCTTGATAAAAAAATCATCCTCAAAGAAATTTTCTCCAAAAATCGTTTCCCCGTTATCTGTAATACTGACCTTTGCTATTGCAGCTCCCAATCTTTTGGGTGTAACCCATATGTAGATGTTTGAATCACCCTGTTCGTAAACAAGGCTGTCAAAGTCAAAATACCTGTCGTGGACTGCCCAGAATTCCACATCGAGTTCTTCTTTTACTTCTTCATTTCCATCGGTCACACCCGTTAGATTAATTACCTGTTGTCCTTTTGATAGCTCAATATAAGCTGTATCCAGCTCATCGAAGTATGGAGGCTGGTTGATATAATTGATCACCCAGGTGGAAAAACTCATTCTCGTCGCCGGCATGAACTCGTTCGTATTGGCTGTATCATTCTCGGTCAGTAATACAGTGGTAATGTTTTCCCCGCTGATACCCTTGTTGAAATAGAGTACAAGCCGTACAGAATCCGTACCGGTGTATTCTTCAAGTGAGATCCTGTCGATTACATCGGAATTGTCGAAGCTTGCACTGACTTCCAGTTCCTGGTCCTTATCAGGATCCCCGTCAGAAATACCGTGGAGGGTGATTGCGAGACTGTCGGGTGATCCCACCAGGATGGTATCTTGAACATTTTCTATGGTTGGAGGGTGATTGTTATACTCGCCTCCTGACAGGATAAAGGTAGATACCGACATGGGCGGGAGTGAGAAAGATTCGCTGCCAGCAGGTATTGGTATATCCTGACAGTTTTCTGTCGCCGATGTCCTGGCCAGGCGTGTATCGGTTGCCATATCGTAGGAATCGAAGTTCACGATTTTATCTGTGCTGGATTTGTTTATAAGGACGTACGTCATTGAATTGTTCTCTTCATGCCAGAATGCATTGACAAGCACATCTATATCCAAGCTGCTGCTTTCAACTACCCTGGCCCCGGGCCTGACGTAGCGGTAATAATTCTTCGACACATAATATTTCTTCAATTTAACACCGTTCAACATCAGGTTTTGAGTCTGGCCAGGATGATAAGGATCAAAGGTTTCCCCTGAAATGGTCCAGAATACCCAGGCATTCAGCTTTCCAAATTTCAGGGCGTTACTCAGGCCGGAAACCAACCGAATGGCACCCTCATGTGTATTCTGTTGTCCAGACGTTTCAGACATCCAGAACTGTTTCGGATATCCGGGATAATTGACATATTCATCATAATATTTTTTCCAAAGCTCACCCCCTGTCTCTCCGGGACCGATCCCGTCTCGTTCATAATGATGAACTGCCATTATATCCACATATTCACGTGCATCGGGATCACTGTTCAGGGTGTCCATCCAACCTTTAATGTCATTTTCTCTTATAAATACTTCTTCCGGGTAGAACAATTTGGTAGTGATCCCTTCCAGTTCGAATCGTTCACCGACCACTTTGATCAGGTCGCAATAGGTCCTGGGAGTATACTGGCATGATGCATAAGGCTCCCAGAATGTGGGTTCGTTTTGCAGGCTGATGGCATACAGATCTATTCCAATTTCCTGTTTCACCATTTTTATAAAGGCAACCACATATTCGGCAAATTCCTGGTAATACTTCGTAAGCAATATGCCTCCTTCCCGAAAGTTATTGTTCGATTTCATCCAGGGCGGCGGAGACCAGATAGAAGCAATTAATTTAGGATTTCCGACGGTATATAGGTCTTTTAAATAATTAAAAAACTTACCGTCATCACCATTATAGATATTCTCCCTGAACCGGTCCATATCTATAGAATAAGGATCACTATTATCGTTCACGGGCTCAAAACTTGGAGGAGAAACAGGGATCCTTATAATGCTAACACCAAGATCATTGATTATTTCATTAATGAACCAGTCTGAATGATATTGCCCTCTTGACCATTCTACTTTCTCCATACCAAAGCCTCCAAAACCTTCAATGATCTGGTGTTTCTGTTGTAGATCAGTTGTTATCTGAACGGCATCCTGCTTTTCAGTCACTATTACATCCACACTTATTTGGATGCTGTCAATGCCACCACCACCTGTTCCCCCCACATCCTTTAGAGTCACATAGATAGTCGTGGATCCGCTTATATCAGTGGTTTTGAATTGCAAAATACCGGTTGAATCACCCTGTATATAGGATATATCGAGATTTTCAATCAGGTCATTAGCGGTTGTCACTGCTGAAAGGTTCAACCCCTGGTTTTGATTGTGGTCCCCATCTGTAATCCCTTTCAGTATTATATGATACGATTCACCTGAAGAAAATGCGTAAATATCCGGAATATCATCAATTGTAGGTGCATAGTTTTTTGCAGGATCCCTGACCTTTACCTCAAAACTTATTTGCTTCTTATTGTTCCCTCCGAAATCCTTGTTCCCGGAATCTTCAACAGTCAGTGTTATCGTTGCCGTTCCTTCAGGCCCACCAGGTGTCCATTGCAGTACAGCCGTACTGTCTCCCTGGGTATACATGATCACAGGGTCCGAAACGATCCCCGGATCGGAACTGGTAGCGGTAACAGAAATTGTCTGAACATTGCTCGTATCTCCATCTGAAATACCAGACAATAAAATGGTCCTGGTTCCTTCGTCCGAATAGACCGGTTCCTGATCACGAACAGGATCGATGGTGGGGGGTAAATTAAAAGATGCAAAAATTTCAATTTCATACATCATCAGTGATGGTCCTTCTCCCGATGATGCATACAAGCGGATTTTTGACGTTGATACAGGTGAAAAAATCTCTTTCACCACAGGAGTACTATTATTGGTACGGTGAACAATATCCGTCCATGCCGAACCGGTCCAGGATTGAAGCTGGTATTCATAAACAGGATGATTATCACCATAAAAACCTGTATAGAAGTTAATGCTTTCGACCCTATACTCTTGTTCAAGATCCACCTCGATCCAATGTGGATATCCGGTATTCTGGGAGGTCCATCTGTTTACGTTACTGTAGTTTAATCCATCAACCGCTTTCCATGCTGGCTGCGAAAAAGTTTCAGAATCAACTGTTACCGGTTTGTTTACGGCTACGTTTACCTGGGAATAAAGATTAAAGCTATAAAGAGTAAAGCATACCCATATGAATGATCTTTTCATTGTGAAAGTTGAATTTATTTTTTCTCTATCCATTTCAATTTTGCGATCCATATCCCATCCAGTGTTGGCATGGTGGAGGCAATATAATACTGGCCATTATGAAAAATGATCTCCGGTGCTGCAACGGGCAATTTCTCTATAAAATAAGTATTATCGTCAATACCAAAATACATTGGATTGGGCGAAGCATACACTGTGGTCTGGCTGTTTTTACCATAGATCTGGGTGACGAAGAGGTAGAACAGCTCACTTTGCTCCAGATATACAACATGCGGACATTCATCGGAATACCTGGGAGAATTACCTGGGAAAGGGGGTGTATGTGAAACTATTACGGATTCACTCCAGTTCGTATTATCGAGGGAGGTCCGGCAATACGCCGCGCCATCGGGTTCTATGAGACTTGTGTGACTGGTATAATAACAATAATACGTATTTCCCATTTTTAAAACCATTGGATCACGGGCATGGTTGTACTGGGGAGGTTCGCCTGTATCTTCTGTAAACAGGTCTGGCTCGCCGTCTTCCTTTTTCAAAACCCTTTTAAAGTGCTTCCCGTCTCCACTTATGGCCAGGCAGATCCTGTTCCAGTCACCATAAAACATGTAATAGAGCCCCTCTTCTTTTAATACATGCGGTGCTTGCAGTCCACCCTGACTTTCTCCCAACATCGTGTCTGCCATCATCGAGATACCCATGGGTTTCCAGTTCTTATCCTGTAAATCCTTTCCTTCCCACCGGTAAAAAAGCCGGGTATGTCCACCACATTCTGTCTTCCTGATGCATGACCACAACTGCCAGGTACCATCTGCTGCCTGCCATATACCAAAGTCTACCGGTTGCTGTTGTTCTCCGGTCAGTGCTCCAAGGTCAGGATTCTCGGCAATCTGCCAGAATTCACCGTCGATAACAGGAACGAGAACCGGAGTCTTTGGTTGCTGAGCAATTAAGGCCTGAACAGGGCAAAACAAAAAGAGGAACAAAAAACAAGTATAAAAGGAGAGAGATTTCATGGTTTTGATTTTTCGGCTTCAGTTAACAATTCAACGATCTTGTCACATCTGTTATCCCGGGCCCTGTCGATGGCCCTGAAACCATTGGAGTCTCTGTATTGTACATCGGCTCCCTTGCCCAGTAATTCCTTTACCTTTTCAATATCTCCTTTCCATGCTGCTTCCTGGAGTTCTTTATGCATGTTCCTGTTTGCATTCTTCTCATCATCTGTAATCATATCAGTTCCATGCAATTCAGGTAACCTTCTATTTCCCAGTATGTATAAAATATTTCCGGCTTCCCGATTTTTTGCAAGGTTCTCAGGAGTCTGATTTTCTGAATCTTTTATTGATACATCTGCTCCTGCGTGCAACAATGCCAGGGTAATGGTTTCATATCCCATCTCCGCTGCATAATGAAGGGGTGTTCTTCCCATTGAATCAATGGCATTCACATTGGCTCCAGCTTCGATAAGAACTTCAACAACATCTTCCTCAACCACTGTCCGATTATCAACAAAGTGCGAATATCCCTGTAATGCAGCCCAATGTAAAGGGGTCTTACCATGGATATCTTTTGCTTCAATCAAAGCACCTGCCAAAATCAGGTCTCTGATCCGGTTAAGGGTGTTCTCTTCCTGTTGCCGCCAGCCGGTATTGGCATTGGAGACAGCGCTATGTAAGGGAGTCCATCCATCGATGGTGATGGCTGTAACATCAGGCTTAGCTTCAAGGACCATTTTGAAAATCTCATATTTATCGTATTCCTTTTTCCTGTTTTGAATACCATGGTTCCCAATAAAACTGGCAGCCGCAGCATGCAAGGGAGTCCATCCGTCGAGTGCAGGAAAGTTTACGTCTGCACCATGATCGATGAGGTAGCGGACCGCGTCTCCGTCTCCATTTAACAGGGCATTGTGCAGAATGGTCCAGCCATCGAAGCGTTGAATATTGATATTGCCTGCATCCAATGCCGTTTCAGCATCCTCCAGTTTTCGGGCATGACCATCGCTGGCACCCTGCCATTCAGAATGAATTGGGAAATCATCAAAATTGCTCAATAAACCGGTAGTCTTTTCTTGATCGATCCATGCTCTATCAGGGGATGTTACCTTGTCCGGATCTTTCAGATGTTTGTTTTTCCCAACGATCGTGATAATAGATTTCGCAGGAACAATCATTGGTTCTCCAATGTGATACTTGTCTTTTACCTGGAACAGTTCGGTTTCTGTTGATTGATATACTTTGAATTTTCCTGGAATCTGCGGCCCGTTTTCCAATGATATATATAAAGTATTGCTTGAATTATTCAACATTACAATGGTAAGGATCCCGGTGTCCGGATGTTTATAGGCAGATATGGATAATGAATCTGAGGGTGATTCGGTTTTTATCCGGATAGCTCCAGGGCGGATATACCGGTAGAAATGCTTGGAAGTATAATATTTTTTCGTGGGTTTGCCATTTAGCATAAGGGTGTATACCTGTTCATTGGATCCTCCGGTTTTTCCTGAGATCTGCCAGTAAAGCCATGCACTGAAGTTTCCTATGGCCAGGTAATTATGTATATCATTTGCCAGGGCAAATGCACCCTGCCATGTGGTATCATGACCGGATGTTTCAGTCATCCAGTTCTTCCGGTTGAGTCCGGCTGTAAGATCCTTCCATTCTTTAAGTCCTTGAGGGCCTGCACGCCGGTGAACCGCAATATTACCCTGGAAATTCTTTGTTTCCGGATCGGTAAAAACGGGCTGAAGGAATGCGAACACTCTCTGAGGGAAAAAGACGTCTTCGTTGATAAGGATCTTTGCATTGATCTTTTCCTTATCAAATTTATTTGAAACGGCTCGTACCGCCTCCCTCATGCCGGGTCCATGATACAGACACGACCGGTAGAATTGTGCGAAAATACATTCATTCTGCATGCTCACCCAGTTGATATCAATATCCCAGTTTTTTTTCGTAATGATGATAAAGGCTGCAAGGTATTCAGCAAACTCATCAAACATGTCTGCCCTGAGAAAACCGCCCTGTATGGGAGCTTTGTTCGTTTTCATATACTGGGGGGGTGACCAGGGAGTAGCCATAAAACGGTCCACACCTCTTTTTTTGAATTCCTGCACAAATTGCATGGTTTCCTCCAGACCCCTTCGCCGGTTGTTATTGGCCATATGATATCCATTCCAGTTGAAATGATCAGGATCATCGTCATCGTTCTTATACTCAATATGCTCGGGAATCGGGATTCGCAGGATACTCAATCCCAGATCATAAACTACCATGTCAAAGAATTCCGGTTCCGAATATTCCTCCGGGAATTCCTTATAATTGATCATACTGGTACCAAATCCGTCAATGGTCTGATATTCTGTTCCAGGATCAATTCTAACAAAGGAATATTGCTGACCTGTGTCTGTTTTACAACTACATATCAAAAGTAAAGTAATTGAGAACAGGATTAATTTTCGTACCATGACATTATTTTAGGTGATATATTCAAATGTCACAAATTACCTGTGAATTACTATCCTGTATTATCCTGAACATAATACGAATATGCAGTATTAATAAAAATTGAGTGCTTAATAGACCGGTGGAATGATCTGTCTGTAGAGGATTGTCTAATGTTTTAGCTTATCTACTTTCATCAAAGCTTCAATGAAATAATAATCGGCTGCTATCTTCGGTTTATCCACATCCAGATTTCTTGCTTTACTGGCCGTGGAATGTTTCAAGATAAATCCTAAGTTTTCATTCGGATTGTTTCTGTAATTACTGGATGAAAGGCTTTGCAGGGTTTTAAGGGCAAATTGGTAGTATTTTTCCCCTTCGCCGGGAGGAAGAAGTGAATATATTTCCAGTAAACCAGAAGCAGCAACTGCAGCTGCCGACGCATCCCGTGGAGCATTTGGAATATCCGGGTCATTAAAATCCCAGTAAGGGATCAGATCCTCCGGAAGCCGGGGATGTTCCATATAGAATTGCGCCGTCTTTTTTGCATACTCAAGGAAGATCGGATCACCTGTTTCCCTGAAGGTAACAGCAAATCCATAAAAGGACCTGGCATGTCCCCGCGACCAGGTAGATTCTTTTGAATATCCGGCCCAGGTTTTTATTACTGCTGGCTGATGTGTTACGGAATCGTAATCAAGACAATAATACGTACTGTAATCCTTTCGTATATGATTCATACGGGTAACTGTAGCATGTTCCAGTGCGATATTATACAGCGAGCTGTCACCGGACATCCGGAAAGCATAAAACAGCAATTCATTACTGAGCATACCGTCTATTACCACCGGGAAATCAGCATTCTGACCTGGCCAATTTTCCCATGATTTCACACATCCAACATCCGGATCATAACGGATGGACAATGTTCTTGCACCGATGGTGAGCACATCTTTATATAACTCATCCTGAGTGAGTTTATAACCATTACCAAAGCTGGAGTATAACATAAATCCCAGGTGATGAGTTTGGGTATTAAATTTTTGTAATTCAAGCCCGGCGGTCCACTGTTGAGCAAAAATTTTCCATTTTTCTTTCCCGGTATATTCATAGAGATACCATAATATTCCTGCAAGGTATCCCGATTGCCAATTATCAGGTTCGAGAGTAACCAGGTTGCCATCATTGTCCATTGAACCTGGATATTGATTGATATCCAGATTTTCAAGGAAATAGGTAACTTTTTGCAGGGCAAATTGCATGTTTTCATCGATGAAATGATTCAGATCCGGATTTGCCGTTTCTATCTTGCGATCCCAGCAATTCGTCAAAACCACAATAAAAACTAGAAGTATATATGGTATGTAATTCCCTTTCATTTCAACATATCAATAAACTAAAATAGCTTATAATTATAGAAGTTGTATCCTGTATTATCCTGTACTTTCCTAAGTATTAACCGGTTTATTAATCCATTATAAAATGCTATAAAGAGTTTCTATTTATAAAACTTAAATAATTCTTTGGAATTCGTTTACCCTCTCTCACGGTGGTCAATTCAGTATTTGCAAAAAGTGTATCAATGACAGTAATACCATCAGCTACAATTCTTTTCAAGGGACTATCTCCATAAGCCAGAATGCCCACCTGTTCACCGATGGTCAGATTTTTACCACTCGTGGATTCAATGATCTGAACCAGGGTTTTATCTTCCAGAAGAACAAAAGCATGCTTCTCACCGATGGTATCAATCTTTATTTTATCCTGCACTTGCAGCACGAAAGAATTTCTTAAACAGAATTTTTGCAGAGCGGATATTATTTCAATGGGGAAAAAACTACCCCTGGGAAATATCAGATGTATCTCATCGTATTTTGAGAAAAGATCTTTGGCCATCACCAGAATTTCAATCAGTTCATCTTCGAAACTATCATATATTGCAGAATACTGCTTATTTGGCAGGGAATTCATTACTGGCAACGGTTTATCCAATGGACGACTGACAATATATATAATAGCCAGGATCAATAGGATTAAGACTCCAATGGTGAGACCAATGATGATTTTGATCAGCACAGTGTACAATTTAATTTTCTCACCTACAAATTCTTGATTCTGGCGGTTTTGTACCCGGTCGTTCCTGACAATCCACTGGGTTGGTTTTAATATCTCATTTCTAACAACATTCAGGTTTTCGGTCAGATAGTTCCTGATTATATCCTGTTCCGATATATTTATTTTGATCGTATCATATTGAAAACCGAAAATACCTGGCCTGATTCTTTTTATTTCAATAAAGTCTATCCGGGCTTGATGCAGTGCATTAACAATACTGTCGCTTTCCGGTATGACCTGATTGACGAAATGGTCAAGGAAATACCTTGATGTATCCAGTCTGGCACAGTAATCCTCTCTTTCCCTGCAATATCTGTATAGCGAATCAAAATCACGATCCATATTGTGTAGATTCTCAGAACGAAGTTTTATGTATTTATCATCGTTTGTGATGGAGTATAATTCATGGAGAAGTTCATCTTTGTTAAAACTGTTGTAAAACTTTGAAATATATAGCTCGCGCTCTTGGTGGAACCTGTACATCTCAATTTTCGTGAGATTTATTACCCTGAACTGATAGAGTAAAAATCCATATGCAATCGACAGGATTACCAACAGAATAATCAAAAGAACCATGACTCTCCTGTATATATAGTTTAGGCTGAGTTTTAATCCTATATTCTTAAAAAGTCTTTTTCCCATAACACCATTTATTAAATAATTGAATTTCGGAGGTGTACCTTATAAGGAATTATTATATGAGCTGTTTTTTTCTGAAGTATCAATTCGGCAGCAGTTTTTCCAATGGCCTCCCAATCTGTGGATATTACAGTAATGCCTCCGGCAAGTATTCGCTTTAAATGTGTTTCATTGTAGGAGATCAGTCCGATCTGTTTTCCGAGTTCCAGTTTCTTGTGTCTTGTTATTTCTATAAACTCGACAAGATCTTCGTCATCCAGGATTACATAATTGTTTTGATCCTGTACGATATCAGGCTCTAACCTGTGCACGACATTACAATCATAATCATGCATTTTACAATAAATGCAGAATCCTTTGATGACTTCAGCAGGGTGTGCACTGTTCTTCTCATTATATATGAGAAAGTGCTTCTTATATTTCGAAAGATGATCATTCATGGATATCAATGCCTCACGGATATCGAGTTCAAAATTCTGATAAACAGATGAATAGGCAGGCTTAATCCCTTTAATGAAATTATCCAGGAGGATCAATTGATGATCCTTGAAACGATTTAATAATTCCGTGGCTTTTGAATAATTTTGTTCAGACATGAAAAAGGGAATTACCAGATAATGATCGTATTCTTTCAGATGACTTAAGATGATCATCTCAAACTTTGAAATGTCGTAGTTATAAACATACACATCCACAAGCGCGTGATCTTCCATCTCACTCATGAATGCTTCATAAATATTCCGTTTATAATCGGAAATCTTGTTGGTGATAAATGCAATCCGTTTTTTATGGTCAAAATCTGTTTTGGAGATGAAATATCCCCGTCTTTTTACGGATGTAATGATCCCTCTTTTGCGCAGTTCATTGAGTGCTTTTTCAACCGTATCCCGGGAAAGATAATAATCTGTGCTAATATCATTGATTGAGGGTAATCGGTCACCAACGTTCAACTTTCCATCCTTGATGTCATTGATGATCAAATTCACCAACTGGATATACTTTGGTGTTTTTGAGTTATCTGATATTTCATTGAACTCCTGCATGTATAAGAAGTGTCGTATTGCGCCTTAATAATAAAGTATAGGGTGCAGGAAATGAATTTTGATGAATAAATTTAATAAAATTACCAGACCAAATGAAATAACCTGCTCATTCTTTCAGGAGATAAATATTAATCCCTTCATTACTTGCCTGTTACTTTGTCAGTTCCCAGATTTATTGCGTGCATACAATTTCCAATGATTAAATCCCGGACAGGATAACGCAGGATAAATTGATAAATAGTTAATGCTATTTTTAATTCCGCCATTATAGTATTGTGATCTTAGGATAGTCTAATCATGAAACATATTCAAAAATCCCTGTTTTCAGTCCTGCTGGCTGGAATTTCCGTCCTGGCAGTATCCCAGGATCTGAAAAAAATTAATTTCAGCGCAGACCTGGGCTCCGGATCCAAGGATTTTCCGCATTACTGGAAAAGTACCGGCTTTACTCCCGCCGACCTGCTGGACTACCCGGACATGGAAATGACCCTGGATTACATTAAGGCCTCCGGGGCAATCGAATTCATCCGGCCTCATTACCTGCTTTACCATGTGAAGATCCGGAATTTTGGTTTGCCTGATCAGGAAATTGACTGGAGTGGACTGGATGCCATGCTCGACAAGATTATTCAGGCAGGTTTGAAACTCTTTTTCGAATTCATGGGGAACCCGGCGGACCGGGAGATTGATTTTGCCGATGAAAATGACCTGTATGCATGGAAGGACTTTGTAAGGGATCTGGTACTGCATTATTCGGACCGTTTTGGGGAAGAGACTGTTGAAAGCTGGCTGTTTGAAACTACTAACGAGCCCGACCTGCCGTATTTCTGGGAACATGGTTTTATCAAATTTTTAAACTATTATGATGCCTGCAGCGAGGGACTGAAGGAGGCCAATCCGGATATCCGCTTCGGCGGTCCGGGAACAGCCTTGGGTGCCAGTCCCATTTTTAAGGTATTGATGGAACACTGCGCCTGGGGCAAAAATTATTTCACAGGAGAGAAAGGCGTCAGGATTGATTTTGTTTCCACCCACCGCAAAAACGTTCCACACCAAATGATAAAGGCTGAACTTGAGGTCTGGAACTACATTGAAAAAGAATTCCCGGAAATGAGCGGAAGGTTACCGGTGGTAAATAATGAAGCTGATCCAATTCCCGGGTGGGGAAGGCCTTATTTCTGGAGGACCGGTCCCTGGTATGCCGCCTTCATCGTCCAGTCGGTCGAATTGCATAATCGCCTGATTCTGGACTCCGTTGCCGGCGGATATGCGCTGCTGGGCAATGATGACGGGTTCCTCGGAAGCTGGAAAAAAAGAACCCTGACGGCCAGGTTTATCCCGGGTGATAATGACCGTCCGGTAAAAGGGAACCTCAGGACCGGCAGCAGACAGATAGGCAAAATGGAAAGGGATGAGTGGAAGCCCGTCAGCCGTTTTTTCCTCATAAAGAAACCTACCCTGACAGTAATGAGCCTGATGGGATTGTTCGGGGATACCCGCTTTGATGTGGAGGGAATTGATGATGAGGCCTTTCCGAATGCCGGTGCCATTGTATCTCGGAATGGTTCAGGGGATGTGATCACGGCCATTTTCAATAAACCGGAGATGTCCTTGAGGGATAAAGATTTCAAATCCACTGCGGAGATGCCGGAAGCACAAAGAAAACTAATTGCCAGCCAGGGCGTGGATATAACTCTTCGCCTGGCAGGACTCGAAAACGAAAAGTACAGGCTGGTACACTACCGCTTTGATGAAAAAAACAGCCATGCTTATTCCAGTTGGCTTGAAATGGGAAGCCCTGAAGATATTACCACCTCCCAGTATTATGAACTGGCGGATGCTATGGAGCCTGCCATCATAGATAATTCGGAATTAAATATCCGGAACGGGGAGCATGACGTAAACATTAAATTTCCTGCCAGTGGAGTGAGTTTCGTGATACTGGCAAAGGATACCGGGAAACCTGGTCAGGTAACAGGACTTAGCAGCAAAAAATACCAGGGACTCAATGGCGAGGATGTCATCATGCTGAACTGGGATAAGAGTGCTGAACGAGGAGTGCTGACTTATGAAGTCTATGCAAAAATACCAGTTGAAAGATCTTTTAAAAAGGTCAATCCGACCCATATGTTTGCTACGGGCTATGCACATGTTATTGCCGATTCGGAGAATTACCAGTACAAGGTACGCCAGGTAGATTACTGGGATCGCAAAGGGAAGTTTTCGGATATCCTGACCGTGAAATAATAAATTATCGATAGTTAATAAGTTGGGATTTACAAATTAGTAAAGGATAATGCAGAATATCATTCATTATTCCGGTACACAAAATACCATTCCCCGGAAAGACCCGATGATTGAGGGAGAATTTTAATTATAAACTTTTTAATGGCGATCGAAAACTACCACTGGATTATTAGAAACTGTAAAACTTGCTTCATCAACGACTGAACTATTTAACCTATGAACAGAAGAAAATTTATCAAAAACAGTATCGGAGCAACCGTTACTGGGACAACTATGGCTAATATTTCTCCCTTTGCCATGTCTTTATTAACACATGATTATACACCCTTTAGTGAGATCTCCAGCCCTCATAATGTAAAGATTAACCTTAAGCCGATAATGACCAACATGATCCATACCGATGTGTGGGAAGGTCCCTGCCGGTTTAACGTAGTATCTGTTGAGGAAGAAAAGAGAAGGGTCCTGGATGATTATCATTCGTGGTGTAATGATGTTCAGTCCAATCAGATTGGTCTGGAGGAAGGCAATGTTCAAATCATGGAACCTGAGCTGATCATATTTGATGAAAATTTTAAGATTTCCACCGAACAGTTTGATAAAATTGAAAAAGATGCTCAGTTGGCAGATGCTTTTCTGGTTAGTCCGGGTGGGTCATCGATAGCGACGTATGATATAGCAGAAAAATACAGGAAACCAATCATATCAAAGATTGGATTAAACTGCCGTACGGTTGACATCTCTGCTTATACCAGGAGCCAGGGACTTGAAATGTATGTGCCCAACAACAAAGCTAAAATGAATCAGATTATTTCGGCTTTAAGAACACGTAAGGTTTTGTCCCAGACCAGGATCCTGTATCCTACCGATTGGAAATGGCCGTCTGTGGCATCTGTTACCGGGATCAATGAACCTGAAAAACTAAATGATAGATTTGGAGTTGAAATCGTAATTATACCCTATGAAAAACTTTCTGCTGAAGTGGAAAAGATGCTGGCAGATAAGAATCAGCGGAGACTTGCAGAACATATGGCAGGCCAGTTAATTGAGGGCTCAAATCGCCTTTTTCTTGAGCGGGAATACGTTGTAAGAAGCATGGAGTTTTACAATACCATTGTCCATCTCATGCAAGAAAATGGGTGCAATGCTTTTACGATTGAATGTTTTGAATTCTGCTCAAGCCGTTTACCCGAGAGATGGAAGATCACTCCATGCATGATCCATACTATATTCAAGGATCAGGGCATCTCTTCAGCCTGTGAAGGGGATTTTGCGGCCCTGTTATCGATGCAATTACTAATGGGTTTGTCAAGAAAATCTTCCCACATGGGAAATATGTTTTTCAGGAAAAACGGGACAATGGAAATTAACCACGCTGTGCCCGGCATTAAAATGCACGGCCGGGATAAGGCAGGTTTATCCTACCAGCTGGGCCGCTTTGTGGAATCGGGTTGGGGAACCAAGGTAGTCGTTGATTTCTCTGAGAGCGTGGAGGAAAGGGTTACCGTAGTAAGGATGAATCCAACAGCAGACAGACTCCTGGTGTTGAAAGGTAAATTAGTAAATTCCCATGGATATAATGAAGATCTTTTGGGATGTTCTGTTTCAGCATTTGTGGTTGGGAGTGATAGCAATACAGCTACTGAATTCATGAAAAAACAGGTTGATTACGGCAATCACCTTGTATGGGTCTACGGAGATTATACAGAAGAATTAGAGCAAGTATGCGAAATACTCAATTTGAAGACAGATGTTGTCAGTTGAGAAATACATGAAATGTAATTTCTCAGTGACAATGTCAAACCTTTATTAACAGAAACTCTCTATAGCACTTTGTAATGGATTAATAAAATGGTTCTCCCAGCCTTTATGCCGGTCATTCCGTCCTCGCTGGTGTTAGTATATTTTTGTTTTTTTTTAACCCCAAAGTATAACTGCATCGTGAATTACAAGAATAAATTTCCATTTATCATCTTACTATTAACACTTATTTCCTGTGATAATCATATATCAAATCTTAACCGGTTTGAGAGTAAATGGTCAAAAAATGCACAGCGTCATTGGATTGGTCCGGAATACTGGTCGAACAGGCTGGAAGATTGGCAGATCAATAATGGAAGACTGGAATGCATCAACGGGGAGCTTCAACTTAGAACTGTTCATCTTCTCACCCGCGAATTATCTGATCATCCAGGAACACTCGAAATGGAAGTAATTACCGGTGTATTATCCGATGATATGCATTCGGACGAGGATACATGGACCGGCTTTATGCTTGGGGCAGGAGATAATGATCTTGATTACAGGGCAAGAGCTTTAATACACGTATCATCCGGAGAGGGAGGAGGCCTGATTGCGGCATTGAATGGCAGAGGCAAAATTATTTTTCTTGATAACGAGAACGATTTAAATCCAATTCAACCGGTGGAAGTGTTCGGTGGAAAAATAAACTTATCCGCAGATGCTGAATTCAAATTAAAATTATCCCTTTTGCCCCGGGAGAATGATTACAAGGTAGTCTTGTCAGTTTATGAAAAAAATAAAAAGGTAGCCGAATCTTACATAGAAAATGTACCTGCTTCCCGGTTGTCCGGGAATGTGGCTTTAGCAGCTAATAACGGTATGTTAAAACAGAACTGTTCAACCTTTTGGTATGAGAAGTGGAAGATTTCCGGTTCGAAACTGTCAGCACATGATGATCAGGTTTACGGTCCTGTGTATGGTGTGATGTACACCTTAAGCCGTAATATATTAAAACTGACGGTACAATTTGCACCGTTGGGAGAGAACGACCCTATGTCAGTTGCACTTGAAATTCTTAATGCAACTTCCGGGGCCTGGACAAAGGTTGGTGAGGAGAATATTGTCACACCAGGATGGACAGCCACTTTCAAAATTCCGGATTGGGAAAAACCCGAGGATGCAGATTTTCGAGTTGTTTATGATCTTCAAACAGGCCGTGGCAGGCATCAATTTCATCATTACAAAGGGATAATAAAACATGATCCCAGGGAAAAAGAGGAAATTATTATTGCAGGTTTTACTGGTAATAATAATGTATTGCAGCCCTTTTACAAATGGAGTGGAGATCTATCCGCCAATTTCACAAAAAATCATATCTGGTTTTCTCATACTGACTTAACCAGGCAGGTGAAAAAACAAAATCCCGATCTTCTTATTTACACAGGAGACCAGATATATGAAGGTCATCCATATAGACCGGATAAAAGCGGTGACTTTTCATCTTACCTGAACTACCTACAAAAATGGTATTTGTTTTATTGGGCCCATGGTGATTTAACCAGGAATATTCCTGCCATTTGTATACCTGACGACCATGATGTTTTCCAAATAAATCTATGGGGGGCAGGTGGTAGGCCGGCAAGACATCATCCGGAAATTCTGGATTCCATACCCGAAAGATATCGAAAACGAACCAATGTTTATTGTTGCGATGGTGGTGGTTATGAAATGCCACCTGATTGGGTCAATATGGTTGACAGAACGCAAACTTCACATCTTCCGGATCCTTTTGAGCCCACTCCACTGGAACATGGTATTGGTGCATATTTCACCGATATGTTATATGGAGGTATCAGCTTTGCTATTATTGAAGATCGTAAATTTAAATCATCACCCGATATTCTTGTGCCCGAAGCAAAACAAGTTGGGGGATTTCCGACCATTCAAGGATTTGACCCGGCCATTGCAGATAAACCAGAAGCTGTATTACTGGGAGAAAGACAATTAAAGTTTTTAGAATCCTGGGCTGCTGATTGGAAGGGGTCATATATGAAAATTTGCGTTTCACAAACAATTTTTACCAATCTCAGTACAAAAGGGCCTGAAGGTAGCAGATCAATACCTGCCGGAACCTATCCTGATGGGCACATGCAAACCACTGATTTTGATTCAAATGGTTGGCCTCAGTCAAAAAGAAACCAGGCCCTAAAGACCATCAGGAAAGGTTATGCCTTAATGCTGGGCGGTGACCAGCATCTGGGTAGTGTCGTTCATCATGGCACTGATCGTTGGGAAGATGCAGGTTTTTCGTTTTGCGTTCCGGCCATCGCAAACCTCGCCCCACGCCGGTGGTTTCCACCAAATGCAGGAATGATGCATCTGGAAGGAATGCCAAAATATACAGGCCGTTATTTTGATGGTTTCGGGAATAAAATCACTGTACTGGCTGTGTCAAATCCTTATATTACCGGGGAAAAACCTGAAAGCCTGTACGACAGGGCTACAGGTTACGGTATTATAAAATTGAATAAAAAAACGCAAAAAATCACATTGGAATGTTGGCCAAGGTATGCTGACCCGGATCATGATGAACAGTTCTCCGGCTGGCCGATAACTATTGATATGGCAGAAAACTATGCAAGAGAAGCCCATGCATGGCTACCTCTCATCCAGACCACAGGTCTTGATAATCCACCAGTTATCCAGGTGATAAATGAAAGGGACAATGAAATTGTGTATACAATTCGTGCAAGAACCATGGAATTCAAGCCAAAAGTCTTTGCAAAAGGATCTTATACTATACACATTGGAGAGCCAGGAACAGATAAACTTGAAACAAAGACAGGCATTGAAACTGTTGAAGATGGTACATTTGAAATAATTAAAATGGATTTTACTGATTAAAAATACAACCATACTTGCTTGATCCTATTATTGCATCTATAGCCAAAGATTTCATTTCGCGGGACAATATTTCCGTCCCTCATCCAGCATAACCAGGTAATTGTCAACAGGGACGTAATTGGCGATCGAGTTGCCTGATCCAAGGCAATATCCTCCGCCGGGCATGCACTGGTCAAGGGTCTGCTTTACCCTGCTCCGGATCTCTTGCTCATTGCTCCTGCATAAAAAATCAATATCTATTCCTCCCAATATGGCAATCCTGTCCCCGTACCTCTTATTTGCTGTCACCACATCCTCAATGGTATCCTCAAAAGAATGCCTGGCATCTATCCCAACCTTTTCGATCAGATCCTCCATGATCAGATCAAGATCACCACATGAATGCAGCAGATAGGGTCTGCCTGTCTGGTGGGACAATCCGGCCATCAGTTTATGTCCGGGAAGGACAAACTCCCGGAGGTCATCGGGACTGATCAACGGTCCTCCCCGGAACCCCATATCATCAGAACCCCAGATGATCTTCACCCGGTCAAATGCCAGGAGACGCCTGACCACTCCCTCATAAATTTCCTCCAGTTTTTTGCTGATGGCCTCCACCAGATCTCGGTTCTCGTACAATGCATAGCAGAGCGTTTCATATCCCATCAGCCAGCTCAGGTACTCCGCAAAATGTGCGAATCCCCCACTCCCTATTACACACATATCGTCAGGCAGGTTCTTCTCATACCATTCCAGATGGGTGCTTCTGCATGCGAGGGGATCCGGCCATGGGTATTTCTCAAATTCTTCCCAACTGGTGATCGGTCCCATTTTCTCATTGATAAATTCACGTCCACCTACCCTTTCGATCTCTGCCGTATCCGCAACTGATAATCTGTCTAATGGCATATCAAAATCATCCAGTCCGCAGCGTACATAATCATATCCCAGGAATCTCTGAATCCTGATCTCCCTCTCAAGATCGAAGGAAGGATCATGGTTCCTGAT
>SDBS01001713.1_pt1 | contig 22243 bp, 19 predicted proteins | sample 2277091 | NCBI WGS metagenome assembly SDBS01 (sample SAMN10404972, study PRJNA504765) | marine sediment metagenome | isolation source: marine sediment core GS10_PC15, 163 cmbsf | place: Arctic Ocean: Southern Knipovich Ridge | collected 2010
ATAAACCGGATATAGTTATTGGAACAGGGGGTTATGTAAGCGGCTCGGTTGTTTTAATGGCCGCAATATTAGGTTTTCCAACTTTTGTCCATGAGCAGAATGTAATACCCGGGATTACCAATAGATATTTATCTCGTATCACCAGAGCAACATTTTTAAGCTTTAATCAGTCAAAAGAATATTTTAGTAATAAAGCAAAATTGATTTTTACGGGTAATCCCATACGTTTTAAAAATATTAGACAAGGCACAGACAGAGAGTATAAAAAATTTAACCTTGATTCTTCAAAAAAAACCATATTGGTATTAGGAGGCAGCAAGGGAGCAGCTTCAATAAATAGAGCTGTTCTGGGAGGTATCGATTTAATAAAAGATGCTATAAAAAACAACTGGCAAGTTTTATTGATTAGCGGGCAAGATGATTATAATAACATTATGGAAGTAGTGGGAGAAGACAATAAAATATTTTCGGTAGAACCCTATCTGCATGATATTGAAAAAGCCTATTCTCTGGTTGATTTTGTAATCTGCCGGGCGGGAGCTACGACTTTAGCTGAGATTGGGGCCTATGGTTTGCCGGCAATTTTAATACCCTACCCCCATGCTACCCACAATCACCAGGAAATTAATGCCAATATTTTTTTAAGAGAAGGTGCTGCAATATTAATTTTAGAAAAGGATTTATCTGGAGAAAAGATAGCCCGGGTTTTACTTGATTTACTAAAAAATAAAAATAAATTAGAAATGATGGCTAAAAAGAGTAGAGGATTGAGTAATGTGAATTCAGCCAAAAAGATAATAGACTATATTTTTGATTGCATTAAAAAAACTTGAAATACATATAATAAGTATATCGTATATCGTATATCGTATGTTGAAAAAGAAAAAGTGAAAAGTGGCTTTAAAAACGATATACTATATACGACATACGAATAGGAGTGGAGTTATAGTTAATGAATAAAAAAAAATTACATATACATTTTATTGGAGTTGGTGGATCGGGAATGAGCGGCTTAGCCTCAATCCTTCTTGATTCAGGTTATAAGATCAGTGGCTCTGATATTGTATCTTCAAAGGCAACTAAAAGATTAACCGATAAAGGAGCAACTATTTTTAAGGGTCACAATGAAGATAATGTAGAAGGGGCAGATTTGATAGTAGTTTCATCAGCAATCCCCAAATCTAATACAGAAATAAGTGGCGCTAGGATTAAAAAGATTACCATAATTAAAAGGGCTGAAATGCTGGCAAGGCTTATGGATAATAAATATGGAATAGCCATTGCCGGTACACACGGTAAGAGCACCACTGCTTCCATGATAAGCTTATTATTAGAAAGAAGTGGCCTTGATCCTACGGTAGTAGTAGGAGGAGAGCTAAACAATTTTAAAAATAATGCTAAATTGGGAAAAGGTAATCATATAGTTGTAGAAGCCGATGAGAGTGATGGTTCATTTTTGGAATTAAATCCACGTATGGCCATAGTCACTAACATAGAAGATGACCATTTAGATTATTATAAAAATGTAGAAAATATTCTAAAAGATTTCAGGAAATTTATTGATAAAGTTCCTGATAATGGGAGAGTCATCCTATGCAAGGATTGTGATAATGTGAAGAGGTTGATAAAAGAATATGGGAAAAGCCATATTTCTTATGGAATATTTACTAAGGCGGATCTTATGGCTAAAGACATAGAATTAGATAAGTTAAATTCTAAATCAAAAATATATTGGCAGGGTGAAAAAATCGGTGACCTTTGTTTGAAAGTTGCCGGATATCACAATATTCTGAATGCTTTAGCAGCAATTGCTGTCGCCCTGGAACTTGGAATAAGTTTTACAGAAATTGCTAAAACATTTGAAACCTTTCAGGGAGTACATAGGAGAATGGAAGTTGTTGCCAATTTGAGCGACAAGATATTAATCATTGATGACTATGCTCACCATCCTACCGAGATTAAAGCAACTTTGAGTGCCTTGAAAAGTAGCTGGCAAAACAGAAGAATAATTGCCGTATTTCAACCCCACCGCTACAGCAGAACTAAACTTTTAGCAGAAAAATTTGGTAAAGCATTTTTTAACGCCGATAGTGTAATTATTAATGATATTTATTCAGCCAACGAATTACCGATATCCGGAATTAGCGGAGAAACCATATTTAAGGAAATTAAAAAAACCAACCATAGACAGATAAAGTATATGCCCTTCAAAGACAATATTTTAAGTTATTTATATAAAACTGTTCAATCCGGAGATATAATAATAACTATGGGGGCAGGAGATATTTGGACTATTAGCCAGGAATTAGCCGAACAATTAAAAAAGAAAACAAAGGTATTTTAATTTTATTTGAAAATGAATATAGATATTATAAAAAATGAGTGTAAAAAACAAAGAATTAACAGTATAATTAAATATAATGAGCCATTGAAGAATCATACTTCGCTAAGAATTGGCGGACCTGCTGATGTTTTTTGCAGCCCTAATAATATCGAAGATTTAAAAAAAGTTGTTTCTATTTCTAAAGAATACGATATCCCTTTCTGGGTTATTGGAAATGGAACAAACTTATTGATTTTAGATAACGGGATAAGAGGTTTAGTTATCAACTTAAATAAAGGTTTTAAAAAAATAGAATTTTCTGATAAAATTGTAAAAGTAGGTGCAGGAGTTTCATTAGTATATCTGAGTAAAATGGCTTTGAATAGAGAATTGAGCGGATTAGAATTTGCTTGTAATATTCCCGGAACTTTAGGCGGAGCAATAATTAATAATGCCAGTTTTAAAGGAAATCATATGGCAGATGTAGTACAAGATGTAACTTTTTTAACCAGAGAAAATAAAATTGAAAGAACCTCCAAATCTAATTTAAATTTCAACTATCGCGAGTGTAATTTAAAAGGGAAAGCAGTAATAATCTTAGAAGCAACCCTGCTGTTGAAAGGGGGGAATAAAGAAGAAATTGAATCAAAAATAAGCGAAAATGTTGAAATCAGAGAGACCAAACAACCTCTGTATAAATTAAACGCGGGCAGTATTTTTAAAAATCCACCGGGTTATTATGCAGGAGAATTGGTAGAAAAGGTAGGAGCAAAGGAGCTATCGAAAGGTAGAGCCGAGGTCTCTTCAAAGCACGCTAATTTCATAATAAATAATGGCGGTGCATCAGCTGGGGATATTTTATATTTAATTGAAGAGATTGAGAAAAGAGTAAAGAAAAATTTTGGAATAAAATTAGAGCGAGAAATAGAAATTTTAGGAGAACCCTAAAATTAGTATCGCGTATCGAGTATCGCGTATCGCGTGAAAAAAATGGAAGTCAGTAGTCAGAATCCAAAAGCCAGAATAAATTTCTATGATGTATTACGTGAAGAAAATAATAATGTATAATGTATAGAGGCAAACCTTGTGTCTTTCTATAACGAGTACTAAGTAGTAGTTCAATTTATTGAACCCATCACCCCCGTAGGACAGGTGTCTCCCGTTTTCACGAGGGCAGGCCCGCTTGTCAAGGATAGATTTCCGCTCCCCGATCAGATCGAGAACAGGTTTCGCGGGAATGACAGAGAATGATTCGGGACGGATAAATTCGCCCTCTACAAAACAAAATCATAAATTTTAGAGTGTAGATATTTCTCCTGTTATACTCTACGCTAAACGCTGTACGCTATACGCTAATATCAAAGGAGTTTTAATATAAATAGTAATGGAAATAGTTAATGAAAATGATGAAGAGAAGGGATTCGAGGAGGAGGAAGAGGAAGAAGAAGGCGAAAAAAATCAGCCTTTAGCAGCAAGAATAACCAAGATATTAATTTTTTATTTGGCTATAGGTTTTTTAGGCTGGAATTTTTTTAGTTTTATATTTAGTTCAAATTTTTGCAACATCGAAGAGGTTATTATTAAAGGAAATGATTATTTAAGCGAAGAAGAGATACTTTACAGATCTAAAATAGAATTAGGCGAAAATATCTTTAAGCTAGATCTAAAAAAATCTATAGATTCTTTAATGCAGGAACTCTGGATAAAAGAAGTAGAAATAAAACGGGTAATACCTAATAAAGTTATTATTTCCTTAAAAGAAAGGAAATCAGTAGCAATTATATATATCGGAGAAGAATATTTTACATCCAGTAAAGAGGGATTGGTTTTATCTAAAATTAACAGGCCAGATGAAGGATTTGGCTTGCCTTTGGTATTAGGATTAGAAATTGATGAAATAAAAATAGGAGATATTGTAGATAAGCCTGAGTTTAGGACGGCATTAGAAAGTATTAATTCAGCAGAAGTGATACTGCCTAAGAAATTTTACCAGGTAAAAATATTATCCCCGGATGATTTTATGATTTGCAATAGGGATGATACCCTAAAAGTTAGAGTGAATGGACCAGAGGGAATTATTAATAAGGAAAACTTGTTAAGAGAAGCCTTAGAAAAAATTGAAAGGGAAAAATTATCAGTAGACTATATAGATATTCGCTTTAAAAACAGTTTAATAATAAAAGTAAAAAGATGATTTTTGTAAAATAAAAGCTTAGTTTGTTTACTTTGATTTTTTAGTAGTGTATGATACTTTAAAGCATGCAGGAGGTTATGAATATGGGAAGAGATGAAATTGTAGTTGGTTTGGATGTAGGTTCTGAAAAAATATGTACAGTTATAGGTGAATTAAGTGAGGATGCCCAGATAGAAATTATTGGCATAGGTACAGCCCACTCCTTAGGAGTAAAAAAAGGAGTAATTATAGATTTAGATCAAGCTGTCCAATCAGTAAAAGAATCTATTGAAAGCGCTGAACGTATGGCAGGAACTCGCATTAATTCTGCTTTTGTTTCTATTGCAGGAAGCCATATAACATCTGTAAACAGTAAAGGAGTTATTGCTATTTCCGGAGAATTCCCAGAAATTACTGAACGCGACATTGAAAAGGTTATGGAAGCAGCTAAAGCGGGAATAGTTTCTTCTGAGAAAGAATTAATTCATACTTTGAGCCGCGAGTTTATAGTTGATGGCCAAAGTGGGATAATGGATCCCCTGGGAATGTCAGGAGCAAGATTAGAGTGTAAAGTCCATATTGTAACCGGTTCAATCACAGCTGTGCAAAATTTAATTAAATGTGTAGAACAAGCGGGATTGGGTATTGAGGAAATAATTTTTGGAACCTTAGCCTCTAGCAATGCAATTTTAAGTAATGCTGAGAAAGAGTTAGGAGTTTTATTGATTGATATTGGCGCGGGGACTACTGAAATAGCAATTTTTGTTGAAGGTGGATTAGCTTATTCTGCAGTTTTACCAGTGGGAGGTATTCAGATAACAAATGATTTAGCCATTGGTTTAAGAACTTCTATAGAAGAAGCAGAAAAGATAAAAATTAACCATGGAAGCGCAATTGAAAATAGTGCTTCTTCTGAAAAATTAGTAGAGATTTCTAGTATTAACGGAAAAAATAAGCACAATGTATCCAAGAAGTACCTGGTAGAAATAATTGAACCCCGGGTAAGTGAGATATTTAGTTTGGTAGGAACTGAAGTTAGAAAATCTGGGTGCTATAATATGATTCCTGGAGGAATAGTTATAACTGGAGGGAGTTCTTTGTTGCCTGGTATCTCAGAGGTTGCAGAACAGACCTTAAATTTTCCCTCTCGATTAGGGAGACCTCATTACGAAGGGGAGTTAGCAGATATGACAAATGACCCATCCTACTCTGAAGCAATTGGGCTGTTGAGTTTTGCTACCGAAAAATATTCTATCGGAAGATCATTTGAAGCGACTAAAAGAAAAGCAGGAGTAAAAAATATTTTTACTAAAATCATCAGCTGGTTGAAAGATTTTTTTTAGTTTTTTCTATTATCTTTAAATAGGCTAATGTTCCATTAGTTGTAAGGAGGCTATAAATTGTTTAATCTTAACAATAAAGTAGGAGAATTTATGGAGATAAAAGTAATTGGTATAGGCGGCGGCGGCGGGAATGCTGTTAATAGAATGATTGATGCGAAATTACAAGGGGTTAATTATGTTTCTGCTAATACCGATGCTCAAGTGTTAGCCTTTTCTAATGCAGAACAAAAAATACAAATCGGTAGCAGAATAACCAAGGGTTTGGGTAGTGGATCGAACCCTGAAATTGGCCGTAAAGCTGCGGAAGAAGATAAAGACAGAATTGTCAAAGCTTTAAAAGGATCAGATATGGTATTCATCACCGCTGGAATGGGAGGGGGAACAGGAACTGGGGGTGCGCCTATCGTTGCTCGAATATCTAAAGACCTAGGTGCTTTAACAGTGGGAGTAGTAACTAAACCTTTTTCTTTCGAAGGTCATAAAAGAATGAGGCAGGCCGAAGAAGGAATAAAGCTATTAAAAGAATGTGTAGATACTTTAATTGTAATTCCTAATGATAGATTGCTTCAGATCGTTGAGGAAAATACTTCTGTATTAGATGCTTTCAAAATTGCTGATGAGATTCTGCTACATGGTATTCAGGGAATCACCGAAATTGTAGTCGAGCCAGGTTTGATAAATGTAGATTTTGCTGATGTAAAAATGATTATAGAAAATGCCGGTACAGCTATAATGGGATTAGGAAGGGCAAACGGTGAAAACCGAGCCATAGAAGCAGCTCAAAGGGCTATAAATAGCCCAATCTTAGAGACAAATATTCAAGGAGCCAAAGGGTTATTGTTTAACATCAGCGGGAGTTCAAATTTAACTTTACATGAAGTTAATAAAGCTGCTGAAATAATTTCTAAGGCAGTTAATCCCGAAGCAAATATTATTTTTGGAGCGGTAATTAACAAAGAATTAAATGATGAAATAAAGATAACGGTAATAGCTACAGGATTTGAAACATTAGAGAAAATAAAAGAAGAACCAAAGCTCGAAGAAATTGATTTTGATAAAGATAAGATAAGTTATAATGATTTGGATATACCTACTTTTTTAAGAGAGAAAAAGTAAAAATAGCGTACAGCGTTTAGCGTATGGTAATTTGGTATTGCGTTTAAAACTAGTATCGAGTGTATAGTATTTAGTAAATAGTAAAGAAAACAAAAGAGAAATACAGAAAGATAAAATATCAGGAGCCATTTGTAGGGGCACAATGAATTGTGCCCTTCTTTTTTTTCTCGAAATACCAAAATTTTCCTTGACATTTCCATATTTAGTGTACTATTATGAATATGATCTTACATTTAGGGGTATAGAATAAAATGAAATGTCCTTTTTGTGGTCATTACGATACTGGGGTAATTGAATCCAGGCACATAGAAAATGAATTAGTGATTAGAAGAAGAAGGATTTGCAAAAAATGTCATAAAAGATTCACTACTTACGAGAGAATTAATTTGATCCCTTTGATGGTACTAAAAAAAGATGGTCGGAGAGAACCTTTTTCTCGGGAAAAGATAACCAATGGTATTATCAAAGCCTGTGAAAAAAGACCAATTAGTATGGAGATTATAGATAGCTTAGTAAGCAATATAGAAGAGGCTATAAGAAGCGAAGGAGCGAATGAAGTTAAGAGCAATCTAATTGGAGAATTGGTTATCTCCAGATTACGAGATTTAGATGAAGTAGCTTACGTAAGATTTGCCTCAGTATACAGGCAATTTAAAGATCTAAGTAGCTTTGTGAAAGAAATAAGGAAGATTAGCAAATAGAATAATAATTTAGCTTTATAGGAATTCCCTTTTCCCGTATGGGCCTGCTTCGTATCTCGTATAAAATACAGTAATGAGTAATGAGTTTCAAGCAGCAAGTTTCAAGTTTGAAAAAAAGTAGGGGCGTATTGCATACGCCCTCAATGATTAATGTAAAACCGTAGGACAGGCGTTTCCCGTTTTCACGAGGTCAGACCCGACTGTCTGTGAATTACAAAAAAGGGCACAATTCATTGTGCCCCTACACCTGAATCCTAGTTTCTTTAGCGCAATATGCGACACTAAACTACTATCCGCTAAACGCTGTACGCTATACGCTAGATAGGTTTTAAGTTTTGAATTATTGCTTTTCGCTTTTCGCTTTAAATTTTTAGCTGTACCATAATTCATCATAGCAACGCTGTGATATTATATGCTCCACGCTAGTTTTACTATTCACTAGCGACTAATTTAGTAACTATATTTTATAATGAGGTTTCAAAATGACCAAGACCATTAAAAAGAGAGAAGGCCAATTAGTAGAGTTTGATAGAAAGAAGATAATCGAAGCTATTTTTGCTGCCATGTTAGCAGTAGGAGAAGAAAATAAAACTATATCAGAAAAAGTAACCAATCAAGTAATTGCAAAATTAGAAAAAAGATTTAAGGATAAAGTTCCGCAAGTAGAAGAAGTTCAGGATGAAGTAGAAGTGGTCTTAATTAGAGAGGGTATGGTCAAAGTTGCTAAAGCCTATATTTTATACCGTGATAGAAGGAGTAGAATTAGAGAGAGTTTAAAAGTTAGAAAAAAGGTAGAAAACCATGAGAGCACAACTGATCTTTCGCTGTTGGTTTCCACTCCAACTTCTGAGAACATTTTCCCCTGGGACAGAAAAAAAATTGTTCAAGCTTTGGTTAAAGAAGCAGAGCTGTCTTCAAATGTTTCCACAAAGATAGCTAAAGCAGTAGAAAAAAAGTTATTTGATTTAGGCTTAAGCGAGATTTCCACTTCTTTGATCAGAGAATTGGTTGACAATGAATTGTTTGCCAGAGGATATGAACATAAGTGGAGAAAGCAAAAGATAATCGGAATACCTACCTTTGATTTAAAACAATTATTTTTGTCCAAGAGTAAAGAAAATAGCAATATTGGGAATAATAATCCGGAAGCTATAAATTTGACTATTGCCGAAAATACTATTAAACAATATATGCTGCAGGAAGTTTTTTCCAAAGAAGTATCTAATGCCCACTTGAAAGGCTGGATTCATATTCATGATTTGGGCTATCCAAGAATATATTGTTCCGGTCATTCTCTCGAATTTTTAAAAAAATATGGTCTTAAATTAGAAAATTTAGATACCTCTTCTGCCCCGGCCAAGCATACCAGAACCTTAACAGGACATTTAAACACTTTTTTGGCTTCTATACAGGCTTACTACGCAGGTGCTTTAGGTATTGGGTATTTAAATATCATGTACGCCCCCTTTTTGGTAAATCTGCCTTTTAAAGAAATAAAGCAAGAAGCCCAATATTTAATATTTAGCGGTTCGCAAAATGCTTTTTCAAGAGGAGGGCAAAGTCTTTTTCTGGATTTCAATGTTCACCTTGGTATCCCGCACTATCTTAGAAATATACCGGCAATTGGACCAGGGGGGGGATATACAGGAAAAAATTACGGACAATACGAGAAAGAATCACAATTATTTTTAAGGGCTTTGATGGAGGTTTGGAGAGAAGGAGATTGCAACGGAAAAGTTTTTGCTTTCCCTAAAATGGATTTGCACATTGATTGCAAATCTTTCGAGGACCCCAAACAAAAAGAATTATTAAAATATGCATGCGAAACAGCTTCCGAGAACGGTTCACCTTATTTTATTTTTGATAGGGATGACATAAGTTTGGCTGCCTGCTGCCGATTAAAAACAAAGATAACTGATCAGGAAATGATACTGCATCCGGAAAAGTTAAGATTTGCCGGAATACAGAATGTTACTATCAATCTGCCTCAATGCGCCTATAAAGCCTACCCCGATAATAAGATTTTCGCACCTTTCCTCGATACTAAAAATGCAGATAGCATAGAATTATTTTTAGAGAAAATTGATCTGGCTTTACACTTAGCGGTTAAAGCACATTTACAGAAGAAGAAGTTTTTAAAGATGATGATGGAAAATTCGGACGGACCTTTATGGCAGATAGGTAAAACAGCTCAGGATGGTAAACCTTATGTAGATTTAGACGAAGGCACGTATCTAATAGGGTTAATCGGATTAAACGAAGCAGTCCAGCATATTACCGGTAAACAACTGCATGAAAGCGAGGATGTTTTTAAGTTAGGGTTAAAAATTGTATCTTTTATGAGTTTAAAATGCAGAGAGTATAGTAAGAAGTTTAATTTAAAATTATCCTTAGAGGAATCTCCTGCTGAAAGCGCGGCGGGAAGGTTGGCTAAAATTGATTTACGGGAATTCCCAAATAGTAAAAAAGTTATAAAAGGAAATTCCAATGGAGACGAAAGTTATTATACTAATAGTATCCATTTTGCTGCTGCAGCACCGGTAGATTTGATCACTCGAATTATTAAACAGAGCAAGTTCCATCCCTTAATAAAGAGCGGGGCGATAATTCATGCCTTTGTAGGAGAAAGTCGACCTTCACCAGAAAGTATCTACAATTTAATTAAAAAAGTTTGGGAAAATACCCAGTGTTCTCAACTTACTATTTCGCCCGAATTTACCATATGTAATACCTGCAGCGAAGTTAGCAGAGGATTGCAGGAGAATTGTATTGGTTGTGGAAGTCAAGATGTATATGGAGTAACCAGGATAGTGGGATATTATAGTAAGATAACTAATTGGAATAAAAATAAAATCGGTGAACTAAAAGACCGACATTCTGGAAATTATAAAGTTAAAAGTAAAATTTAGAAAAGAGTAAAAATACCATGAAAATGAAAATATTCTGGCAGAAAAACTGTTCCCATTGTCCGGAAGCTAAAAATGTGGGGAAACAATTAGAGAAAGAGGTAACAGTTCAGTATTTTGATATAGACACTGTTGATGGGCTGGCGGAAGCAAGTTATTATAATATTGCATCTACCCCTTCAGTGGTAATCGTAGATAATGATGATAACGAGATTAAAATATGGAGAGGAAAAACTCCTGGTATAGAGGAGATTAGAGAGGAAGCAACAATTTGAATATTAGTATAAAGCAGATGATTGAGACTTCTCTGATTGATTGGGAAGGGAAAATTGTTTCTACTTTATATGTTCCCTCATGTAATTTTCGATGTCCTTTTTGCTATAATTATGATTTGGTATTACATCCGGATAATTTTAGCAATATCTCCCAGAAAGAAATAGATAGTTATCTCTTGGGGAGAAAAGATTTTATCGATGGTATATGTATGAGTGGAGGAGAACCTACTTTATACCTCGACTTACCTGCATATTTTAAAGAATTTAAGGATAATGGTTTTTTAATAAAATTGGATACCAATGGCACTAATTCAAAATTATTAGAAAAGCTTTTAAATCTTAGTTTAGTAGATTATATTGCCATGGATATTAAATCATCATTAGATTTTGATAACTATTCTAAGGCCGCCGGTATTAAAGATGAAAAGATATTGAAGGAGGTACAGGATAGTATCGAATTGATAATGAACTCAAAAATTGATTATGAATTTCGTACTACCGTTGTACCTTTATTGCATTCCGAAGAGACTATTTTAAAAATTGCCAGTTATATTACAAGAGCAAAAAAATATGTCTTACAGAATTTCTCTCCTTTGGAGAAAACCCTTGAACCTTCTTTTCAAAAGATAAAACCTTATTCTGATGAAAAGATTCAGGAACTGTCGAAAAAAGCCAAAAAATATGTCCCTAACTGTTATTGGAGATAAAAATTAGTCGTTAGTGAATAGTGACTAGTCGTTAGTACAGATGCAAGTTAATATAGTTACCCGGTTACCCGGTTATCCAGTTAATGCTATACGCTAATTCTCTTAACTAGCTAACCAACTAACTAATCTTAAATGATATACGAAATACGATATACGCATTTTGTTATTTGTGAAAAAAATAGAAAAATTATTTAAAATAGAAGAATTTTTAAATAAACGTTGTATATATTTATTGATATTTTATTTTTTCTAAATATGTTATACTATATAAAACTATTTTTAATTGAAATTGGTACAATTAAATGAATAAATAAATTTTTATTTTGGATGAAAGTAATGGAAGAGGTCTTTTCTGTTATTGAAAAGAAGACGCAGGGGCAAGATGTATAATACATTTAAACTCTCAGGCAAAAGGACCATTGCAGGACAGAACTCTGGAAAGTTTTTTAATAAACACCGAAGGGGTAATTTCCAATATTCTGGAAAAATCTCTCAGGTAAAAAGACAGGGTAAGAAATTCCGTTGGAGCATCTTACCCTTTTTTATTTTGATACCGCATAAGTATTAAAAAATATTAACGAAAAGTAGAAATAATTTGAACCAGGATTTTGAATTAAAAGAACTTGGACAAATAAAATATTTTAGATGCAGAGAATTCGATAACACCAACTTAGTAGTGAATGCTTTTACCACTCGAATAGGTGGGGTAAGCAGAATCCCCTTTGATAACCTTAATTTAGCCCATAATGTAGGCGACAAAGAAAGTCGTGTAGCAGAAAACAGAAAAATTATTTCAGATGCTTTAAGTATTAATTATCGAACCGTGGTAACTGCTCAGCAAGTCCATAAAGATAAAATAACTGTAGTAAAAAAAGAAGATAAAGGTAGGGGAGCCTTTAAATACTCTCAGGGAATAGTACAATGCGATGCCTTAATTACAGATGCCCCCGGCATACCTCTTTTGATGTGCTATGCTGATTGTGTACCTATTTTAATTTTAGACCCCATTAAAAAAGCTATTGCGCTAATTCATAGTGGAAGAAGAGGAACAGAATTGGAATTAACCTTAAAAACTTTGTTTAAGATGAAAAAAATCTTTGAGACGAATCCCCACTCCTGCTTGGCTGCCATTTTTCCCTCCATTGGTCCCTGCTGTTATAGTATTGAAGAACAAAACAAGATTGATGACTATTGGCTGAATAAAGATAAATTTAACGGTGAGTTAATTTCTAAACAAAATAAGAGCGGATGGAGTCTTGATTTGAGAAAAGCAAACTATTGGCAATTGATTAAGGGAGGAGTAGAGGGAAAGAATATTTTTGTTAATGAAGTTTGTACGGCAGACTATCCTGAAATATTCTTTTCATATCGAAGAGATAAGGGAAATACCGGCCGTATGGCTGCTATATTTATGTTAAATTAATGAAAATAAAATATTTTAATAGGGAGGAAGGTATGCGGATAAAAGAACATCCTGTTTTAGAATTTAATCAGAAAGAAAAAAATGATTTTTGCTTTTATTTTCTATATTTTTCCATTTATACTTTTCCTTCTTTTTCTTCACGCAATACTCAATATGTGATACGAATATAAAATTATTGAAAAATATTACTATTTTTGATATATTAAGCTTAAGATAAATACGTATCTCGTATCTCGTGAATCATATCTAGTTAAGAGGATAGAAGTCAATGGTCAGAATTCAGTAGCCAGAATAAGAAAGAAATCAATTCTGGATTCTATATAATAATATGTAGGGGCAGAGCTTGTGTCTGCCCGTGATGAATAATGTGTGACAGGTAATTGGTTTCGAGTTGCAAGTTTGGAAGAAAGTAAGTAAGAGTGTATAAAATGGCCAATCGGTGAATTAGTCAATCGAGCAACTGGTAAATGGGGTACCTGGTAGCTATATACGATATACGAAATACAAATATACTATAAAGGATTAAAGGTTATGATTAAAAAAGAGAATATAGAAGAGAAAAATATATATTTTACTAGCGAACTTACCGGTTTAAAGGAAAGTATGCTAAAGATGGCAAATTTAGTCGAAAAAGCAATTGACATGTCTATAAAGTCTTTAGTTGAGCAGGATTTGTATTTAGCGGCAAAGGTGATTGAAAATGATGATATAATTGATAAAATGGAATTAGATATCGAAGAACAATGTTTGCAGATGATTGCTCTACGCCATCCTATTGCCAAAAAATTAAGGATAATTGGCTGTGGTTATAAGACCGTATCTGATTTAGAAAGAGCAGCAGACCATGCCGTAAGTATAGCCAAAGCCAGCCAATATCTATCTACAAAGTCCATGGTAAAACAACTAATAGACATTCCTCGTATGGCTGAAACTGCTCAAAATATGTTGAAAGATAGCTTAAATGCCTATTTCAACGGAGATGTAGAATTAGCTAAGGAAGTATGGTTGAGAGATAAGACGGTTGATGATTTGGGTGAACAGGTATTTCGCGAACTCTTAACTTTTATGATGGAAGACCCTCATACTATTAGCAGGGCGATTCATTTGATTTTTGTTTCTAATAATATTAAACGGATTGCCGACCATGCTACAAATTTAGCGGAGAGAGTAGTGTATATAGTTAATGGAGAAAGAATAAAGAATTATTTCAAAAGTGATAAAAAAACATAGAGCATAAATTTTAAGATTAATTGAATAAATGTTTTTATTTTTTTTATTTGAATAATCAAAAAATAAAAAATGAATAAAAAAGGGTTATAGTTTGTGGAAACAATCAAAAACAATTTGGAAACAATAAATAGAAAAATAAAAAAAGCTGCCTTAAAAGTGAATAGAAATTTTAGAGAAATAAAATTGGTAGCAGTAACTAAAGCAGCTACTGTAGAGCAAATAAAAGAAGCTATAAGTACTGGTGTAAAAATAATTGGCGAAAATAAAGTACAGGAAGCCAAAGAAAAATATCAAATTTTGAGTACCGATATAGAGTGGCATTTAGTTGGACACCTGCAGACCAATAAGATAAAATACGCTATAGAAATATTTGATCTTATTCACTCTGTAGATAGTATAAAATTAGCGAAAGAGATAGATAAACGTTCCCTGCAATTCGGGATGATAACTAATGTTTTAATTGAGGTTAATATTTCCGGTGAAGAAACCAAATATGGAATTAAACCAGAACAAGTAGAACCTTTTCTAAGAGAAATATCTGAATTTTCTAGAATAAGGGTTAGAGGTTTAATGAGCATTGCACCAATAGTAGAAGACAAAGAAGAAGTCCGGCCATATTTTAGGAAACTCAGGAAATTATCTGAAGAAATAAAGAGTAAAAATATAAAGAATGTTAAAATGGACTATCTTTCTATGGGAATGTCTGAAGATTTTGAGGTAGCCATTGAAGAAGGTGCTAACATGGTTAGAATCGGCAGAGGAATATTCGGGTTTCATTGATAAAATATTTACAACTATTACTTAATTGTATAGGAATTAGCTTTTTTTCGTAAGCCCTAATTAGTATATCGTATATAGTATATAATAAAGAAAAAGCGTATAGCGAAAAACGAAAAGCGCAAAACTTAAAGCCATAGCTCAAAATTTAAAATTAAAATGTATTGTTTTATATATTGATTTTCTCTTTCTCATCTCGCATAGTATATAGCAAAAATGAAAAGATAAAGAAACAAAAGCAGAACTTAAAATTTAATATTAAAAGAGAAAGTTTTGAGTTTTAAATTATGGTTTTTAGCTTTTAGCTTTTAGCTGTGTAATGATAACTGAAAAATTGTATTTGAAACTAACGACTAATTTAGATAAAAAGGATAAATTGATAAAAACGGAAGGAAAAGACTATATATGTTTTTACTGATTCAAATAATTAATACAGTTTTCAGACTTTATAGTTATTTAATTTTAGCGAGGATATTTTTAATCTGGATACCCATAGATCGCTACAACCCTGTTGTGCAGTTTATCTATAGAGTTACTGAACCAGTTTTAGCGCCTTTTAGGATTATATTGCCTTTAGGAGGTATGGGGTTAGATCTTTCTCCGATAATTGTCTTTTTTTTACTAAACTTGCTTCAAAGATCAATAATTAATATACTTATTAGCATAGCTCTTTAAAGTATATAAAATAAATTTAATTGGAATATTAAATGAGGGAGGATAATTGAATGAGAATTACACCAATGGATATTGAACAACAAGAATTTACCAGATCATTCAGAGGTTACAACGAAGAAGAAGTAGATGATTTTTTAGATAAGATAGTAAAAGATTATGAAGAATTAATAAATGAAAATGTAAGACTTAATGAAGAAATAGAAAAGATGCAAGAAAAATTAAAAGAATTTAGCGAGATTGAGGAAACTTTAAGGAGCGCTTTATTAAATGCTCAAAAATCTGCTGAAGATATGAAGGGCAGAGTAGAGAATGAAGCAAAAATAATCATAGAAAAAGCAGAGATGGAAGCTAAGGCGTTAAAACAACAATTCTTTCAAAAAGAAGACCAGGCAAAAAATGAAATTGATAACTTGCGTAGATATAAATTTATATTTAAAGAAAAGTTTAGATCAATGTTGAATTTATACTTAAAAATGATTGAAAATGAGGATTTTGAGGAAAAAGGAAATTACAAGATTGAAGAAGAAATTTCTAAGGAGAAAACAGACGAATTACCCTTAGAACAAAATTCTAAAATTAAAGAAACAAAAAATGAGCAGCAGTATCAATGATTATTTCAAAATTGCGGGTAACGATATTGTAATCAAGGTTAAAATTGTTCCCGGTTCGTCTAAGAACAAAATTGTCGGAGTGTATAATGACGCTTTAAAGATTACCATTACCGCCCCGCCGGTTGAAGGTAAAGCCAATAAAAAATGCATTACCTATTTAGCTAAATATTTTGATGTAGCAAAATCAAAAGTTGAAATAATTTCGGGGAAAAGCTGTAAAAATAAGCTTATTAAGATTTACGATATCAGCCAAGAAATATTTTTAGAAAAAATTAAAAAAATTGTTTGAGAAGCCATAATTTATTACTATATAACAGTCCTTTGACAAGTTTATTATTTCTTGTAGTGGGTAGATTTATTCGCTCCGAGTTTTTTTTGTAATTTATTTAATCAGGTTTGAGATGAATCAAGCCTCTACTTAGACAGGCGTGGCCCTGTCCTAGGAGGACAGACACAGGGTTTGCCCCTACATATTATACATTATTATTTTCTTAACGTGATACGCAATACACGATGCGAGAAAAATTGACATAAACTGAATTGATATGTTATCATTGCAAGGATTAAAAATAAAATAGTCATTTATTTAATTTGAGGAAGAGTAGGTAGATACAATTTAACAGCGAGTAGGGACAGTGGAAGCCTGTAAATTCTTTTTATCCAAAATCGTCTCAATATTTCTAATCGAAATTGGTTTAAAAGTAGATTGGAGCGGTGAACATCGTTAAAAACTGGAGTATATTTATTTATCTATTTAAATATATTTACTCTTTAAGTTCATTATCGTGAGATAATGATAAAAATTGGGTGGTACCACAAGAACTTCTAACCTCTTGTCCTTTTACGCGGCAAGGGGTTTTTGTATATTATATAAATTATTAAGCGCGAGGAGAGATTCAAATGGAATACAAAGATACCTTAAATTTACCGAAAACAAAATTTAAAATGAAAGCAAATTTGGCCCGGGAAGAACCAAAATTGTTAGAATTTTGGGAAAAACAAGAAACGTATAAGAAAGTATTGGAAAAAAAGAAAAACCTGAAAAAATATATCTTGCACGATGGACCTCCCTATGCTAATGGTAATATACATATAGGGACTGCCTATAATAAGATATTAAAAGATATAATTCCTAAATATAAATCGATGAAAGGGTATAATGCTCACTATGTCCCGGGGTGGGATACTCATGGCTTACCCATAGAGTTTCAGGTTACCAAAGATATGAAAGTCGGGTTAAACGAGGTAGACCCGGTTGAGTTAAGGAAGAAGTGCACAGAGTATGCCAAACATTATATCAATGTGCAAAGGGAAGAGTTTAAACGGTTAGGGGTAATGGGAGAATGGGAAAATCCCTATCTAACCCTCAACCCTGCTTATGAGGCAGAACAGATAGAAATATTTAAAAAGATGTTTTCTAAAGGATATATCTACAAAGGATTAAAACCGGTATACTGGTGTGCTAATTGTGAGACAGCTCTGGCAGCAGCAGAGATAGAATATCACGACAAAGAATCTTCGTCTATATATGTTAAATTCTTGGTGAAAGATAGTTTGAAAAAACTATTTCCGGAGAGCAAAGAAGAAAAAAATTATGTACTTATCTGGACTACTACACCCTGGACTATCCCCGGCAACATGGCCATTGCCTTAAATCCTGAGATTGAATACAGTTTAGTTAAATCAGAAAAAGGGAATCTCTTGTTAGCTTCCGCCTTAGTAGAAAAAGTAATGAAAGAAGTGGGAATAGTAAATTATGAAATTGTTGGCACAAAAAAAGGACAAGATTTTGAAGGTATAAAGTGTAAACATCCTATTTTTGATAGAGACTCACTAATTATGTTAGGAAGCCATGTTTTATTAGGCGAAGGGACCGGGTGCGTGCATACTGCTCCCGGACACGGACAAGAGGATTATGAGATAGGAGTAAAGTATAAAATACCTATATTTACTACTCTTGATAGTCAGGGAAAATTTAACGAAGAAGGCGGAAAATTTAAAGGATTAACTTACAAAGAAGGGAACATTGCTATAATAGAAGAATTAAACAAGAGTGGAGCTTTATTGAAGGTTGGTAAAATAATGCATTCTTATCCCCACTGTTGGCGTTGCAAAAATCCGGTAGTATTTCGGGCAACCGAGCAATGGTTTGTTAACATCGAAGCTTTTCGTGATTTAGTCCTGAAAGAAATAGAAAAGGTTCAATTTGTTCCTGCCTGGGGGAAAGAAAAAATACAGGGTATGGTGGAGAACAGAACTGACTGGTGTATCTCCCGTCAAAGGGTATGGGGAGTACCAATACCTGTTTTCTACTGTAAAGGATGCGGAGAAATTATAGTAAATGAAGAAACCATAAATTCGGTTAAAAAATTGTTCCTGGAAAAAGGGTCAGATTCCTGGTTTGCCCTGTCTGCCCAGGAAATTTTACCCAAAGATTATCAGTGCCCCCACTGCCAGGGTAAAGATTTTGAGAAAGAGAAAGATATAATGGATGTGTGGTTTGACTCCGGATGCAGTCATGCTGCAGTACTCAAGACGAGAAATGAACTCCATTGGCCGGCAGAAATGTATTTAGAAGGGACAGACCAGCATAGAGGCTGGTTTCAAACCTCATTGCTAACCTCAGTGGCTGCTTTTGGAAAGGCACCTTATAAAACTGTTTTGACTCATGGTTTTATTGTCGATGCAGAAGGCAGGAAAATGTCCAAATCTGTGGGCAATGTCATTGCTCCTCAGGAGATTATTGAAAAATATGGAGCAGATATATTGAGATTATGGGTGGCCACTTCTGATTACCGGACAGATATTAGGATCTCTTCTAAGATATTAGATCAATTAGTAGAAATATACCGAAGGATTAGAAATACCACCCGATTTATTCTGGGAAATTTATCAGATTTTAATCCTGATACAGATGTAGTTCCTTATGATAAACTTAACGAATTAGACAGATTAGTTTTGAGTAACTTTCAAAGTTTGGTGAAAAGAGTAAATGAGAGCTATGATAAGTTTGAATTTCATTCCCTTTATCATGAAATTCATAACTTCTGTGCTATCGATTTGAGTTCATTTTACCTGGATATAATTAAGGATAGGCTGTATACCGCATTTGCCGATTCCGATGAGCGTCGGGCAGCTCAAACAGTGTTATATCAGATATTAAATGCTTTGGTTAAACTGATTGCACCGGTATTAAGTTTTACCGCAGAGGAAATATGGCAGCATTTAAGAGAAATTGAAAAAGGCGAAGAAAGCATTTTTCTCGCTCCCTGGTCGGAAGTAAATGAAAATTATAGGGATAGAAATTTAGAAAAAAAATGGGACAACATCTTAAAAATCAGAAAAGATGTTTTAAAAGCCCTGGAAATAAAAAGAGGGGAAGGCTTTATCGGAAATTCTTTAGAGGCACAGGTAAACATTTATACCGAAGATAAAGAAGTTTATGATTATTTAATCTCCTTTAAAGAGCAGCTGGAAACCTTATTTATCGTTTCTAAAACAGATATAGTTCGCGGAAAGGAAGAAAAAGGCCTTTCTTCTGATGCCTATACGGGGGTAGAATTTCCAGATATAAAAGTACTGATAACCAGAGCACCAGGCAAGAAGTGTGAAAGATGCTGGTGTTACAGTGAGACAGTAGGAGAGGGCCAAAAATATCAGACTATTTGTGAAAAATGTGCTAAAGTAATGCATAATCATTTTGAGGAGTAAAAGAAAATACTATGGGATTTATAGTTTTTGCCATATTTGTTATATTATTTGATCAGGTAAGTAAATTTTACATTCAGTACAGCATGCAAATAGGAGAGTCTATACCGGTAATTGAAGGGATATTTCATATTACTTACATAGAGAATCCACATACTGCCTTTGGGCTTTTTAAATACCAAACGACGTTCTTTGTGATAGCAGTGTTAATTTCAGTAATTTTAGCGATTTTAATTTATAAAAAAATAATTTTTAAGAAAGATTCTTTTATGTATATTCCTTTAACGCTTGTTCTGGGCGGTGCAGTAGGAAATCTTATTGATCGGGCGAGAATTGATGGAAGGGTAATAGATTTTATAGATTTTAAAATCTGGCCGATTTTTAATTTTGCTGATTTGGCGATAGTATGCGGAATGTTAGTATTATTGATTCATGTTTTGTTCCATGCCCCGGAAAAAGAAGATGAGAGAGAAGGGGAAAAATATAAAAAAGAAGAAAAGGAGTAGATTTTAATGTATAGAATATTATTTACCGTTGGTTCATTTCCTATCTATTCTTACGGAGTGATGATTGCTTTAGCTTTTATTTTGGCCATTCTTTTTGCTATGAAAGAAGCGAAAAAAAGTGGAGGAAACCCGGAAATAATTTTAGATCTAAGTTTATATATTATTTTTGGCGCCCTGATAGGAGGAAGATTGGGCTATGTGATATTTCATCTTGACTACTATTTAAAAGATCCTATTAAAATATTACATTTTAGGGATGGTGGATTAAGTTTTTTGGGAGGATTTTTAATAGCTTACTTCCTGTGTTGGTTGTACATCAAAAGAACCAAGCTTTCATTCTGGAAATATGCTGATATTATTGCCCCCTCCATTGCTATCGGAATAGGGGTTGGAAGGATAGGCTGTTTTTTAAATGGTGGTTGCTATGGTTTTGTTTCAGAAAATTACGGTATTAAATTTCCTTCTTTACTTATGCCCCCGGTGTATTTACAGCAATTAAAAGATGGATTGATTGCCTTCGGAAGTCCCTATTCTCTTCCTGTAATTCCTACTCAACTTTATACTTCCTTATATGGCTTTCTAATATTTTTTATACTTCTTTGGATGAAAAAATATAAGAAATATGACGGATTTCTTTTTTTAAGTTTTATAATGTTGTATTCAATTTCCCGCTTTACCATAGAATTTTTTAGATTTTACGAAAATAATTATAAAGTATTTAATTTATTAACCATTACTCAGGCTATTTTGATAGGTGTTGTATTGGTTTCCCTGGTGTTTATGAATATTTTGAAGAAGAAAAGTATAATTAACGTATAGCGTTTAGTGTGGAGCGTATATAAAAACAGTAACAAATAATGTGTGATTTGTAATATACAGTGGCACAATTCATTGTTCCCCTACAAAAACATAAATCAAATTCAAATGTAAAGAAAAAAATATATCAAAGGAATGTCCCACAACAGATGATAGAAAAAAAAAGAAGTTTAATATTCACAGGCGAAGATAAAATCAGAATCGACTTATATTTAACCGAGAAAGAAATATATCCCTCCAGATCCCAGATTCGTAATTTAATCACCCAGGGTAAGATAAGAGTAAATAGCAACCTAGTTAAACCAAGTTATATTTTAAAAAATGGGGATGTAATAGATTTAGCTCTACTTGAAAAGAAAGAATTAGAGATTAAGGTAGAGGCAATTCCCTTAGATATAATTTATGAAGATGAATACTTGGTGGTGGTTAATAAACCAACCGACATGATTGTTCACCCTGCAGGGAAAATACGTTCCGGCACTCTGGTGAATGCCCTACTTTATCATTGTAAGGATTCCTTATCCGGGATAGGTGGAGTAATCAGGCCAGGCATTGTGCACCGTTTAGATAAAAATACTTCTGGTCTGATGGTAGTAGCAAAAAATGATTTCGCACATCTTAACTTATCAAGACAGATAAAGGATCATCAGGTAACTAAAAAATATATTGCCTTGGTCCATGGTAACCTGAAAGATACTTCCGGGATTATCGATGCACCGATCGGTAGGAGTCTAAAGAATAGAAAAAAAATGGCAGTGACAGTAGAAGGGAAGAGCAGGGAAGCAGTAACTCATTTCAAGGTCTTAAAAAGATTTTCAGGCTCTACACTAGTCGAATTAAATCTTCGTACGGGCAGAACTCACCAAATAAGAGTACATCTGGCTTTTATCGGCTATCCCATTGTTGGTGATCAGCTATACGGCCATAGAAGGCAGGGATTAAATATCAGCAGG
>SDBS01001714.1_pt1 | contig 22226 bp, 16 predicted proteins | sample 2277091 | NCBI WGS metagenome assembly SDBS01 (sample SAMN10404972, study PRJNA504765) | marine sediment metagenome | isolation source: marine sediment core GS10_PC15, 163 cmbsf | place: Arctic Ocean: Southern Knipovich Ridge | collected 2010
TTCCGGGGATGGATCAGGATGCGGCCGACGTGATGGGACTCCTTGAGGCCCATGTGGCTCCAGGTCTTGCCGCCGTCCGTCGATTTGTACACCCCGTCTCCCCAGTAGGCGCTGCGGGAATTGTTGGCTTCGCCGGTCCCCACCCACACGATCTCGGGATCGGAGGGCGCGACCGCCACGTCTCCGATGGAGATGACACTCTGATCGTCGAAGATGGGAGTAAAGGTGGTCCCGTTGTTCGTGGTCTTCCAGAGCCCACCCGAAGCCGACGCCACATAGAAGGTGAAGGGGCGGGTCGGATGCGCGGCGAAATCCACGATCCGTCCGCCCTGCCGGGTCGGCCCGATGTTGCGAAAGGTGAAATTCTTAATCAGATCTTCGTCGAAGACACCCTGATCCTGGGCCTGAAGGTCGAGGCCCGTGATCAGGAGCCCCGCCAAAAGCCCCAACGTTAAAAGCAATGATGTTTTTCTCATGATCACTCTCCTTAATTAAGCTCTCATTCGGCACCCAGAGCCCTCATCCGTTCCTCCACACGGGCCAGCTGGTCGCGTGTATCCCGGATCAGGCTGTCCAGGGCTTCCCGGAGAGGGCGGACGCTTTTCACCAGCCCGATGCTCTGGCCGGCCATGACCGATCCGCGCTCGGTATCCCCCTCCTGCACAGCCTTGCGCAGGGCTCCCACCCAGAAGCTCTCCACCTCGTACTGGGCCTCCGTCTGTGAGATCTCTTTGGCCTTTATTTTTTCTATGAGCTCCATCTGCAACTGGTTGAACTCGTCCAGCCCTTTGTTGCGCAGGGCGCGCACGGCCACGACCCTGAGGTCCGAGCTGATCTGAGGCGTGGATACCGCATCCCGGGCCCGGGCCCGGACAAAGGCCTCCTTGAAGCGCGGGTGGGTCCGACACTCCTCCGTGCACACAAAATACGTGCCCAGCTGGACCCCGGCCGCTCCCATGAGCAGCAGGTGGGCGATGTAGGCGCCCGTGGCGATCCCGCCGGCCGTGAAGATGGGCACGTCCTTGACCCGGAACAGCACCTGCTGCAGCAGGATCCCGAGGGACACATGCCCCACATGGCCGCCGGCCTCGCTCCCCTCCAGGATGAGGGCGTCCACCCCGTTATCGATCAGGTGGCGCGCGATAGACTCGGTGGAAGCGAAGCTCATCACCCGGGCGCCGCTCTCCTTGGCGGCCCGGATCTCGGGACGGCGCGGGAAGCTCCCGGCAAAGACGATGAACGGGACCTTGTTCTCCGCGGCGACGCGGAGATGCTCCTTATAGTTGGGAGCGATGGTGATGAGGTTCACGGCAAAGGGCTTATCCGTGGCCTGCCTGACTCTTTGGATTTCCTCGTGCAGCAGCTCGGGCGGCATGTTCCCGGCCGCCAGCGACCCGAAGGCCCCGGCCTCGGATACTGCGGCCGTGAAGTGGCTGTCCGAGATCCAGGTCATGGCGCCGGCGATGATGGGATAGCGTGTCCCCAGAAAGTCCTTCCTCGCCTTCCACAATGCATCCAACTCAATCATTTCCCGCTCCTAGGAGCCGCTGCACCGGTTCCATCCGCAGTTGGGGCAGGTGGGGCACTTCTCATCCGGCAGCGAGGCCCCGCAGACTTTGCAGATGATCTGGTAGAGGTCCTTGGAATTGTTCCGGGTTTCCCCGAAATGGCGCTCCAGGACCTTGGCGATGGCATCCGGCAGCGACTGCACCAGGCCGCCTTCCGTAAAAACGGGCTCGGACCCCCCGATGCCCTTGAGCTGGCCGATGACATCCTGGGGGTCCACCCCGCTGCGCAGGGCCAGGGAGATCATCCTGCCCATAGCCTCTGCGTCCGCCATGGTGGTGTACCCGCTCTTGCCTATGCTGGTAAACACCTCGAACGGTTTCTGATCGAGAAAGGAGATGGTCACATAGAGGTTGCCGAAGCCGGTCTTGATCTTGTCCGTGACCGAAGGTAGGGAATCGGGCCGGTCCAGGGGATGGCGGCTCATACCCGGAGTGGTCTTGTACAGCACCTGTTCGGCCCGGCAGCCGTCGCGGTAGATGGTGATCCCCTTGGTCTTGAGCTTGAAAGCCCGGCGGTAGGCCTTGTCCACATCCGCCTCGGTGGCGGAATTGGGGAAGTTTATGGTCTTGGAGACCGAGTTGTCCACATGCTTCTGGAAGGCAGCCTGCATCCGGATATGCCACTCGGGTGCGACGTCGTGGGCCGTGACGAAATAATCCGGGGTCGGCCGGCCCGGGTTCTGGTCGCGCCACTCCGCGTACAGGGGATGCACATCCTTCAGCTCGCCATCGATGATCTTGGAGGTGAACTCCAGGGCGAAGACAGGCTCAATGCTGGAAGAGCACCCGGCCAGGCGGGAGATGGTCCCGGTCGGCGCGATGGTGATCACCGTGGCGTTGCGCATCGTCTTGCCCTTGTACACAGACTTCTCGATGTTGGGGAAACTTCCCCTCTTTTCGGCCAGATTCCGCGACTCTTCTGCGGCCGCGGCACGCAGGAAGCCGGCAACCTTCTCCGCCAACTCGAGGGCCTCCGGGGTGTCGTAACGTATCTTCATCTTGATGAGCAGATCGGCCCAGCCCATGACACCCAGGCCGATGCGGCGGTTGGCCTTGCTGGTCTCCTCGATCTGGGGCAGGGGATAGCGGTTGACCTCGATGACGTTGTCCAGGAACCGCACGGCCGTGCCGATGGATTTGGCGAAGCGGTCCCAGTCAAAGCGGTCCTTTTTGCGGGGGCTGTAGAAGTGGGACAGGTTCAGGGAGCCCAGGTTGCAGGATTCATAGTCGTGCAGCGGCTGCTCTCCGCAGGGATTGGTGGCCCGGATGGGTCCCAGCCCCCGGGTGGGGTTGTGCTGGTTGATGCGGTCTATGAAGATCAGGCCCGGGTCCCCCACCAACCAGGCCGAATGCACGATGGCGTCGAAGACCTTGCGGGCGCTCTTCTTGCCCGCCTTTTTCTTCAGATAAGGGTCGACGATGTCATAGTTACCGCCGTTCTTGAGGGCCCGCATGAAATCGTCTGTGATCGCCACCGATAGGTTGAAGTTAGCGACGCTCTTGCCGTCCATCTTCATGGCGATGAACTCTTCAATATCCGGATGATCAACCCGCAGGATCCCCATGTTGGCACCCCGGCGGGTCCCTCCCTGCTTGACCGCCTCGGTGGCCGCGTCGATGACCTTGAGAAAGGATATCGGGCCCGAGGCCACGCCCTGGGTCTTGCGCACAAAGCTGCCCTTGGGACGCAGCTGACTGAAGTCGAAGCCGGTCCCGCCGCCTTCCTTGTGCACCAGCGCGGTGTTCTTGACCGCATCGAAGATGGAGGGCATGGAATCTTCGACAGGCAGCACGAAACAAGCGCTCAGGCACATGCCCCGCCCCGCACCCGTCAAGGTCGGGCTGTTGGGAAGGAAATCCCGGGCCAGCATCAGGTTGAGGAAGCGCCGGCTCCAGGTGTGCTGCTCCTTTTTGGTCTTCTCCGCGGTGGCCACAAAATCCGCTACCCGGGAAAATAGGTCGGCCGGGGATTTGTCCAGCATCTCGCCGGTTTCGGTCTTCATGAAATAGCGGGCCTCCAGGATCTGCAGTGCGTTGGAAGAAAAACCATCCCTGTCCGTCATCCGTCCTCCTAGTCTTGGGGAATAAAGGAAGTATACAATATGTAGAAGCATAAAGAATATAGACCTCTACAGATTGTATGTCAAGTATCTTTTATAAATTATATCGGAACTGTCGGATGAAATGATCCCAGGCCCGGAGATCACCTCTGTTCCATGGAGATCTCGATCGTGTTCATCAGCCGGCTGTAGCTCGAGTCGAGGCGGTCCCGATAAGGCGCCAGGGATGAAGCGATGACTTCCGGCAGCCCATCCTGCCAGGCCAGGCGGTAGCGGTCGGATTCCAGGGCCTCCAGCTCGGCGGCCAGGGCCTCTTTCCAGTCCCTGGAAACCTCCGGATCGGCCTCCTGACTGAGCTTTACGTACTGGTTCCGCAGCATGGGGAGCAGCATGCGGTGGAGGCGCCGGAGGGAGATGTCGTGGCGCATCTCCCGGGTTTCCTCGTCGTCCCCACCCTCGTAGCTGTACTCAATATCGCCTTCCTCTCCGGTTATGGGAAAGGAAGGCCCATCCACAAGGGATTTGTCCAGCCAGGCGAAGTACACGATGGAGTAGATGTAGTAATATTCCCCCATGCCCATGCCCGTGTCGAGCAGGGCCTGGTTGCGGGCCTTGAAATAATCCGCCAGTTTTGGGATCAGGCCGAAGCCCAGCTTCAGCTTCTGGAAGACGTTTCCGGCGGATTTGACATCGATCTCCTCACCCTCATCCTCCAGGAGGGAGATCGAGCGTTCGATCTCGTCCCTCACTGGAGCTATGGCCTCCCGGGCCGCCAGGAAGGCCTCGATGCGGCCGGCCGGGATGCGGCCGTCAGGCTCCGGGCAGTACTCGGTGATGCGGCCGTACCTCTCCGTCAGGGTCTCCAGCATGGCCTCCGAATCCTTGAAGCCCTCCACCAGGCTGCGCACGTACAGGACGCCTCCGGTGATCAGGAGTGCGGCTAAAACGACGATAACGCCGCAGCCGATGCCGCAGCCGATGAGCCACTTCTTGGTCGCGCTCGACTTTCCGGGTTGGTTGGGATCCACGTCCGCCCTCCTCTCTTTCCTTGCGATTCGCGTGCAATTATCTTATGCCGCACCACAGAAAAAGGCAAGCCGTCCTATCTCCGGCCTTTGACGATGGAATACACCTGTGCTATATAAACGGAAGGGACGGAAATGCGTATACGGTCTATCACCTGGATAACGCTGCTTCTCCTTCTGGGATTGCCGGCCCTACCGGCTGTGCAGGGGCCCGATGCCGCCTCTGTCTCCCTGGAGGAGAAGGTGGGACAGATGCTGCTGGTGGGATTTCGCGGCACGGCGCTGGAGGAGGATTCCCCCATCTTACTGATCATCCGGGAGACCCACCTGGGCGGTGTGGTGCTTTTCGACTACGATGTTCCTTCCCGGAGCTTTCCCCGCAACATCATGTCTCCGGAACAGGTGCGGCTATTGATCCAAGGCCTGCAATCCGCGGCCCCGATCCCGCTGCTGGTGGCGGTGGATGCGGAAGGTGGGCGGATCAACCGGCTCAAATCCGAATACGGATTCATAGACGTGCCCAGCGCCCAGGACATGGGGGAGGCCGACCTGCAGGAGTGCCGGGCCCAGTACAGGCGGCTGGGCCGGCAGCTCAGCCGCCTGGGATTCAACCTCAACCTGGCGCCGGTGGTGGACCTCAACCTCAACCCGGACAACCCTATCATCGGCTCCCTGGAACGGTCGTTCTCTCCGGATCCTGAGAACGTTGCCGCCCGGGCTGCGGTCTTTATTGAAGAGCACCGTAGTTTCGGTGTCATTTCGACCCTCAAACATTTTCCCGGACACGGCAGTTCCCGCCAGGACAGCCACCTCGGCCTGGCGGATGTGACATTGACCTTCCAGGACCAAGAGCTGCAGCCCTATCGGGAGTTGATCAAGGAACGGAAGGTGGACGTGATCATGACGGCCCACATCATGCACCGCAGAATCGATCCCGACAACCCGGCCACCCTCTCTCCCCGTTTTCTAAGAACGATCCTCAGGGAAGAGATGGGCTTCACTGGGGTCATCGTATCGGACGACTTGCAGATGGACGCCATAAGCCGGAACTTCGGCTTCGAAGAGGCTCTGATCAAGGCTGTTGTCGCCGGCTGCGACATCCTGGCCATCGCCAACAACGGGCGAGCCTACGATGAACAGGCGGCGGTCAAGGCCCACGGCATCCTGGTCGCGGCGGTCGAAGAGGGGAGGATCCCCCGCAGCCGGATCGACGCCGCCTATGAGCGCATCCTCCGCCTCAAACGAAAATACTCCCTCCTCAAATAACCTTTCCCTCTGGAAGACGAGCGTGTCCTCGATCGCCTGCTCCAAGGCATCCATTATGGGTGAGGCCTCTGCTCCGCTGGTCACGAGGGTGATGGTCATGTCCAGGGCCGTGGGGCTGAGCAGCCTCATCTCCTTGACCAGGACGGTCCGCTTTTCCAGGGTCACGGCATACCCGGAGGCACCCGCCACAGACACCAGGCCGTATCCAATCACGGTGAATTCTTGGTAGAGCTCGTCTTCCCCGCGGCGCAGGGCCTCCAGGCGCCGGTCCATGGCCGTCTCCGGCTGCCAGCCGGCCGGGCCGGGTTCGGCGGCAATGGTGATCCGCACATCCCTGGCATAGGAGAAAACCACCTCCGAACGATTTCCGGTGGAGGAGCGGATGACCGTGTAGTCTCCGGGCAGACGGATCCGATAATATTCTTTGGGATCCTGGAACGGCTCAGGGTTCACCTGTGTCAGGAAATCCTGCCGGGACAGGGATCTCTCTCCGGCCCCATCGAAGATGTATTCTCCCGCCGCATCGCCCAGCAGGTAGATGTCATCCGGTGTGTCCATGACCTCATCGGTTCCGGCAGAGCGGATCTCGTAGTAGTCCTCGTCCGCCTTGAACCGCATGGGATTCCCCCATCCGTCGACCAGAGGGTTTTCGGGATCGGTTTCGTCCCGACGCACCGTCTTCCCGAACTCCTGCTCCATCAGATCCAGGAGGTCATCCCGGCTCTCGGGGAACGCGATGTCACCCTGGACCGCCACAACAACGAGCTGGGCCATGATCACCTTGAGGTTCTGCAGCTTGGCCCGCGTCACCAGATGGCCTCCCTGATCGGGCAGGCAGGACTTGAAAACGGCCGGGGCGAGGAAAACCAGGGCCAGGACGAGGATCAGAAGGACAGGCAGGAAGCGCAAGAGATGAGCGCCTGCCGGGGAACGCCTGCCGGTGCCTTCGGTCATGGTCTTCGCCTTTTGCCTATCGATACGACTCCTGGATGATATGACCCAGGAATTCGGACAGGATCCGGTTGAACGTCTGCCGTTCCTCGACCATCAAGAAATGCCCGACATTGCTCATGAACCGGTTGGTGAAGCTCTCCGTATTGCTTCGGATCACGCGGAAATAGACCAGCGGCCGGTCGGCATTGATGGAGCGGATGGGGAGGGAGAGCTGCTGCAGGGTCGCGCTCGCATCGTAGCGGAGCAGCTGTTCCAGGGCGCCGATCCCGATATCCGCCGGCACCTTCCTCATATCCAGGATGATGCGCTTCTTCAGCTGGGACGAGCTGGTGAAACGGACATAGTTCTCCAGCACATAGCGGCGAATGCCTTCCTGGAAGTCAGCCCGGAAGGGCTCCAGAACGGCCTCGATCTGCTCTTCGCTGTAAGGGCCCAGGTAGATGTCGCTGAAGGTGTCCGCACCCACCAGCCCCAGAACCCGCCCGGGGAGCAGGTGCGCGGCCTCCAGGATGACCGGCCCACCCAGGGAGTGCCCGATCAGGATGACATTGTTCAGGTCGAGCTTCCGGACCACGGCCGCCACATCCTGACCGAATGCCTCCATGCTCCATACGGTGCGGTCCCTGCCCGAACGGCCGTGCCCCGCCAGGTCCAGGGTGACCACCCGGTAGTAGACGCGGAAGGACGGGATCTGGGCATCCCAGTAGGACATATCCGTGCACCAGCCGTGGACAAACACAAGCGTGTAATCACCCTGCCCCCGGCTCTGGAAATATATCGGCACACCATCTTCGGAAACAGCGAGACTCTCCCCGCTTGCTTCCTGAGTCGCCTCCTGTGGCGCCTGTTGGCAGGCCGCCAGCAGCGCCAACACACACACTGAGACAAGCAGGTGCTGCAGGGCTCTCATGGCCTCCTCCCTTTTACCTGAACAATTCATAAAAAATGTCACTATTTCACGTAATACATGTCGTGAATTATTCGGGTTAAGTCTTCTTATCATTGTTCACTGGGTGATGACCCCGTTGTCCCCGACCTTCCATTCCCCGTTTTCCTGGACATACAGGATGGCGCGCTGCTTTTCCCGCCCCGTCTCCGCAGTATACTTGAGCTCCACGAGCTGCCAGTCCTCGAGATTCCGGTACTGCAGCTTGAGCTGTGCCTCACCGGGTCCGGCGAATTTTTTCCCGCGGAACTTCTTCAGCACATGGAGGTCCCGGCCGTAATTCCTCAGAAAGACCGGGAGCATTTCTCTTGCCTCCGCGTCCTTTTTGATGAACTCCTCGATGTAGTCCTCCGGATAGTAATACTCGTCGATCCGTGTCCATTCGTAATCCGTTTGTCGTGAGCTCTTCCCTCCCCCTGAAAGCGCCTTGAACCCGAAATACCCGCCGATCACCAGGATATCGACCACCAGAAATATGAGCAGGATCTTGACGAACTTATTCATGACCTCCCCCTCTATGGTACAGGCTTTCCATGCTGGTTCAATGGTATTTTCCCCAGCGGGAAAAGTCAACTCGGTTGGGCATCTCCGTCCCAGCCGAAGACCCACCCAGCCCCCCATGGGCTGGGACGGAGATGCCCAACCGTCAGGCTAAGAGTATCCAGGATCGACATGGATTGGGACAGATATGCCCAGCCGCCAGGCTAAGAGTATGCAGGGTTGACTTGGGTTGGGCCGGAGGCGCTCGGCCGCCAGGTCAAGAACCGGCAGGATCTGCGGCGCCCTTCCACCCATCCCCCCATGGGGTGGTTGGGCGGGTCCTCGGTTTGGATCGAGATACCAGGCCAGCAGGCAACATACGTTCGCTATTCCAGCGAGTTTTGCATATAATGGCTTCTTTCAGCCTGGATTGTTCACAGAACTGCGCACTCAGAAATATCTCGGTTTTGCGGAACTCAAGGGACAAAAATATCGTATTAACAAATAAACCTATCGATAAGAGGAGAACATGAAACGAACACGATTCATGGCTGTATCTGGTGTGTGGCTGTTGTGTGCGGCTGTCCTGGCCGCCCCGGCCGCGGTCGACTTCGACCGCTACCACACGCCCGCGGAAGTGGACAAGGCCCTGGAGGATTTTGTCCGGGCACACCCTCAGGTCACGAGGCTGCATCGGCTGGCCGAAAGCCCGGGAAAAAGGGCCGTGACCCTGATCGAAATCGGGCCTGAGACGGGCAGGGCGGAAAAGACGCGGCCGGCAGTGATGGTGACGGCCAACATGGAAGGGACGGTTCCCATCGCCACCGAGGCCGCCCTCTACCTGATCCAAGAGATTCTGGCCAAGCCCGAGATGTATCAGGACAAAACCTGGTATGTCCTGCCCAGCGGCAACCCGGACGCGGCATCCGGCTTCTTTGCCCCGCCCCTGACGCTCGATGCGCGTAACGCCCGCCCCTACAACGACGACATGGACGACCAAATGGACGAGGACGGGGTGGACGACCTGGACGGCAACGGCCTCATCAGCATGATGCGGGTCAAGCACCCCGAAGGCGCGTGGATGGCCATCGAGGCTGAGCCCCGGCTTATGAAAAAGGCGGACAACAGCAAGGGCGAAAAGGGTGTCTACAAGCTCTACACCGAGGGCATCGACAACGACGGCGACGGAAAGTATAACGAAGACGGCCCCGGCGGCGTCAATATCGGGGTCAACTTCCCGCATCTATTCAAGTTTCACACCACGACCGGAGGGCTCTGGTCCGGAAGCGAGGACGAGAGCTTCGCCCTCATCAAATTCATCACCGAACACCACGAGATCGGCCTGAGCTTCTGCTTCGGGGCCACTAATTTCTGCCTGACTCCGCCGCGCGGCGGCCGACAGGGATCGGCGGACATGACCAAGATCAAGATTCCTGAGAGCATCGGTGAAATGATGGGGATCGATACCTCCCAGACCTACACCATGCAGGAGATCATGGAGATCGTGGAGCCCCTGGTTCCGCCGGGCATGGAGCTTACGGAAGCCATGCTGGCCAGTTTCCTGGGTCTGGGGGCGACCGTAAATCCACTGCCCGAGGACCTCAAGTTCTATACGGAACTCTCCGAAAAGTACAAGGAGTTCCTGAAGGAGAACAAGCTGGACGCCAAGCGCCAGGACACGGCCCCGGCCAAGGACGGGTCTTTCGAGCTGTGGGCCTACTACCACCTGGGGATCCCCTCCTTCAGCCTGGACTTCTGGACCCTGCCCGAGGTCGAGGAAGAAAAGAAAGACGAGCAGGACATCACACCGGACAAGCTGGAGGAGATGACGAACGAGGAGTTCATCGCGTTGGGCGAAGAGAAAATCGACGCCTTCCTAAAGTCGGCGGGCGCTCCCGGAGGTTTCAAGGGCGCACAGGTCATCGAAGCCCTCAAGGGCGGGATGATGGATACCAAACGCATGGCGGCCATGCTGCGCCAGATGCCCAAGCCTCCCAGCAAGGAAGGGATCGATCTCAAAGAAAAAGCGCTGCTGGCGTTCAGCGATCAAGAGCTGGAAGGCAAGGGATTCATCCCCTGGAAACCCTTCCAGCACCCCACACTGGGAGAGGTCGAGATCGGCGGCGCCGTCGCCTTCACCGACAGCACGCCGCCCCCCGGGATGCTCGAGACCCTGCTCAAGGGGCAGATCCCCTGGGTCTTCGAGATCGCGGGTAAGATGGCGCGTGTCCAGATCGCCAAGACCGAGGTCGAATCTTTGGGCAGCGGCGTGTACCGCATCGACGTCTGGGTGGAGAACACCGGCTACCTGCCCTATCCCACAGCCATGGGACAGCGCAACAGCCGGATCGCTCCGGTCATCGTGACCCTGGAAGGCCAGGGCGTCAGCATCGTCCAGGGTAAAGCCCGGATGCTGATCAAGGCCATCGACGGCTACAAGAGCGGAAAAGTCAGCTGGATAATCCGATCCGGCGGTGCCAAGTCCATCACGGTCAAGGCCTCCACCCGGATCGCCTGGGAAGACACGAAGACCGTAACACTGGGAGGCTCCCGATGATAAAAAAAATCAGCTTATCGATTCTGATGCTCGTTCTCCTGACTGCGGGGATCCAGTCCCAGGCCGCCAAGACGGCCATCACGGTCCCCCTGACCTTTGACGACTACTACACATACGGCGAGGTGGTGGAAGCCCTCAAGGCCCTGCACCAGGCCTTCCCCCAGCTTACCAAACTCGATCTGGTGGGCAAGAGTGAAGAGGATCGGGCCATCTACTGCCTGACCGTCAACAATCCTAAAACCGGCGTCGAGCTGTCCAAACCCGGGATCTATGTGGACGGCAACATCCACGGCAATGAGATCCAGACCGCCGAGGTCGCCCTGTACATGCTCAATTACCTGCTGACCAAATACGGCAGTAACGACGAGGTCACCAAGATGGTGGACCGCAACTGCTTCTATGTGATCCCCATCGTCAATGTGGACGGCCGCTGGCACTTTTTCAACGATGCCAACGATCCGAGCTCCAACCGGGGACTGCGCCGCCCCCATGATGATGACAACGACGGTCTGGTGGACGAGGACTTCCCCGATGACCTGGACGGCGACGGCAACATCACCACCATGCGCAAGCGCGATCCCTTCGGCCGGTTCAAGACGGATCCCGAGGATCCCCGCCTGATGATCCCGGTCAAACCCGGAGAACTAGGTGAATGGACCATACTGGGCCCGGAAGGCCTGGACAACGACGGGGACGGCCGCGTCAACGAGGATTCCGAAGGCTATGTGGACGGCAACCGCAACTGGGGTTTTGACTGGATGCCCAATTATGTGCAGATGGGCGCGGGAGACTACCCCTTTTCCGGGGTTGGCCTCAAGGCCATCTCTGAATACATCATGCAGCGTCCCAACATCTGTGTGGCCTATGCCATGCACAACACCGGCGGCATGTACCTGCGCGGACCAAGTCAGAAACACCTGGGTGAATACCCGCCTCAGGACATCGCGGTCTACGATTACCTCGGGAAGCAGGCCGAACGTATGATCCCGGGTTACGATTACATGATCGGCTGGAAGGACCTCTACGGCACCTACGGGGATTTTGTGGAGTGGATGGTCGGCAGCTTCGGCGTCTATGGATATGTCATCGAGCTGTTCCAGTCCCAGACCGAGACCTTCACAACCCGGGAGGAGGAGAAGCGGGCCGCACCGGGCCAGGAGGGCCTCAGCGCTCTGATGAATGAGAGCAACGCCACGGCCCGAGAGCGCCTCAAGTTCAACGACAACCTGGCCATGGGGGAATTGTACAAACCCTGGAAACCTTACAATCATCCCACCTACGGAGCGGTGGAGATCGGGGGTTGGATCAAGTTCAGCTCCCGCATGTCAGCCCCCTTCATGATCAAGGACCTGGTGCACCGTAATGCCATGGCCATCCTGTTCGCCGCCAAGCACACCCCCCAGGTCACGCTGGAGGCCTTCGAGGTCAAGAGGCTGGAAAAGGACCTCTACCGGGTGAGGACCCGCCTGGTCAACTCGAAGGCCATTCCCACCATGAGCACCTACGCTCAGAATAAGAAGCTCTACCCCAAGGATATGCTGAGGGTGTCAGGCAAAGGCGCCCGCGTCTTGGCCGGCGGTACGCTCATCGATAAGTACCGGGATCAGGTGGCCTACCAGGAGCACCGGCCCGAGGTGCAGTTCCTGGTGGTCCCCGGTTTCGGGAAGGTTGAACACCAGTTCCTCATCTCGGGAAAGGGCAGCGTGACCCTGAATTATGAGTCCCGCTGGGCCGGCAAGATCTCGAAGACCGTAGAGTTGAAATAATTGAAATTGATCTCATAAAATTCGCACTGAGCGGGACTTCAATCGGCGGTCCCGCTCCGGCCAATCCGGCAGATACAGAGACATCAGAGTTCTGAACAATTTTCCGTGATTCGGAACGCGTAAGTGCAGCAGTTCATGCACGATGACGTATTCCTGAAGCTCTTGCTGTTCGACGAGAAGGTCGTCACTGAAACTTACCCATCCATGGGATGAACAGGAGGCCCATTTTGAACGCATTCTCTGCACGCGTATCTGGGAAGGGTGTACTTTTAGTGTGGAACTCCAGTGTCGCACAATATCTTTGAACTCGTCCTTGTTTTGACTTTTCACGCGGTTTTCGTCCTTAGCAGCTTATCAACCAGGGAAACCATACTGTCCTTCCCAACCAATGGCAGCAGGAATTTATATAACTCTGCCTTGAACTGGCGAAGTTCGGCTATGTTTTCTCTATAATTCGGGAAGCGGTCGAACAATATCTTTATCCCGATTGCATTCTTCTCCGGATCAGCCACTTGTTCTCGCTGGAGCGTCCAAAAAATCGAGAATGTCATGCCGTCGAATCCCAGGTCGTCTTGCCTGCGGCGCGCCTCGACAATCTCGTTGATCAAAGCTTCTATCCTTCGAAGCGCATCTTCAGTGGATAATTGTCTTTCATCATAGGCTTCCAGTATGGCGTCTGCCCGGTCGCCGATCGGAATCAGATAAGGATTGTTGCCCTCTTCCTCACTCACTGTACGGCGTATGCTGTTAGCCAGGTTGATCACCTTTGTTTTATCAGAGCCACTTCCTTTTTTTATTGCCTCAAGTGTATTCTCGTCGATCTTAACTTCCGTAAGCGTTCCTTCCAGCCCATAGCTATCGACTGTTTCTCTCACTAGTTTATCGGTTTTCCATGCAACGTCACCATATAATATCGTTCTTCTCCGGAAGGCATTTCGTATGATCTGGTAGAGCACCGAAAGGCAGCCGAAATCATCCAAGAAATCTCTTAGTTTCGGCGAAGGAGAAAGAATTTCGTAGAGCGTTTCTACCTGCTTATAAAACTTAAAAAAAGCCGCACGCTTTTCTTTGTCTGTGAATGTATCAATCGCTTTTTCGACAGTTTTATCATCCACCGGGCCTTCACATAAAACAAGATACTCAACGGCCGGACCTTGCATCAGCTTTATGAATTCTTCATACAGAAGATCCAGGTCCTCAATCACACCACTGACCACATCCGAATCGAATGCCAGCGCCTTTTCAAGTTTTTCGAATATTCCGACAAAATCGACCACAAGACCACAGGGCTTCCGATTGTCCTCACCCAGCTCATAAGGACGATTCACGCGCGCTATAGCCTGAAGCAGAACGTGGTCACGCATCGGCTTGTCCAAGTACATTCCGTAGAGAATCGGCGCATCGAACCCGGTAAGCAATTTGTCGGTCACAATCAATATCTTGGGCAATGTATCCGATTTTACGAAAAACTTTCGCGCCCTTTTTTCTCCTTCAAAGCTTACCTGGTGGTGATAAACACGGGGATATTTTTCGCTGTCATGTTGGGCCGATGTATAGATTGGCATCGAATATTCAGGCGGCAGCACTTTATCGAGCGCGTCTTTATAAAGAGCACACGCTTCCCGATCCACAGCCACCAGGAACGCCTTATAACCCAGAGGCTCAATATTATTCTTGAAATGTTCTGCTATAAATAAGGCGACTTTGTTGACTCGATCATCCGATTTCAGGAATGTTTTTAGCCGCAAGGCATGATCGAGAATTTTGTTCAATACATCGACATCACTGATCCCCTCAGCCTCAGCCAGGTTAAGAAATTCCTCTTCGAGCTGCTCCCGAGGAACCCTTATTTCATTGGGAGCCAGTGTGTACTTCAAGGGAACGGTCGCTCCGTCTTCGATGGATTCAGCAATCGAGTACTTGTCAAGGTAACCCTGTTCATCTTCTTTACCGAAAATCTTGAACGTTCCCTTTCCGTATGCGGTCTTATCGATCGGAGTTCCGGTGAAACCGATCAGAGTTGCGTTGGGAAGCGCACCGACCAGGTAATTACCCAGATCACCCCCAGTGGTTCTGTGCGCCTCATCAATCAGAACAAATATGTTCTCACGGTTATTGATATCCTTGGGGATTCCATCGAATTTATGGATCATGGAAACGATCAGGCCACGAAAATCAGAGATCAATAGTGCGCGCAGTTGCCGTTTGCTGCTCGCATGTTCAATTTTAATATCAAGAGCCTGCATTTCACCCAGTAAGCGCTCGATCCAGCCGGCAAGTTGACCTTCAAGCTCATTTCGATCGATCATGAGAATAACGGTTGACTTTCTGAAGGTATCCTGGTCCTGAAGAATAAGCCGGGCCGCTGTGATCATCGTGAAGGTCTTGCCTGAACCTTGAGTATGCCAGATTAATCCGGTTGTTTTGGAATCATCTGCACATCTGTCCAGAATTTTCTCTACAGATCGTGTCTGATGCTGCCGCAGGATCGTCTTCTGCAGTTCGTCCTCTTTGTAGAAGAAAAGAATCCATTCCTTCAGTACGGTCAGGAAGCGTTGGCGGTCAAAGAACCGCTTGACCTTGTGCTCGAAGTTACCGGGTTCCTCATCCCGCCAATTGAAGAGATTCTTCCAATCCATGTTCCAGGTGACGCCGTAATAAAAATCCAGCAAATGAATAATGTCAAAAACCTGGGGACAAGTCAGCATCTCCGGAGTCTCGTGATGATACTCCCGGATCTGGGTGAGCCCCTTCTCGATACCCTTAGCATCCCTGACGCTCTTGGTTTCGACAATCGCAACCGGGATGCCGTTTATCAAAAACATGACGTCAGCACGATTGGTTTCCTGGCCATTGGTGTACTGCCACTCATCGGTCACATGGAATATGTTGCGGTCAGGATGTACATAATCAATGACCGTTACATTTCGCTCGCGCTGCTCGCTATGATCGTACATGCTCTGCTCACCCCGCATCCATGCGAGGATTTCAGCATTGCCTTCGATTGTGTTCCGTACGGACTCGATTCGATTAATCACTTCATCTACATTCTCTATCGTTATCAGCCCAGGATTTAGCTCCATGAGCTTCTCTTCAAGGATGCGACTAAATAGCACTCCCCCTTCGCCTTTTCGAAGCGACAAGGCCTCCGAAGAGGGGATATACGTCCACTTGACCGCTTCGGCATATTGAATGAGAGGGCTTTGTACGGCACCTCTCTCTGACCCAAATATTTCAGACATGATTATTAGCCTTAATTTTATAGCGATTGCTATAGAACTGATCTGTTTTTTTTGGTAATGTAAAATCGTGGTAACTACGACTGCACACAATGCCCCTAAAGTCCGATTTTACGAGCCCGAACGCAATCTCCCCGGACGAAGGCCCCGAGTCACAACAGCTGAGACACGTTTTACTATCAAGTTTGCCAAGGCCTATCTCGAACAACACAGCATAATTCACCATGGGACAACCAAAAAAAAGATCGCATGTGCACGGCAGATAGCAATCAATGGATTTGGTATTGCAGATTTGATGGCAGTATCCTGGGCATCCGGCAAATGGGATAAATCCGCCCTTGGGATTGATGAATTCTTGACTATCATTAGACCGACTGTGCGTGCCTTTGAGATAAAACTTAACAACTGGCGAAAAGGCATGACTCAAGCACATCGATATCGCTATTTTGCACATGTCGCGGTTCTTGTCTTGCCCATAGATAAATGCGAAATCGCAACAGAATATCTCGTAACTTTCAAGAAGATTCACGTTGGCCTTTGGGGATTTGATGCCAGAACAAACCGCATCGTCCCTCATTACACTCCTCGTCCTTCCTCCGCCATCGAAACCAAACATCAAAGACAAGCCATCCAAGTCTTAGCTAGCACCTCTAAAGCTCTGCCAGTTCTTCAAAAATTGTAAAACTAGCATCCAGAGTAGCTAAATATTCTAAGTTGGCCTCATACCGTTCAGAGAATCCGAATGATTGAAGCTCATCGTAACATTCCCTAGCTCCACTGGTGCAGTTTCGAAGGCGTGTTAAGCTCTCGCTAATATCATCCCTAACCACATCATTTATTAATGATGTAATTGCCTGCCATGATTGAAGTGCTTCCTCAGTGCGGCTCGGCACAGTGCGGCTCAGCACCGGACCCTCATACTGTGCATCCATTGAAAGACCGTTCATGATATTCCCGACAACTTCAACGAAAGCCTCCCTCTCGTTCACAGTAATCCTATTGAACAATGATTTACTTAAATATCTCACAAGGGGGAGCTGTCCTCCTCTAGATCCTCTAATATAACGTCCCATTGAAAACACCTGGAGATTGGACCACCAGCCAGTTGCTCCTGCATATCCGTATGCTGCCCCAAGCAAGGGAGAAATAATATCGGAATAGCCATTAACTACATTAAGCCCATTCAACGAGAGGCTGTAATTAAGAAGCATCCATCCTGCAATAACATCGGGAACCAATAATTCGGACCGAATGGTGCCAACTCTTTCATCAGTAGGACCGGCACCAACCAACGCATACACGCCAGCGGGAGGTTGTTCGATTGCAGTAATCGCATTTAGAAAAGTTAAATAATTTTGCCGATCAACAATCGCATCCCTTCCAAAGGCGATATTTGCATACACAGGTACTTTAATTCCCATGTCATAGGCAACTGGCATTGTTCGATTAATGAAAGAGATGGCTATGGCAGCTTCTATAGAGTCAAATGAACTAGTAACATAAATACTCGGAGCAATCAGATGAGTGCAGCCTACATCCATCTGGATTTCATAAGCCGCACGTATTGTAGCATCAATGCCCGCAGTGCCGACAAGAAGCTCGTTTCGCCGGCGGGGCACAAAATGTGACCATTCTTCTAGATGGCCTAGTTGGGCATTCGGCGTTCCAAGATAACGAGTCGCATAGAATTCAGGGTCTACAAGAACATCAATCCCAGGATTGAGTTTTCTCAATTCCTGAATCAGCTGACGTGCCAAATCTGGCGTCAGGTACCGAGGGCTGAGGATCACGCCATCTATGAAGCCTTTCTCAATCGCTTGATGCATTTTGTCCGAAGGGGCGTGACCATGTTGGGCGTATAATTTCATTGTAATGCCTCCATTTGTTCTAGTAGCCCTGTGATATTCGAGGGACGTAAAGCAGGCTTCTTTCGAATCAGGCCATCTATGGTCTGACAAAAAGATACCGGGAAATCTGGGCGAAGATTTATTAAAGGAGAAGGCTTCATATATGCGATGCGATACATCGTGGTAAAGTCGTCTTCACCACTGCGGGCAATAGGATGTACGCCAGCAGCATATTCATAGACTGTAACTGCAGCAGAATAGAGATCGCTGCGGTAATCAAGTAACTCTCGGAACCGAGGGTGGAACATTTCTGGTGCCATATAGGGAAGAGTTCCTTGCCGCATATCTGGATTCATAGTTATTGCTGTACTGTGCAATTTAAAGGCAATCCCAAGGTCAAGAACAACGAATTGGCGTTCCGGAATGTCGAGTGCAATTACATTCCCAGGTTTTATATCCCTATGAATGAGATCATGCGACTTTAGCTCAAGAATGACTTCAGTTAAACAAGTGAACAATGCCTTGCATTCTCCCAGATCTGGTCTGTGTTCCTCCCTGATGCGCTCACGTAAGGTTTGACCAACAAGTAGCTCCTCCGAGTAGACCAGATACTCATGGCCCTCTATTTCACAAGAATTAGGTTTTAATGAGCCAAGAGAGACAAGAAATGGACTTTCACAACGATCTAGGGACTCAATCTCCCGTTTGACTCGTGCAAGAATCTCTGAATGCGCTTCAGGTAGGTCATCTGCACGCGGGATGAATATTACCTTAAGGGCTTCTTTCTCTCCAGCAATAGTGGCCTCATAAACAGTTTTGAAGCCGCCTTCGCCAATTATGAGAAGATCCCGCGCTTCTTCAATGGCATCTTCCAGTAAAACGATGTTAGGTTTGTTCTCCATTTCTACTCCACACCACTTAAATCAATATCTAAATCCTTGGCCCTCAACTCGCCGGTTATCAGCTTGTTCAATGTTGTGCATAATAGACTCTGCATTAGAGTCCTCTTGGATTCATGAACATCAATACACACATCCAGCGTTTGTAGGGAAGCAGCAATTTTTTTTTGTTGAGGCAAAGGTGGTACTGCTACCATTTCCTTATGAACCGTATTACGGTTCAAGGTGGGATTGGATGCTCCCGAGTCAAATCTCTCAAGTCGAAGAGTCAGAAAGAAGTAATAAATGTAATGTGGAAAGTTTCCCTTGAAATCTCGTACCCAAAGAGTCGTATCATGAGGCCAATAGTCAGTATTAAGAAAATAGACGGTGCCCAGAGATCCTTTTCGGCCAATAATCACTCCTGGAGCCTCCGCCATCGGCTTGTCATGGTAGCTTCTTACACCGCCAGATGATACAACTGGAACAGTTCCTGGCCTTTGTTGACTTTGAGTGATGTCAAAACCACGCTGAAGCTCAGCAACTTGAATAAAAGATTTAACTTCCCAACTCTCGGGAATTTTGCCAATTTCGGTCATTTTAGTTTTTTCACCGCTGAGACCGTTAGAAAAGAGGTGTTGCATTGTGGACTTCTTGAGGTCGTGCAGCGACTGGATTATGTTGTCTTGCGTCTCAATTGCTCGTTGAAGCTTCAACAATATCGCTGCAATTTTTTTCTGCTCAAGGAGAGGGGGGAGTAAGACTTGAAAATTTTCAACTACTTTTTTGCTGATGCTTCTAAAAGTAGTTCCAGTTCCATACTGTTCAATTTGACCTTTTTGACCCATTAAATTGAAAAAAAGGTAGTAAGGATTAATAGAGGTCTTACAGTGGATCGCTGCGAGTCCACGGCCTATGCAGCACTTTTCTTTGGCAAGATTTATATCGCCCACTGGAGCTCGCACTGAGATTAAAATGTCATTTTTATGCGCTATTTTTATGGGCGTTGTACACCATTTTGACGGGATTGGATTGCGAATGCCAAAATCAACCTTGCCTTGAAAAAATGGTAGACCTTCACCGATTGAATTATAAGAATGAGACGGAGGTGATTGCCCCATATTGATCTCGGCAATCTCTACGATTGTTGACTTTAGCCAATCTCTGATCAAATGATTTGCGCTCGGATTCATTGCTACATCTTTTCTTAATTTTTAGTATTGATTAGATTCACGACTATTCTTGCGATAACATCTTTATCTGCGGGCTTGCTCTCAGCGATCATGAGAGTGATTGCCACTATCGCATTATCAGCAATCCGCTTAGAGCCATCTTTTCGGTAGAGGATGAGATTCTTTCCCATAAACCACAGAAAAAGTGCAGCGGCGATACGTTTGTTTCCATCCACAAAACTGTGATTTTTTACCAGGAAGTAAAGCAGGTGCGCAGCCTTTTCCTCAAGGCTGGGATAGAGATCCTGCCCGTCAAAGGTCTGCATTATGGCACCAAGCGAGCTCTGGAGGCTTTTGTCCTTTTCTTTACCGAAAAGATCAGATGCCCTGAATTTAATACGCAACTGTGCTACCATCTGCTGGGCTTCCGGATATGATATGCTCCTTGCTCTGCCCTTTCGTGAACGCTTAATTACTACACGTTGGTGGTCATAATCATCGAGCAGGTCCAGGGCGTAGGAATAATCTGTTACGACGCGCAGCAAGGCCTTCGCTTGGTCGGAGGTCACGTCGTAACGGTCAATGACATTTTGCACGAGTTGAAGAGACTGCCGTAAATCTTGCAGCCTTTGTTTATTGATGGAATAGCCTTTAAGAATATGGTCGCGCAGGACCTGGGTTGCCCAGATTCGGAACTGAGTGCCGCGTTTTGAATTCACCCGATAACCGACAGAGATGATCATATCGAGATTGTATAAGTAAGTTTGGTAGATTTTGCCATCCCCGGCAGTATGTGCAAATTTTGCACATACTGATTTTCTTTCCAACTCACCTGTTTTGATTATGTTATTGATGTGTTTAGTGATGACACTGCGTTCAGTTATAAAAAGCTGTGCAATCTGTTTCTGAGTCAGCCAGACGCTTTCTTTTTCCAACCGTACTGCTAAGTTAGCTTTGCCGCTTTCAGACTGATAAATAACGATCTCGCCTCTGTCGTTTCTTTGCTCAAATTGTTTTCTCATGATTTATTCCAGAGTATATTCGGTGGCACAATTCTGCTCATTCAAACCCCATCTGTACGAATATCTTCTTTAAGTCCTCATCGATTTCCTTTGACTGTTTCTCTAATCCTCTTAGTTCCTCCAAGACTTCCGGTATCGGGCGATATTCTTCCTTCTCGCTGGTGTCCACATAACGAGAGGGGGAAAGATTGTAGTCATTTTCGGCCGCTTCTTCACTGGTGATAACTTTTACAAAGCGATCGATGTCCTGTCCTTTTATGAATGCTTGAGCTATCTTACGGATGTTTTCGTCCGGGATATAGTTTTTCGGACGGCCTTTCTTAAACTCCCGGCCGGCATTCACAAGTGTAATCTTGCCCTTTCGCTGTGGGATTTTATTGCGGTTAAGCAGTATGATGATGCCGGCCGCGGGGGTGTTGTAGAAGAGGTTGTCGGGTAGAAGCACAACACCTTCCACGAGATCATTATCTACGAACCATTTGCGGATGTTTTTCTCCTTATCTTCGTTACGACTACCGCTACCCCGCGTGACCGCACCGGTGTCAAGAACAACGGCCGCCCGGCCTGAGGTCTTAAGCGAGGTGAGAGAGTGCTGCAGCCAAGCCCAGTCGGCCTTGCTCGAGGTGATTCCTCCATGTTCCTCAAAACGCCCGAAGTCGTCTTTCTCATAGATGGAGGGATCAAAGGGTTGATTCCACATGGGATTGGCAACAACCATGTCGAACTCCCTGAGACGGGAGCCTGAATCCCGGAACTTCGGGTTCGTCATCGAGTTACCGCGGACGATCTCTCCTTCCATGTCATGAATCACCATGTTCATGCGGGCGATGGCATAGCTGGAACCGGTCAGTTCCTGGCCGTACAGCTTGAGGGGGCGGCTGACTTTTAGCTCCCGCTCTTGGAGTGCCAGCTCGCATTTGATGAGAAGACCGGCTGATCCACAGGCATAGTCATAAACCTCTTCTCCCTGTGCAGGCCGAAGCATGTAGGCCATCAGCCACCCGACTTCGGTGGGGGTGAAGAACTCGCCCGCACTCTGCCCCTGGCCTTCGGCGAATTTTCGGAGCAGGTATTCGTAACAGCGACCAAGGAAATCCGGTTCCACATCATAGAGACCAAGGCGATAGCGTGGATCCGACAGCGCTTCAATGATGCCCGCCAGGGCAGAATCACTGATCTCGCGCTCCCCGCTCCGGGTTTCGTTGAAATCCATGATATCGATGACGCCGCTCAGATCTTTGCGGCGGTCCACGGCATTCGCTTTGACGATGACCCGCATAGTCAGGGTGAGCTGCTCGCCGAGGGTCTTGGGCCTCTGGCCATCCGGCCAGTCAAACTTCTCACGGCCGCTGACGACCGGCCACCGGGCCTCGGGCGGGATGTAGAACCGGACGATACTATTATCCGCTTCAATGATAGAAAGCGCGGTTTCTGCATCGCCGTAGG
>SDBS01001715.1_pt1 | contig 22199 bp, 20 predicted proteins | sample 2277091 | NCBI WGS metagenome assembly SDBS01 (sample SAMN10404972, study PRJNA504765) | marine sediment metagenome | isolation source: marine sediment core GS10_PC15, 163 cmbsf | place: Arctic Ocean: Southern Knipovich Ridge | collected 2010
TTTGACCGCGGCATTTCTTCTACCCTGTTTAACTGGTTGCAGGTGCAACGTCCGGCGAGCCCGAACGACACCGGGAAATAAGCATCATAAAAAAGGGACATCCAGGGCTGTTAATACCATGGCCGTCCCATTTTTCGGCAAAATTGTTTTATTGCAGTGCCGCTTTACCTTCTGATACAGCCTGCTCCCAGGCGTCTTCAGGGCCGACCGCACCGGACTGCAGCCCCTGCATCGCCCTCCAGACCGCTTCCTTGACCTCGTTGACATGAGGTCCGAACCTGTACGGCACTCCGTAATTCAGGCTTACGTCGGCGAAAGCCTTGGGTATAGGCTCCAGGTCCATCTTTATATTAGTGTTGGAAGGTATGAACCCGAAAGCCATAGCGATCGGTTTCTGAAATTCAGGATCGTAAAGCTTCAAAACAAAATCCTTTGCCAGCTCGAGGTGTTTTGTGGCTTCGGCAATGCTCCAGAACCCCGATCCCGCATAGGTCCCTCTTCCTTCGGCAAGCCCTTTACCCGGGCCCTGGGGCAGTTTGCTTACACCCATGTTGAAATCCGGGTTGTCGGCTAAATTGGCAACGATCTGGTTGTGGGTGATCCACATCGCAAACTTGTTGTCGAAAAACGCGTCCGTCATCGTTGTCCCCGGGTACAAACATATCGGCACCGCAGATTTGTCAACATTCCACAGCCTGTCGATGAGTTTAAAAGCATCCAGAGCCCCTCTGCTGTCATAACCGATGGAAGACATGTCGCTGTTGAATAGGTCGAATCCGAAAGCAAACAGGAAGAATTCCGGCTTTGCTTCAGCAGTGTCATATGAAAGCAGGCCGTATCCGTACTGGTCTATTTTCCCGTCCCCGTCGAGATCTTTTGTCATTGCTTTCGCGTATTCAACGAGTTCCTCAATCGTGTCCGGCGGCCGGTCAAAACCTGCGTCTTTTAGAAGATCGATATTGTAAACAAAAGACGCACCGGCCGTAAAGTACGGAATGGCTACAAGCTTGCCGTCAACCGTGGTTTCAGCAAGCAGGCTGTCCGCGACACCTTTTTTTAGATACGCGAACCCTTCATCGTCGTATATCTCTCTCAAGTCGTAGCACTGCCCGACCACACCGTCTACGTAACCGCCGGTAAAAGCGTAAATAATGTCAGGCGGGTTCCCCGAAGCAAAAGCGGTCGTGTATTTCTCGATTATCGTGTCCCACGGCGTCGGTGTGTATTCAACCGTGGCACCCGGGTGTTCGGCCTCAAAAGCCGCAATAACATCGGCGAATACAGCTGCGTCGTCGCCCGTGTGAGGTCCTTTCCAGACTCTAATCACACCCCCTTCTTTTTCGTCCTTCGTGTTTCCCGCAAAAATCACGAAAAACGAAAAGGCCAGCAGTGCTGCCATTATCAATACTGTCAATACTCTTCTTTTTTTCATTTCTTTCCTCCATTTTCTCACCGAATTTGTTAAGGCGTTAATTATTTTATATTAATGAATATGCATGTCAGGTTGTTTTAAACAATTTTTTTAAACAATTTCAGCAAAATCGCCATGATATGAATTTTCTTTTATTTGCTGTACCGTTCATGTTATTATTATCCTAACAGCAACAGATATAACTATGTCAACAGGAGGAAAAATTTATGAAAAGTTTCAAAAAAGAGCTCTGGTTCAATGTACCCGGACGCAGAGGATTCATCAACATTACACCCCGGGTCGACGAGTGCCTGGACCAGAGCGGTATAAAGGAAGGGCTGGTGCTTGTAAACGCGATGCACATAACAGCTTCCGTATTCATAAATGACGATGAACGAGGTCTTCATCAGGACTACGAGGACTGGCTCGAGCGGATAGCCCCCCACGAACCTGTCGGCAGCTACCTCCACAACCGCACAGGTGAAGACAACGCCGACGCTCACATGAAACGGCAGGTCATGGGCAGGGAAGTAGTTGTGGCCGTTACGGGCGGGAGACTCGATTTCGGGCCGTGGGAGCAGATATTCTACGGTGAATTCGACGGCGGGCGGAGAAAACGCGTGCTGGTAAAGATCATCGGCGAGTGATCATTGCATCATCTTACGGCTTTATTTTGCAGCCCCCTGATGCGGGCCACCCGTACAATGATTAAATTAGACAAACTACAAAAAGAAGATTAAAATTATACTAAAGAACACTTTTTTTATGACCCTATTCAAATTAGTAAATAGGAGAAAAATATGGAAAAAAGAGATTTTACAAGGGTCCCTTTTGAGACAAAAGCAGTCATAAACTGTGAAGACCGCTCAATAACAGGGACAGTTGAAAACCTCAGTTTAAAAGGCATGTTTTTAAAAACTTCGGAAGAAGTTGAAGGTGATCAGGAGATATCCATAAAAATATTCCTGACGGGCAGTTCCACCCAGCTAACGATCGACCTTGACGGCACCGTCCTGAGGTCTGAAAACGAAGGGCTGGCGATAAAATTTCAAAAAATCGACATTGATTCGTTTATACATCTCAAAAATGTGGTAGCGTACAACCAGGGTAATACTGATGAAATAATGAACGAATTTTATCACTATCTGTCAAAAAACTGACCGCTGACCAGGGGCAACCTTAATCAGCCGGCGGCGACAACGGCTGGAAAAAGGTACTATCAATAAAACTGACAGGCTGCTTATCACCGTGACAGACATTTCCCCCCGATTCATTTATTTCTTTTCAGGAAAAAATAGAGACCGACCTGCAGCAGCACTCCCAGCGCAACGACAATCGCACAGAACGAATACACTGCATTCATCGAATTTTTCTGGTAGATCAATCCGCCGAACAGGGGCCCGAATATAAGCCCACCGGCAAGGACCGCCTCGTGTACCGCCATTCTTCCAGTGCGGTTGATGCTCCCCGACACCCCGTGGAACACACTGCCGTTATAACTGAAAGCCCTAAAAGCGCCTACAAGGGAGATCGATAAAGCGAGCACAGGTGGCGAAGAAACGAAAATCATAAAAAACATGACACCGGCAAGACATACCTGCCCGATGGCCATCGGTAATATCCTGAAATGCCAGATAACGCTGTGCCCCATCAGTATGAACACAAAGACCGCGATAAAAGAGCGCGACAACATCAACAGGCCGATCACTTCCTTGCGCAATAAAAGCTCATCCCTTGCATAAATGGGAAATATGTTGATGATCACGCCTATTATAACAAATGTTGTGAACAATCCGACCCATCCGGAAAACCTCAGTATGGTGCTTGTATCCGTCTTTGGCGAATCGCCATTATCGGGGAGGTCGATATTTTTATCGGTCCTTATGCTGGGCATCAAAAAGCTAGCCGCCGTAACAATAATCCCATTCAATAAAAAGAGGGCACTGCCTGCATACAGGGGTAATTCCGGGTTAACGGCGCTTAATATTCCGGCCAAAGTGGGGCCTATTATTATCCCGAGGCTCCACGCGATGTTAAAGTAGGACATGCTTTTACCCAGCCTGGAACCCTCGATATCCAGGGAGAGCCAGCCCATGATCGGCGGCCAGAAAAAAGACATTGCGATCCCGTACAGGTTATAGAATACTGCGGCGGACATGAATGCTTTTGAAAAAAGAACCAGTAAAATGAAAAGACACATGAAAAAAGTGGAACCTATCATCAAATACCGGGGAAGGACCTGTCTGAAAAACGGGCGTATAAATATGCACCCGACCACGTAACTAAAAGACCAGACAGCCGTAAAGTAACCTATCTGGCTCGGGGTCGCGCTGTACACCTCTTTTATATAAAAAACAATTCCGAGCTCGATGATCCCCATGCCCACTGCTGCTACAAATGCAGAAGAAAAGATTATGGTCGATTTACCGGCTTTACCGTAAAATGACCTGTAGGGGTCAGGTATCCGGTTTATGCTCTTTATACTCATGTCTGAAAGTTGAAAGTTTTTTTGATCAACTGCATTTTATTGTTTATATCAAGCTATTTTCAGGATTGTGAAAAATATAACCATTGATGTGTAAATATTCAAAGTAAATATAGGTGAGGCGAATATCAGAAGGTCGCTTATATTGATGTTGCCCACAGTGTGATCCTGCTGCCTTAGTCCTGTTCCCGAACACGTCTTTTGTTATTTTTACGTCCCTTTCTGAGCCTTCCTCCGTGAGGCTGAAAAAGTTTCCATAAAAAATAAAAGTGAAAAATTTCGCACAAAATACTTGACAAAATATTTAGACCCTGATAATGTTTATTTATGCGAATAAATTCACACAGGAGAAATGAATGAGCAGGAAGCTTCTCAACGACCTCAGTAAAAGAGAAAGACAGATAATGAATATTGTTTACCGGATGAGAAACGCCTCGGCCAAAGAAATACAGGAAAAAATTCCCGACCCCCCGGGCTATTCCACCATACGCAAACTCCTGAACATCCTTGAAAATAAAGGGTTCCTGAAACACATAAAAATCGGTCTCAAGTACATATATTCGCCCACCATTTCTCGTAAAAAAGCCATGAGGTCCGCGTTGAGACAGCTGCTGGAAACTTACTTTGACAACTCAATCGAAGATGCAGTGTCGGCACTGATTGAATTAAAGAGCGGGGATCTTTCGGACCGGGAATTCAATAATCTGATATCTCATATAGAAAAAACCAGAGAATCGGAGGAACTGTAATATGCTGCAGGCGGTAAACATACAGTCCATAAATCAATTTTCATCACAGATGTTTTTTATACTGCTTACGATGTTCGTCAAGGGTTTTTTTGTTTTTACCGTCATGTACCTGATCATTACCAGTTTTAAAGAGCGGTCCGCTAAGCTCATGCATTTATTGTGGCTTTCTTTAATATGCAGTTTTATTTTTATAGCTGTTTTTTCAATCATGATACCCTCATTCGACCTTGGGGTGCTGCGTTTTATAAAAAATCAAAAAAACATAAGCAGGGTTTTTACATCCTTTACATCGCCCCGGGTCACGTATATTGATACGGCCCAGGCTGCGGAAAAAAGCGGCCCGGTTTTTCGGCAAAATGCCCCTGCCCTCTTTATCTCGAGAGTCCACTGGTCATTTTTTGTGTTGACAGTCTGGTTCCTCGGGATCCTGTTACAACTTTTATATTTTGCATCGGGGAAGATCGGATTGCTAAAGCTCAGACAAAGTTCAGAAAACTGCACCGACAAAAAATCCGACCGGCTTGTCAAAGATCTTTCGCAAAAGATGGGAATAAACCGTAGTATATTACTTTTAACAAGTAAGAGTCTTGTCAAGATATTGGTTATTTGCATGCTCTGTGGTCTGCCCTTTTTAGCATTTAAACCTTCCATGATGCAGGCGAAAAGAAAAGACGCAAAGGTAATGTTCAGTAAAGAGGTGTCTCTTGATCCATTATACGGTAGGTGGATAAACACAGATTATTAAGGTAAGAGCGAATTATTACCTGTGAAACTATCTATTAAACCGGATGGAACAGGCGCCGGTTATAAGAACGTATCGATCACACAGCCGGCTTATTTATTGCATTATAAAATACATGAAGCATGGGTCGACCGTAAAGGAGATATCTGGGTTAAGTCGATAGAAAGTCACAGTTATTTGTTAGCCGAATGGTATGTGCTTAGTAGAATCAGCAGCTCGGTAACGGTTCTGGAAAGAACAAAATCTCTGAACATATTCCCGGACAGGATCGAACCTATATACACCAGATACACGGATGATTACGTAAAATATTTCCGGTGGTAGAAGAACCGGCGGTCAACCGGGTCTTATTTTGTAAATAAAATGTTTACAATGGAGGTAAAAAATGAAGAAAAGAATATTTTTTGTGATACCGATCATTGCTGCTTATTTATTTGTTGTTTTAGCGGGAAGCGCTAAGAAGGAAATACCTGCGGATAAGACAATGGCTGCTTTCAGTCAAACATGGATCAACCCGGATTATCATCCTGAAGTGTGGTTTCAGAAACAGACGGTAAATTCCGATGGACATATAAATATGTACAGAAAAGTCGATTCCTCCCCTGAATCACCGGCATTCAGAAGTACATTTACGATAGATGAAGCCTGGACCGACCCCGATGGAAATATATGGTTCAAGGCAACAGATAAAAATATGAACGGGACAATATTTTCACTGAACCGAATAAGTAAATCGGGATCAGTTTTGGCGAGTATCACGTCCTACGGGGATCTGCCGGACGATATCGATCCTGATTCTGTCAAATACATGGTTTATTACCGCCAGTAGGTGAGAATCTGCTGCTCTCACTGGGAGGCGGAAATTCAACTTACTGAACTGAATATTTACACGAGGAACCGGTAACCGGGAATAGTTAAACTGTTGCCGGGAATACCTGAACCTCCCGCCATTTATGAAAAGTTTCAACGAGGGCTTTTAAATTATCAACAGGGATATTAGCCTGAATATTGTGTACAGCGCTAAAAACAAAACCCCCACCCTTTGCCAGCACTTTCAAATTATTAATAACTTCCTCTTCTACCTCTTCGGGTTTTCCAAAAGGAAGAGTCCACTGTGTATCTACTCCTCCCCCCCACAGGACGACCTTGTTGCCAAAATCATTTTTTAAATCTTCGAGGTCCATATTTTCAGCACCGTACTGTACGGGATTTAATATATCAATACCGATCTCAACAAAATCATCCATCAACTCTATAATTGAACCACATGTATGATAAAAGACTTTCCAGTTCGTATATTTATGCACCCAGTCGTTTATTTCTCTTAAATAGGGTTTAAACAGCTCTCTGAAAATTTCCCTTGAAAACAGGAGGCCTCTCTGCCCGCCGAAATCTGTTTCACTGATATTTATTATATCAATCCTGTCGCCGCAGGCTTCATGGTACATCTTCAAGTTCTTCAATGCCAGCTCAGTTTGATAACCGAACAGCTCTTTTATATAATTTTTCCTGGTTATCAGTGACACGTACCATTCTTCCGGGTCCCTTATTCCATCGGGATCTTTTACATTCAGGCCCGGCACAACCCCGATATCACCCAAACCCCCGTCACAAAAATTACCTACTATTGCATACTCTGTTCCTTCATATACACGATCGACCGTCTGTTTCAGATACATCATATCATCTTCAGAATATAAAGATAATGTTTGATCAACCCACTTTTTTGGATCAAGCTCCTCTTCTATGATGGGTTTTTGCCTTACTATTGCATCAAAATAATAGCCGTCTTTTGTCATTCGACCTGAGGGCAGACTGCTTTTGTCACCCTGAGGATACGTCAGGATATCCCCACTCTTAGCAATATCGTATTCAAAATACCCCGATATCATCACCTCAGTACCGTCGAACAGCCTCCATTGTGTCCAGTTTTCATTTTTAAAACCAAATATTGTATAGGGAAGCTGGATCCCGAATGTATCAATCCCTATCTTTTCCTTGACCGGTTCCTCAATCTCTGCAAGCATCTGAAATGGATCCACCACCCTTATCTCTCCACTTTTTATTCCTAAAATATCCTTTAGATTCGTATAAGCTCCTGCATGTATACCAGTAACCGAAGTACTCCCCAGATCAAAGGGAACCTTGTCAGGGACCTCATGATTGATGGCTTTTCTTACTCTTTCCCTGGACGTCATATATTACATACCCTGTCAATAATAATTTTAGACCTTTAAAATCTAAGGAGAGAAAATTCCGTAAAAAATTAGTAACTATGCGGATATCCGGTTTTTTCGGACAAGATAAACTAAGTACCCCGCTGGTAAACGGAGTACTTAGAAATAGAAAAAAATTTACTGTAATTTTGCCCTTTTTGCCAGTTTATCCAGCTCTTTAGCTGCGGTATTCAAAGCTTTTGGTACACTTTTCCCGCCGATCATCAACGACAGCTCCCTGCCCACAACCTCGATCATCTGCGTGGAGTAAGTAAACTCCGGTACAGGTTTGGCTGTTTTAAGAATAGCATATACCTTCGGGTAATGCGGGTATTTAGCCACCACATCGCGATCGACAAAAACGTCGCTTCTGGTTGGAGCTCCGCCCGCAAGCGCCCGCTTCTTAGCAATCGGGAAGGATTCCACCCACGAAATAAACTTCCAGGCAGCGTCTTTGTTTGGAGAGCTTTTCGGAATTGCCCAGCCCCACCCTCCATTCAGGTTTGCCCCTCCTGGCATGGGTGAAAGGCCGACATTCCCTGCGACCTGGGATTTCTCCGGGTCCTGCATATCAACATAAAACATCCAGAATGTGACTATCGAAAACGCCTTGCCCTGCATAAACATCTGAATAGCCTCGTCAAAACCGTAACCGGGTGCTCCGGGAGGTGCGTTCTCCGTCATATTCTTGACATAAAGCGTTGCTGCCTGGATACCCGCGCTATTGTTAATAATTGATTTCCAATTTTTATCGTAATAATCACCACCGATGCTGAACAGGTAATTGGTCCACTCCATACTGATAGGGTCAGGTTTCAACCCCATCATGGACGCGCCGTATATCTTTCCAAATTTACCACTGTCAATCGTCATGAAAGAGCTAAGGTTAATATAGTCTTTCAAATTATTCGGTATTTTCAAATTCCTTGCCTACTTTGATTTAAAATCTTTTTTCAGCTGAGGATCATTCATCATGTCTTCCCGATAGAACAGAAGCATGGTGTAATTATAAAACGGGATCATGTACAGGGTTCCCTGATAGTAGCCGACCATCTCCAGCATAGAGGGCACATATTTATCAAGCTCAACAGATCTTGTTTTTTTTGCAAGATCATCAAGCGGTTCCAACCATCCTCCTGCGGGAAACTCACCGGCCCAGTAGTTATCAACCACGATCGCATCGTAAGCCCCTTCTTTAGTCATGAGCTGCGGAAGAAGCTTTGCGTGCATCTGGGCGTAATTTACGACCTCAAAATCAACCTTTATCCCTGTCTCTCTCTCAAACTCGGGAAGTAGTTCCTGAATAATAAAAGTATCAGGAACACCCTCCATAAGGATTTGTATGGTCTCAGCCTGAGCCAACCCGGTAAATACAAATGTAACTGCCATCACCAATAACAATAAACGGTATAACTTTTTCACTTTCCAATCCTCCATTTTAAAAAAAATTAGATTTCTAAAAACCAAAAATTATTTATCTCCTCCTTTCCTAAAAATTTATTACACTATTTCAATGCTCCGAATGTTAAACCTCTCACCATGTATTTCTGTATAGCGATCGATAATGCAAGCATCGGAATAATCGCAAAACACATTGCCGCTGCCAGCGTCCCCAGCATGACGCCTCTTTCTGTCTGCATTGCCGCAAGGGCGATCGGCACAGTACTTGTTTTTTTCGCCGTCAATATCAATGCAAACAGAAATTCATTCCAGCATAAAATGAAACTCAAAACTCCCGATGCCATGATACCTGGGGTTGCAAGGGGAAAAACGATACGTATTACCGCCTGGAACCTGGTCGCACCGTCGATCTTGGCTGCTTCTTCTAATTCTACAGGGATGCTTTCAATAAAACCCATAAGCATCCAGATGACAAAGGGCAGATTAAAAGACAGATACGAAGCGATTAAACCTCCCCTGGTATTCAAAAGATTGAACGTTTTCATCAGAACAAATATTGGCAGGCTCAAAACGATCGGAGGCAGCATTTGAAGCCCGAGTATACCGAACTGAAGACTACGGCCTCCGGTATTAAAACGATTAAAAGAATACGCTGCAAAAAATGCTATAGGAATAGCAATAGCTGTAGAACCGATGGCTACCACAAGACTGTTGTAGAAAAATTGCCCGAAACCATAATCGACAAAAAGTGACCTGTAATTGTCTAAAATCGGTTTAAAAAACCATTCAGGTGGTATCTTGTAAGCCACGAATTTAGTGGTGAAAGATAATCTGACTATCCACAATATCGGTAAAAGTATTATGAGAGAAAAGATTGAGAGTAAAATATAAGTTGCAATATCGGCAGCGATCTTTCTATTTCTTATAGAGCCGGTTTTTAACATCGTATATTATTCAGCCTCCTTCTGCATTCTCATGGCTCGGTACAGGAAAACGACAACAAACATGGTGATAAACAGCAGGATATAAGATGCTGCCGAAGATTCAGCCAGGTTGAGCCCCATGAAGGTGCGGCGGTATATAAAATAACTCACAACATCGGTAGATACGCCCGGGCCACCACGCGTAAGGATGTAAACAAGGTCAAATGTGCGAAAACCAAAAATTGTCCTTAAAAGCAATGCCACGATAATAACAGGCTTCATCAAGGGAAGTGTAATGTAAAAGAACCTCTGCAGCGCAGTTGCCCCGTCAATTGCAGCCGCCTCATATGGATCGGACGGTAGAGATACCAGACCCGCCAGCAGTACAAGGATCATGAAAGAAATCTGGTGCCAGATATCGACCATGATCACTGTCCAGAAAGCCACTTTTTCGGAGCCGAGCCAGTTGACAGGAGGGATTCTGAGAAAGGACAAAAAATAATTTACTATCCCTAACTCCGGGTGCAGGAAAACACGCCATATATAAGCGCGACAGAAACCGGCGCCATTACCATAGGAATAGTAAGTATGGTGTAGAAAACTCCTTTAGCTTTTATTTTGCGGTTAAGCAGAAATGCAATTCCAAGCCCGAGGAGAAATTCAAGTGTAACCACGACAATAACGAACTTAAAAATAACATATATTGAGTTCCAGAAATAAATGTCCCGGAAAATTGCTACGTAATTTTCAAACCAGACAAACATGTTAAAAAACGGGTTCAGAAACCCGTATGTTGTAAAACTTGTGACCAGTGAAAAAAGCAGAGGGTAAATAATTATTCCTACAATGACAATTCCGGAAGGCAGGAAAAAATAAATTCCTAATTTTCTCTCGCGGCTTTTAAGCGACATTAGCAGGCCTGTACTTATTAAAATGAAATACCTTTACCAGTGTGTTGTCAATTCTTTCAAATTTTTAAAACAGGGACATCGTCTTTTCAATTCGATTTCGCATCGTATTATATTATATTTTTATTGTCAATCCTTTTATAAATCTCACTTAAATCTTCAGCGCTATATCATCCAGCCCGAGATCGGTGAGCTTCTGCATCGACACCGCGCCGCTAATAATGTCCCACTCTCGAAATTTGTAATATTCCCCGAACATCATACTTATGTCAGGCACACGGCCCTCCGTGTGCCCGTCGGGCAGCGGCTTCAGCAGCAGGCACGGGAGCCTGTCCTGGTCCGGCGTGAGACCGAAACGGAGGTTTACCCAGGCGCTTTGCATTGAAAATGCGCTCGCCTGTCTTTATCAGCTCGTCCGGGGTTGTTTCGGAACCTTCCGTTTCCATAATAAAATAAAAATCACCTTCCCAGGATCTGGCAGCTTCACGGTACTCCCGGCTTTTGTTCACTTCTTCCATCAGGGCCTTGATCCATTCTTCCGTCAGAAATTTAATAGCCATTTGTCCCTCTTTATTTAGAATGTTCAAGTAACTATAAAGTGCCCCTCAGTGAAATGCAAGCCATTTTACCCGTGACATAATACGGAGACACAAAAACCTCCGTACTGCTCATCCCGGTGAAAAAAGACGTCAATCTATACTTACCCTGGTGCCTCCGATCAAATCCGCGTGGGACGGATGGCAGGTAAAAATTATCAACTGCCTGTTTTCCGCGAACTCCCTCAGCATTTGGGCGCCCGCTTTTTGCCGCATCGGATCCATGTCGACAAAAGGATCATCCATTACATACACCCCTCTTGAATCTTTAAGGAAAAATCTTCCCATTACAAGACGGAGAGACAACCCGAGCGCATCCCTTGTTCCGTATGACATTAAAGAGTAGGGTATGACCTCCCCGTCTTTCCTGACAAGGCCCCCGGGTAAACTCTGGTCCATTGACAGCTTTCTATAACGATCGCCTGTAATTTTACTCACATATTTTTCTAAATCCTTCTCCAGCCCTGAAAAAGTGTCCGTGTCAAGACGCTTCAACAGCTCCAGCGCAGCCGCCAGGATCCTGGCAACAGCAGTGCCGTGATCCATCTCCCTGATGAACCTCTCCTCCGCATTCTTGAATTGCCTCTCGATTTCCTCGGATGTAACATCGGGAACCTGGTTCCCGAGTTCCGTGAGTTTATAAAACCAATCCATTTTATCCGCTTTCAATAATTCCACCGAGCCTTTTTCTTGATCATACATCGAAACAAAACCTTCAGGATCGTCGATCTCATCAGGTAAAGCTCCCAATTCTTTTAGCTCCCGCTCTACGGTGTCTTTTTCGCTATCCGTCCTGGCTACCTTGACAAGCAGTTTCTTCTTATCATCAAATTCATTTTCGTATTCACTGATTCTCCTGCCTGTAGACACCATTGTGTTTTTCATCCCGCTTATCTCATTTTCAAGATTTGCGACCTTTACCACGATCTCGTGAAGGGGCATGGGCTCTTTAACAACAGCGGTCCTTTGGGCAAATTTCTCAAGTTCATCCAGGCTTGTTCCTTCGATCTCTTCGCTAAAATTTCTCTGGGCCCTCTCCGCTTCACCAAGTTTTTCCTGATAAAGGGCTGAAAAAACCTCAGCTTCGGCAAAAGAGCCGATACCGAACCTGTCAAAAAGCTCTTCCTTAACGGTCGACGCCTCCTGAAACTCCTTTTCCGCCTCCTCAAAGGCAGCTTCTCCGGACGTGACACACATCGACCAGTCATCATGCTCCAGCCTTATCCTCCCTTCAGCTTTTAAGCCCAGCGGCTTGTCCCTTGTAACGATCTCCTGAACAGGCTCGTCAAGGTCTCTGCGTACCGTAATTTTCATTTCGGATTCAGGAGACAGCTCCAGCGAAAGTTTTCCGGCTAAAAGCCGCGTCTTAAGATTTTCGATCCTGGCAAGGGACTTTCTCATAGCATCGATGTCCACGGGTGTTATTTTTTTAATTTTCTCCAGCTCGGACTTTGCGTTTTCAAGTTCAGTATTTTTCCGCCGGGCTCTTTCCAGCTGTTCCAATTTGTTCCTGTTCTTTTCAGCCTTTTCGGCTTCTATTTTTTCCTCCTCCAGCTTTTTTAAGCTCACTTCCATCGGGCCCAGGTCTGCCTTTAAATTGTCCATTTCATTTTCGAGTACAGGCCAGCTCGAATTTACCGCGGTATATTTATCAAGCTCCAATTCCGCGGCTTTAAACCGGGCCTCGAGAACTATCCTCTTTTGTATGCTTTCAACAAACGGTGCGTACTTGGTTATGAAACGCTCTTTTTCTTTTATTTGTGCTTCAATCTGGTTCAACCGGATGTTGATATTGTCAATTTCCTTTTCATAATTCCGTGTATTTATAAGCTTTACACCGAGCTCCTCTCTCGAATAGTACGCGCCTAATATAAGCCCTACTTCTCTCGCCCATTTATTTCCGATCCCGCGGTTTTTTTCAGGCAGGTTGAGCTTAGGGTCCCAGTGACTGAAACTTGCATGGTACCGTTTTTCGATTTTTTCACGAAACAGGTCAACTGAGACTCCGTCCGTTTCAAGTATTGCCCTGCGCAGGACATCACCGAGCGAGTGAAGAGTCGCAGGGTAGTGAACTTTAAGGTCCTCAATGGTTTTCGAAAGGCCGGACTGGTAGGCCATCAAAACTGATTTAAAAGTTCCTTCCTTTGCAGGGAGGAGGGCTGCCAGTTTGTCCGCAATAGCAGCTTCATCCGAAACAGCTGCGCCGCCTTCCACAACAAAGACCGTTCCCTTTGTAGCCCCCCATGAGCGTTTGATCGTGCACGTGCTGCCCTTTGCGTCGAACTCGAGCTCCACATGGCAAGTATCACCGCCGATCGGGATACAGCTTTTTATAGCCTTTTCATACTCTTTTTTACCGAGATTGGTCTTTGTAAACAACACTTTTTGAATAGCGCTGAACAGTGTTGATTTCCCCGCCTCGTTACGCCCGGTTATGACGTTCAGACCGGGCCCAAACTCCACCCGCATGTCCGTGAGCCCCCCGAAAGGGTTTAGAGTGACCTTTCTTAAAATCATATCCGTGCCTCCCGGATCAGATCGTAGGCAATCTGCAGGACCTCCGGGGATTCATCATCTGCCAGCGCGCTGAGCAGCTGGTGGGGGAATGAGCCCTGCGAAAACTCCGAATCAATATCAGCGGGTGTTATATTTTCGGACAGACCGTCTGCGCTCACTTCGAAGTAATACAGCTTATCCCTTAAGGATTCAATAAACAGCGGGAGCTTTTCATATGCTTCCCGGGGAAGTTTTCCTGATAGTTTGAATTTTACGAGATACCTTGAGAGGTCTCCCGAAGTATATTTATCACGGAGTCTGTCAAGATCTCCCGTATTTTTCAATTCAGGCTCTTCATGTAAAAACCGGTACATCCCTGTCGAAATAAACTCGGATCTTGTGTTTTTATCTTCATCAATTTCAAGCTGGCAGGCCCCGCCTTCACCTCTGCAGTCGAAACCGTCAGGCTCCGGAACACCTGGATAAAAAATCCGATCAACGGCCCCCGGCTTCCCGGGGTACGGCTTGTGCACATGCCCTAAAAGCCAGCTGTCAAGCCCGCTTCGCATCAGGTCCTGCAGGGCCATAGGGTAATAGTTGCCCTCGATGTCAGCGGCTGTACCTTCGAGAGTGCCGTGTGCGATACCGATGTGGAACAGCGCGCTGCTGTTTTTTTCAGCGTCACTTATCCAGTCGATCCTGCTTTCTTCTGAATGCTTGGCATCGCAGGGCGCTGCGTAAAGATCAACGCTTAAACCGAACTCCGAAAGAGCATAAATTCTTTTTTCGGAAAGTACCAAAACATCATCGCCGCAGTTTTGCTGAAATATTTTCCACATTTCGGCCGGCGCAGCCGTGATAAAATCGTGGTTGCCGGGCAGAACAACGGCTACACGCCCTTCGAACCCGTCTATGATCCGGGCAGCTTTTATAACATCCGAATGCGGAATATACCTGCTGTCAAACAGGTCGCCGGCAACAGCGAATATGTCACATTCGTTCTTATTTGCAATTTTTACACACCTTCTCAAAGCATCGAAACGGGCCTTGATAAGACACGGCTGAATGTTCGCTGGATATCCCGAATATTTCATACCGAGATGTACATCGGCTGTTAGAAATATTTTCAACCTCATCTTCACCTTCCCTGGATTTTTCCGCCGGCTTACCTGTGTTTCAAGACAAATTAATATTGCTTAATCGATAGTACACGCAACATCATGCTAATATAAATCATGAACAATGTATATTGTTTTTTTCTTTCACATATCAATACTGCGGTTAACGGTTTCAGGCGGGATGCTGCTATTGCTGATTAGTGCTTTATTAAGAATGCGGCTTTTCCACATTTCGGTTGTTCCACGTGGAATATTTACGGTTCGCGTCCCGGCGGCCTCGCTCCTATAAAAGCCCGGTGAATAAAGAAGGTGGAAAATGGGCAATGAAATTGACTGAAAAAAAGGAAAATAAATCGTACAACAGCTAACTGAAGGCAGCGGAACCCACATCCGACAGCGAGGATGCTGTATGATCATCCATGAACTTCCTGGATATGAAATTAAAATCTGTTTCCCGACTTAAAAACGCGTCGACTATCCGGGGATCGAAATGCCTGCCCCGTTCAGAGATTATGATCTCAAGGCATTTTTCATGGAAAATGATTTCTTTATAAGGACGCTGGGTGCGAAGTGCATCATACACGTCGGCAAGCGCCATTATCCGGGCCGATAAAGGTATATCTTCCCCGGAGAGCCCGGCCGGGTATCCGGTTCCGTTCCACCTCTCATGATGGGAAAGGATTATCTGGATGGCTATCTTGAGAAATGACTGAAATGTCAGCCTCTCCTCGACCTTTGTCATTATCTTGTGCCCCAGCTGACTGTGTTTTTTTATCTCTTCAAACTCCTCCACTGTCAACTTGCCCGGCTTTCTCAGTATGAAGTCAGGCACCCCTACCTTTCCTATATCGTGAAGGGGGGCAGATTTTACAAGGTCAGTTATGTAATCCTTCGTGAGATAAGACCTGTATTTTTCATCCCTGCTCAGCTCCTCTGCCAGGATCTTCACATACATGGATGTGCGCTCCAGGTGCTTCCCGGTGACAATGTCCCTTAGCTCTGCCTGGTAAGCGAGGGCAAAGATCGTCACATCCTGGGTCTGTAAAAGACGTTTGGATGTCTGCTTCTGGAACTGGTAGATCTTGTAGAAGATCAGGAAAAGTGAAATGTAGATCACCGCCCCGGCCGCGGCTACGAGCAGCCACACAGTTCTCCTGTTCTTTTTAATATTCACGTAAAGCTGGCTGTCAGATTCATAAAGCTCGAGTACGCCAACCAATTCATTGCCTTTGTAGACCGGTGTGTATATCTCCAGTATTATACTCTTATTGGTTCCTGCGATATTCTCTTCTGCTCGGGAAAAACGGTAACTGTAAACGATTTCACCGCCAACGGCCCTCCTGAAGAGGGTATTGTCACTGAAATTTTTCCCAACGATCGCGCTCTCATCACTCCAGACGATAGTTCCATCTTTTGCCATCACTTTTAGCCGGGTTATGGACCCGAAAGTTAAAAGATCATAAAAAAAGTCTTCCACATCCGTTGACGGCCCCAGTTCAGGATAGGACTGCATAAAAACATAAAAGTCGGGGTGATCTTCAGCAGCGTACTGTACGATACGAGGCAGAAGATCGATATGGGTATTTATCAAATTTTCCCTGACACGCCTGGCCAGAAATTCACCGAGCCCGAATGAAACCACGAGCACAGTTATAAATGTGATAAGGGTGAACTGCACCATAATATTTCTTTGTTTCTTCATCCAAAGCCCTGGAAAATCAAGCGAAATAGTATTTTATTACAGTCACTACTAATTATAACACATTGAACGGGGACATCTCAAATGTTTCGCCAATTTAACCTATATTTCCATATAAAATTGTTGATGATGACAACGCCGCGTTCCCGGCAATGCCGGAACCGGACTGGCAGGTCAAACCCGGAGTTGATGCAGGCCCAAATAATGTATATGAACTGTAACAGATACTTCCTCGTGTTCGGCTGAAGGCTGGAAAAAATTAGTCCGGTGTATTAAAGGATCTTTTCTATTTGCGCTCTTCTTTTTTCAATATTCAAGTCTTCAATAAAGTCGAGGAAGGTTTTTTCCCGTTTTTTCCCCTTGAGTGGATACTTACCGTACTCGCATGCTGTATCAAACATGACTGTTATGTTTTCAGGAGGTGTGTTGCACTGGATTATCTGGCTGGGGCTGAAGATGAACCCCCCGTCTTCTGCGTATTCATCGATCAGATATTTTACACCCTCCCTTATATGCTTTTCGGTGCCGAGGGGCAGCAGTTTCTGCACATCGAATCCCCCGAGAAATGAAACGTCCTTTCCGAACTCTTTTTTCAAACGCCAGGGTTCCATGTTCTTTGCAAGCGGCTGTACCGGGTTCAGGACCTGCACGCCTATCCCGATCAGGTCGGGGATAAAATCGTAGATCGACCCGCAGCTGTGTAAAATGATCTTTGCATCGGGCCGCAGGTATTTTCTTATGTGCCTGATTATCTCCGCCTGATAGGGTTTGTAGAACTCCCTGTAATCCGATGGGGACATCATAGTCCCCTGCTGGTTCCCGAGATCGTCAAAAACCATCGCCCCGTCCAGGTAATTACCGACCCCGCCGTAGAACTTGTCCGCGAATGCGAGGTTTATTTCCATGAATTTTTCACAAAGCTGGTGGTAGAATTTCGGCCTGATCTTCAGGTCTATCAGCCACTTGTCCATTCCGCTGATAAACCCGTACCCGTTTAAGGGAAAGTATCCGAATGACTGCATCCCGCATATAAAATACTTATTTTCGTCATGCAGCTTCTTTACCTTTTCGACGACTCCCGCCATTGTGTCCACGTCGGGATCCGGCCAGTAGGGATATTCATCGATATCTTTTTTAGCCGTCATGTGCGCCATAGGCGGGTCCGTCATGTCTATCATGTCGTATATACCGCACTTTTTTATCCTCATGCCGTACAAAAATGGCCATACTTTACGCTCGTCATCGATGATCTCGGCCCCGGGCGGGCTGTCGCTGACAGCGCGCATGTCCGAATGCAGACGTACCATGCTCTGCTCATCGATATTCCCCACTATGTTGCCAACGGGGGATATTTCCACAGGCGTGGCGTTTTTCAAACCCAGGTGATCGTATAGCCTTGTGGCTGCCATGTACTGGTATTGAGGCGGGCATTCCTCGATACCGGAAGCCCCTGTCCCGCCGAAGCATATCGGCACCCGGTCCGGCTCCTCGTGGTTCATTGCCGCGTAAACTCTTTCCCTGGAAGTCATTATTTCACCTCTTGTACCAACGTTTCGGGTTTCCCCTCTTTTCAATTGATAAAGGCCGGCTCTTTTTTGCGTAGCCGGCCTTTATCCTTTACTTTACTATAAATAAAACTTTCTCGAAATGTCAGCAGGATCCAGGAACCGTTTGCCGGTTACCAGGATGTCTTATCTTATTCGATTTACACTTACAGTGTTTGATTAAACAATATCTGTGCTGACATTACTTGCCCATTTTCTTGAGTGCATCGTCGATTTCCTGCGGCATCGCGACATTCCTGTACGCAACCTCCCAGATATCCCTCAAATTATCCGGCGTTACGCTCAAGGTGGGAACAGTGACCAGTTTCGGGGCCTCTTTCCCGAGCACGCCGTAAGCAGCAAGTGTGGCGGTGTTCATACCGATATTCCAGGTAAAATCCTGTGAAAGAGACTTGATCATCCCGTCAGGATTCAGCAGGTCCAGAATAGCAGGGGTGTTCATACCAAAGGTAAAGATCTTGATGTCATCGCGGCCCATGCCCCTGAGGTCCTGAACAGCGACCATGGCAGGATCAAACCAAAGTAAGCTGAACGCCTCGATTTCCGGCCATTTCTGCACCATAGCGGTGACCAGCGTGCCAGCAGCCATCGGGTCTACATTTCCCTCTTCATGGACTATCAGGTTCTTTTTCGTCCCATGCTCTTCAAGCGCGTCCCTTGTCGCGTCATCCATGACATTCAGCACGAAATATTCTCCGCCCCAGGTTATGATACCCACGGAACCTCCATCCGACACTGAATCTATCATATCCTTTGTGTAAACATACGCGTTGTCATAGGGGTTGTTCGTGGAAATCCCCACGTACTCTCTGCCCGGCTCATACCCATCCGGCCTTGTTGAAACAAAAACGAGTACTTTCCCGGCGTCGACTACCGGTTTGAATCCCTGCGCCCCTGTCACCGGGTCGACAACGTACCCTATCACAATGTCCGGGTCAAGCGCCATCACGCTTTCAACATCCGATGCCTGTTTTGCAGCATCAAAATCTGCCTGGGTTTCGGCGAGAACCTCGATGTTGAGATACTCAAAAACGTCGATAGCCCCTCCGTGGATGGCCATCGTGTATTCACCAGCCAGGTTGTTGTCCACATAGACGGCCGTGAGATTCATGGACCTTATTTTTTTAACTTCCCCTCTTGTCAGGACAAGCCCGTCATCATAAACCGGCTGCTCCCCGGCAGTACCCGTGAATTTGACGGACGGGGTTATGTAGTCAGCCTCCAGCGCATGCATTTCCGTCCACAATGGATCGATTTCATCCATATCAACAGTTTCTTCGACTTTCGCCGCGGGCTCCTCCTCTACCACGGTCTCCTGCTTTTTCTTCTGGCAGGACACCAGCAGCCCGGGAGCCGCAATAACAAGCAATAAACACACTATCCACAGTTTTTTCATTTTTTCCCCCTTTGATAAATTAATTAATATGTATAAAATATAAAACTAACAGCCGGATAAATTGGTCAAATACCCTTACCGTAGTGGTTTACTATAGAATAAAAGAATATCTTTGTCAACTCTTTTTCAAGAAAAAATCTTTTTATTGACGAGAAAATTAAAACAGCCTAACTTAAAACATAAGGTCGATATAGCGCCCTTGAAAACTCACCTTAATTATTCAGGGTTTATTCAGTGTCTGTGCTTCCAGGGAGGACAGCGTGCCATACCGGAAGATATATACAAAAAACCCCGAATCCTGCACCGGCTGCCGCATCTGCGAAATGGTCTGCTCGCTGAAATGGGAAAAGTGCGGGGTCAATCCAAAGCTTTCGAGGATCAGGGTTATAGGCTTCCCTGATAAAGGTGTGATCGTCCCGAGGGTGTGCCGCTTGTGCCGGAACCCTTCCTGTGTAACTTCCTGTCCCAGGGAGGCTTTATCCCAGGACACCGACTCTGGCGTAATAATAGTTGACGAAGACAGGTGTGTGGGATGCGACCTCTGCGTAGAAGCCTGTGAATTCGGGGGAATCTACTCCCATCCCGCTAAAAAAATCGTTATGATATGCGACCTGTGCGGGGGGGAACCCCTCTGTGTCAAATACTGCATGAACAGGACCCTTCTCTTTCTCAGGCCTGACGAGTACAGCATTGTGAAAGACAGGTCAATGCTTGATAAGAAAGTACATTCTATTTGGCCGGAGGATACCGGCAAGAGTAATCAGTAAGGCGAACATACCGCGTTCTTGATTTGCCGTAACCAGGGGGTGTCAATAATGGCTTCACATGGGTGGGTGGGTAATATTCTCAGGGTCGACCTGTCGCAAAAAAGCATAATAAAAGAGCCCCTTTCCGAGGAGCTTACGGCCAATTTCATAGGCGGAAGGGGGATCAATTCTAAAATTCTGTACGATGAAACCGGGCCGGGGACCGATCCTCTAGGCCCCGACAACAGGCTGATAATCGGCACAGGGCCATTTGCCGGTACTCCGGTGCCGACTTCCGGACGGTATACTGTCACCGCAAAATCACCACTGACCGGGATTCTCGGGGATGCCAACGCGGGCGGCACCTTCGGCGCCGAACTAAAATACTCCGGGTATGACTTTATTATTGTCCAGGGCAAATCCGATAAACCGGTGTACATATCAATCGATGACGACAATATTGAAATCCGGGACGCGGGTCACCTGTGGGGCAAAAATACATGCGAGACTGAAATCATCCTAAAAAAGGAGACAGGAAGCAACGAAATAAGGGTCCTTTCAATAGGCCGGGCCGGGGAGAACATGGTAAAGATCGCGTGTGTTATAAGCGAAGAAGAGCACGCGGCAGCCAGGTGCGGCATGGGAGCTGTGATGGGGTCTAAAAACCTGAAAGCAATAGCCGTCAGGGGATCAAAAACCGTAAGCGTCGCGCACCCTTCCAGGCTGCTCGAGCTGGTAGACGGGATGTACGAGGATTACAGGAAGTGTTCATCCTACGACTGGTACACCCATTACGGCGGTACAGTGTCTATTATTGAGATGCGCAGAGCCGGAAGCGCGCCTGTAAAAAACTATCTTGTCAGCGGCGGTTCCGATATGCAAAAAAGACTGCCCATCTCCCACGAAAAGATCTTTGAAAAATACAAATTGAAAAACGTGGCCTGCTACGGGTGCCCGATTGCCTGCGACAAGTGGACTTATATTGAGGGTCTCGGCCGCTGCAAGCACCCGGACGGGGGCTCCTTTCACGGCGCTATATGGGAAATTTACGATTACCCGTTTATGGTTGAGTTCAACCGGCTCTGCGATCATTACGGCATGGATTTATACTCGGTTCAGATGGCAACCGCGGCAGCCATGGAATGGTATGAGCGGGGTATTATAACCAAAAAGGACACCGGGGGGATGGAAATAAAGTTCGGAGACAAGGATGCGGTACGCTTTTTGGTCCACAAAATAGCCGCCCGTGAAGGGATCGGTGACATACTGGCTGAAGGAAGCGTCAATGCAGGTAAGATTGTCGGGGCGGACCCGGACACTACTGCCACGTGCGGCTACGGAAAAGGCATGGACCACGGGCCTATTGACTGCTCCGCCATAGCCGGACTGACGCTGAGCCTTAGTGTCTCCACCAGGGGAGCCGGGCACCAGAGGAGCGTTGCCCCTATGGCATGGGGGATGTTTGACACCCTCCCGCCGAAATGGCAGAAAGTGTATGAAGACGCAGGGGCGGGGAATTTGATAGGTAAGCAGTGGGTATGCCACCCGGTAAAGGCCGAGATAGCAACATACTTTGAAAACCTCTGCACTTCGACCGATCTGCTGGAAATATGCAAGAACACGACAGAATTCTTCTACTTCTACGGGTATGAGGGAAGGGAAAAGAAGGATGATCTTGAGTGGCACGCGGATTTTCTGAACGCGGTCACCGGGGCCGGCATAAACCGCGATGGGCTTGAGACGATCAC
>SDBS01001716.1_pt1 | contig 22195 bp, 31 predicted proteins | sample 2277091 | NCBI WGS metagenome assembly SDBS01 (sample SAMN10404972, study PRJNA504765) | marine sediment metagenome | isolation source: marine sediment core GS10_PC15, 163 cmbsf | place: Arctic Ocean: Southern Knipovich Ridge | collected 2010
GTGCTGGTCCGCGCCGACGACACCGATGACGCCCTACAGCACGCCAATTGGGCCGCCTGGGTGGGTGCCGCGAAGACGGCGGCGACCGTGGCCTGGAATGGCGTAGTCGCGTTCGTGCAGAACACCTGGTACGACAGCCCAGAGATCAAGACGATCATCCAGGAGCTTGTGGACATAGTGACCTGGGCGAGCGGCAACGCGATGGGGCTGGACATCATTGAGAATGGCTCCGATGGCAACAGGGGTCGGGACATCTATCATTTCGACAGTGCCTCCGCAGACGCGCCGAAGCTCGACTTCACCTACACGGTGGCGGGCACTACTACAACCACATCTTCTAGTTCTAGTTCTTCAACTAGCAGTAGTTCGAGCACCAGTTCAACATCTAGTAGTTCGACATCAAGTAGTTCTACCTCAAGTTCACCATCAACGAGTAGTTCGTCCTCGTCTAGCACATCTTCAAGCAGTACTTCTAGCAGCCTGTCAACCAGCAGCACTTCAAGTTCACCATCTACAAGCAGTTCCTCATCTAGTAGTCCGTCAAGTAGCAGTTCCAGTTCCTCAACGAGTAGCACCCCAACATTCACCACAAGCTCTTCCTCTTCTACTTCTTCCAGTTCCTCATCAAGTAGTTCTTCGAGTTCTTCAAGTAGTTCGCCATCTTCGAGTAGTTCTACGTCATCGAGTCCGTCTTCAAGCAGCAGTTCTAGTTCCACATCAAGTAGCCTATCTTCTAGCAGTTCGTCCTCGTCTAGTTCATCCTCAAGTTCTTCAAGCAGTTCCAGCCTGTCAACGAGCAGTAGTAGCTCGTCTACGAGTAGTAGCACCTCATCTAGCCCATCTACTAGTTCTACATCAAGTTCTTCGAGCACAAGTAGTAGTAGTTCGTCAACATCAAGTAGTCCGTCTTCAAGTAGCTCCAGTTCGTCCACCAGCAGTAGTCCGTCAACGAGTAGTACAAGTAGCAGTTCTTCGACTAGTAGCAGCACCTCGTCAAGCCCGAGCACGAGCAGCACATCTAGTAGTACAAGCAGTAGTCCAACGAGCAGCAGTAGCAGTTCCTCCACCACTTCAACTACATCGTCGTCTTCAAGCACAACATCCACCCCGGTAAGTAGTACTTTGCCGCCAACGATCAATTTTCCGGAGTACGAGGTTATAGTAAGTGGTCCGATGAATGAGGTCTTGATTAGTGCCCCAGAAAATGATATAGACTATAGTTGGGAGTAAAAAATGGCTGATCAGAAAATTAGTAATTTGGCTGCTGTTGCGGTTATTGGAGCAACCGACTTATTCCACAATGTTGAGGGGGCGGCAACCAATAAGAAGATAACTGGCGCGAATATGAAGATACAGCTTGGTGCGCCAGATGTGGCAAATACCTGGCTAGAGCAGCAGACGTTCACGGCCCTGCCCACCGGCGCGGGCGTAGGGGACGGCTCCCTCTACATCAACCCAGCGAGCGCGAATGCAGATCACACCCTCCTCGGTCTCGGGGTCGCTGGCGCGTTCAAGGCCCGCATCTCTGGTAACGGCAATATCGTGACCGCTGGGCGACTCTATGTCAATAGAATACATCCCTATAGCTCAAACCTCATCCTCGAGTCCACAACAAGCGACCTCCGCGTGAACCAACTTGTTGGTGGTCAGGTGCAGATGGGCCTCGGCGTGCTGGGCCAGATTACACTCACTGCCCATCTTGACGGAGATGGTATTCTGTTCAAGCGCGACGTGGACGGGGTCGCGGGCACCTACAACGAGGCGGGCAGTGTGCTCGTCATCCAGCGCGACGTGACGAACCCCGGCAGTGAGAATGGCAACTTCCTGGAGATGCAGAACGCAGCGGGGACGCCACTGGCCAAGTTTGACAAAGATGGTGACCTGTTTTGCAAACAGGTGGCCGCAGGAGACGGCGGCGTAACCAACTACTTAGGTATTGGAACTGATGGGACTCTCACCCTCTACGGCACCGCTCGGAAGACCAAGCACGCCGTCATCTCTAACGCCGACCTTGGGAAAGGGGCGACCGCAGCATCGCAGGTCATTGTTGGAGATTACACCGTCTGGGAGTTCGGTATCGGTGATGATGCTGTAACAGATTGGGAGGTCCCAGAAGATTGGGCGACTGGGACGGACATCCTGGTTTCAGTCCATTGGCAGGTCAACGAAGCCTACGTGACGAACAGTGGGGAGGTGCAGTGGGAGGTCACTTGGGCGGCTACCCCGCATAATGAGACCGAGCCTCTGGACGGCCCGACCCACACTGGGACGCTGGATTCCGGGGACCAGAACATCCCAGCCACCGCGCGGTACTTGACGGCCACGGACATTGGAACTATCAGCGGCGCGAGTCTGACTGTTGGCGATGCTGTTGGCCTCACACTGAAGCGGGTCGCTCTGGATGGTGGTGCCAATCCAGCGGCAGAGCCGGGTGTGTGTCATTTTGAGATGCATTATACCATTGACTCTTTTGGAGAGTAGACTGATGGCGGACATAGACGAACATGAAGAATTGGCGGTTCCGGTTGAGACGATTCTGAGTGCTGATCAAGTGCGTATGCGGCATTTCGCGGTAGATGCTGAGGCACAACAACTTATTCTGCTAGTGAGCAAAGGTGTTGTGGATGGTGATGGTTTCCATGAAACCCTACGTGACAGCATCACTTTGACGGACGAATTTGATGATGAAGGTAATCCAGTGAGCAGTGCTTATAGCAACGCTATGGCAAATACGGAATTGGCGGAAATGATTAGGGCAGCACCAACTGCGGTGTCATTTGGGCGTATTTTGCGCCAAGTCGGTACCATGATTATGAAAGCGAAGGGAATGGTAAACTGATGGACGAAGTTGAAAACAAGAAAAGGTACGATGAATTGCTGGAAAGTTTGAACCTTGTTTATAACGTGGCGAGAATGGCCCCAGCCAATGCTAATGACCATGAGAGATGTAGGGCTGCTGCCGAGAAGGTCGGGGCATTTTTGCGCGAGACGCTATTGCCGGTTAAGCGGGAGGAACCGGCAGAGGGTGTTGAGGAACCTGAATAAGACATGTCATGTTATGTACTACTTGAAATAGGCGATAAAATCATTATAGAAGCTGCTGATGGCTTCGTAGTGCTGGAGATCGCGCTGTGTACAACGACTACGACTAGTTCTACGAGTTCGTCTAGCAGTACATCTAGTAGTTCAACTACCAGCAGTTCAACTTCTTCCAGCCCGAGTACCAGTTCAACATCTAGTAGTTCCTCAACGAGTAGTTCGACATCAAGCTCGCCGTCTACAAGCAGCAGTAGTTCCTCAACAAGTAGTTCCACATCGAGTTCACCATCAACGAGTAGTTCGTCCTCGTCTAGCACATCTTCAAGCTCAACATCGAGTTCACCATCTTCGAGCAGTTCCAGTTCTTCAACTAGTAGCAGTCTTAGTACAAGCTCAACATCATCCAGTTCGACGACAAGCTCAACGTCTTCCTCACCCTCGACAAGTAGCAGTAGTTCGTCTACCTCATCAAGCCCGTCTACAAGCAGTACAAGTAGTAGTTCTTCGACTAGTAGCAGCACCCCATCAAGTTCGATGACAAGCAGTACATCTAGCAGCACGAGCAGTAGCCCGACGAGTTCGACATCTAGTTCTTCTACTTCTTCGAGTTCGACTAGTTCTACAACGAGTTCAACGAATACCACCCCACCACCTCCATATGATGTGCCTGATTATGAGGTTATTATAGTTTTTGGTTCAACCTAAAAGGAGAAAGACATGCCTCCTGTCTACACAGAAATTACGGGTGCGATAGTACGTGGGGGACGATGGCCCCCAGCGGCAGGTTTTACTAGAGTGATTATTATACGAACGCAAGACGATGTTGCGTTAGACTGGCCTGCCGGAACAGCCGGATGGACGTGGGCGTTGCTTTTATCCAGGTCGCAGTTTGGAAGCACCCCAGATTTAACTATCACCGCATCAGTTATAAATGTTTCTGGGAATGTCGTGACATTGTACTTTACAGCTACGGAAGCACAGACGAATACACTACCAAATACCAATAAGGTTCGTTATTGGGCTCAGATCAGAAGCGTTACCGGTGCCGGTGTGGATAGTTATTATGGAGCGGGCAGGGCGTTAGTCGAGTCTTCTGTAGGAGAGGCGTAAAATGACCAAAATGCCGGTCGATGGTGGTTGTGACGAATGTGGTAAGTTTTCCCCCGTTCTTTATTCCCATCATCCATCGGGTGGTGGAGTGAGGCGAGTTTGTGGTGAATGTAGAGACGGGTTGATTAGAGGGCCGGGAAATTCGTCTGATTCATCTGAACTTTTGAAACGAACACGGGATATTGCCTACAGGGCAGCATTGAGGAAGATGAGTAAAAGAACTAAGAAGGATAGGCTCAAAGCGAGGCACGCTGATAGAAAGATGCGGGCATACGCCCGGGATCAGCTCTCGTCAAATCACAGTCTGGATGATAGTGAGGAGGAAAAGTAATGAATACGCGGCGTAGAGTATTATTGGTTTTGCTTGTTTTGGTTGTTCAGTTTATGTGTGGCTGCGGGTTATTGAGAGGACTAGTTGAAGGAACTAGGGTCAAATCGGATTCAGAGGTTTCCCATATTGACAAGACATTGTTCCCAACAAGGACTGAAGAGCGCACAGTTCGCATATGGTCAATTCCCGAAGAGATGTTGAGGGATACATATGGGGACGAGTTGACTGAGTTTGTGGTTGATCAATTTGCGGACTTGGTTGAGGGTGGAATCAAGTTATTGTTCGAGAAGGTTGTGGTAATTAACACTGTTGGTGGTGAGAAGTCGATGGAAGAGTTTGCAAGGACTTCTACAGAGGCAGGGGGGACTGGGGATGTTGCAAAAGAGGCGCTGAACATCGCTTCTGGTGGGGGTGTATCTTTGCCATCAGGGGCTACGGCTGAAGCTCCAGGTGTGACGACAGAGACAGAGGGTAGAACAACTTCATCTATGAGGATTCTCTACGTTATCGGCGGATTGGCCGTTCTGGCCGGTGTCGCCATTGCTGGTATTACGAAGAGATTGAAGACTGGTATAGTGATTGCATCCGGTGGTGGTATTCTGATTGTAGCTGCGCGGGTCTTTGAGCAATATCCATGGGTGCCTTTGGTTCTTATGGGACTCGGGGTAGTTGGGGCTATTGTGGCTGTGCTCTATGCGAGAAAGGGTGATCAGAGGGATACGACATTGGCTGCTGTAATTACTGGTGTGCATAACTCCGAGGACAAGGGAAAGGCGACTCGGGATTTGATCGAGAAGGCTGCTGGTGGTAACGATAAAATAGTGCGGAAGGTCGTTGGTAGCATTAAAGAGCGAGAGAATCTCAAGTGAGGAGAAGAATGATGGTGCAGAATAATGGATTCGCTACCGATCCGGTGATGCCCAAAAGTCTTGAGGGGCACCAGAACGATTACGGCGATGGTCGTTGGAAGGACTATACTTTACAGGAGTTGGGATGTGGGTACACCTATTCGTGAAGCGATCGTACCATAGGACAAATCCTGATAAGAGTAAGAATGACCTATATGATGCACAGAACTATTTGAACATCATGCAAGTAAAAATCGACGCTGCCAAGCGTTCAGCAGATTTGGCACTGAACCCCCCTCTGTAAGGGAGAATACTGATGCCCGGTTTTGTTATCACAGGTGGTACAGGCTTACTTGGCTCAGAAATTGCTCGACAGTTGGTAGACCAGGGTTATGGTGTTCGACTGTTGGACAACTTTGTCAGTGGGCATATGGATAACATTTCCGCAATCCGAGGGCGTGTAGATTTAATGATGGGAGATGTTTGCCGTCGAGAAGACGTGATGAAGGCAACAGACGGGGCAGAGGTAGTGTTTCACTGTGCTGCGTTGACGGACCCACTGCGCTCGTGGAGAGACCAAGAGAGTGTTGCTGACACGAATATCAATGGAACGCTGTGTCTACTATCTGCCTGTAGAGACACAGGCGTAAAGCGCGTGGTGTTCGCTAGTTGCGGTTCTGTTTACGGGCAGGGTGAAGAATCACCGAGGGCGGAAGACTTTCCAATGCGCCCAGGAACGCCATTGGCCATTAGCAAGCTGGCTGCTGAGAGGTACTGTTTGGCTTGGGGAGAGCAGCATCCGTTTGATGTTGTATGCCTTCGATTTTTTGATATGTATGGCCCCTGTCGTCCCCAGACTATGGATGATTCGCGGGTGCTGCTACGCATTATCCGCGAGTCGGTTGGGGACAGACCTTTTTCTTTACCAACAGGAAGTGAGAACATCCAACGGGACTTTACCTATGTGGCCGATGCCGCGCGGGCAGCGATTTCGGCAATGAGACTGTCGAAGACAAACCTTTCTGGCAAAACGATAAATGTTGGGCAAGGAAAGGCCAGTACGTACAATCAAGTTGTGGATGAACTGAGTTCGATATTGGGCAAGAAGATTACCCCGAACCAATCACCACAAAGGATGGGGGAGCCAGATTACAACATTGCCGACATTTCGTTGGCAGAGGGGTTGTTGGATTACGAACCATCTATAAGTCTGCAAGAGGGATTGAAGAGAACAGTAGAGATCATGCAGGAAGACGAGGGGAGGCGAAAATGATCAGGACAGAAGCAAGGATCGGAACTACGGTTGTGGACAATGGTGCACTTCCGGCACGTTTGGTTATTGAACTGTCGGCGTCGAATCCCGGTTGGTCTTTGACAGGACAGCTTGTTATTGAAGGGTTAGATGCGCAAGTGATTGACAAGGTTGAAGACGAGCTTGTACGCCGATTAGGTGGGCGCTGCACCCTGTCTTTGGGATCACCGGAAGTAGACGACGTGCTGGTTGGGAGCGATCCCCATAGAGCGTTGATGATGTTCTGTACAAATTGGGGGTTGGATTCAGGATTATTGGCTTTGAAATCAGGTGTAACTTTAGCTACGATAAGGAAGGTTTTTGCTGGGAGTGAAATGAAACCCTCGACACGCAGGCGTTTGGCGGCAACGCTTGATCGAATAACGCAGAACCCAACAGTGGGTGAGTATTTGAGGCATAGGCGTATTGTTGGTGGCTACAGGATAGAGGATGTTGCGAACAGATTGCACGTAAAGAGAGAGACTGTTGCTGGGTGGGAGCGAGGTAATAAAGAGGTTTCCCAGCGTTGTAGGGAAAAGTTGATAGAGATATACTCGTTGAAGGAAGACATTTGGGATGAAGACTCGTCGCTGCATCGTATGAATACGACTGAAGACTCCAGTGCTCCGTCTTGGGGGGATTTGTCTAAACAGAGGTTGATTGAACAAGAGGTAACAGCAGATGGCTAAAAGGAAAAGGGCTAAAAAGGCTGACGAAGTGATTAAGCGCAGGCCCGTTGAGAAGTCTTACAGTGAATCGGTTGGGCCCCTCATCGTTGGTCAGTTGTGGGGTTCCGGTGAAGTCCCGCTTGCTGCTGATTATTCCGCATACTCGAAAGAGTATGAGCAGTTGGCTTGGGTCTATGCTGCGGTATTCGCTATTGCTGCTGGTGTGGCAATCGTTCCGTGGCATATTTGGGAAGGTAAGCCAGGGGAGGGGAAACCCTTAGGTGAAGACCATCCAGCAGTAAAGCTGTTTATGAACCCAAATAAGGATATGAGTTGGTATGACCTTATTGAGTATACGGTTTCATATTTGGAGTTGGGTGGTAACGAGTATTGGGAAATTGCACGACTCCTGAAAGGGGAAGGCGTGCCTGGAGAAATATACCCTCTTCGTCCGGATCGTATTAGAATCCGTCCAAATAAAGCTGGGAGGGGCATTGACTATTACCGATTTAAGGTTACTCCATTTGCAAAAGAACACAAAGACTTCCCGCCCAAGGATATAATACATTTCTTGTACTTCAACCCTATGGACGATTGGTATGGCCTCTCGCCTTTAAGTGCTGCGGCAATGAGTGCTCAGAGCGAGCGGTATACGATTGCATACAATCAGGGATTCTTCCAGAGGGATGCCACCCCTCCTGGGTATTTGCATACAGACCAGCCATTGACAAAGACCCAAGCCTTAGAGATAGGTGCTGGGTGGCGGAAGAATCTATCTGGTATTGCGAACAAGCACAAGATTCCTGTTATGCCACGTGGGCTAAAGTTTACCTCGATAGGTATAAATGCCCGTGATATGCAGTTTCTAAAGCAGCGCCAGTACAATCGAGAGGAAATCCTGAGTGTATTTGGTGTTCCACCTGTTAAGGTGGGTTTGTTGGCTGAGGCAAAGTACTGTTTGCCACCAAGCGCACGAGTTTGGACTTCCGCCGGTCCAATCAGAATAGCTGATATCAAGCCCGGAGTTGAGGTCTGGTCCTTTGTTGAAAATGGATTACACCTCCGAAGGGTTAAATGGTCTGGTTGTACTGGGAATAAACCACTACTTAGAATAAAAACCAAGAACAGAACAATTTTGGCATCACCTAACCATCCTTTCTTGGTTAGAAAAAATGGCAATAGGCAGATTTGTAAGCCGACTGTGGAATGGAAGATGGCTTCTGAGTTGGAACGCGGTTCTCTGGTTGTCCAGCCTAAATCATTGCCTGATGTTGGTGGCAACTTTGCGCCTGATGGTAGTGAAATAAGTGCGGAAATGGCTCAATTTCTTGGTGCCCTCATTGGGGATGGAACCGTTGATTTTCTTCCGAAGAAGCAGGTTCGTTTGGCGATTATGGGCAATGCCGAATTGGAGGAATATTATGGGGGATTGGCAAAGAGTCTTTTCAAGAGTCTAGATGGGTTGGCGATTAGGCTCAACAAAGACCCATCTATTAGGTTTACCTCGCTTTCCGCAGTCCGACAGTTGACTGATTGGGGGTTTGCCACAAGATTGAAGTTCGACCGCAAAGATAAACGCATTCCTGGTTGGATATTTGGGCTGTCCAGAAGTCTTCGGTTGGCGTTTTTGGCCGGATTGGTAGATACCGATGGAAGTATTGATAAACATGGTAAGATGACTATTGGTTCTTGCAGTAAAGAATTGGCTTTGGACTACAGAGACCTACTTGTGTCGGTAGGTATTCAATGTAGCAATCTTTTAGAGTATGTTGTTAAAGCATCCACTTTAAGAAAACACCTACCAGATCAGAATTTCAACAAGACGGAATACCATTTTTGGTCGATTTCTTGCTCGTCAGCTTTATGCGTTGCGGAAATTCCGTTTGCTGATTCCAGATACAGAAAGCGAGTTGAGTCGAACCCACATAGGTTTAAGCCTGATGGAATGACAAGGACTAAAGGTGTAGGTTTGGACGATACCCTCGGATTCTACACGGTTCTTTCGGTTGAACCTGCCGGCGAATCGGATGTTTACGATATTAGGGTTGAGGATGGACATAGCTTTGTTGCAGATGGGTTTGTTGTCCACAACTCCAACTACCAATTACAGGAAGCCGCATTCTACCGAGACACGATACAGCCGAAATGCCGGAAGATTTCGGGAAAGATCACCAAGTTTTTGAGACAAGAGTATGGTGACGAAACCTTGACATTTGCATTCGACCTTAGTGAGTTTCTCACAGTAGACAAGGACCAGGAAGCAACACGCCTGTTGAAACTGTTCAGTGCTGGTGCATTGACCCCGAACCAGATTATCGAGCGCCTGAAGCTCGGTGAGACGTATTCTGAGGGTGGTGACGACCATTACGTTAGTGCGGCGTTCCAGCCTGTTGGTGGAGAAGCAATGGTTGCTGGGGAACAGCAGGAAGCAGCCCAGCTTGAGGAGATGAAGTCTGAGTTTGCTGATTTCAAACGGAAAGTGAGTAGTCAACTCGATGATACAGACGCAGCCATCGAACAGAAAGTAAATCGTCAACTCGATGACGCAGAAGTAACTGTCGAAGTGGAGGACGATGAGTAAAGAACCTAAAAAGATAAAAGACCCTCGCAAACTCCAACGCCGTTTACAACGGCAGACAGGCGTTATGTCTGCAAAGTTCAGAACGTCTCTGGAGCGATGGTTCGGGGTTATCGACAAAGAGTACAGGTACGTACTGAAAGTAATGGGGATCAAGAAAGGCACTGTTGCAAAAGCCGGATTGGACGATAGAATAATCCGCATTTTCGATTGGAAGTCGATAGAACGCCAAGGGAAAGAGCTATTGACTCCCGCAGAGCTAAAGATGTACAAACAGGCGGTTAAGGCTGCCCTGTTGTTTACGGGCTTGACAATGATGGTTGATACCGAGGGGTTGGTATCTTTGAACGCGAACTTTTTGAAGATAGCAGAAGCCCGTGCAGGGTTGCTTGTAACGAACATCACAGCAGGAATGCGCCAGAACATACATGCTGCCGTAGTAGAGGCTATAAGGACAGGACAGAGCGCAGACGTGCTCGCAAGGACCATACGGCCAGGATTGCCGGTACTGCCTGTGAGCATCCGTAGGATCAACCGTCAAGTAGCAGAGAGGATAGCGGCTGGGGCTACTCGCAGTAGCGCAATGCGCTGGGCTGGCCGTGAAATGACGAAGATGCGGAACTACCGGGCGTTTATGATTGCCCGGACTGAAGCGATTGCAGCAATGGAAGACGGGGCGTTGCTTGGGTATGATGAGGCTGGGGTTAGGTTAGTCGAATTTTTGGCATCAGTTGATGCTTGTGAAGAGTGTCTGGACTATGACGGACGGCGTTGGCCCCCAGATGAAGCTGTTGGTCTCATACCTATACATCCGAATGGTAGGTGTTCATTTGTGCCCGTAATAGAGTCTATATTGTAAGGAGAAGGAAAATGAGGATTGAAGAGCTTACGAAAGAATTGCTGCAAGGATTAGGCGAGAGGGATTTGTACAACCTCCGTCTTCGTGCAGTGCAGATATTCAACAAGCATTTCCGCGATAGCGCAACGCCAAGTGCCGGTTCATTAGAACGCGGTGATTTCTTGGGGCGGTATGCTCTGCTCCGAAAGGAGATGGACAACAGGGATATGCACCCAGCCTGGTCAGAAGTAGACAGTTATCTGCTGCGCCACAAGATGATGGACGGGCTCGATCCGGCGTTGATGGGTGAGGTAGTACTAAAGTCAGGGTGTGTGGTTGTTGGTGGTGCTTTTGCCAGTGATCCGAAGGGTGCTGAAACCTGTGATGTGTGGATTGACTCGGGTCTCGGCTTCTCGGAAGCAATTGAACGAGCACTCAATTCCTTGATTACTAAACAGGTGAGCAGACCCGTTACGTTCCACCACGACAAAGAGGGTCTTGGGGATGTATGTTTGCCGCTGTTTGATTTGAAATTAACACCGCGAATCTCTTTGGTGAAGGTAGATGTCTCGAAGGAAGAAGAGGTAGAGGACGAATGTTCGTACTGTACTGATTGTACATATGCGACGATAAAGGGAATGGGGGAAGTCTGCCCCGATTGTGGGGAAACACTATCTGAGACCGTCCCAGTATGGAAATCCGATCCAGATGAGGTTATTGTATCCAAGCCTGGGTTTGAGCAGACAGAGAATGAAATACGCTACCGCCTGCGTAATCCAGACGGGTTTCAGGATGGTAGCTTCAGGCGCATAGCTCTGCAACAGAGCAAACCGCGGGTATTCGCGATTATTGGTAAGCTGGAAGGAGCAACGACTACCACATTACAAGCCCTACGTTTCCCAAAGGGGGATGGTTGGACTATAGCGAAAGCCAGCGCGTGGACAAGGGCACACCCTGATGTGCTGAAGAAGGGTGCAAATCTGTTGAAGATAGATGGGTTGGAGATTCAGGATTCGGCCATCAATCCTGTAGAAAAGGATGCAGGGTCGGTTACTGGATTCTCGGTGAAGAAGGTGGATGAGGACGAGCACATCGTGGGAGGAATAATATATGAACCCGACGTTGAGGACGCGCAGGGTGACATGGCTTCTGCGGAGGAAATCGAGAAGGCGGCATATTATTTTATGGAGTTCAGCCAAAATATTAAGGTAATGCATCAAGGAAGGCCCATAAATGCCAAGGTTGTGGAGTGCTTTATTGCACCAGCAGACTTTGAGATCGGGGACCAGATGGTGACTAAGGGCTCATGGTGGCTGTCTGTGAGGATTAATGATGCCGCTGCGTGGAAAGCTGTAAAGTCTGGAGAGATCGAGGGGTTCAGCATGGGTGGAGTTGCTCAAGCGGCCTAAAAATGAGGAACCCAAGATTTTATAGTTGACGTAGATGGTCGGCTTCTGATATGGTCGATCTTCAGGAAGTCGGGTCAGTGGTTTGTGGGAACGTGACGCCGCGAAGTCAAGAGTGCGGCGTCACGTTTTTTAGGTGAACTACGATGGCAAGAAGTTTGCGAGAAATTCTTATAGATGAGATTTCCCTAGTAGATAGTCCCGCAAATCGGCGTAAGTTTGCCGTCATTAAGAATTTACAGGAGAACATGGAAATGAAAGAGTTGATAAAACTCATCGAAGCGTTCACTGGGAAGGAACTCGATGCGGATGTCGTATCGAAGGCCGAGTTGGACGAGGAAGTGCTCAAGGCCCTGAAGGAACAGTTGTCTACCGTTGAAAAGTACAAAAATGACCTGCCGACTGCCGTTGTTTCGGCAATTGGTGAGATGGCTGCTCGCGCCGCTTTCGGTATTACGAAGACCGGAGACGCTGGCGATGCAGATGATAAGGACAAGGACAATAAGGTCGATGTCGAAAAGTTTATCGACACTGTTGTCGAGAAAGCGGGTGCCAAGTTCTCGAAGGCGACCCAGGAACTGCTCAACGATTTTCTCGAAAAAATGAGCAAGGAAATCGAGAGCTTAAGGAACCTGATGGACGTGAAGAAAAGTCGTGCCGCAGACGGCGATGGCGATGCGGACGATGATAAGGAGTTGACTGCTGAAGAGATTGAAAAGATGTTTGCTGATCGTGCATCGGCATTGACAGGCTAATAATCTACGATGGAATAAGGAGAGAAGCATGTCTCTGACTCTGACTAAGAAACAGGTTCAGGCGATGCTGGATCGGACGTTTGCACCGCTTGAAAAGGCCGTTAGGAAGTCAAGAGGCACCAGCGACTCTGCGGATAAGAAGGACAAAACGGCCCCATTCAGCATTTCCAAGTATCTCCGAGGAATTATGAAGGGGAACTGGACTGATGCTGATGCGGAGAAGACGCAGTTTGATATTTCCAAGCAGTTGGGCCTGAATGTTGGTGTGGGCACGGCTGGTGGATTTATGGTCACTCCTCAGTACAACATGGAGTTGATCGAACTGCTTCGGTCTAAGGCTGTTATCAGAAACATGGGTCCGCGTGTGTACCCGATGTCTGGTAATACCATGTTCTTCAATGCGCAGACCGGTGCTGCCCAGGCATTCTGGGTTGGTGAAGGTGAAAACAAGGACCGTTCTCAGCAGGCTGTCGGCCAGAGATCGTTGGTCCTTAAAGAGGTTGCCGGTATCGTTGTCGTCACTAACGATATGATCGAGGACGCCTCACCCGCCGTTGACGCCCTCGTTAAGGGTGATCTCGTCAAGGTTCTGACCCTTGCCGAAGACCTTGCGTTCATTCAGGGAACCGGTGGATTGCAGCCTCTCGGTATCTATAACGATCCTGCTGTCCCGAATGTGACGTTGGGTGGTGGGAATGGCGCTCTTCCGTCGTTCGATAACCTGTGGAATGCACTCAACACTATTGAAACAGCCAATGCCGAGTCTACTGGCTGGTTGATGCACCCACGGACAAAGAACACTCTGCGGACGCTGAAGGACGGTGATGGGCGATACCTGTATAACGTTGGTGATCTGAGCAAGGGTGAGCAGGACAGCCTTCTCGGGCTGCCTGTTTTCAAGTCTACTCAGATTCCGACGAACCTGACGTTCGGCACGTCTGCCGCGAACTGCTCCTACATGATCCTCGGTGATTGGAGAGAGTTCTCGATTGGCGAAAAGGCCGGGAAGGGTATCGTTCTGGACGTGGATAAGTCGATCCACTTCTATACGGATGAAACCGCGATCCGCGCAGTTCGGCGGGTTGACTGTCTCGTTCGTCAGCCGAACGCGTTCCTGGTTATCAGGGGTATTCTTCCCTAAAAATTGCATTTACTTTTGGTTCCAGTGTGAAGGAGTTTGAACATGCCCGGCAGCGCACGAGATTTTGCCAGCTATACAAAGACTTTGGAGTTGGTTAGAGCGGGCGTCCTCGGTGTTACTAACGCGGGCACCGCAGCGATTGATATGCGGACTGCCCGAGTCGGTAAACTGATGATAAGCCTCTTGGTTGGGACAGACGTGCCTACGAATGTCGTTCTTCAGCATTCTTCGGACGGCGTTACGTGGGTTAACCTCGCGGCCCCTGCCAATGCCCTCTTTGCGGCAAGTACGTTCTATGAACTGGATGTTGCCAACATCTTCCGTTACCTCCGCATGACGTGGACGCGAGCGGCGGCGGGAGCAGATAGTTGGTGGTCAATTCTGTTTATTGCCGACCTTGCCGTCAGGACACCGATTCCTTAATGAGTGTTTCTAATCCCAGCCCTCTTCCAGCAGGGGGAGGGCTGGGGTTTTACTCCTCAAGTATAAGGAGATAGGCAAAATGCCGAAAAATGAGGGATTTCGCTCTCGTAATTACCAACTCATAAACCAATTCACCAACCATCTTGATTTTTCGGATGGCGCTAGGCTGGAATACGATCCAGTAAGGCTCGAAGAGGATTTCAACGGGGATCAGCTTGACCCTACCTGGAACGTCTTTGCCGATGGCGCCGGTGGCGGTCTGGTCCGTGTAGCCAATAACGGCATTTTCGAGCTTCGTACAGGTGGCGCTAATGACGATACAGTCCAGTTGTCACACCAGACAAACTGGAGATGTGCCGATGAGGGCACAAGTGGTCTACAGACAGATCGTGTTGTTTTTGAAGCGATTGTGGCCATTGCTACGATAACTACGGTTAACGTTCAGGTTGGTTTTGCAGATCAGATTTGGTATGCTGGTCAGCGATTGCCGTTTGCCGATCCTGATGTCCCTAATGCATTCTGTGCTGACGCCGTTGTGATCGGGTTTGATACTGACGGTGCGGTGAATACAAACCTTACAGGTTTGGCGAATGCTAATGGGACTACGCAGGCTCTCGACCTTACGGATGCATTCGTTGCTGGTGAGTATATTGCGTTGAGGATCGAGATTGATGTACTCGGAAATGCCGATTTCTATATTAACGGCACCTATCGCGGCACAATCGCAACTGCGGTTACGCCAGAAACACTGCTTACGCCCTACATTGGTATTCAGGAACGAGCGGGGCAGGCTGTGCGGAACATCGGTATTGACTACGTTAGGTGTTACAAGAGCAGGAACTATACTGGTCAGACGTTTGCTGCAACGACTACGACCACGTCAAGTTCTAGTTCGACTACGAGTTCTTCGAGTTCAACTAGCTCTAGTCCGAGTTCGACTAGTTCTTCGAGTTCGACTAGTTCGACTAGTTCTTCGAGTTCTACAACGAGTTCTTCGTCCAGCACCAGTTCTACTCCTCCATAAGATAAGGAGGGTTGGAAATGGCGCTTGTATCGCTCGTTGAAGCTAAAAGCTACTTAGGGCTCGGTGACAGTGAGATTCATGTAGGCGGTCTTCGGGTATTCGTTGACGCAGGACCGACGGCCGCAACTGTCGAAGTGCAAGCACATAACCTTCAAATAATCATTGTCGGGGGTGCCAATCCAGGCACATACGACTTTGATTTGACTGCTGCTGCAAACCTTACCATGACTTTGTTTGCAGCCGTATTGAATGCCCACGCCGCCGGGATCACTGCCGAAGTACTGACTTACGATGATGCTTTGTCAGACGATCTTGTCGTTGTTGCGGCGGCAAACTGTTTAGGTGATACTAACACACAGACCCTTCAAATAATTGACAACTACAAACTTAACCAAATCATCGACCGCATATCGGATTGGACAGAGCGTTATTGCGGCATAGAGTTCAAGGCTGGGGCGCTGTCGGAGCGATATGATGGGAACGGCAATGCAGATTTAACCCTCAACAACCGACCTGTTAATACAGTGACTCGTGTGAGCATTGGTTCGACAGGCATTGTCCTTGTGAGCAACACGTCTACTAGCGCAACAGCAGCATACGTCCGGGTAGACGCCACAACGCTAACACTTATTGTAGAGACAGGAGCAGCGACAGCTAGTAATGTGTTAACCCTAGCGGCCTACGCGACGTTTACGGACCTTGTAGTAGCAATCAACGCATTAGCTGGATGGGAAGCAAGCGTTTCGTCAGCATACGCGGACTTCTCCCCTACCGATCTCGTTGTAACAGAGTCTTCTTACTGTCTGCTTGTTGCGAGAACACTGGATATATTCGGGGGGTCAGTTTCTGATTACCTTCTATTCCCAGACAGGGGGATGATACGTTTATCTAGTGGTGCTTTCTCGACAGGCTATCGCAACGTTCTGGTAGAGTATACATATGGATATACCATCATTCCTGGGGCGTTGAAAGAAGCTGTGTTGCGCCTCATCTCGCTGGCTTACCATCGTTCTATGATAGACCCAACATTGTCGTCAGAGAAGTTGGGAGACCATTCTTGGGCACGAGCCACCGATGCGTTGTCAAGCATACAAGACGACATGGAATCAGAGTTGGCTCTGTGGCGTAAATACGAGTTATGCTAGTACATGAAATTGAGCGATGCAAATAGGTTCTAAACATTCTGCTGAAACGATCCAAAAAAGGCAGGAAACTTGGGTGGCTAATGGCAATATGTCGCGTGGCCAGAGGAAATTATATGAAGTTTTGTTGAGTGTTGGTTTTCCGTTTGTGCCTGAATGCTATTTTGATCTCGGAAATCGCAAGGCTTTTGTTGATGCTTTCATTCCTTTTTGTCAGTTGGTTATTGAATATGACGGATACCGAGGGCATTGTACGATAGAAGGGCAAGAGGAAGATCGAATGCGTGACGCCAAATTGAACAACCTACACGGTGTCAAAGTTATCCGTATTGACCAAAAATCAATTTTTACAGATGTTGGTTTGAACCAAATTGGCGAAGCTTTGAGGACGATGCCGTGAGTATTGAGGATTTCTTCAACAGCACGGTCGAAGTTCAGCGTGTGACGAGAGAGGATGACGATGCAGGTAATTGGGATGAAGTGTGGAATACCCTGATTAGTGGATTACATTGCTGCATACAGCCACGGAAGACATTCGAGTTTGTTGCCCACAATAAAGAGCAGGGAGAAGTCACCCACATTATGTACGCCAAACCCACTGCCATTGGGATGAGACCTAGTGACAGAGTTGTTTTTGGAAGTGAGATATTTGAAATTATTGGTCCCCCGCGGGACATTGATTATTTAGGCAGGTTTCTTACGATGGATTTGAAACAAGTTGTGGCGGACTGATGAAAATAGGTAGATATAGGCATTCTGAGGAAACAAAAGCCAAGATCGGAGCGGCTAGTCGTGGGAGGAGATGTACGGAGGAAACAAAAGCGAAGATTTCAGCAGCATTAACGGGCAGAAAATATGGACCGTGCCCCTTGGAAAGAAAGAGAAAAATATCTGAAGCCAAAAGAGGTAAAAGGCTTTCCGCAGAGCATAAAGCCAAAATTGCAGCGGGCGGTCGCGGAAGGAAGCATACCGCAGAGACAAAGGCAAAAATTTCGGCTGCCATGAAAGGAAAGCCCAGAAAAAAACATACTGCCGAGACGAAAGCAAGGATGTCTGTAACACGTAGGGCACCTGAAGCAATACAAAAGCGTCACCGAACCTGGGCAGAGAACGGAAACATATCAGTTGGCCAACGAAAACTTTATGAGATTTTATTGAGTTTAGGTATCCCATTCTTACCCGAATGCTACTTTCCACTTGGAAAAATTGTGGTTTTTGTCGATACATTTTTGCCACTGCAAAATCTGGCAGTTGAATATGATGGGCATACCGGACATTATACACCAAAGGGTGTTGCGAAAGACCGTAAACGGGATACGCTAATGCTGGCGCAGCATGGCATAAAAACGCTGCGTATCGGGCAAAAGGATGTGTTTACGCCTAAAGCTTTATGCCAAGTAGCAGAAATGGTAGCAGACTAATGGGAAAAATACTATCAACCCCGGATGTTACTGTCTACTGGTATGGGGCTGGGGTTAAGTCAGAGTTTGTCAGTGAAGTGAAGAAGCGGTTGTTGAAGGCAGCCTTGATGGTAGAGCGTAAGGCAAAAGAATTGATGGCTGAGGCCAAGCATGGGCGTTGGTATTTGAAGCCGAATACAAGTGCGATGTATCAGGCCAGTGCTCCGGGCGAAGCTCCGGCGGTTCGGACTGGTGTTCTTCAGTCAAGTGTTTCGCATACACAGCCGAAAATGGGGATAGATGGGATTATACACTGCTACGTCGGATCAGACATAGATTATGCGCTTTACTTGGAGTTGGGTGTGAAACGACAGGATATTGGTATTGAGGCTGAGGGTGGGGATTGGAGAGTTGCACCCCGCCCGTGGCTACGGCCAGCTTTGGATATGAACAGAGCAGCGATTGTAGCGATTATGAGAGCACCCTTAACACCGAGTTTTGTTTTATCTGGGATGATAGGGGATAGATTTCGTAATATAGTGTCTTACACACCACGCCCTTGATGGAGTATGAGTTATGCCAGCAACAATTACAGTTTTGAGGAATCCTCCGCATGTTGATAATGTTGCACAGAAAGCTATAACCCGTCTTGTGTTTGATTGGGTAGCCGATGGTGTGGGTGATGTAAATGTGGCTACTATCGTTGCATACTCCGGTGAGATACTTCGGGTTGTTACTATTCCCAGTGCCATTGTTGTCCCAAATAATCTATACGATGTAGAGTTACGTGATTCAGATGGTATCGACTTATTGCTAACTGGTGGAGCGAACAGAAGCGATGTGAACACGGAGCAATTTTGTCCACATCTGTCTACATACTCTAGGGTTGCGATGAACAGCGTTTTGACTATTGTCGTAGCAAATGCCGGTGCTACTAGAGGTGGACAATTAATAATTTACATCGAGTGATGGGAAGGAGGAGTAAGAATATGGACAAATTGGAAATTGGGCCACAACAACAGCCTTACCCTTGTCAGGAATTTGTAAATAAATACTATCAAACGGAAAAAAGACCAGTGACTTGGTGGTTGTGGGTTAATGTGGTTCCTGATGGTATAAGTTACGTTGATAAAGATGGGATAGGATGCGTAGCATACCGTGCAGATCATCGAATACTCGGAATTCCTATTCCTAAAAAGTTTGGTTATATGCTGTGTAACTTGCTCAAGCCGCTTTCCAAAAGGGGTTCCGATGAGAGATCAACCGCCCATTAACGGATGCGCATTCGGCAGAGAGAGTCGGGTAATGATCGAGACTGTTGCCGATGGCATTCAAGAAGTCAAGAGGATGATTTCAGAGCAGGGAAAGCAGATTAACCTACTGTTCAACCACCAGAGCAAGAAGCCGAGTTGGCTCGTTGCCCTAGCTCTGACTGGTCTCTGCACAGTCTGCGGTTCACTCATTGTATACGTGGTGACACTGGACCGTCCGACACATCAAATACACCCCGGTGTTGCTGTGGAGGTTGATAGTGCACCAGTTGATTGAGGCCATACTGGATCGTTTCAGAACAGACTCGCGCCTCTACGACGCGTGCGATGGCAACTTTACGTTCGACCGCGCAAAGCAGGAGGACTTAGACAACTACATAACGTTCCACATAATCAGCAACGTTCCGGATGAGGTGTTTGATTACACACGGCGAATGGAGGTCACGCGTATCCAGTTCTCGTTGTTCAGCAAGTCGTCAAGTGCGGCCCAGATCAACGAAATGTTTTCCGCACTCACGAAATGTTATGATAGGGCCATGCTGGTTTTTAGGGCTGGTGATTATGAAACCATAATGATGAGTAGAGAGATGGGATACCTATTCAAAACCACAGATAATTATTGGCAATACGTATGCGATTTCATCGTCCAGATTCAACCTGTGACTACCACGACTTCACCATGAGGATGTTCGATGCGAAAAGGCTCCAAACATACACCGGGGGCTCTGGCGAAAATGTCCGCAGCACATAAAGGAAAGAAATTTTCAGCAGAGCATAAAGCCAAACTGTCGGCAGTGCAGAAAGGGAAGAAACGGGGTCCACATTCTGATGAAACCAAAACCAAGATTTCGGCAGCAAACAAAGGCAAGAAGCGTTCTGATGAGCACAGAGTGAAGATTTCGGCAGCAATGACGGGTAGAGTATTTTCCAAGGAGCATTCAGCCAGAAAATCGGAAGCACAGATGGGGCCGAAAAACCCAAATTGGCAGGGTGGGATAAGCGAAAAACCATATCCGTTTGGCTTCAACCGTAGTTTAAAGAAACAGGTTCGTGATAGAGATGGCAACAAATGCCAACTTTGTGGTGTTCCACAACTTGAATGTTCCCAAACACTTGCAGTTCACCACATCGACTATGATAAACAGAACAGCGATTTGGTTAACTTAATCACACTTTGTAGTTGGTGCCACGGAAGAACTAGTACTAATCGTGACCACTGGACAACTGTGTTCCAGCATGTAATGATCGAGCGGACTTTGGAACAGATATGAAATGGCAAGTATCTCCGGCAAAGGCGGCACAGTTATATTCGCCACTGGGTACACCACAAACGTCCATAATTGGGCGCTGGATTATGATTCAGCAGCCCCAGAGGATACGGAATTTGTTGAATCACCACCATATAGGGAAAACCTCCCCACATTGAAAGGATGGAGCGGAGCGTATGAATGCAGATTGGACAACGTTGATTCGGTTTTACACCCCGGTAAGGCTTCAGCCGAAATCACCCTTATCGGTGATCCAGGGGCATCATACTCTGGAGAGGTCGTCGTCATCGACGTTTCGTATGGTGTCCCTGTTGATGGTGTTTGCTCTGTTATTTTCCAGTTCATCGGTACGGGCGTCCTCAAGATTATGGGAGGCCCCACCCCGGTTGGGGAAGAAGGTTACTACCCAGACGCTAATTACTACAATGTTAGTGATCCCAACCCGTTCATCGCTGGGGTCACAACCACGACGACCACGAGCAGTACTTCAACGTCGAGCAGTCCGACGACAAGTAGCTCAACACCGACTACCTCGTCGTCTCCGAGCACGTCAAGCAGCACCAGCAGTTCGAGCAGTAGTCCGAGCACGAGTAGCACAACGAGCACTTCGAGCAGTTCGAGTACTTCGAGCAACACGACAAGCAGTACAAGCTCAACGTCGAGTTCGTCAAGCACAACCTCAACTACGAGTACCACAAGTAGCAGTTCGTCAACGACCTCAACATCGTCTAGCCCATCGTCAACCAGCAGTAGCTCGTCAACATCGAGTAGCCCAACAAGTACAAGTACTAGTTCGTCAACATCGAGTAGCCCGACAAGCAGCAGCACTACGTCCACATCTAGTTCGACTTCATCCAGCCCGTCTTCGAGTAGCAGCAGTTCGAGCACTTCGAGTTCACCGTCAAGTAGTAGTTCAAGCAGTAGCACCTCAAGTTCACCATCATCCAGTTCTACCTCATCGAGCCCAACATCTAGCAGCAGTACTTCGAGTTCACCAAGCTCTAGCTCATCGTCCTCTAGTTCGACAACAAGCAGTTCAACATCAAGTTCTCCGTCAAGCAGTAGTTCCAGTTCTTCCACTAGCAGCAGCCCGTCAACGAGCAGTACAAGCTCATCCTCAACGTCTACTACCCCAATGCCCCCAACCTGCCCAACAGATAATTGTACAGGATGCAGCACAGACTATTGCTTTACGCTCACGAATTCAGAGAGTTGCGGAACACTGGATTGCAGCGGTAATTACACCGTTTCCGACGTTGTCGGGTGTGCTTGGGAAGGAACTGGCGGGGCAGACCTCTGCGACGCCGACATCGGATGCTCGGGTGGATACTGGGTTCTCACCGTTACAGGCGACTTGGGTGAATACTGCATATGGAAGCTGCAAGCAACTGGCGACGGGGATTGCCCAGACGGAGAATACGACCTTTTCGATGATTCCTGTGGAGATTGTGACGCGACGGTTACTGTGTCAGCTTGCTGACCGAAGGGAGTAAAAAATGGCAGCCATAAGCGGTAAAAATGGAGACGTGGTTTTCGCCACTGGCTACACTACAAATGTGTATAGCTGGACAATTGACTACGTGAGCGATGCGCTGGAGATCACTACCTACGCCTCTGCTGGCTACCGCGAGTTCCTCGCGGGTCTCAGAGCATGGAGTGGTC
>SDBS01001717.1_pt1 | contig 22184 bp, 15 predicted proteins | sample 2277091 | NCBI WGS metagenome assembly SDBS01 (sample SAMN10404972, study PRJNA504765) | marine sediment metagenome | isolation source: marine sediment core GS10_PC15, 163 cmbsf | place: Arctic Ocean: Southern Knipovich Ridge | collected 2010
CGCCGCCGCCGACCGTGGCACCGGCCCCGCTCGCGGCGTTGTCCTGGCCGCCGCCGACCGTGGCATACCTCGTGCTCGCGGTATTGCCCACACCGCCGCCGACCGTGGCATCGTGGTCGCTCGCGGTGTTGTGCTGGCCGCCGCCGACCGTTGAAGTCCCACCGCTCGCGGTGTTGGCAAGGCCGCCGCCGACCGTGCCAAATTGGCCGCTCGCGGTGTTACTCCAGCCGCCGCCGACCGTGGAACTTGTCTCGCTCGCGGTATTGCCATAGCCGCCGCCGACCGCGGCGTAACTGTAGCTCGGGCCGGTGGCACCGGTCGTACAGGCAACGCCGAGATTAACATGGGTGCTGTCATGAATGCCGTAGAGCACATTCCCCGCGCGGGCGATGCCCCATTCACCGCCGGTGTACAGGACGTCACCGATCAGGTCCCAATCGACGTCCCGGAAGGAGTACGGTACCGAAACCAGCCGCATGCGCGGCGACATTTCCGGGTCAGCGCCCACCCTTACACTCAAATAAGCATCGCCTTTAAACGCCGAGTCGGGAATGGACGAGACTGAGCCAAGCAGGGTGGTGAATCCCCCGTTTGCATCAGGGGTGATCGACTGTTGCTCCGACCAGAGGGAATCGCCGTCGGTTGGGTCATCCCAGATGGCGAAGATGACGCTCACCTCGGTAGTCACCGGGCTCCCGCCGGAAGTCAGGACACCCTGGTAGTTAATCATTTGTGGCACATCTGCTTGTGCCGTTGATACTGCGCCGGCCAGTAAAATCACGGCGCCAAGGCAAAGCAAGTTGCGCAAAGACATGGCGTTTCTCCTGTGGATAGAAACGTTAAGAATTTTAGGTTTTCGTAACATGGGCCCGACTCTCAGGCTGCCCCCCTGGGATTCGAATCTGTTCCCCGACAATACTGCCGTCAGGGCCGAAATGCGGTACTATCTATACTTACTCAGGGAATATAGGTCGATAACCTGCTGTGAGCAAGAGAATTTGTAGCTTGGGCCGGTTGCCCGAGAGACGCAGGTAAGTATAAATTTTACAAGTTGTTAGTCATAAATCAATCCCGGGAAGATTATTCCCGGGATGATTAATAATTCAATTGGTTTTACCTCGACGATCAACCGCGTTCCAAATCGACCATCGAGGGCAGTTTACCGTCATGCCCGGGACCGGCTACAACAGCCCTCGCTGCAATGGGCCATCCGCGGAATCGTATGGCGTTTCATTACCCGCTCCTTTGTGTGAGGTTGTTCCTCCGATTATTTGATGTTGTCATGGTCTATCCGCCTCGGGATTACTTCTTGTCCTTATCCGGCGGGCAACACTCTGTTGTCGGCGGACAACAATCGGCCGCCTGGTCCCCGCAGGATACCATCATCGGCATACAACAGCGGGAAAACATCTCCTTGAAGTTCTTACCCTTGATGTTCACTTGGAAACCGTCTTCGGTTTCGGTGATCTTGACTTCGCCGAATTCCTTCGCCATGACTCTTTCCTCCGGTTTATGGTTTCACTACTCTCTATATGCACATATACGCATATGACGATATATTGTTGCAAAAATTTTTACTTCCCGCCACTTTTGTTGCGGGTTTTTTTACCGGCTTTCTTTTTATCGACACCCAGGCAGACGCAAAAGCTGGAACAGCAAAGCTTTATCGCCTTGGCGTTGAGCTGGTAATACACCCGCTGGCCGTCCCGGCGGTCGACGACCGCGCCCGCCTCTTTCAAGATCGCCAGGTGCCGGCTGGTGGTGGGCTGGGTCAATTCGATGCCGTCAGCTACTTCCTGCACGGTTTTCTCGCCGCCGGAGAGGAAAACCAGAATCTTCTGCCGGGAGGGATCGCCGAAGGCCTTGAAATATTTACTGTATTGCCGGGCGTCCAATCCGCAGCCAGCCAGCATTTTCGCAAGTTCGGTCATCGTTTTTCACCAAAATATTCATCCATTGCCATATATCAATACGTGAATTATCGCGGCAAGGCAACGGATTTTCACCGGTTTGCATTAATACTTTCGAGTAATCATGGAGTTTATATATTGAATAAAGCCGAGCGATGGAGCCGGGGGGAGGGAACTGTTGGAGTGGTATTTTTATCTTGCCGTGATCGCCGCCGGGTTTCTGGCGGGTTTTATCAACACCCTGGCCGGCAGCGGGTCGTTAATCACGCTGCCGCTGTTGATGTTCTTGGGATTGCCGGCCAATGTGGCCAACGGCACCAACCGCGTGGCGATCCTGTTGCAAAACGTAGTCGGCGTAAGCAGTTTTAAACAACAAAAAATTCTAAATCTGCGCGGTGGCTTGCTCCTGGCGGTCCCGGCGGTCATCGGCGCCGTGGTGGGGGCGCAGATTGCGGTAAATTTAAATGAAGAAATCATGCGCAAGGCAATCGGCGCGGTGATGGTTGTCTTTTTGGTCCTGCTACTAATCCGGCCCAAACGCTGGTTGCAGGGCCGGCCGGATGCGGTCACCGGCCGCCCGGGTTTGATCCAAATAATGGTTTTCTTCGGCATCGGGGTTTATGGCGGGTTTATCCAGGCGGGCGTGGGCATCTTCCTCCTGGCCGGGTTGGTTCTTGGCGCGGGGTATGATCTGGTGCGGGCCAACGCGGTCAAGGTGCTGATTGTGTTGTGTTTCACTCCGCTGGCGCTGGTTGTCTTTTTGCTGGAGGGTCAGGTGCAATGGGTCGTCGGGTTGACACTGGCGATCGGCAATATGTCCGGTGCCTGGGTGGCGGCGCGGATGGCGGTCAAACGCGGGGCCGGTTTTGTGCGGTGGTTGCTCATTGGTGTGGTTGTGGTTTCGGCGATTTCGCTGTTGGGCGGGGTGGAATTGATCCGGGGCTTATTGTGATACCCGTTAGGAATGTTTTTCCCGGGATGTAATTTGGGATGTGGATCCCCCCAAAATAGTAGAATATTTATTGACAATGTCCCCCAATGGGGAATTCTTAGAAAAAAGGGATTTATCGCATGACAGTACGTGCTGGAATTGGGTGATGGGCAAAGAGATGCCGGAATCCGGGGACCATGACGCAAATGAGCAAACGCAGTCGTATGTGATGCTTGCCAAAGGAACTGCGATTGGTCATTATCGAATTATCGAGAAGATCGGGGCCGGTGGGATGGGGGAAGTCTATCTCGCCGAAGATACCGAACTCAAACGCCGGGTGGCGCTGAAATTCCTGCCGGCGCGGTACGCAGATGATCGGGAGGCCAGGACCCGTTTTACCCGCGAGGCGCAGGCCGCCGCGGCCTTGGGTCATCCGAATATCGTCCATATTTATGAGGTCGCTGAATTTCAAGGGCGGCCGTTTTTCGCCATGGAACTTGTTGAAGGACGGTCATTGCGTGATGTGATCAAGAAAGATAATCTTCAACCGAGTCGTGCGCTGGACCTGGCTTGCCAGATTTGTGAGGGTTTAATTGAAGCTCATCGGGTCGGCGTTGTGCACCGGGATATCAAACCGGCCAATATCTTGATCGACAATCAAGGCCGCGCGCGGTTAGTCGATTTTGGCTTGGCCCGTATCGAAGGCGCCGAGGAAATAACCCGCACCGGCTCGACGATGGGTACTGTCGGCTATATGTCGCCCGAACAAATCAAAGCCGAGCCGGTGGACCACCGCAGCGATATCTTTTCCGCCGGGGTGGTTATTTATGAAATGATCACCGGACGGCAACCGTTCCGCCGGGAAAACACGGCCGCCACATTGTTAGCCATCATCAACGACCAGCCCGAACCGCTGGTCCCGTCCGCGGCCGACGTTTCTCCGCGCATACAGCAAATCGTCGACAAAGCACTGGCGAAAGATCGCGACAAAAGATACCAAAATGTCGAGGAATTGCTCACCGACTTGAAACAGGCGCAACATAAAACGCCGGCACCGGCACCATCATGGTTCCGGCGGTATTTATCCCTGGCCACAGCCGTCATCGTCGTCGCGTGTATAGCCCTGCTGCTATTCCATGATCCCAGCCGGGATACTTTATTCAAATGGTTGGGCTTGGACGCCATACCGACCAAGAAGCATCTGGCGGTACTGCCCCTGGCCAATATCGGTGAGGGCCCCGCTAATCAGGCCTTTTGCGACGGCTTGATGGAAACAATCACCAGCAAACTCACTCAGCTAGAGCAGTATCAGGGCATGCTCTGGGTGATTCCATCCAGCGAAGTGCGACAGCGCGAAGTCACCAGCGCCGGGCTGGCCCGTCAGATATTCGGTGCGACGCTGGCGGTCACCGGCAGCGTGCAACGCCTCGGGGAGCAAGTCCGGATTACTTTAAACTTAGTCGATACGAAAACGACGCGACAATTGCGCTCCATGGTCATCGATGATTCCCTGGTTAATATCCTGGCGCTGCAGGACTCGCTGGTAATTAAGTTGGCCGAGATGTTGGATATCCAATTGCAGCCCGAGAAGCAGCGCATCATTACCGCCGGCGGTACATCGTCGGCAATGGCCTACGATTTATACCTCCAGGGGCAGGGTTTCCTTCAACGGCATTGGGAAGAATGGGGAAGTGGAACCCAATCCATCGATACCTCGATTGTGTTGTTTCAAAGGGCGATCGACGAAGATCCGGAGTACGCGGAGCCATACGCGGCGCTGGGTCAGGCCTACTGGCGCAAATACGAGTTTGTCAAGGAACCGCGCTGGTCGGTGTTGGCACAGGCCCGGGGCCGACACGCCATCGAGTTAAATGACAAGCTGCCCTCCACGCATGTCGCCCTGGGTCTGGTCTACAAAGGGACGGGGCAGTACGAAAAGGCGGTACAGACCTTCCGTCGTGCACTGGATCTCAATCCGGCTAATCACGAAGCCAATCAGGGTTTGGCCGCTTCGTACGAGGCGTTGAACGATTTCGCCCGCGCTGAAGACGCATACCGGCACATCATTACATTACGACCCGATATCTGGCACGGCTATCGCGATCTGGCGTTTTTCTATATTTATCAGGGACGCAATGAGGAGGCGCTTCGGCAACTACAGGCATTATTGACCCTCCAGCCGGAGGGCGTGGGGGTTTGGAATGATATTGGTGGTTTGTATTACTACCTCGGGCAACGTGACGAGGCCCGCCGGGCGTGGGAACGATCAATAGAGATCAAGCCAAATTACGCGGCGTACCAGAATTTGGGCGCGCTGTATCAGTTGACAAAGGATTATCCGGCGGCCGCCGGCACGTACGAGAAAGCCCTGGCCCTGGATGATCGTGATTACCTGGTCTGGATCAACTTGGCCTCGGTGTACAACCTGATACCCGGCAACGGGCAGAAAGCATCAGCCGCATACCGGCAGGCGATTGATCTGGCCAAGAAACTGCGGACGGTGAATCCGCGTGATCCAATGCTGCTTTCCCATCTGGCGGACTGTTATGCCATGACCGGAGACAGCACCCGGGCCATGTCAGCCGCCAAGTTGGCTTTATCGCATGGTCCCGAAAATATTTACGTCTTGACCCGCATCGGCATCGTCTGTGAGGTCCTGGGTCATCGGGATCAAGCCCTCGATTGTCTCGGCCGAGCGTTGGCTCGGGGTTTCCTGGCCGGCGATCTTGAGTCGTTTCCGGAACTGGACCAGTTGCGGGCCGATGACCGTTACGAGGTTATACTTGCCGGGATCATGGACACAAATTCAGCAAATGCCGATTCAGGCACGATCCCTCAGGGAGAAGAACCATAATTATCGTTTGATAAGTCGGGGCAGTGAGGTAACTGAATTACCGTCATACCAAAAGCCGGAGGTTGTAAAATGGCGGCAGTAAGCAGTCAAAACAAAATCGCAACCATCGATACTGATGGTACAGTCTGCAGGGTTTCAGACCGGGTACTGGAAGTAAAAATCGATGATGTTGTAACCATCAAAAACACAACGGCAGGTTCGATTTCAATTCTGATTTCGGAGGAGAAATTGTTCAAGGAATATAAGTTTAAAATCGATGCCGGTGAGGATGCAACGCTGACCGTGCAGGATGTCGCGGACGGAGATTATCTGTATGCTGTTTTTTGCCGGGAAATCGACGATTTCGCCCAGGCCTCCTCGATGCCGATTATAGCCGTTCGACGATAGCGCCGCCGATCAGGTGCATCTGAAGGCCGGATATTAGCTGATTCGGACGCATACTTTGGAATTCCTGCTTTCAAATCATCGTTTGCGGACAATGACTTCGGGAATCCGGCCTGAACGAGCGCTCTTGCCGGCTGCAAAAATCGCTGGACGAATACGGCCTACAATAACGATATTGTCTCCCGTCGTTGTCGCCGGGATTAAAAGCCTCGGCACGGTAAGTGTATGATTTTGTTTGGGATATAATAAGGAATCGCGATGCTGCGACTAGTGGGGAGTGACGGTGCACGCTATTTCGCCTGGGATTTGACCCCTGGGACGTATCTCCTTGGCCGGAAACAGGATGCCGATTTTTGCGTGCCTAATTCAACCGTATCCCGGCGCCACGCCTCGATTGAAGTCACCGCCGATCCGGAAATTGTCCTCCTGACCGACCTGGGGAGCCATAATGGGACCCTGGTGAATTCCGAGCGGGTTGAAGGGACGGTTGAGGTTAAAGGCGGTGACCGGATTGCGTTCGGGCAGGTGGAATTTAAAGTCGCCGCCGAAGGCGCAGCCGAACCGCCGCCCTCGGCCAGTACCCTCTCTGAACTGGCCGGGACCGACCTGGAAAAATCGGTGGTGCTGTCCATCGATGAAGCGCTCAAACCCCTACCGTCCAAGATATCAGATATCCCTGATGTTCTGACTTCCTTCTCGGAAATGGCGCGGCTGCTGGTCCTGCCCGAGCCGAAGGAAGTCATGCTGAAACGTTCACTCGAATTGGTGGCCAAAGTCATCCCCGCCGAACGGCTCGCGGTGTTGTTTACCGTTGTGGGCGGTGAGGGCGTGACCTGCGCGGCTTCGGTCGAACGCGGGGGCCGGGATCACGGCGGTTTCAGCCTTTCCCAGACGCTGATTAATGATATCCTGGCCAACAAGAATGCGATTTTGATCGAGGATTCACAACGCGATTCCCGCTACGCCCGGCAGGAATCGGTGATCATCTCCGGGATGAAATCGGCAATGGCGGTCCCGCTTTTCGACGAGGGAAAGGTGCTGGGTATCCTCTATGTCGACACCACCAATCCCCTGCACCGGTATACCGGTGAATACCTGCGGCTGGTGGCCACATTTGGCAATATCATTGCCTCCCGGTTGTTGAATTACGAGTTGTGGAACGAACGGCAGGAACGCAAGGTGATGCAGGCCGAGTTGCAGCGCGCCGCGCAGATTCAGAACAATCTGCTGGTGAGATCGATGCCCGATGTGCCCGAGTATCAGGTGCATGCTTTCCAGGAGCAATCGCGCCAAGTGGGCGGCGATCTGTATGATCTGTTTATCCTGCCGGACGGCCGGCTGATTTTTATGGTTGCTGATGTCAGCGGCAAGGGGATGGGGGCGGCGCTGTTGATGTCCGATATCCTGGCCTCGTTCCGGATTATGTATCGCAGTCGGGATTTTGAGTTGCTGCGCGCGGTTGAACTGGTTTCCCGCGAGTTGTGCGCGCACAGCGGGCTGGGGGATTTCGCGACATTATTTATCGGTATGCTCGATCCGGCCACGTACACGATCAGCTATGTCAACGCCGGCCATCCATTTCCGTTGGTGGTCCATAAAGACGGCAAAATTAACCACCTTGAGTCCTCCGGGCTCATGATTGGCGCCTTTGAACAGTGTGAGTGGGAAGAGCATCAAATCGAACTAAACCCCGGTTCACTCATCTTCGTGTTCAGCGATGGGGTGACCGAGGCCCAGCGGGGCGAGGAACTCTACGACGAACAACGGATGGAGCCGCGGGTCGTTGAGTTCAGCAAGCATCCGCCCGCGGAGATGGTTTCGCTAATAATGCGGGATATCGCCGATTTTGCCGATGATGTCGCCGGCGCCGACGATATCACGATGTTGATTATCAAGCGCCGCGGATAAGCAGCGCAGCCCCAGGTGCCGGTTTTCCTTCGGCTTGGGGCAGTCAAAAGCCGGCTTCTGGTGTACAATGTTTGGTCGGGAAGAGGTTGACAAACGCGTTATCTCGATTACTTTTAGGCAATTGGCGTAAACCGTTTAAGGACCGATGGAGGTCGTGAATGAAACGTATTGTTTGCACAATCCTGGCTCTGGGACTTGTCTGGGGCTGCCAGAAACAGGCCGAACAGGAACCGGCGGCCCAAACAGAGAATTCTACCCCGCAAAGCAGGGAACAAAGAATCGCTGAGGCCCTGGACGAGGCCAAAAGTCAAATGCCTCCCTCCCCGAAGCACCGGTTTTCCGAAGACAGCAAGATCTGGTTGACCTCCGCTGAGGGCAAACCCGGCGAACAGGTAAAGATTGATATCAATTATTACATTTCTGAGCCGTCCAAGACAATTGTTGTACCCCTGACCTTCCTTGGCAATGTGGTCATCGATTCGTTCTCCTGGGTGGGGTCGGACTTGGCGAACTACGGGATGAAACCGGTCAACATTCGCAATGACCTGCGCGTTTTCCTGGCCGCGGTTGTGCCGACGACCGAGCCGGATATCCCGGTCGATACGGGATTCTATGGCTCGATTTATTTCTCCATCGAAAAGGATGCCCAGCCGCAGACCGTGGTGATTGAAACCACTTTTATTCACCCCGGCAACACTTTGATGTATATCGATACGCTCATCGGCGGGGTCACCCCACAATGGGAGGCCGGCTCAATTAAGGTCATCAAATAGGCCGGAGGCGTAATTTGACAACAACAATAACGGTCGAACAACTGGCCGCCGATCGCGAGAAACTCCGTCGGGCGTTAATCGAGCATGCGGTCCGCTGGGGCAAGGTCGTCCTGGCCTCCGGCAAGGAAAGTGACTTCTACGTCAACGCCAAACAAATTTCGCTTCACGGCGGGCGTTTGTTATGGGCAACCCGCCTGCTATGGGAGAAAATCGCCCGTTGCAATTGCGATGCAATCGGCGGATTGACCCTCGGCGCCGACCCGTTAATCGGCGCCGTATGCCTTTATTCGGCCCAGGTCAGACAGCCAAAAGTCGGCTTAATTGTACGCAAGGAACCAAAAGGCCACGGTACGTTGAGCCAAATTGAAGGACCACTTCGGGCGGGGATGAAAGTCGCGCTTATCGAGGATGTAACCACCACCGGGGGCTCGGCAATCAAAGCCGGCAAGGTCATCGAAGATGCCGGCGGGAAGATTGTCCTGGCGGTCTCGATTCTCAATCGACGAGAAGGCGCGGATGAGGCCTTTGCCAAAATCGGCTGGGAATTTGATTCCTTATTTGTCCGCTCGGACTTGGAAGAATAGGGCCGATCACCGGGGGTCATGGCCGGTAACCGATTGCGGTCAACTGGGTTGGCGTAATTCTCGGCGATACCAAAAAGGGGGATACGCTGAGCGGTGTGTAAGACCTCCGCTGTCTTGTGGCAATCGCCTTGTTTGCAACTCCTTTAACTTCCGCGTGTACAACAACATTGACCGGGAAAGACCCGGATTGCAGAGGAGTCGGGCGTATCAATTTTGCGAAACAAAAAGACAGCAAAAATTCTCGGATCGGGGTTTTCTCCTGTGTTCGATTGTGGTATAATAAGTTGCCGTACCACAGATAATTGATTACTTTATGTCCAACCGGACGCCGGGGAATAATGGACGCGACTGTTGTCAGGACTAGATGTGCCCCAATGGCAAGTATGGAGCTTTTTATTGACCGGTTTAGCCGGTTCATTCGTCGGGATATGCCGCTGGCCGGGTATACCACCCTTGGCATCGGCGGCCCCGCTGAATTACTGGCCGAAATCCAATCGCTTGAGGATTTCACGACGATTGTCAGGGCCGCCCGCCTAGCCGGATTGCCGGTTACCATCCTAGGTGAAGGAAGCAACCTACTGGTCGGTGACGGTGGCATTGCCGGGCTGGTGGTGATAAACCGGTGTCACCGAATATGGGAGGCCGGGCATAAAGTGGTTGCCGAGGCGGGGGGGGGATTGAATGACCTTGTCGATTTTGCCATTGATCACGGGCTGGCCGGCCTGGAAAAAATGGCCGGGATCCCGGGGACCATCGGGGGAGCGGTTATCGGGAATGCTGGAGCATACGGTCAATCTGTTTCCTCGGTATTGACCCGCGTGACTTTATTGGGTCAAACAGGAGCAGTATTCGATCAAGAGCCGACCGAATTGGGTTTTGGCTATCGTACCAGCCGTCTGAAGACATCGATGGATATTGTGTTGCTCACGGAATTTCGGCTCAACTCCGGTGTATCCGCGCAGTTGCGAGAAAGCGCCGATGAGGTACTGGCAAATCGCGCCGTAAAATTGCCGGTCGGCGATAAATCCGCGGGAAGTTATTTCAAGAATATTGAAGATACGACGGCGCCATACGGGAAGCTGCCGGCGGGGAAGCTGCTCGAGGAAGCGGGGGTAAAATCTTTTCGCGTGGGTCGGGCCGCGGTGAGTGACAAACACGCCAACGTGATTATCAATCTGGGCGGAGCGACAGCCGCTGATGTCCGGAAGCTCGCGGAAAAGATGAAATTGGCGGTCAAAGCGAAATTCGGGATTGAACTGGAAGAGGAAGTTCGTTTCTTAGGTAAATCATTGGGCTGCGGCAGGTGACAACGCCCAGCCCGACGAAGTGAAATATGGCAGATAATTTTGGGCAGGACCAAGCAGGGGTTTTTGGGCATGACGCCTAACTTATTGCCGCCTGAAGGTTTAGAGAAGGGAGTTGCCTATCGATAATATCTAAAGGAGGAATTAACCCCTTTTGGGGAGTTACGCTTTGGTTTTGGCGTTGACATTGGGTAACATTCTGCGGGACCGGCGGCTTGTTTGGTTGCTGGTTGCCGTGTTGTTTTTTTTCCTGCCTTCGATCGCGCAGGCGATCGGGATGATCGCGGCGTTAGACCAGCCGGGACGCACAATTGAGCACTTCCAGCCGATTTCAAAGGAGATCGGCCTTAGTCTCTCATTTTCCGATATTCCTCTTTTGAACACTCCACCCCTTTTGGGCCGCAAAGCCCCTCCAGGTCCGCAGACGGAAACCGAAATCAATTATCGCACCGGGTATGTGCAGCTCCGTTCATACTATCATGACCATCATATGACCGACCCGCTGGCGTTGGAAATTATGACTTTCAATGCCTTACGCAACAATGGCCATGTGATTAACAACTGGCGAAAAAACATCCGGCTCTCCCTGAAAAGAGAACAATTCCAGAAAAAGGGGTCGGGGATCGGCTGGACATTTGGCAAAGTGCCGAAATCGGTGCGGGCCATTCTCGGCGAGGGCGGTATTGGCCTGAAGGTCAGCGGCCACCGTAAAATCACCTTTTCGGGGACCTCCCGCTGGCAGGGAAATGTGGCCAATACCGGCAGTTACCGGCAGAATAAATTCCCCTCCTTGGACATGAAACAGACGTCGCGGTTCACCATCAAGGGCAACATCGGGTCGAAAATCAACGTCAGCGTCGATCAGGACTCCAAGCGGGAATCAGATCTGTCCAACCGGATCCAGATCCGCTATAAGGGTGATGAGGACGACATCCTGCAAAGCGTGGAGTTGGGCAACACTACGCTGAATCTGCCCAACACCAAGTTTGTCGGGTACTCCCAGCGTATTCAGGGATTATTCGGGGTCAAGGCCACCGCGAAATTGGGCGACCTCGATCTGACGGTTATCACCTCGCAGGAAAAGGGCAGCACCGAGAAAATGCGCATCACCCCCGGCGGTTCGGTGTCGGGTGTCACCTATCTCCGCGACCATCAATACCTGAAAGGTTTCTACTTCGATATCGGCCGCTTTGGCCGTATCGATGAGGACACAACAACGTGGTGGAGTTTTGTGGCGGGCCGTGACTCGATCCTTGATCTTAAATTGTTTAAGCGCGGCAAGCAATATAATTCCGACGACCCTTACGCCAACCTGTCTATCGATCCTACCAACACAAAGCAGTTTGATGAAGTGCTCACCGGCCAACATGTAATAGAAATGGCCCAGAATGACTATTGGTATGAGCCGAGGGAGTTTTGGATTCGATTGGAAACCGCCCTACGGGACAACGAGCTTCTTGCCTGTTGGATGACGGTGAAAACGCCTGACGGTCCGGTGGAGATCGGATCATTAATACCGAGTGATCCAGAGACCGACGGGGATACAATCAGCTTGAAATTAATTAAGCCGTCACGAAGGAATTCGGGTGATGCCACGTGGGACTACGAATGGAAAAACGTTTATTACCTGAATGCAAAAAATATTGATATTGTCAACTTCGAACTGGATATATACAAGGGACCGCGCGGCACCGAAGATGATGCATCAAACGTGGACCATCAGGATGGTGTGCCTTATCTCCAAATATTCGGTTTGGATGTTTACAATCAGAATGGCGAACCGGACAAACCCGACGGCAAGATTGACGCGGTGGATTATTTGTTGGATCTGGAGCGCGGGCATTTGCTCTTTCCCAATCGGAGGCCCTTCGATCCCTTTACCGAAGGTCCCTTTAAAGAGGATTTTGCTTTTACCAGTAATCATCCCGAAGGTGGATTGGCAGATCGCGTGCCCATGATCTACGAGTCATCGAATAGTACTGATTTGAATAACGCTTCAAAATACTATATCCGCATCGGCACGTACGGCGTGCGCACGGCTAAAGTTCAATTGAAAAGAATCAATGTTCTGGAGGGTTCGGAAACAGTCACCCTCGACGGGCGGAAACTTACCCGCGGCGTAGAGTATAACATTAATTATGAATTCGGCGAGATTACTTTCCTCACTGACCGGGCGCTGGACCCGAATGCCGACTTGACCATTGATTTTGAATACGCGCCCTTTATCTCGGCGGAGAAGAAAAGCCTTTTTGGGCTGCGCGCCAGTTACGATACCGGACCGAATTTTAAGATCGGTTCGTCGTTTTTGTACAAGGCCCAGAAATCCACCGATCGGAAACCCAAACTGGGGCAGGAACAATCGAAAAGTATGATCGGCGAGTTGGATTTCGTTTATTCGACCAGACCGGCATGGATGACAAAAATGACCAATGCCCTTCCCCTGGTCGAAACCTCCGCCAATTCGAGTCTGCGCATCTCCGGCGAGGTCGCGCATTCGAGACCCAACCCCAATACGGAAGGCCAGGTCATCCTCGATGATTTTGAAGGGGTTGAGTACTCCACCGAACTGGGGCGGTATCGTGGCAACTGGACAAAATCCTCGCCACCCGACACCACGATATGGCCGGGGCGCACCAATAAAACGCGCGCCAAGTTTATCTGGTATAATCCGTATCCCGATGAGTTTCGCGCCACCGAGGTGTCCGATCGGCAGTACGACCCCAACCGCAGTATCCCCCAACACCCGGGGAAAATTATGGTCCTCCGGTTGTCACCCGAATCCACCGATTCCTGGGGTGGTATTATGCGTTTCATTAGCATGCCCGACCAGAGTAAAGCGCGTGTCCTGGAGGTCCGGTTGGGGACCTACGGCGATGTTATCGGCCAATTGCACATCGATCTGGGCGAGATCTCCGAAGATATTGACTGCGACGGAATTTTAGATACGGAGGACCGTCCGGTCAATGGCATAATCAACGGCATCCTCGATAAAGGTGAAGATACGGGTCTAGATGCGTTATTTTCCGAGGACGAGGAAGGCTATGACGATAATAGTAATCTCGATCCCGCCGGCGACGACTGGTTATATGATAATACCACGCAAAACTACGACCATATCAACGGCACCGAGCTCAACGACATGGACCCGGACAGAAAAGGACCGGATACCGAAGACATCGGCGGCGACAAAGGTTTCGACGAGAAAAACGATTACTATTCCTATACCATCGATCTCATTAATTCCCCCTACCTGGTGGATTCGTCAGAATACGACGCGGCGAACGGGTCGGACCTTCATGCGGGTTTGATTTTCCGAACGTATCGCCTCCCGCTGTGGGACCATTCCAATGACCCGGCCAACATCGGGAACGGCAATTCCACCTTAATTCGTTTTGCCCGCTTGTGGTTGGATGGTTTTACCAATACCGCTGAGGTTTTTCTCGCCAAAATGGAAATCGTTAAAAACCGTTGGGAGGTGGATTCGATCGCGGTCCAGGAAATGCGGACGGCCGGTAAGGACTTCCGCGTCGCGGTGATTAACAATGAGGAAAATCAGGATTATAAGGACGATCCGCCGCCGGGCGTTTCCGGTTATTACGACCGACGCGCCGATTTAACCGAGCGTGAACAGTCCCTAATGTTGAAGTTCGATAACTTGGCGCCCGGAGATACCGGCTGGGCAACCAAGACGATGACCTCGGTGGAAGATTACACCGGGTATCAATACCTGCGGATGCTGGTGCATCGTGATGTGACCGTCCCCGTCGATGATACGGTATCATTTATCTTTCGGATGGGCAATACCCGTGAGGCGTATTATGAGTATCATGTCGATCTGGAACCCGGCTGGGCGGAGGATCATAACACCGTTTTCTTCGATTTCAACACGTTGACGCCATTGAAGAAAACCGCCGAAGTGCGGGAGGATTCCTCTGGCGGGACCGCACGCTGGTCTGACCCGCACTATAAAATCCGTGGCAATCCCTCGTTGACCAAGATTCGGTATTTGGATGTAGGGGTGACATACAAGCATGGTAATTCGGAAGCGATAAGCGGAGACATCTGGATTAATGAGTTAGTGCTGGATGGTGTCCGCCGGGACCGGGGAACCGCCGGCCGACTCTCGGCTGCGGCCGATTTCGCCGATCTGATCAGCTTCCAGGTCAATTCCGAGCATCAAACATACGCTTTCCGCGGGTTGGCGGGCGGGAGGTCGGGAAAGGGCGCCAACCTGTTGAACGGCTCCACGAGGACCAAGTTCGACATCAGCACCCGGATCTCGCTGAGCAAGTTCCTGCCGGCGTCATGGCGCGTCAGTTTGCCGCTATCAATTAGATATTCCAAGGATGTATCGGTGCCCAAACTCCTGACCGGATCTGACATCGTGTTGCCGGCCGGAGATACACTTCAAGAAAATGAGATCACCACCAAAATTAGCCGCCGGATATCGATTTCGGAGAAAATGTCCCTGCCGATAAAACACTGGCTGGCGAAAATAACGGTCAACGCATTGAGTCTTTCGGCTTCGTTGAACAAAGATACAACAAAATCTCCGCGCATCATCCGTAGTCGGGAGTCGTATTCCGCTGGCGCGAAATACCGCATATCATTTTCCAATTTGTTACCCATCTCGCCGTTGATTTGGACGAAATATCTGTTTTTACCGAAAAAGATCTGGGGCACAGAGCTTCGTCTATTGCCCAAATCGTTTGCGGCCAACGGTACGATCAGTGGTTCACGTGATAGTACGATCAATTCAGTCGGCACCAGGTCCGGAAGTTACTCGCGGCATTTCAAGGGCAAGGCCGATTGGAAGCTGGAACCGTTTAAGTCCCTGACCGGGACGTATGGATTCAGTTCGAGCCGTATCCTATATCGTCCTGATCAGGATCTGATGCAATTTTCCTTCAATCCGCGGGAGATCAAGTTCGGCCAGGAAACGAACTTCTCCCAGCGGCTGGGTGCCCGTTATACCGTGCCCTTTTTTACGTTCCTTTCGCCCAATGTAACATATAATGTCGACTATAGAGAGGTTTTGGACCTGAATCGATTGCAAGGCAATACGCGCAAAGCCAGCGTCAACTCGAATTGGAGCGGCAGTGCGAAATTGGATCTAAAAAAACTGCTGGGCCGCAAAGGCAGCAGGAAGAGCACGAAAAAGTCGAAGGCGAAAGGACCGGTATCATCTCCCAAAGACCGGGACGTTCCCCCGGATTCCGTCGACGTCTCAAAGGGCAGGCAGAAGAAGGATGACGCCGGCGGCTTCAGCTTCCGTCCGCATGCCCCGGTGGTCTGGCTGTTGCGGCTGGTCACCAGCCCGCTGGCGCCGATCAGTGGGTCATTTAAACATAGTGAAAACCGTTCGGCCGCCGGGCTTAAGGGCCGCCCCCGTTTAATGTACCGCTTTGGGCTGAGTCGCATCACCTATCAGGATAGAGATCTAGGGGCCATTTCCAGCCGCAATCGAGACTCTGAAAAACTAAGCGATAATCTTAGTCTGAAATCCAAACTCAATTTCTTCAAACTGACCGCGATAACAGTATCCTATGATTACCGGAGATCAGAGCTTTCCTCCGCCACTAAAACACGTCAGACATCGGAAATATTTCCCAAGATGTCGACCTCAATCAAGAAACTGGATGATATTTACCTCCTCAAAAGCATCGCCCCTCTTCGGTGGGTGCTGAAGATGACTACCGCCAGTCTGAACTTTACCAGGACGGAGAGTAGGTCCGAAAAGTGGATCGAAGCCGACGATTCACTTGGCATTGAAGGCTACTGGGACACTTTAAGCACGGGAACCACCCAAAATTTTGGGGGTTCCCTCAAGCTAACCCAGAATTTCAAAAACGGATGGCGTCTCTCCGCGGACTATGGTCGGAAGATTACGGTAAAGATCGACGAAAAGTTCAACCCCTCCAGTTACCTGGAAACTAAGAAGTCCGTGCAGTCGATATCGTTCAGTACAAACTATTCTTTCCGGGCGCCCAACGGAATACGGTTCCCGTTTTTGCGGAAACTGCGGCTAAAAAGTACGCTAAATCTCAGTTTGTCAGTGAAGATGGACTCCAGCCAATCCAAATCGCGCAATACTGATGACGATAAAATACCCTACACGCCCAAACAAGACCGGTCCCAGTTGAATGTCAAGATCCGCGCCAACTACAGTTTTTCCTCCTCGATGAAAGGCGGCTTCGATATGAACTGGACCGATGCAAAGGACAACTTAACCTCGGGGCACCCCACCACCCATACGCGTCAGGTGAATATCTGGATTGAATTCCATTTTTAGCCTATCCGGCCGCGTTGTCGCCGGTGTAACACCGTTTGATGGGATAATTCATCAGTTGCGCGGGGGAAAGAACAGCAATGCTTTTAAAGAGGAGAATCAGCGGCGTAATCTTTGACATGGACGGGGTGCTGATCGATTCCGAACCCCGGCATTATGATTCCACCATCAAATACCTTAACGGCGAACTCGGGCTCGCCTACAATCAAGAGGAGAATCGGGAGTTTTTGGGGCGCTCGGACGAGTATATGTTTCGCGTGTTGCAACAACGCTATCAACTGTCGTTTTCCGTCCGCGAGATGATCGAACGCCGCCGCGACATCTACCTCGACCTCCTGGTCGGCAACGTAGTGTTGGTCCCCGGGGTCTCCGCGTTGATTAAGAATTTGCATGATGATGGCTATTGCCTGGGGCTGGCGTCCTCATCACTGGAGAAAATCATCGATGTCGTCATCGCCGAAGGCGGCGTCAAAAAATATTTTAGCGTCGTGCAATCCGGTGAACACCTGGCCAACTGCAAGCCGCATCCGGAGATTTTTCTAATGACCGCCGGGAAGATGGGCATCGCCGCGGAATTATGCGCGGTGATTGAGGATACGGCAGTCGGGATCCAGGCGGCGCGGGCCGCAGGGATGCTGACCGTGGCCTATGACGCGCCCGGTGCGCCCGCGCAGGATTTCAGCGCTGCCGCTATCGTGGTGCAATCATTTACCGATGAAAAAATAGCGGCGTTCTTTCGGAATTGATTATCTTTTCGTCGGTAACTCATCCGCCGGCGGTCGGGATTTTTCGGCGGGTCTTATTCCGGCGTGGCAAAAGTACTTGGCCGGTGGTAGTAATCGGACTCGCCCTGTATTACGGTAAACGTCTCCGGCGGCGAATTGCCCTGTTCGGAACATACCCAACCGTCAGTGTTGCATCCGGTCCTTATCGCAGCCAGGTTAAGGATAAATGTCTCGCCGACATACAGTGAGCCGGCGACGCAGATATATAAGATCTTGCCGTTGTTGTCGGTGGTTTGCGCGGCGCGACCCAGGGTAATGTTGTCGCCGTTTTTTTGTGGATAGAATGATATATCGACACCGGCGGCGGGGCCGGTCACCATCCATTCATTGATTCTTTCCTCAACGGTGACCTCAAAATGGGCCCTGATGATTTGGAGTTCCTTGGTGACCGACCCATTATCCGAACCGGGATCGGTGGGCTGGTCACCGCCACAAGCCAGGGGCAAAAACAGCATTCCGCTGATTAATATTGCCCATCGCGGGCGTGAGTTTCTTGTATTCAGCATTTGGCATTCCTCCATCCTGAACGAGCAAGCGAATGTTTTGGTTTGAGACACATGATGAAATCCCTCATTTAATAATTACGATCTTGCCGATCTGGGTGCCCCAGTCGGACTCGACGGTATACAGATATATCCCTGAGACGACCGCTTGCGTGTTGCGGGTAATCAGATCCCAGGCGGTGTGCGAGGGAGTGTCGGAAAAACGGCTGGAAGGGTGGTGTAACTCGCGGATTAAATCGCCGTCCAGTGAAAATATCTTGATTGTGGCTTTCGGCGGGAGGTTGACAAAGTGGATCCGCCGCACACGTTCTTTGAATCCTTCCCGGTTGGGGTCTTCATATCCTCGCTGGCGGTACCCCGCGTCGATTTTGTAAGGATTGGGGTACACCGAAACTTTCAGACGTTGTTCCTCAACGTACTCCGGCGAATATGTCGGGTAGGCCAGTTGCATATTGGCCTGGACCGGTGATTCCAGCGATTCGACGCCCCCGACCGCAATCCCGGCGTCGAACGCCGTCACCGCGAAATAATATGACTGGCTGGCCAAGAGGTTATTAATAGTACATTCGTAACGACCGAACCGTTTCCAGGTCTGATTGTCCTCGTCCCACAGCGAATCGGTACGCGTGTATTGTATTGGATTATTGGTGATTGCTCCGCCTTCGAGATATTCATTGCCCCGGTTCCCGCCATGCGGCCGGAAGTAAAACAGGTTGCCGTCCTCGTCCTCGTAGGGAAACATCTTGTTGTTGTACGCGAAAGGGTCAACATAGGGATCGTGTTGGATGGCGATCTGCTCAAGTGTTAACGGCGGACCATTGAGCACCCAGGGGCTGGGGCGGGCGGTAGGAATGAAGCGATAGCGGTCGAAGTTCACCAGGTCCCACGAGGCCATCAATGTCACATTGTTGGGATTATCCCCGATTCCGCAGTAGACGTTGTAACCTTCAAAATCTTCGTAGAGGGCGAAAGGATCGAAGAAATGTTCGATCTCTTGCCCGTCCCAACTGATGCGCACCTTGTTCGGTTCAGTATAAATCGTGATTTCTGGGGAAGGGGGCGGTGGTGGAGTTCTTATGTCAGGAACGCCATCACCCATATAAAATATTGAGTCGCATACAGGATAATCACTATAACACATTTCCTCATAACAGATTACGGTGTCCGGCAAGTAGAAGCAAATATCTTTAAAGCATGTATCCACTTCGCGGCAATTCGTTGTGAAAGCCCGGCCGAAACAACCGTCGCCGTCGGTATCGACCCCGGGATTATCATAGATCCGAGCCGCCCACTGGAGATTGCGGTTCAGATCGGTGAAATCGAGGTTCTTATACCATTCCTCAGGGTTTTTCCCGAGGTTTTTGCCGTTGCGGGGATCGTTATGAAAACGGTCTCCGGCAACCACCGCGATGGCAATCGGAATTGAATCGCCTGGAGCAAGTTCGAAGGAACCGATGGACAGCAATAACCGTACATCGTGACCGTTGGCAATATTGAACCAACCGCTACCTAGGCGTTTGACCCCGATGGGATCGATCCATCCGCGTATTTCCCTGTTGGCCAGATGTTGGTCGTAATCGATTTCGCCGTTGGCCATATATCGATACTTCTGGGCATCACCCAGTGGCTGCCCGTACCCTCCCTTTATCGATCTGTCAGCCGGCTTTTTTTGCGGACCCCAATCCCATTTGTACAGGTCCATGGGTCCCCACCAATTAAAAGAATACTCCATTGGAATAGGGTACAATTGACACGGCGAACGCCCGGTGTGCAAGAACCGAAAGCCGAATACCCCCCTCCAACTGTCTTCATACCACGATTGATGCCGGTAGGGGCGACCGTCTGCTGACGAACTCCAGGCGGCCATAATCGTATCCGCAAAATCATGGCCGGTAATTACCGGTACGCTGGGCAGGAAGCCGACCATCGGGCCAGCAGCGATTATTATACCTACACGCAACTCGTGCAGTGGTTGATTACGCAAGTTAACGATCCAGTATTCTATAATGGCGATACTGCCGGTATGTTTGTATGACCACGTATATGAATTTTGCCGGACCCTGATATTTAAAGGACGATGGCGCAGCCCAACTACAAGATCAGGATTTACATAGGCCGGGTCCCTCAGTGTGTCGTAGTAAGCGCAGGAGAATTCCTGGGTGGCCTTGGCCTCGGGATCGTAAAACGGGCTATTGATATCATTTGTTCTGACAGTTATATCTCCACCATTGGCGTACGATTCCGGATAAAACTCAGTCAGCCAGTTCTCTTTATCCCACATTAAAAAACAGTCATGCCCGGTGGTCACCAACGTGTCATACCCGTGGACTCCTTCGACCAGAGCGCCTACCCACAGAGCACCCTGTTGAAAATACGCGCGGGAATGCAGCGAATAATAACTGGCATTCCATAATCGTTCGCCGGTCTCGGGATCCCTGATCGGATAATATGGACTTCCCGGGCTGCCGAATGTGCCCCAATTGGTGATAGGAAGTTCCAGGTCGGTAGTTCGGTGTACGCGAAGCGTGGTGTATGGTTGGCTGGATGTCTTATGGGGACGCAAAATTGCGGGGTGGAAAGACGAATCGACACCTGTAAATGACATCGCGGCCGGAAATGCCACCGCAAAAACCATTAGCAGTGGAACGGAAATAATAGTCGCCCAAGTGGATGTTTTTATGTACTTCACACCGCCTCCACTAAAAATGGAATTGGCCCATCGCCGGCGTTCTTTCTTATTCTACTTCTGTTCATTGAATAAATCAATATACTTTTTTACTTTTGGGCTATATTCCCGGAAAATGGCCGAATTTCCCGCAACATACCATATATCCAGGGCAATAGATTTTAATCAGGTCAAATCATATCCAAGTGCTGCCGGGGCCAAAAGGCAGTCTACAAGTTCAATTACCAACAGTCACAGAGGGTCTCACACCCATATCCGATTGGATCCCAATGGCCACAGTCTTTACCGTTAGGAGGAGGACCCAGTCGGCCCCATTCCTGGCCTGGTTGACACCCCGGTGGGCACACGCGCATGAAACAACACTCCAATGCCGCATAGGCATTGGAGGAATCGCTGATTCCAGTGTACGCATAGGAGAATGCTACTGAGAAAGCGAAAGCCAGCACCAATACAGCTACAACCGGTTTTTTCATGATTCGCTCCTTTCCGAGTCAACTCTGCCCGGCCCCGGCAACCTTATTTGACTCAATTATGTCCTCGAAATCACTTTCTTCCAATGCGCCACCGACGATCGCCTCTATTAGGCCATCGCGGTTAACAATTATATTGAACGGGTAAGTGTAGACTTCTAACTCTTTGGCGAATGCCCGCTCGTGGTCATAAAAAATTCGGAGCGGGATACCATGTTTTTCCCGATCCTCCACTAAAGATTGTAAGTCGGTCGAAGAAATATAGATAAAGTATTGATAATCGGCGCTATCGCGGCAGACGTTTTGTAGTTGCTCCAATTCCAAAATGCAGCCGTCGCAGTCGGGGTAATAAAACGAGATGAGTGTTTTATGCGCGAGCAAGTCGCTGAGCCACACCAGGTTTGATTCGAGGTCCTCGAAACGATGATCGGGGAGGACGTCCCCGACGTTAATCGTGTTCATCTGGCTGAGAATGCCCGCCGTGTTTTCGTTCCTGGCGGCGAGCTGTTTCTTTGCTGTTGCGTAGTGCGCGGCCTGACCGCCCAAGAGCAATCCCGCGCCGATCACCGCCGCCAGGACTACCACACCGAGCATCACTTTTCCCAGTGTTTTCTGCATCGTCAACATACCTCCACCTGCATCGCGGGCGTAATTCGACATAGCCATGTGCGGGGCACAGAGCACGCACCACCGACCATATGCATTCCCCGTCGCGAGTCAGGGAATTTTCGTTATATTCAAAGCCGCCCGTTTACCGGGTGATTATACTGCCGAATCACAATAAATCGCACACCAGCTTAAGC
>SDBS01001718.1_pt1 | contig 22176 bp, 16 predicted proteins | sample 2277091 | NCBI WGS metagenome assembly SDBS01 (sample SAMN10404972, study PRJNA504765) | marine sediment metagenome | isolation source: marine sediment core GS10_PC15, 163 cmbsf | place: Arctic Ocean: Southern Knipovich Ridge | collected 2010
TTTTTCTGCATCACCTCTTTGTAATGCTTCTGAAATAACATTTAAATCTACCATAACGTTACCTCCTACATTTATCAAAATTTGATATAATTTTATAAAATAAAAAACATTAATGCTATATATGTAATTGCGCTATTAGGTAATATCTTGCTTTTTCAATAAAATATTATCCATTTAGTGCTATTTAGGCTTAAATTAAAAATGCAAGCAAAGATAAAAAATTGAGAAATAAAATATTTTTTTTGAAGCAGCTATCACACTGGAGGTCTTATAAGAGGTATACAGAGCATAAATTTAAATATAATATCAAGACAAATTTATCATCTTTTCACTCTTTTTCTATAATCAGAAAGTAATTATAATCAGAAAACTTCTCGAGGAGAAAAAAATATTCCAGATAGGAGCAATAAACATTCAATATCAAATACAAACTCTGGCAGAGGAAGAGATCCCTTAGCTCTGGACCATAAATAGAATCTTAAAAAGAAATCATCTAATCATTTTGTGAGCTCGACCAGGAAGATTTAGTACCTTTACTTCTCTCTCATGAATAGTATGTTTCTCTATCTTAAAAACTCCTTTTATTTTATATTATTTCATTATAATATTGCCTTTTAAGCCAATTACAATAAATTATTTATCCTTTAATCCAAATATTCTTAATACGTTCTTTCCCAATATTAGTTCCTTATCAGTGTTAGAAATAAATGTACATTGTTTTTTGAAATAATTAAGGGATTGAGCATATGTACAATACCGTTCTACATTAGGGATATCACTCCCCCAAATTAATTTACCTGCACCAAAATTTTCATATAGATGCTGAATTAATGTTTGGGCTTTTTTATAAGGGTATTCATATTCTCTTCCAATTGAAATTGGGTAAGCTATTTCTAAATAAACCTGATATTTCGTGATTAATTGTTTTATGATCTCTGGAATAAAAGGTTTGCCTTCTTTTAAACCTAATTGCAACGGTAAACCTAAGGTTATTACTATTGTTAAACTTGGATATTTTTTAAGTATTTTAAACCACCCGTTCATTTGTTCACAATAGTCCTTAATATCTGTTCCGACATATAGTGGAATAGACAAGGAATCAACTGTTTTCCACAAAGGATCATAAATATTATCATAAAACTTATACTTATAATTATCCATAAAAAGTCCTCCAGGCTCAAAATAAAGTCCTTTCAAGCCTAAATTATTAACATAATAGCTCAACTCAGTAAGTTGTTCTTCGGTATATGCTTGAGCTTCATCAATCTGTATTAGTCCTATAAACCGTTCAGGAAATTGCTTTATCGCCCTACAATAGTAATTATTTAATTTACCATATATATGGGAATGCTGGAGCACGACCTTTGTTACTCCTATATAATTCATTTGAGCAATTATAAATTTTGGAGGAGCTTCCATATTTTGCAAACCTACTGGCATATATTGCTTACAATAAGCAATACCATCTTTTGTCCATTCATGCTTACCATACTTCCCAGTTCGAAAATTTACCTGATATCTTCCCTCAGGACCAGGTTTGTTCTTATCCCAAAGAGTATCGTAACTTACAATACTATAATCACTTAATCTTCTTGAAGGTTCATGATGATTACTAATAGTTTTTTGTGCATACATCATCTGAAGCCCTTCTGAAGGGTATTCTGAATTACCACCTAAATAAGGAAATATATGAGCATGATTATCTATAATTATCATATTTTCACCCTCTTAATTAGTACTTAAAAATTTGTGGAATTTTTCGTACTGTAAGCAAATTAAAAAATCACATAAACTCAAGCATAATAACTAAAATATTATTTATAACATAGAAATTTCAATCTTTATTTCTTGCTTACTCCTCTCCCTATTCATATCTCCCATTTTTACTTATTTCGTAAGTATTTATTGCTTTAAATCTTCTAACAAAAGAAGTAGTTAGTTCTAACATTCTCTTAAAAAGCAGTTTACCTTTTTCCGCTGAACCCAAAGATGGATCTCCTATAACGCCATCAGGAGTAATATCTTTAAAATCAAGAAAGATATTGACTATTACTCCTTTATACCTTGCCTCTGATATAGATAATATTTCCAGATTATCCAACTTTAATTTTTTAAAATTGTTAGTCACTTTCAAATTTACCTCATCAGGAAAAAGATGTAAGTTAAGAGAGTTCATGGGTTCACTGCCATGTCCTAAGGGATTTACCTTGTTCCCATAAATTTTTTCAATAAATTTAGGGGTAAAGAAAGAAAAAGGAGTAACACAAGCAGTTATTAAACCTTTTTCTCTTTTGATTTTACGCGCCACATGCTCAATTATTGGTAGATTTTGAGCATGACCATTAACAAATAGGAGATGTTTAGCACCATAATCAATAAGACAACTACAAATATCAATAAGAAGACAGGATAAAGTTTCAGGTTGAAGAGATATTGTTCCTGAAAAATCTTTAAAGAATTCAGAGTAACCAAAAGGTATGGCAGGAAGAGCAATTGATTTGGTTATTTGAGCAGCTTTCCTAGTTAGTTTCTCGGTAATTCGATAATCACCCATAGGAGACTGGGGTCCATGTACTTCTAAAGAACCCAGAGGAATAAGAACTACCGGATCTTTAACTAAGGCTTGTTTAAACTCTTGAAATGTTAATGCCGGGAGAAATGATTTTTCCATTTAAAAGTCCTCATTTAATATATTAAAAATTTATAGAGTTTTTTGAAAATAATTATATTGTGTAGGCTTCCCCTTAAACTTATCTTCAGGCCCGTTACGCATTACACTGCTTAGATTATCATGCCTAGATTAAGTATGCCTTGGGAGGGATACCTACAAAGTCACATATTTCAAATTTAATAAAACCTTTGACTTTATAGGAAAAATTCAAACTAGACAAGTAAAGTAGATTCAATTAGAATTTTTCCTATTAGTCATATCATTAATCATATGAAATTAAAATACAAAAGTATTAATTTTGAATAAAATTATCTAAAACTTCTTTAAGTGGTAGAATAAACTCATCTGGCACGGGTAGATATGGAGAACGAGGACTTGTAACCTCTATAAAACCAGCGGCCTTTTGATATATTCCATCTACAGCACAAATAGCATATTTTCCACCATAAGGTACAATTTTACCGAGCTCTCTCCATAATTTCCTTATATCGCTTTGCATACTTATAGCTTTGTCCCACTGCCTAGATAGACATATTTCATAGAGTTTAAGAGCATATTTTGGAAACATATTAACAAGAATAGAATCAACCCCTTGTCCCCCAAACATCAGACATGGAACAAATAGATTATCAATATGTATATGAGCTAAATCAGGCGTACTGGTAGTAATATCTAACCATAAATCAAAATCACTAACATTTTGTTTTGTACCAATTAAATTTGGAATCTTGTCTGCAAGTTCCCTATAGTTTATTCCAGTAAGTTCAACCCCTTGAAGATGAACAGCATTATAATGAATTAATCCAATATTTGGACAGGCATTACTAATTTCTTCAAAGAATCTAAGAACTTCTTTTTCATTTTTTACTGGATAATGATGGGGTAATACTATCATGACCAAATCGGCTTCACATTCTTGAGCTATTCTTACTCTACTTATTGCCTCTCTCGTACTGGAGGCCATACAGCCAGCCATAGAAATACATTTACCCTGAGTTTCTTCTACTAATATTTGCGTAAGATTTCGATGTTCTTCCAAAGTAAGAGTATATCCCTCTCCAGACATACCGCTTGTTTGAAATCCTTGCACTCCTGCACTAACCATTTTACGAACATTCTTTCTAAAAACATCCTGATCGAAATCACCATTCTCCTTAAATGAAGTAGGAATGCCGGAAAATATTCCTTTACAGTTTTTTCTATCAATCATCTCTTCCCTCCTTATTTTATGGGTAATTATTTAGATACATTTTTTACTGTTATAAATTTAGATTTAATGAACACAATTGTTTTTCTTTTAAATGATTTTTAATTCTTTCATTCTTTTCTCAATCCGCTTTTTCTGAGTTTCCGAAACTTTGGGCATTGGCTCAGTTACTCGACTACTACAGATCCCTAAAACTTCCAATGCATACTTCATTGAACTATAAAAACACTCCTCACTAAATACAGATATAAGCCGATTAATTTTTTTTTGTAACTCTAAAACTATTTTAATATTTCCCAATATACTCTCTTTGAAAAGTCTGGTAAAAATTGAAGGAATTATATTAGCTCCTCCCATAACTAAACCATCTGCGTTGAATAATAAGCTACTTCCTGCAAGAGATTCAATCCCCTGATAAACTGGAAAGTTATTTTCTTTAGAAATATCTAATATCTTTAGGAATTCACCAAAATTCCCTGAACTATCTTTTAAGCCTATAATATTTTCTATTTTTAGCAACTCCTTTAAAATTTTAGTTGTTATACTCCTATCTGTAACAATAGGAAGATTATAAACTATTATTGGTAGATCAATTTTAGCAGCAATAGAACTGTAATGATTAATAATTGCCTGATCATCATACGCTGAAAAATAATAAGGGGGAAGAATTACCGCTGCATTAGCACCAGCACTTTTTAACTCACTAGAAAACTCAACAGCTCTCATTGTGCTAGTTTCTAATGCGCCAGCAAATACAGGTATATTATTAGCTACCTCTTCAACTGCGACTTCTACCGTTCTTAACTTTACCTTTTTTTTTAAAGCAGGTCCTTCGCCACAAGAGCCAAGAACAAAAAGACCATTTATGCCTCCTTTTATTAGATGAGCAATTAATCGTCTTAATCCATTTTCATCAAGATTTTCTTTAGAATCAATAGGCGTTGCCACTGCGGCAATTACTCCTTTAACGTTTAATCTTTCCATAATTCCCTCCTTTATAAAATTTCCGAAAAAATTCTTCTGATAGTAACATTTATTAAGAATCTATTAAAAATGCTTAATAATTTATATATGACAGCCAAAAAATTCTTTAAATATTTCGACATATCTATCTTAACATTATCCCATATCTTCTATTAAAAAATCTTTAATCTACACCTAAAGAGTAAAAAAATTAATAATTATTTAATTTATAAAAACCATATTTTCTTGCTGTATCAAACATTTTTATAATATTTCTAATTGGTACATCCCTCTGAATATTATGAATCGGGCTAAATATATAACCACCACCAGGAGATAATATATTTATATTGCGTATAGTCTCTTTTTCTACTTCCTCTTCATTACCAAATGGTAATATTTTTTGAGCATCACATCCACCTCCCCAAAAAACAATTTTATTTCCATACTCTTTTTTTAGAACATAAGGATCCATTTGGTAAGCTGAAATCTGAATTGGATTAATTATATCAATTCCTAAATCTATGAAATCATCTAAAAAAGGTTTAATATTTCCGCAACTATGAAAAAATATTTTTGCATTAGTTTTATTCTTTATAAAATTAATTAAGATCTTATAATAAGGTTTAATTAACTTTTTAAATAAATCCATTGATATCAATTGATTATTTTGTCCCGAAAAATCATCTCCTAATGTAACCACCTCAATATATTTACCTGTAGCCTTTAAAAATTTTTCTATAAAATCATATTTTAATTCAACAATCTTATCCATCAATTTTCTACAGTAAGATTCATTAATTAGTAAATCCATCAACCAATTTTCAAATCCTCTCAAATACCAGGCTCTTTCAAAGATTCCTGCCCCCCCAATATCCCCTACCAAGGCATATCTTGTTTGTATAAACATTTGCTGAGCATTTTCTTTTAATCCTTTGAGTGAAATTAAATCATTAATTGAAGGCCATTTAAAACTTTTTAATTCCTGAATATTACCCTTTTTTAAGGGATGTTCACATATATCATAATAATACCCATTCTTCTTTGGCATTTTTCTTTTAATCTGCCATTTATCATAATACCAGTAATAATCCTTATCTTCTTCTATTACCTCAATTTCCCATTTTTTAGAATTGCTTGCTCTTAATGCTCTGAAATCAATATCTAATTTTTTTAGTATTTTTTCATTGACGATAGAAGTTTGAGTCATAAAGGATAAAATTTGATCACTCTCATCAATATTAAAATACTGTTGCAAATTTTGATGTATCTTACTATTTACTGTTGTTACCCAAGTAGATCCCAAATCAATAGGAATTCTATCAGGTTCTTGGTGATTCAATGTGTTTTTTACCCTTTCTCTGGGATTCATCTATTGGCCTCTCCTTAATAACACAAAATACATAGTTAAAGTACGCTTAATAACCGAAACATAGAAAATTGATTAACTTTTTCAAACAAAATGAATTTTTCAAGAAAATTATCTGAAAAAATATTATCTTAACAATTATCAAGTGTTCTTTTAATTAATAAATCGATAGATTTTGCGTATATTGCACTTACTTTTAAGTAAGCTTTTTTAAAGATATCAATCTATTTATATTCTTCCCAAGAATAAGTTCTTTCTCATGATTGCTTATCTCAGCACTACGTATCTTTTCTATTTCATACCATGGATCTAATAACGGTAGATCACTACCCCAAATTATACGGTTAGCACCGATAACCTTTACTGCCTCTTCAATCATCCCCAAATCCTTACTTGAGCTTGTTGTATCCAAGTAGAGATTAGGGTGTTTTTTAGCAACCATAATTGCTTTATGCCAATCTCCTCTTGCCAGACTGGTACAACCCATATGAGCCATAATAATATATAAATCAGGAAATATATTACATACCCAATCACATTCTTCTGGGGTAGCATGAGCTAAAACTGGGATTTTCCACTTACAAGCTTTTTCAAATATCGGAAACATATATGGGTCGGTTATTGAAAGCCATGGCTCATAGTTATTGGAATGTGAATATATCTTTAATCCATGAAATCCATAATCACCTATATATTTTTCCATATGATCAAGTACATATTTTCCAAGCCGTGGGCTAGTTATAGTAACATAACCCAATACATACTCAGGATATTTTTTCATAGCTTCATATAAAGCAGCATCACCTTCTTTAAAATCATAGAATAGAGAAAGTAAATGTGTGCAAAATATTTTATCAATTTTTAACTTTTTGGCTATACATATTGCTTCTTCAAATGTAATAGATAAATTAAACAAATTCATCTTACCAATATGAACATGAGAATCAATTATCATTATAATAATCCTTCTTTAATTCAAATTTTCCAGTAATTATTGTTAAAATAATTAAATATATATTTACTATGATAGTTTTAAAATTTTCTCTGCATTAAATCTGAAAATTTTCTCTTTTTCATTCTTGCTAATTGATGAATTTTGAATCGTAACAAGACTGCATGTAGGGCTTTGAAGAGGAGAACCTGTGCCACATAGTAAGCGTTCTGTACCTAATTGCGCAACAATTTTTTCAATTCCTCTATACATAGTTAAACATGTAGACATAAAAAATACATTTTCAAATACTTTTGCAAACTCTAATAAAGAATTGAATTCAGAATAATTAAAACCATCAATTAAAAATACTCCTTTAGGAAATTCCCTAATAAAAGCAATTACATCCTCTACTGGTAATGAATAAAACCCCCTATTCATCAACAATCTTATTGAAATACTTATAGGATAATTGTAATTAGATAAAAAATTTACTATTCGAGTTAATTTATAATTATCAGTACTAAGCTTATAACCATGGTAATGAGGATACAATCTAATTATTTTTGCACCTTTGTCAATACATTCATTTATGTATGAAATGGGATCGCTTAAATTATTAGGATTAATACTAATAGATACATAAAAACGATTGGAGTATTTTTTTACTGCTAAAAAAGTTAATTCGTTTCCTTCTTTATCATCATAAAAAATACTCTTAAGAGAAATAATAATCGATTTATCTATTTTTGATTTATCCATAAGTTTAATTAATTTATCTCCCTCTTCTCCAGTATATGGGTTATACCAATATGGCCACTTTCCTAAATAACTTGTAACATCTATAATCATACAAAACCTCTATATTTATTTTAGCTCACTATTAAAAAATTCATTAGTGCCTAATAATCAAAAAGTAAACGTGGTAAATACAAGCATACTTCAGGTACAAAAGTTATTACTAATAGAGCAAGAAGAAGCCATAACACAAATGGAAAGACTGCTTTACTAATTTCTTCAATCGGCATGTCGCTAATACTATTAATCATAAAAAGCCCTGCACCAAAAGGTGGCGTTAGAATGCCAATCATAAGATTGAGAACCATAATAACACCAAAATGAACTGGGTCTACACCTATTCTGATTACAATAGGTAATAAAAAAGGAACTAATATGATCTGTGCTGCCATTGGTTCGATAAAACAACCAACAATTAAAAGGAAAATATTAATTAAAATCAGGATAATAATAGGATTAGTAGAGAGTTGCAGTACATCTCCAGCCAACTTCTGAGGAATTTGCTCTATAGCTAATATCCAGGCAAATAGTCCTGCTAAGCTTACAATAACCATTATTTTTCCCGTTATTTCAATAGTATTTATCATGGCTTCTTTTGCCTTCTTTAGGTTAAGCTCTCGATAAACGAACATCCCAATAAATAATGAGTAAAATACTGCAATAACTGCTGCCTCAGTAGGCGTAAATATTCCAAAAATTATACCGCCCAAGATAATTCCTGGGGTTATTAACGAGAGAGTAGCAGCCCAGGTAATTTTCAGAAATTCCCTAAATGATTTTTTTGGGATAATAGGAAATGTTTTTTTTCGAGCCATTAAAAAAATCCCTATCATCAAGAATATACCCATTAATACTCCGGGCAAAAAGCCAGCAATAAATAAAGCACCAAGAGAAACTCCGCTAAGAAGTGAATAAAAAACAAAAGGAATGCTTGGAGGAAGAATGGGTCCTATAGTAGAAGAAGCAGCAGTAATAGCCGTTCGAAAGTGTTTATCATATCCAGCTTCTTCCATAGCCTTTAGTTCAACCAAACCTAAACCTCCGATATCCGCTGTTGCAGATCCAGACATCCCAGCAAAGATCATACTTGCTAGTACATTCACCTGTCCAAGACCACCAGGGAATTTCCCTACTACACATTCAGCAAATCGGAATATTCGTGTTGTCATTCCACCACTGTTCATAAGTTGTCCAGCAAGTATATAAAGTGGAGCTGCAATAATTACAAAAGAATCGACGGTTGCAAACATTTTCGAGGCAATTACAAACAAGTTAAGATCATTGACCCATAAATATAAAAGCGAGGATATCCCTAAAGTAAATGCTATAGGAACACCAAGTAACATAAGTAAAAACCAAGTTCCAAATAACAAAATCATTTAAATATAACCTTCTTTCTCACTCCTAAAACTTTTTTCAAAATTATAATAATACATTATACCTAAATCCATGTTAAATATACCCGAAAAATAAAAGAATTATCAGGATAGACTAGAATTTGTATTATCTGACTTATTTTTATTTCTCCACACTTTATCCTTCCGAATTAACATAATTTGTCTAACAAAATGGTCAAATTTATATATTAGTATAAGAAAAAAACTAAAAGTTATCCCTAAGTAAAAATACATCCATGATATTCTTAAAGCCGGTGTTCTTACTTTATAGTTCACTATTATCATATTTATGCCCGCGATTATTACAACTAAGAAAAATAAAATCAATAATATGTTTGTTAACAGAGTTATTATAAATCTTATTCTCATAGGTAAGCGTAAAAGAAAAAAATCAATCCGTATATGTTCGTCTTTTTTTGAGACAAGTACACAACCTAAATATATTATCCAGATAAATAAAAATCTTATCAATTCTTGAGTCCATATAAAGGGTCTCTGGAAAATGTATCGAGAAATTACTTGTGATAGCATGGTTACTAACATAATTCCAAAGAGAAAAACGGAAATTTTCATTGTCATAGATTCGATCAGTAATAGTAATTTCTTATAAGCAATTTTTAAATATTTCAATTTTAATTCTCCAAATAAATCAATAATAGAATGGAATAGTTTAAATTTACTAATAAATAAAAGAGGAGTAGAGTAATTCTACTAGAATTACTCTACTCCAATATATTGTGTTAATAATTTTTCCCAATTTTAACTATTGTTTCATAAAATTTTCTTTCCTCATCTGTTTCAATGAGTTTATCAGGAACAACAGAAGAAGCTTTAAAGAATGGCTCTAAATCAGGTTGTAAAACTACCATACCTTCTTCTCTAAATTTGTCAATTAAAGTACGCTCCTTGTCATCTACTAAACGATTATTTAACGCAACACCTGCATAAATTGCATCTTGAAGTAGTTGTTGATCATCTTTAGATAAACTCTTCCAGATTTTCTCGCTCATCAAGATATAATTATGTGCAAGCATGTGTTTCGTATTCACCAAATATTTCTGTACTTCGTAAAATTTTGCGGCATCTATAGTAGGTAAAGGATTATCTTGCCCGTCAACTACGCCTTGTTTTAACCCAAGATAGACCTCCCCAAAAGCCATTGGAGTTGCATTAGCACCCATTGCTGCAGCCCATTCACGATGTGCGTCAGTCATAGGAATTCTTAGTTTTAACCCTTTCATGTCCTCAACACTATTTATAGGTACTTTAGTAGTAGTCACAAATCTCCAACCATATTTACATACATCTAACATTCTAATGCCCACCTGTTCAGCAGCTTTTTCGATAAGTTCTTTTACATAAGGGTCTTCGTATACGCTATAAATATGATTCATACTTTTCCATGTATAGGGCATTTGAGCAATCATAAATGTCGGAAAGAAATCGTAAAAATTGCCAGCGTTTAGAGCCAAGGTTCCAGATATCATATATTCCATCATTTCATGACCGGTTCCCATTTGAAAACTGGGGTATAATTTAAGGGTAATCCTCCCATTAGTACGTTGTTCTAATATACGACCTACAAGTAGAGCCATTTGATTTTCAGGATGATCTATTCGAAGTCCACTAGCCCATGTTAAAACTATCTTTTCTTCAGCAAAGACTACACCTGCACTTAAACTTAATACAAGAAACAAAACAAGTAATTTTGCAATTAAACCTTTCATTCTAATTTTCCTCCTTCTATAACTATAATTTTAGACCAGTTAAATTTAATTAACATATATCCTTTTTACATATTTCTACCTCCATTAACATCTATTTTTTTTCATATTTCTCTCCCCCTCTCTTCAAATAATAAAAATAAATTCGGGCAAATGCTTTATAATATTAAATTGATTTTTCCTTTTCAACAGAAAATTTAAAATATGTCATTTAATAATTAAAAAACGTAAATTTTTTTATAAACTAATTGGAAATTGTAATTTAGAATTTTATCTAATTTTTATTAATATTAATCAAATTTTATCCACTCTAAATCGAGCTCAGCTAATTTGCCTTGAGTAGGTATTCCTTTTTGATCCCACCCTTGCATCTCATAATAGATTTTAATGGCCTTCTTAAACTCCTCTCGATTTAGAGATTGTCCTTTAAGCGCTCCATCACTAAGTGATTTAAAAAATCTATCGGGTAGCCTATCATCGTCTACAGTAAATCCCTCGCGGATATTAAAACAGCGATACATATTGTTTGCTCTTTCTCCTACTTTCATTAGTTCATATAAACTTGTTCTCCAACCTGTTACACTTTGTACTATTTGTACTATCGTCTCTAAATTAAGTATACCTTCAGGAATAGCTACAAAATCACATATTCCAAGAGAATTGTATAAATTATATATTTTCTGCAAACAAGAAAATAATCTTACTTTTTTTATAGTTAAATCTATAGGACCGACAGGTTCTAGTAGTCCTAACATAGATATATTTTCCAAAGCTGAACCATAGTCTGTAAAAAAAGGATCATGTGCTGCTTCCATATGATCAGCTCCAGTTGGAGATAAAGCAAACGCTAATGCTAATCCGGCTTTACCGCGTGGTTCGTGCAAAGGAATTTCCTGTCCCTTTACATGCATTGCAAAACTCTTTGAAGAAATTCCAAATTTATCTGAAGCCCTTTTTACTCCTTCTGCTAAAATATCACCAATGCCTTTTCGAGATACAATTAATTCGATCATTTTTAACATAGCATCATGATTACCAAAATATAACTCTAAACCACCAATGTCTTTTTTTGATATAATCTTTTTTTCAAAACATTCCATTGCAAAGGCAATTGTAACTCCTGTTGAAATTGTATCTAGGCCATATTTATTACATAGTTCATTGGCCTTTGCAATTGCTTCTAAATCGCTTATACCGCATAGTGATCCAAAAGCCCCAACTGTTTCATATTCTGGACCACCATAATATGAATTCACTTTATATCTATTATTTACACTGACTATCCTTTTGCAGCGAATTGGACAGGCGTAACAATTTGTACGATTCTTTAAAATATTTTTTGTTATTGCCTCTCCAGAAATATTTTTAGATCCTTCAAATGTACTTTTATTAAAATTGTTAGTTGGTAATATTCCATATGCATTTAATCCACTAAGTACACCAGCAGTTCCATATTTATGTAATCGCCAACTGTTCGGATTGTCTTTCCAATTATTTATAAACCACTTAATAATGCTTTTTATATTCTTTTTGTCAGTAATAACAATTTCTTTTGTTCCCCTTACAGCTATTCCACGAAGATTCTTTGATCCCATAACTGCTCCCAAACCTGTTCTGCCATTAACATGTTTTACATTATTCATTATGCATGCATATCGAACGAGATTTTCTCCAGCAGGTCCAGTCTGGGCAAATACTATATTCTTATCGCCCAAATCATTACGTATAATTTTTTCTGCTTCACCAGTAGTTTTACCAGTCAAGTGGGAAGCATCTTTCAATTCTACCTCGCCATTATGAATCCATAAATATACCGGTCTAACTGCCCGACCAGTTATTATTGCAGCGTTAAAACCTGCCCGCCTAAATTGTGGAGCCCACCAGCCTCCCGCTTCTGCTTCACCAAAACTATTAGTTAGTGGAGATTTTGCAGCTACAGTATAACGGTTAGCACCTGGAATCGGAATACCACTTAAAACACTACAGGCAAAAACCAAAACATTATCTTCACTTAAAGGATCTACCTTTGGATTTAACTCCTTAAGTAAAAAATAGCTTGCCAGGGCGCTTCCACCCATATAACGACGAAAAATTTTATTTTCGAGAGTCTCAATGTTAATTTCACTCGTCGTTAAATTAACTCGTAATATTTTTCCAAAGTATTTATATTCCATTTTATCCCTCGCGCTCCACATAGATTTTACATCTAACACCAATTACAATAATATATTTAGCTATTATGGTTAGATTCTCTTTCACTGTTTTATTATAGACCCTAAAATATTTAACCAAAACCTCATAAATTTGATACAATAAATAAGAATCTAGTCTAATTATTTTCAGTAGATTTTTTGAGCTTTAACTAAAATAATATCTAAAGCTAAATTGATTATTAACTAATAGATTATTTAGATTCTTCAATTATATTTTGATAATTCTATTTCATTAACCGGGAAAAACTATTTCAATCCTTTTTAATAATTTTTTTAATTGGAAGTAAAGAAATAATTAATTAATCTTTTGGCTGATAATAATCCTTTCTATTCATTATGTATATTCACTTTTTTATCTTTTAAGTTATTTGGGTGATATTTCTTTTAGTCTTTAGTTATGGTCTTAAGATTTTATTCCTTTAGAAAATAAAATAATTTAATTAAATTTCCCCCTAGCTTCAATAGGCCAGATAGTTTCTACAATATCATCTCTTATCCCAAAAAATTTCTCATGAAGATTTATAGTTGTGCATCCATGGCTAGGAATAATCTCAATTTTGTCACCAACATTAAAAGTTTCATTAGAAATTTCTTTCAATTCTATACAACCATGTTCTTCGGTAAGTTTATAAATTTTGGCTTTTCCGTTATATCTCTTTATTTTTGGCATCCCAAATTCCATCGTAATAGCTTTCATTCCTGCATCAATTATAGCTCTTTCGGGGGTAGGCCTACTTATTATTGTTGCTAACAAAGTTAAAGCTTGTTGAAATTCTTCACCAATATACTCAACATCACTATATCGCCCATCCATAGTAGCATAGCTACCTGCTTGAATTTCAGTTACCCCAGGAATACTCCCAGAAATATTGTAGGTTCCGGTTGCTCCACAGCTCACGATATTGCATTTTAAACCGTTTTTTTCTATTAACTTTTTTGTATCAATCAATTTCTTTATGGCTTTTTTTACTTCTGATTCTCTTTCTTTAAATGATTTAATAAATACAGTAAATCCCTCGTATCCCATCAATCCGCAAAACTCTAATCCTTTAAGTTTTTCAATTTTTTTTGCTAAAACTAGAGCAGGTTCCCCCGGACAAACTCCACACCTATTGTTACCAATATTTGCTTCTACTAATATCCCTATTTCTACTCTATTTCTAACGGCCGCCTTTGATATATTCCTTACATTCTCATAATTATCTACTGCTACTATAACTTTTATATTTTGTGCTAACCTAACTAATCTATTTATCTTTTGACCACCAACAATTTGATTTGCAATTAAGATACTATTAATACCAATACCACTACGAGACATGACTTCTGCTTCTGAAACTTTAGCACAGGTTATACCAATAGCTCCAGCTTCAATTTGCTTTCGAGCAAGCGTTGGACATTTATGAGTCTTCATATGTGGCCTTAAATTAGTTTTTTTACCTTTAAAGAAATCAGCCATTTTTCTTATATTGTATTCCATTTTTTCTATATCAATTAATAAAGCCGGGGTATCAATGAAACATTTTTTTTGACTAATTATTGACTTACCCATTTAATTACTATTCCTCCTATATTTTAATTATGGAATCCCTAAATTACATACGGCATATTTAATCATTACTTTAATTTTAATAAAATCAATTAATAAAAATAAAGACATAGGTAATAAAGGTAATGAAAATTATTTTTATTAGTTATTTTTGTCAGAAATACTAAATTTCTTAAGCATCTTCAATGTTTAAAACTTTTTTATAAATTCTCAAAGCATCTAAATAATTAATGGGGTGTGGATTATTATTTAAAAGACGGGTTACTTTCATTGCTGACCCTGCTAAATATTCTAAATCTTTATGAGAAAATTTATATCCCCTTAAATTAACTCCGGAATTACTAACCATTTCCATTATCTTATTCAAAACTTCCTTAATAATTTGTTTTTCTGAAATGCCATTTAATTTAACTCCTATTCCTTCTGCGATTTTAATAAACTTTTCTGGAACTGCTTCAGCATTAAATTCCATCACTTCAGCCAGCAGGATTGAATTGGATAATCCATGGCTGATATTATATTTTCCACCAAGAGGATAAGCCAGAGCATGTACCCCTCCTGTGCCAGAATTAGCTATGGCTATTCCCCCATAAAAACTACCGAATGCCATATAGTACCTTGCTTCTTTATCTCCTCCATTTTTAACAGCTCTCAACAGGTATTTATAAATTAACCGCATAGAATCCAAAGCAAATAAATCACTAATGGCATTTGCTTTCTTGCAGATAAAACTTTCAATTGCATGAGTAAAAGCATCTATGCCTGTCTCAGCAGTCACCTTTGAGGGAAGGGATAAAGTAAGTTCAAAGTCAAGAATAACTATATTGGGGATTAAATAAGGGCTAACTACACCTTTTTTCCATCCCTCTTTTTTATCCTTAACTATAGCATTAGGCGTAGCTTCGGCCCCGGTACCCGAAGTAGTAGGAAGCATAATCATCGGAATACCAGGGTTATCAATCAGATTTATTCCTATATAATTCTTTATAGAACCTTTAATACTGCCAGATACAGCCAATAACTTAGCCATATCAATTGTACTTCCACCACCAATACCAATAATTCCATCGTAATTAAAAGTTACATTCAGATCATTAATAGCCTGATCTATTTCAGTTATTGTCGGCTCATTTTTTATATTATCAAATATTTCAAAATGAATATTTTCCCCTTTTAAATTATTAAATATGTGATCAACTATCCCCATCTTTTTTAAATTGTAATCAACAACTATTAGTAACTTTTTAAGTTCCATTTCCTTAATTATTTTCGCTATTCCTCTACTTTTAGAATAGCCAATTTCAATTTTGCGAGGCATTTGAAAAATAAAATTCTTCATTATAATAAACCTGCCTGAATAATATTATTTTGTTATTTAGTCTATTTTGTAAAATTTATCGCCATCTTAATAGCTTCCCTCATACTCTGTTCGTTAGCTCTTCCTTCACCCGCTTTTCCATAAGCTACTCCATGGTCAACCGAAGTTCTAATAATAGGAAGACCTACCGTAACATTTACCCCACTTATAGTTGACCATTTATTAATTCTTCTGTTATATTTAAATCCCAGAAACTTCATTGGTATATGTCCCTGATCGTGATACATTACCACAGCAATATCATATTGGTTACCTTTCACTTTAGAAAAAATTGTATCCGAAGGAATAGGTCCTTCAGCAATTATACCTTCTTCTTTCGCTTGATCTAAAGCTGGAATAATTTCTTTTATTTCTTCATCACCAAATAATCCATCCTCACCTGCATGAGGATTCAATCCCGCAACTCCTATTCTCGGTTTTTCGATCCCCAAATCCTTCATAGCCTTATCTGCCAAATGGATAACGGTTAACACACGATCTTTTTTCACCATGTCACAAGCTTTACGCAATGAAACATGTGTAGAAACATGAATCACTCGCATTTCTTTATCGGATAGCATCATTGCATAATTTTTAGTATTAGTCTTTTCTGCAAAAATTTCTGTATGCCCTGCATAAGGATAACCAGCGGCGTTAATCGCTTTCTTATGAATGGGTCCGGTTACCACTGCATCTACTTTTCTCTGTCGAGCTAACTCAATTGCTTTAAAAATATAGTCAATGGAAGCTTTGCCTGCTTTTGTACTAACTTCTCCATACTTAAATTCATTAATTCTTATATTATCTAGATCTATTAGATCAATGTTGCCAAATTCCCCTTTAATCTGTGCTATATCTTCTATAATATTCAACATTAAATTTGAAGGAATAAAACTTAAGGCATCTTTCATTACTATCTTACTTCCAATAACTACTGGTTTTGAGCTTTTATAAATCTCTTTATTGCTTAAAGCTTTTATAATAATTTCTGCGCCAATACCTGCAGGGTCTCCCATAGTAATACTAATAATTGGTTTCCCCATTTAATTTAGGGCTTAAGCCCCTTACCTCCTATCAGTAAGCTTCTTGATTAACTTAAATAATGTATCCTTCTCACCAAATCCACCTGCTTTTGTAACTATTTTTAAACTAAAATCTTTAAGATTAGCTGTAGAAAGTGGGATACCAGGCAACAACTCATCCACAATATATAAATTTTTAATGCCTAGCTCAGAACAAATTCCTAAAGCTATATCTCCTCCTGTTAAGATTAAATTTCTTACAGGACTATTCCTTACTATTTTTGCAGTAAGTTCTCCCAAAAAATTTCTAATAGCCAATTCTAATTCTCTAAAGCTAAGATTATATTTTTGCATTAGCTTTTTGTTTATTTTCTCCTTATCATTATAAAGAGGGTCAGTATGAATAACTAAATGTTGCCCATTTTTTGTAATGGTAATTGAATCTGTTAGATAATGTTCTAAAATTGTCTTTCTATTAGACAAAATTTGTTCTATATCAATATCTAACTCAAAAAAATTTATTTCCCCCCTAAGATGACTTATCTGAGAACTTGTTATTGGATTTCGCGAACCACCAACTATTAAAATGGGTCCTTCAATCCTTTCTATATTGAGTGTTAAACTTCTATTTTTATTATAGCTTTCGGGAAAATAATTAGCTAAGCCAGCTGAACCAGCGTATAAAACTGATCCCTCAAATTTTAAAATACTGTTAAGAATATCCTTTAGATGCACTTCCTCAGTAGCATCAACTACTATAATTTTATTCCCCTCCTGATATAATTTGTTTAGTTTTTTAAAAATAACCTCTTGTCCCTTGATAACATCTATGAAATCTATTCTAGCTATAGGCAGACTGGTCTGCTGTTTTAATAAGAAAGGTATAAAAGAAGCCTCCCCTGACTTTAAATCACCACTATAATATTTGCTTAATCCTAAGGGTCTCCCATTTACAATAAGATACCCACCAATAGTGATGCGTTGATGAGAAGGAAAAGTAGGGGTAAAAATACAGATATCTTTTTCTAAAATATTCATCATCTCTTCAAGTTCTGCCCCTATACAACCCCGTAAAGTCGAATCTACTTTTTTGTAGAATATATCTTTGTCGCTAAAATTTAACTTTTTTAATACATTTCTTAGTCTTTGGCAAGCAGCTTTAACATCTACTTCCCGGGTCTCAGTATCAATTACTAAAACATCTGTTTCATGAGGAATGATTATATTCCCTGATTCTTCTAATATTGAAACAATTGTATTATATCCCTTTTTAGAAAATTGAACCCCAGTATCATTGGCTCCAGTTAGATCATCTGCTATTATATAGATCATATCTCCACATTATCTTTCTTAAAATTATTTATACTTTATTGATAATTCTTTCCTAATTTATTATAATAAGCAAGATTCATGCCAACTTTTTATTTTTTAAAATATTTTTCTAATATTTCCTTATAATTAAAGGCTAAAAGAACAAATAAAAAATAATGGTTAGATTATAATAAATAAAATTATCAGATTATATGTTTCATTCTGGAACTATTCAAATAGGAAATTCTAATAAAAAAACACTATTCGAATTAGCTTTAAAGTGTATAAAACTTAAGAAGTTCCATTTTGAATAGTGTTTCATAATGATAATTTATTAATTTGATAGACTATTATTTATTATTCAACTTTCTCCATAATGTAGTCCTGCCAATACCCAATCTTTTAGCTGCAGCGGCTTTATTTCCCTTTTCCTCTTGAATAACTCTTTTAATGATGCTTCTTTCAATTTCTTCTAAGTTCCCCATTAAAGGAATGCCCATATCACTCTTAAAGAAATCAACTCTATTTAATCCAAACTTATTTCCCGGTAGAGAGTTCATAACCTCTCTGATTAAACTAGCCCTGATATAATCTTCTTTGGTCCTAACCATTAACCTTTCCACAATATTTTCTAATTGTCTAATATTTCCTGGCCAAGTGTAATTTTCTAAAATCTGCATACCTTCTTTAGAAATACCTTCCACTGCTTTTTTTAATTTTTGTCTGTACTTTTTGATAAAAAAATTTACCAATAAAGGTATATCTTCTCTTCGCTGACGCATAGGAGGAAGGTTTAAATTTAACACATTGATTCGGTAATATAAATCTTCTCTAAATTCCTTTTTCTCAATCAATCCATAGATGTCTTTATTGGTAGATATTATAATTCTGACATCAACGGGAGTCAACTTATCAGCCCCTACTTTTCTAACCTTACGCTCTTGAAGAACTCTTAGCAATCGAGCTTGAATATCTGGCGAAATTTCCCCTATTTCGTCAAGAAAAATAGTCCCTTTATGGGCTTGCTCAAAGAGACCCATTTTCCCTTCCTTTTTTGCACCGGTAAATGCACCTTCAACATATCCAAAAAGTTCGCTTTCCAGAAGATTTTCTGGAATAGCAGCACAATTAAAAGCTACAAATGAATTATTTTTCCGCGGGCTAGAATTATGTATAGCTTGAGCAAAAAGTTCTTTGCCAGTTCCAGTTTCACCATAAATTAATAGAGGTGAATCAACTTGTGCATAATTTTCTGCCTCTTCTTTGACCTGCTCTATTGCCAGGCTTTGTCCAATAATATCTTCAAAAGTATTTTCAGCAACGTGCCCTTTTAAGTATAACTTCTCCCTTATCCTCTGTTCCATTTTTTGTATTTGAGAAATCCTATGAAAAGTAGCTATCACCCGAACTATTTCATTATTAATTTTTATAGGAATAACATTAGCCACAATTTTTTTATCTCCAATTGTCCACACCTTGTCTTCTTCTTTATGTCCTATGTTGATGGCTTTTAAAAGGTTCATGCTAGGAAGAACCTCTTTTATATTTTTTCCTATTACTTTATAAGCTTTCTTTTCAAAAATTTCTTCTGCCCAAGGGTTAAATGTGTCAATAACACCCCTCTGGTCTACACTAATGATACCCTCATAAGCAAAATTAATAATACTTTCTATACGTTTAGTCTTTTCAATTTCTTGCTTTCTAACCTTAGCTACTCTTTCTGCTTCTAAAATTGCTTGAGTTAAGGCCTCTTTACCTGATTTAATTAGAAGAGCATTTATCCCTAACTGTTTAGCTATTTTTACAGAAATATTATCTCCAACCACCCAATGGTAATTTTGCTCCTTTATCTCAATAAGTTTTTTTTCAATATAATGATAATGGGACTGATCGTACCAATCTTCTTTCAAAGTTAAGACCTTAAGATCAAGGCCCATAATATCTCCCAGATCTTCAATACCATAAGTAAAAGGGCTAAAACCAACGACAGCAATCCTGTCTGTTTCTTGCTGCGCCTGGTGAAGAATACGGATTAGATCATATCCACTAACCCGAACTTCAACAATAGGAATATTCGTCACTTTTTTCTTAATGGCAATTGCTGTTCCACCTCTGCTAATTAATACCTCTACTCCTTGTTCTTCTAATTCAACTGCCTTGCGGGCACCTTCCTCTAAATCTCCAATTACCACTGGTATATTTTTATTAAGTTCCTGGCAGACTTCAGAAAATAATTCACCTAATTTTTTATACGGAGCAATAAATGCAATAGAGTAATTCACTTATAATCTCCTATTTCTGAATTTTTTAATACAACTTACTTCTTCAAATAATAAACAAATTAATATTTTCATTAAATAAAAACTTTTCATTATCTTGCATCGAATTTTAGAATCTTAATTTCGAGTAGTGTCCACAATTAACTTAAAATAATACTTTCAATGCATATTACCTTTCTTATAGAATATTAGTATTCTTGATTTTCAAGACAAGAAAGGTTACAATACACATAATTTTAAGATTTATATATTACTAGTTTTAAATATGGTGTACTGCAACATACGCAAAAATACAAGAATGCGAATTGCCCTATTAAAAAATGCTTCAGATAAAATAATGCCCATCAATTTTTCTCCCAACGATGATATAGATGATATAAAGGAAGTCTTTTTAATGTTTTAATACTAAGGTAAATTTCGCTATCTTTTCATTCTTTTTTTATAACCGTAAGGTGACATTCCTTCATTTTTTCTAAACACCTTGCAAAAATAACTTTGATCTGAATAACCTACTTCAAAAGAAATTCGAGTGGTAGTCCATTGAGTATTTTCTAATAAATACTTGGCTTCCTCGATGCGAACTTTAGCCAGGTATTCCATTAGAGTAATCCCGGTTTCTCTTTTAAAAATATGGCTTAAATAATAAGGGCTTAAATAAACTGCTTTACTTATATCTACTAATTTTATCTTCTTTCCATAATTTGTTCGGATAAATTCTCTGGTCTTTCTAATAATATCTACATTTTTAATATTTCTGTTTTTATAAACAGATTCAGTAAATCTATCTAAAACTTTTACAACCCAAATACACAATTCTTCAATTGACTTAATCTTTCCTAATTCTTGAATATATTCAAAATTTAATCCTAAAATCATTTCCAAATCAGCCGTACCCTCCACCGCAGCTCGAGAAAGTACCACTGCCAGTTCCAACAGTCGAGCTCGAATTAATTCTGTTTGACCGGCATTTTTAAACAATATTTTTCCCAAAATCTCATTTAATACTTCTTTTGCTCCTTCTTTATCCCCTAATCTAACTCTCCTTAGTAATTCTCTCTCCGTCTCTAAAGGGTAAAGCGAACTAACGGAAACGAATGAATTTTCATCTTTCTCGTCCTTTTCAAGCAATTCCAACTCTTTTCTTTTAATACTTTGAATCTCTTCGGAAATTCTTGCCTGCTGGATATATTTCTCCTGTTGCAATTTTGTATCTATTAGCTCCATTTTTGTTAAGTAATTAGCCATGATATGTAAAATATCAGCAGCTGCTTTCACCTTTTTTTCAGACACTATTTTAATCCTACTAAGAGGTTCCTCTAACCGAGGTTCTTCTATTTTTAAAGTTTCATCTACTTTTTTTATCTCTTTCAAAAAAGAAGAATCTG
>SDBS01001720.1_pt1 | contig 22149 bp, 19 predicted proteins | sample 2277091 | NCBI WGS metagenome assembly SDBS01 (sample SAMN10404972, study PRJNA504765) | marine sediment metagenome | isolation source: marine sediment core GS10_PC15, 163 cmbsf | place: Arctic Ocean: Southern Knipovich Ridge | collected 2010
TTGGCGACCGCCCGCCGAGTGAACTCCCCCGGTTCGGCGCGGCGCGCCCCCGCAATCACGAACGCCTCGATAACCTCCTCGATCAGGTACGACGAACCATGGACGGTGATCTCGAGCATGTCCTCGCCCGTGTAGGAGCGCGGCGCCGGATAGGGAATCACAATCGCGCGCTCCAAGACCTCACGTTCCGGGTTCCGCAGGGCGGTGAGGGTTGCCCTCCAGCCGTCTTCGAATGAAACACCCGGACACACCCGGCGGCTTAACACCGCCGCTTCCGGGCCACTGACCCGAATCACCGCCAACGCCCCGCGCCCGCGGGGCGTGGCGCATGCGACGATGGTTTCAGCGCCGCCGGCGAGGGCGGATGACAATCCTCTTGAGGAAGCCGTCGCCATCAGAGTCGGTCTCCACCCCGGGATCATCGGCCAGGGCGAGATGGATTTCCCGCCGCGCGGCCGGTGTCAACGGCTCCAGAATCACCGGCGCCCCCCGTCGTATGGCCTCGTCCGCTGCACTCTCCGCGCGTTCCTGCAGTTTTTTCGCGCGTCTCTCCTTGAACCCGTCGCTGTCCAGGTGAATGGGGATGTGGTCGGAGAGCCGGCGGTTCAGCACTCGGTTGCACAGGTACTGCAGGGCGTCGAGGCCCCTGCCCCCAGAGGATGTGAAATACCGCAGATCCTGACCCTCCAGCTCGCCCTCGAGCGCGTCCTCTTCGACCGTGAGGCGGGCTGTGATGTCGAGTGCGCCCGCGCGAAACGTCTCGGAAAGAAAGAGGCCCAGCACCGCGACCGGATCCACCTCGGCTTCCACGACGACCCTGTCGACGCCATCCTCGACCACATCGTAGTGGAGCTCCTCGAGGCGCGCGTTGAGGCCGGAGCTGGCCTCGCTCAGGGCCTCGTCGAGGCTGGCGCCGTGAAAGCTCTTGCTCCTGGTCATTTCTTCTTGTCCTTTCCTCTTTTGCCGCCACCGAGCTTGCGCTCACCAATGATATGCAGCGTGATTTCCTGCTGAATGATGGTGATCACATTGTTTGTCAACCAGTAGAGCACCAGGCCCGAAGGGAACCCGAGAAACATGATGCCGAAGATCAACGGCATCATCCTCATCAACCGCTGTTGCTGTGGATCACCGGCCTGCGGTGCGAGCCGCTGCTGCAGCCACATGGTTGCGGTCATCAAGATCGGCGTGACGTAGTACGGATCCTTGGCCGAGAGGTCGGTAATCCATAGCATGAACGGTGCATGGCGGAGCTCGATTGCCTTCAAAAACAGCTGGTACAAGGCGAACAGCAACGGCATCTGGACCAGCATGGGTAAACAGCCGGCCATCGGGTTTACGCCCTCTTGTTTATAAAGGGCCATCATCTCCTGGTTCATCTTGGCCTTGGCCTGAGGATCGGTCTTTTTCTTTTTGTGCTTGGCCTGGATCTCCTTGACCTTGGGCTGGACCTTGGCCATCTTGCGCATCGACACCGTCGACGTGTGCATGAGGGGGAAGAGCACGATCCGAATGCCGAGCGTCAGAAGGATGATGGCGACGCCCCAGTTGCCGACCACGCTGTAGATCCATCGCAACGCCTTGAGAAAAAACACCGCGATCGGGGTCAGAAACCACCCGAACGTGAGGGTCTTCTCCACGCCCTGGTTGATCGACTGCAGGAGGTCGTACTCCTTCGGTACGCCGAGCAGCTGGCCGCGCAACTCGCCTCGTGAGAGAACAGCCGTGATCTGGAGAACTCGGTTCGGCTTCTCCTCACCCTCGTCATACTCGAGGGGCACGATGTGGATCTCTGAAACTCCACCCTCGGGCCGGAGAATGCTGAGGAAATAGGTGTCCTCGAAGCCTGCGAATGTGACGCTCGCCGGCGTGAGAGTGCGCGGCTCGTCGACCTTCCTCCGTTTGAAGCGCTCGACCTCACCGTCGACGAGCACAATGCCCTCGCCCCACAACGCCAGCTTGCTGTTCCGCTCCTTTTTGCTGAGGTTCCCCATCCCGGTGCCAATGCTGACCGTATCCACGGCCCGTGATCCGGTGGTTTCGATCTCGACATCGAGCCCGAAACCTTCGTTCGACAACGTCAACCTCTTGTAGACCGCATTCCCTCGCCCGTCAGCCCATCGGAAAGTGACCCCATTTTCAAATCGTTCGACCGCATACAGCCCGTCATCTGGGCCGGCCGGTGTGACCAACTGCAGCGGGAGGGACCGCTGTGATAGGGGTACGTGTTGGACAAGGTCCACCGGGAGCCCGGCGTCATCGTCGTAGTTCGCCAGAAGATATGAAGATACGGCCGCGCCGCGATTGGTGAGAATTACGGTGATGTTTTCGTTGCTGAGCTCGATCTCTTCTTCGGTCACCGCAACGATGGCCTCGTTGAGCGATTCCGTTTCGACCAGATCATCGTCGTCTTGGGCCGGCTCGGGCACACGTGGCGGTGTATCGCCTGTTTGGCTCGTTGTGTCCTGGGTGACGGCGGGCTCCGGCAGCGTCGGTGTTCTCTGTGGCGGCGGAAATATCACCGACCATGCGAGCAAGATCGCTGCTGACAGGACAAATGCCAGAAGTAGTCGTTTCTCCATAAGACTCGTTAATCCTCGCTCTTCACTCTCTCGGCGCCGGCGCTCCACCACGGCAAGTTCCGGCGTTCGAAAGGCGCCATCGGCGCAGGCAGCTCATGAAATCCTCTTCGAGCTCCGCCCACGGCGCAGTGGCGCTGCTGCGTCTGGCATTTGCGACGATGTCATAAGAACTCCCCTCGCCGCCACGCAGGTGGAGGCGATAGAGCTCTCGCAAACGCCTTTTCGCTCGGGTGCGGACAACCGCTCCCCCTATTCGCCGTGACGCGGTTACGCCGAATCGTCCCGCCTGCTCCCTGGTCTGCAAAAGAAAAAGCACCACGTGCCTACCGGTAACCCGAACACCGCGGTTGTACACCTTTTGATAGTCGGCCCTTCGTTTGAGTCGCGCCGAAGCCGGAAAGTCCAGCCGTTTTTCAGACGGCAATCCGCTTGCGACCTTTACGTCGGCGCGCCTGGAGGACCTTGCGACCGCTCTTGGTGCGCATACGGATCCGAAAACCGTGGGTCTTCCTGCGCTTGCGATTGTTGGGCTGAAAAGTTCTCTTCATGATCGTCTCTCTTCCCCAAGTGTCGGGCGCGCCACGATATCGTAGGTTGGGATGGGTGTCAAGAAAACACCTTGACCCGTATTATGTTAGCGTACTGCGATGGACCATTGGGATCACCTGCAGCCCCACCTCCGGCAGATGTTGGGTGATGACGAATACACTACGTGGATCGCACCACTGGCGGTGCTCGAAAACACGGATGCTGTCCTCACCCTGACTACGGATAATTTAATCGTCAGCGAGTGGGTTCGTGATCATCTCCTGCGCGACATCGAAACTGTCGCGCGGTGTCATTTCGGGTCGGCTTTTCGGGTTCTGATCACCCCCCAGGAAGAGTCTTCCGGCTCACCCGAAAATACCAACGCCCCCGCTGCGGGAAGTATTGCAACCCATCCCTTCAATCCGAGCTTCACTTTCGACCGGTTCGTCGTTGGCTCGTCAAACCAGTTCGCGGCCGCAGCAGCTGAGGCGGTCGCCGATCGTCCAGGAAAAGCGTACAATCCCCTCTACCTGTACGGCGGCTCGGGTCTCGGCAAAACCCATCTTCTCCACGCCATCGCCAATCGCCTCAAAGACGGCTCTCTTCGCGTCGTCTACATGACGACCGAACAGTTCGTCAATGAGTTGATCAACTGCATCAGGCGCAAACAAATGGATGCTTTTCGCCAGACCTTTCGCAGCGTCGATCTCCTGCTCCTCGACGACATCCAGTTCATAGCCGGCAAGGAACGAACCCAAGAAGAGTTCTTCCACACATTCAACACTCTCCAGTCAATCGGGCGGCAAGTCGTTTTCACCTCCGATTCACGACCGGCCGACATCCCTGGGCTGGAGGAGCGGTTGAGATCTCGGTTTCTCCAGGGTTTAATCGCGGATATCCAACCCCCCGATCTCGAAACCCGGTGCGCTATTCTTCGTGAAAAAGCTCGAGCTGTTGGGCGCGAGCTTCCTGAAGACGTTGTGTTGTTCATCTCACGAAAGGTTCAGAACAACGTTCGTGAGCTCGAAGGGTGTCTCAATCGAACCATCGCCTACGCCCAACTCAAGAACTCCAAGATTTCCGTGGACGTCGTTCGCATGGCGCTGTTCGAGCTTCTGCCCGATGACCGGGCCACGAATGCGGCCGACATCATCCGCTTTGTTGCCCAACACTATGGTATTCGTGTTGCCGATCTCAAGGGGCGGTCGAACCGACGGTCCATCGCGCTGCCTCGGCAAGTCGCAATGTTCCTCATTCGCGACATTCTCGAAATCAGCTTTCCCGAAATCGGGAAGATATTTTCCAAACACCATTCGACGATCATGTATGCGGTTGATAACGTCCAAAAAATGCGTCAATCAAATCCGGATTTCGACGCGACCTTGACGTCGTTTCGCGAGCATTTCGGATGAACATCGTTGCCCTCAGACTGCGGATCGCTTGTGATGAAGTTGTGGAATCATGTGGAAAAGCTCATTTATCCACAATTACCCACAGCCAAAATTGTCATTCTTCCACAATCTAATCAATGAGATAGGTTGTTTATATGTATATATTTACGAATAATATCCACAGATTCCACCGCCTCGACGACGATGACGATTCATGTTATATTTCCGCATGAAAAGCTCATCGTCGTAGAGAGAAAGGGCGGTTGATGGAACTCAAACTACAACGTAATCTGGTTCTTCAAGAGCTTTCGATCCTCCAGGGCGTCGTAGAACATCGGACCACCATACCGATTCTTTCGAGCATCCTCGCCGAAGCCGAGGAGAATAGCCTGCGGCTGGTGGCTACAGATCTCGACATGACGATCATGACCGCATGTCCGGCGGTCGTGCATGGTGGCGGTCGCGCGACCCTCGAGAGCAAGGTTTTTCAAAATCTCGTCCGCAGCTTGCCGGAGGAAGAGTTCACCTTGCGCCAAGATGGAGACGCGGTGGAGATCACATGCGGCCGGTTCCACTCGAGAATGGCGGTTTCAGATCCGTCCGAGTACCCGACGGTGCCCGAGGTACCGGAAGCGGGTGAATACGCCCTGTCGCTCAGCCTTTTTCAGTTAATGCTCGATCGTGTAGCCTTCGCGATCACAAAGGACGACCCGAAATTTCAGCTCAACGGCGCCTTGGTGAAGCTCATTCCCGGTGAGATCGAGATAGCGGCGACCGATGGACACCGTCTGGCAATGGTCCGTGCGAAGGCGCCGTCCGGAGAGCCGCCCTTCGAACAACAGCTCTTTCCGAGGAAGTTGTTGGCTGAATTCGCTCGCTTTGGCGACGACCAGGTGAGGATAGCGGCCGGGGATAATCATCTTGGCTTTCTCATGGGTGAACGGACCCTGGTATCGCGGATCGTGGAGCTGAGATTCCCGCAGTATGAACGGGTTATCGTACGCGACAATCCAAGCCGCGCTCGAGTTGATCGTAAAGAGCTGCTGGCGTCTCTTCGACGAGTCAGCCTGATGGCTCACGAAAAGGCCCGGGGCGTGCGCTTTCGTTTCAGCGACGAGGGTGAGTTGACATTGGTCTCGATCGGCTACGAGCGCGGGAGTGCAGAAGAAACACTGACTGTCAATTATCAGGGTGAGAGCCTTGAAATCGCATTGAATGCGGCATATTTAATCGATGTCCTACAGGTGTTGGAGTGTGACTTGGTTGAGCTTCAGCTCCGTGACAGCAATACGCAGTGTGTCGTGGTCCCGGTGGATGACGACTCACGACTCGAGGAGTATATCTACGTACTGATGCCCATGCGCCTGTGAGACCCTGGACCTCGAAGAAAACCCGCGATACCGGTCTCGGTGCCAGGGAATGGTCTGTACGACACTACCGCTCCTCACGGAATTTTTTTAAAACTCAATTATCGGGATCAAAATGGAGTTAACCGAGATCACCGCCCGCAGATTTCGCAACCTCCACGTCGATGGTCTGCAATTCAAGGCAGGTGCAAATATCATTCTCGGGTTGAATGGGGTTGGGAAGACCAATCTCCTGGAGGCAATCGCCGTCCTCGGCAACCTGAGATCATTTCGATCGTCTTCCCTTCATAGAGCCGTACGCCACGGAAAGTCCGACTTTCGACTTGCAGGCACCATCAAGAGTGCAGAAGGGACGCACCAACTCGAACAGATCGTCGAGGCCGGGCCACCCATCCGAAGAAGGCTCCGAGTCGACGGATCTGATGTCAACGTCGGACAGTATCTCCAGTTTTTTCCGGTTGTCGCAATCAGCGCTGCCGACCACGAGCTCGTCGAGGGCGGGCCGGAATCCCGCCGAGCCCTGCTCGATCGATTCGTTTTCCTCGTCCACCCGTCACACCTGGAAGACCTGCGGTCATATCGGCGCACTATTCGGCAACGAAATGCGGCGCTGACGGCCGGCGCCGGGAATGAGGAGCTGGAGGCGTGGGAAAAGCCGTTGGCCGCTGCGGCGGGGCGCGTAGTCGTCGCGCGAACAGAGGGTGCGGCGTTGCTCGCCGACTATTTTGCCGACATCTATCAAAAGCTCCGCGGAGAGGATTTTCCAGCCATTGAGCCCAGCTATCGCACAGAGCCGTGGCTGGACCCGAGCAGAGGTCGCCAAAAAGTGGAAGATCTCTATCAACAGAGGTATAATGAGACCCGGGCGCGGGATCGTCTGGCCGGGTTTACCGGCGATGGTCCCCACCGGCATGATCTGAGCTTGCGGGCCGCCGGCCGAAGCATCCGATACGCAGTGAGTTCGGGGCAGGCAAAGGTGGTCGCGGCAGCGCTCAGACTGGCCACGCTCGCCCACGTTGAAAAGGAGCGACACGAGCAGTTTCCCGTAATCGTAGACGATGTGGACGCCGAGCTGGACGGTACCGCCCTGACCCGTCTCGTCGAGCATCTCGGAAACGAACGGCAGATTTTTCTCTCAAGCACGAACGATGGGATCGCACCGCGTGTCGGTTCACGATCTCTTCGAATGTGGCTCGATAAAGGAGCCATCGTACGCCAGGAGGCGAACACCCATGACTGATCAGTACACCGCCGAGAATATCAAGGTCCTCAAAGGTCAGGAGGCGGTGCGGAAGCGCCCGGGGATGTACATCGGAGATATCGATGACATCTCGGGTCTTCACCACATGGTCTGGGAGGTGGTCGACAACTCCATCGACGAGGCGCAGGCCGGTTATTGCTCCCACATTTCAGTTGTCATTCACGCCGACCAGACGGTTACCGTGACCGATGATGGCCGCGGCATCCCCGTCGATACCCACCGCGCCACCGGGAGATCGGCAGCCGAGGTCATCATGACCGAGCTCCACGCCGGAGGTAAATTCGACAGCAACGCGTACAAGGTGTCCGGAGGCCTTCACGGGGTGGGCGTCAGCGTGGTCAACTTCCTGGCCGAGTGGTTGCGTCTCGAAATTCACCGCGACGGCACGGTTTCGGAGCAGATGTTTTATCGTGGTGTGCCCAAAGAACCTCTCAAGACCATAGGAACCACGCATCGTACCGGCACCATCGTCAGCTTCAAGCCGGATGCCGAGATCTTTTCCGTCCTCGAGTTTCACCCCGACCTTCTGGTTCGCCACCTCCGGGAGCTCGCGTTTATGAACTCCGGCACCGAAATCAAGTTCCTGGACGAGGGCAGCGACCGCGAAGAGACGTTCTTGTTCAGAGGCGGCCTGAAAGAGTTCGCCAGATATCTCAACCGGTCCAAGTCGAACCTCCACACCGACCCGATTTATCTCGTTGACACGAACCAAGAGGGGGAGGAGGTGGAGGTCGCCCTACAGTGGCACGACGGCTACAATGAAAACGTCCTCGCCTTTACCAACACGGTCTTCAATCGTGACGGCGGCGCACACCTTTCGGGCTTTCGAGCGGCGCTCACACGAACCATCAACACCTACGCCCAGTCCCAGAATCTCCTCAAGGGGCTCAAGGAAAACTTCTCAGGGGAGGACGTTCGCGAGGGCCTAACGGCGATTATCTCGGTTCGCATCCAGGAGCCCCGGTTTTCCTCTCAGACCAAAGACAAGCTCGTATCGTCGGATGTCAAGGGATGGGTGGAGTCGACCATCAATGACCGCCTTGCCACGTACTTCGAAGAGAATCCCGCTGTCGCCAAGAGCATCGTTTCGAAATGTCACGACGCGGCACTGGCGAGGGAGGCGGCCCGCAAGGCGCGCGAGCTCACCCGGCGCAAGAGCGCGCTGGAAACCTCGGCCCTGCCCGGCAAGCTCGCCGATTGCTCCGAGCGCGACCCGGAGCTTTCCGAGCTCTTCATCGTAGAGGGTGATTCCGCGGGCGGCTCGGCAAAACAGGGTCGGGACAGGCTCTTTCAAGCCATTCTGCCACTCCGCGGAAAGATCCTCAACGTCGAAAAGGCGCGATTCGACCGGATGTTATCCTCGGAGGAAATCCGGGCGCTCATCCTGTGCCTCGGCACCGGTATCGGCAAGGACGAGTTTGACCCGCTCAAGGTGCGGTACCACAAGATCATCATCATGACCGATGCAGACGTCGATGGTTCTCATATTCGCACCCTGCTGCTGACGTTTTTCTATCGACAGATGAGGGAGCTTGTCGAGCGCGGACATCTTTTCATCGCTCAGCCGCCTCTTTACAAGGTCAGCCGAAAAAAGAAGGAAGTCTACCTTCGCGATGATGGAGATCTGGCCCGGTTCCTTCTCGACCGGGTCGAGGACGAGTTCACGCTCGTGGTCGGCACGACCGGCCAGAAGCTGGCCGGGCGCGAGCTCCGCCGCGCCATCCTTGCCGCCCAGGAGTGGAGCGAGAGTCTCGGCCGTCTCGAGCGCCGCGGCTGGCCACAGGATCTCGTCCTTGCCGCCCTCGATACGGAAGCGACGTGGGGGCAGGGAACCGTCAGCGCCGAGTTCGCCGATGCTCTCAAGACCGAGCTCTGCGAGCTCGGGTACGAGGACGCCCGTGTGGAGCTCGACGAGGAGCACGGCGTGCCCGAGGTGCTTTGTAGCGTCGGGATCAACGGTCGGGGCCGAGAAGTTCGCCTTGGCGAGCTTCTCGGGTCAAGCGGACTTTTTCGTCGCGCGCGCAGCCAGATGGCTCAGGTGGCGGCGCTCCGCGTTGGGCCGTTCCACCTCGATCGCAACGGCGAACGGGAAACCCTCGCCAGCCTGTCGGATCTGGTGAGTCGTGTCTATGAGGTCGCCAAGAAAGGCTTCAACATCCAGCGCTACAAGGGCCTCGGGGAGATGAACCCGAAGCAGCTATGGGAAACGACCATGGATCCGGAGGCGAGGCGGCTCCTCCAGGTGACCATCGAGGACGGGGCGCATGCGGACGAGCTGTTCACAATCCTGATGGGTGACGCGGTCGAGCCGCGTCGAATCTTCATTGAAACCTACGCCCTCGAGGCCCGCAACCTGGATATTTAAATGAGCGAATCTGCGAACCCCCCCCCCGCGGATCGAATGGCCGTGACCATCGAGGAAGAGCTCAAGAACTCCTACCTCGACTACGCCATGTCGGTGATCATCGGCCGCGCGCTTCCGGACGTCCGCGACGGTCTCAAACCGGTTCACCGTCGCATCCTCTACGGAATGTGGGAGAGCGGCACCACCGCAGCGCGCGGATACAAGAAATCAGCCCGAATCGTCGGTGATGTGATGGGTAAGTACCACCCCCACGGAGACCAGGCGATTTACGATACCGCGGTCCGCATGGCCCAGGATTTTTCGATGCGGCACCCCCTGATAGACGGTCAGGGCAACTTCGGATCGGTCGATGGCGACTCACCGGCGGCCATGCGGTACACAGAGGTACGGTTGACCCGTCTGTCCGATGACTTGCTCGGCGACGACATCGACAAAGAAACCGTTGACTGGGTTCCCAACTACGACGGCTCGCTCAGCGAACCCACGGTGCTGCCGGCACGATTCCCGAACCTCCTGGTCAACGGGTCCTCCGGCATCGCGGTCGGAATGGCGACCAACATTCCACCCCACAATCTCGGCGAGGTGATTGATAGCTGCATCGCGCTCTTGTCGGACCCCGAGCTTTCGGTCGAAGACCTGATGGGCTTCGTGCCGGGACCGGATTTTCCGACCGCCGGATTCATCCTCGGGCGCAAGGGCATACACGACGCCTACACCACCGGACGCGGAATTGTCCGCATGCAGGCGCGGACCAGAATCAGGGAGGCCGAGAAAGGACGCCGAGCGGCAATCATCATCAGCGAGCTTCCGTATCAGGTCAACAAGGCGCGGCTGGTGGAGCAGATCGCGACCCTGGTCCAGAACAAAAGGCTCAACGGCATCGCGGATCTGCGTGACGAATCCGACCGTGACGGCATTCGGGTGGTCATCGAGCTCAAACGCGATGCGATTCCCGAGATTATCCAGAACAATCTCTTCCAGCTCACCCAGATGCGCACCACCTTCGGGGTCATTCTCCTCGGCGTGATCAACAACCAACCTAGGGTCTTCAACCTTAAGGAGCTCCTCCAACACTTCCTCGACCACCGCCGCGAGGTGATTCTGCGGCGCACCGCCTTCGACCTCAATCGCGCCAGGGAGCGCGCCCACATTCTCGAGGGCCTCGTCATCGCCCTCGACAACCTCGACGCCGTCATCAAGCTGATTCGCGGCGCGTCCGATCCGGCGAGCGCCCGAGACGGGCTGAGAAGCGAATTTGGGCTCTCGCAGCCTCAGGCCCAGGCCATATTGGACATGCGCCTCCAGCGTCTCACCGGTCTCGAACGCGATAAAATCGTCGACGAGTACCACGAGATCAAGCGAACCATCGCGCACCTCGAACAGGTCCTCGATTCCGAGGAGATGGTGACCGAGATCATCGTCGAAGAGCTCGCCGGGGTGAAGAAAAGGTTCGGGGACCGGCGCCGCACAGAGCTGATCTCCGACCCCAGCGAGATTTCGATTGAGGACCTCATCGCCGAGGAGGAGATGGTCATCACCGTTTCACGCGGCGGGTATGTCAAACGATCACCATCCTCCACCTACCGTGCGCAGCACCGTGGCGGCCGCGGCCGCCGCGGCATGGCAACCAAGGACGAAGACGAGGTCTGGCAGCTCTTTGTGGCTTCCACCCACGCCACCATGCTCTTCTTCACCTCGACCGGGCGGGTCTTCGCACGCAAGGTCCACGAGCTCCCCGATGTCGGTCCCTCGGCCCGTGGCCGGGCGCTGGTCAATCTCCTCCAACTGGCGCCGGATGAGCACGTGCGGGCCCTGCTTGCGGTGCGTGACTTTTCCGAGCACGAGGACGCGCACCTATTTTTCGCCACCCGCCTTGGTAGGGTCAAACGAACCCCTCTCGCCGCGTACACCAACATCCGGGTTAACGGCCTCCGGGCCGTGGTGATCAACGACGGAGACGCCCTCCTGTCGGTGCGTCTCACCCACGGTGACAGCCACATCTTCATGGGGACCAAGGGCGGGATGAGTATTCGGTTTCCCGAAACCGACGCGCGCCCCATGGGCCGTGTCACGGCGGGCGTGCGCGGGATCAACCTTCGCAAAGGTGATTTTGTGGAAGAGGTCGCGATCTTCGATCCAACCGAAGAGATGGACATCCTCGTGGTCACCGATCTCGGATACGGCAAACGAACACCGATCGGCGAGTTCCGTGTGCAACATCGCGGGGGCTACGGCGTCAAGCTCATCCAATTGACCAAAAAGAACGGTGTGGTGGCAGCGATTCGCCGCGTGGAGGAGGACGACGAGGTCCTCGTAGTCACCGAAGGCGGGATGTTGATTCGCATGAACGCGGCCGAAATCCGGCGAATCGGCCGCGCCACCCAGGGGGTCCGGATCATCCGCCTCAAAGACGGTGACCGCGTGGTTTCGGTGGCTCGCGCCGAAGCGGCGGAGGACGAGGAAATCGATGAAACCGAGGACGAAGGCGTGGAACCGCCGGAAGATTCCGTGGGAGAAGACGCCTGATTCACCACCGATTTCCTCGGGGGCTTGGCGAGACGACGCTCACGAGCACCCGACAACACGCGACTCTCGTCGAAAACAAGTGAGCGGGACGGATCGTAGCCATGAGCGTACTCGGCGACACGACTCCCCGCTCGATCCCGGCCATGGTGATCATTCACCAAGAGGGCGTGATCGCGCTCTTCGCCCTGATCGGCCTCTCTCTCCGAAGCGACGGGGTCCTCGCCGGTCTCGCGTCGCCCGGGTCGCTCATCACGGCGGTCTTCGGAGGCGTCGCGATCGGGGTCGGGAGTTTCGTCATATTGTGGGTTCTCAGAGGTCTGCGGCCGGCAGCCGACCTCGAGAGCTGGCAGCGGCGCATGGTCCAGGGGTGGAGCATCACCGATGCACTCGCTGTTGCGGTCTTCTCGGGCCTCGCAGAGGAGGCCCTCATTCGGGCGCTGCTGCAGCCCCTCCTCGGGCTTTGGCCTGCCGCTCTGTTGTTCGCCGCCCTCCATTTCATCCCGGATCGGCGGCTGTGGCTGTGGCCCATTCTCGCGCTCGTGCTTGGTTTGGTGCTCGGGTGGGTCTTCGCGCGCTGGGGATATCCGGCTGCAGCTGCGGCGCACATCACCATCAACGTCATGTCGCTTCTGCGTCTGCGAACCGCAGCCACTGATTAACCCGCGCTTCTCACCGGGCATTGTGTGTACAATGAACCAAAGTCGAGGGAGGAAGGAAATGGACCTTCAGGATTCCCAGTTCCGCGTCAAGGTCGGACTGGCAGAGATGCTCAAGGGCGGCGTGATCATGGATGTCACGAACGCCGAACAGGCAAAGATCGCCGAAGACGCCGGAGCGGCGGCCGTGATGGCCCTCGAGCGCGTGCCGGCCGATATCAGAGTTCAGGGCGGGGTAGCTCGAATGTCGTCGATCGAGAAGCTCCAGGAGATCCAGGAAATGGTCTCGATTCCGGTGATGGCGAAGGTTCGAATAGGCCACATCGCCGAAGCCCGCATTCTCGAGGCGCTCGAGGTCGACTTCATCGACGAGAGCGAGGTTCTCACCCCGGCCGATGTGGAAAATCACATTTTCAAACAACCGTTCACGATTCCCTTCGTTTGCGGATGTCGCAATCTCGGCGAGGCGCTGCGTCGGATCGGTGAGGGTGCGGCTCTGATCCGAACCAAAGGGGAAGCCGGCTCGGGCGACATCGTCGAAGGAGTGCGTCATCTGCGCGCAGTCCAGCGCGGCATCCGGACGTTGACGATTCTCGAAGAGGACGAGCTGATGACCGAGGCCAAGGAGCTCCAGGCCCCATTCGAGCTTGTCCGCTGGGTGGCTGAAAACGGCCGCCTGCCGGTGCCGAACTTTGCGGCCGGCGGGATCGCGACCCCGGCCGACGCCGCCCTGTGCATGATGCTTGGAGCAGAGTCGGTCTTTGTCGGGTCCGGGGTTTTCAAATCCGACGATCCGGTGAACCGTGGCCGTGCGATTGTCCAGGCGGTGACACACTGGCAGGATGCGGCCAAGCTCGTCGAGGTGTCACGAGGTCTCGGCGAAGCGATGTTCGGCCTCGATTCGGGCAAGCTCACGCCGGAGGAGATGCTCTCGCGTCGAGGATGGTGAGCTCGTGGCGGAGTACGGAGTTCTTGCGCTCCAAGGCGACTGGGCGGCTCATGGCGCGATCCTCCGCGAGCTCGGCGCACACACACGCCCCGTGCGGACCGCCGCCGACCTCGCGCGGGTAGATGCTCTGGTGATCCCGGGCGGCGAGTCCTCGGCGATGTTGCGGCTGATGGAACCGGAAGGTCTCGCCCGCCGAATTCGGGATCGAATCACGGCAGGAATGGCGGTTCTCGCAACATGTGCCGGTGTGATCCTGCTCGCGGAACACATCCAACCACCCCAGCAGGGACTCGCCGTGCTGGGTGTCAGTGTGGTGCGAAACGCCTATGGACGACAGCCGCACTCGACGGTCGCCGAGATTGCGCTCACCCAGGAGCTGGGCGAGCCACCGTGCATGGAGGGCGTGTTTATTCGCGCTCCTCGAATCGTTCGCGTGGACTCCGGGGTCGCCGTGCTCGGCCGATGGCACGACGACCCGGTTCTGATCCGTCAGGATCGAATCCTGGGAGCGACGTTTCATCCGGAGCTGACTACGGATCGCCGGATCCAGAAGATGTTCATGACACTCGCCCGGTCTTCTCACCGGGTTTCGTAACGAGGGCGGCGAAGGGTAGTCAGATGTTGGGTTTTTCGCAAATCGGGCGACGCAGTCGTAGCAGCGCTACGTCGAGGAGCACGATTTGCGAAATGCACGACAGATGGCTGCCATTCGCCGACCGCAGTAGATACCCGGTGGGAAGACCGGGCTCAGGGGAGGTTGGACATGGATGATGTGATTCTGCGCCACGAAGAAATTCGCGGCATTCACCATCTCGTCATGGACCACGGTCCGAACGCCCTCGACCGGCCGATGATGGAAGCTCTCCACTCCGCGCTGCGGAACCTCACGGCCGACAGCGCCCCGGCGGTCATTCTCGCCTCGGCTCATCCAACGCTCTTCTGCCCCGGCTGGGACCTCAAGATCCTCGCGGAGGCCGGGCGCGAGGAGGTGAGCGAGTTTCTCGACACCTTCAACGCCCTGATTCTCGAGCTCTTCTCCTATCCCGGACCGACAGCCGCGGCGATCAGCGGCCACTCGGTGGCGGCGGGATGTTTACTCGCCCTCGCCTGCGATCTGAGGGTGATGGCGGCAGGGCAGCCCCGGCAGGGACTCTCCGAGCTCAACCTTGGGGCACCGGTGCCTGGTGTTTGCCTGCGCATGCTTCGCGCCAGGCTCAGCTCTCCGGCCCTCGACGAGTTGGTCTTTCGGGGTGAAGGGTGCACCGCGGAGCGTGCCCGGGAGCTGGGCATTGTCCACCGCATCGCCGGCGCCGACGAAACGCTCGCGGTGACGGAGCTCGAAATCGCCAAGCTTGCCAGCCGCCCCCGGCGAGCGTTCGTGGAGTGCAAGAAGATGCTCCTCAGCGACGTTTGGGAAGACATGCGGGCGACACGGCCTGAGGAGACTGCGGCTTTTCTCGACTGCTGGTTCGAGGAAGAGACCAGGGAACGCATCGCCGGCGTGGCCAGTAGCCTCAATCGTTAACGGGTTTCACCTCGCTCCCCGATGCGTCCGGATGGATCAGCAACAATGGAACTCAGAACCGATAGCTGCGGCCCTGCTCCAGCTCCTCGACTCGGTGGGGGAGGTCGGTAGCCGCGAGCTCCGCGCGAAGGGCATCCACGTACGGCGGTTTGAAGTGGTAGAGATACACCGGCACCTGACGGCGGAGCTTTGACAGCTCGATCGCGAGGGTCTGCGGGGTCATGTGGAGGCTTATATCCGCCACGTCCTGCATCCGGTTCGGAAATGAGACCTCGGTGATGACCGCGGCGAGGTCCTCGGTCGCGTTGGCAACATCCCAGATTCGGTTGGTGGGTCCGGTGTCGGACGTGAAGAGGATGCTCGAGGAACCCTGACGAAGAAGGAGGCCCGTCGTAGGCACGATATGGTTGACCTCAATCGCCACCACCTCCAAGTCTCCGGAGGGCAGCGGAGAAATCGTAAAAGGACGTTCAATCTCGATTTCCTCGAAGCGGATCGAGGGATACATATGGTTGGGGATACGGGTGAAATCCGGCCAGGTGTCGTTGTTGAACAGATGTCGCCGAACGCCGGCGAGAACCCGCTTCGTGCAATAGATCGAAACCGGTTCATCGCTCGCGCCGAAGGAGTTCTCGATCAGGAAGGGAAGGGAGGTCGTGTGATCCATGTGAGTGTGCGTGATCAGCACGTGACGAACGCGGCGCTGCTCATCGATCGTCAGCGCTCGCGTGATGGCGCCCGCATCCACCGCGACGCAGCCATCGATCAGAAAAGACGTCATCATGCAGTCAGGGCTGTCGCCCCCGAAGCTGCCGAGCACTCGAAAATCCATGGAACGAGTATACCCGCACCGGGTTTCTCAGCGACGGCGGCGAAGCGCGGCGGGACGCAGCGATGCGCCGGCCGCAGTAAACACCCGGTGAGAGAGGCGGGTTAACATGCGAGCGATGCAACACGAGGAGGAACGGCTCTTTCGTCTCGGACTGTTATTGGCGGGCGGCGGTCCGCGTATTCGGCGGCAGGTGGCGGCCGTGCCCGCCGATACCGAGATTGCCGCAGTGCTTGCCGAAGGGCAGGTTCCGCGAGCGCTTCTTGCGACCGCCCGCGACCTCGCCGCGGCCGAGGCCACGACGGTCTTGAAGCGGGCGGCCCGTGCAGAGTGGAGGTGGATTGTCCCTTCCGACAGGGAGTTTCCCTCCCTGGTGGGCACAATCACCGATCCTCCGCTGGGGCTCTTCGTGCGCGGAACGATGTCGTCGGCGAAGACCGTTGCGATCGTAGGCTCCCGAAAGGCGACGCCATACGGCCGTCAGGTTGCGCGTCTTCTCGGAGAAGAGCTGGCCAGAGCGGGGGTGGTCGTGATCTCCGGAATGGCGCGGGGAATCGATGAGGCAGCGCACCGAGGGGCCCTCGCGGCCGGTGGCTCGAGTTGGGCCGTCTGGGGCACCGGACCCGATCGTATCTACCCCCCGGAACACGGAAAGCTTGCCGAGGAACTGGCCGCGGATGGTGCCCTTCTCACCGAGTATCCTCCCGGAACACCACCGCGCCGCCACCACTTTCCAGAACGAAATCGCATCCTCGCCGGTCTCGCAATGGCGGTCGTGGTGGTCGAGGCCGCGGGGCGTTCGGGTGCGTTGGTGACGGCTCGCCTGGCCGTTGAAGAGGGTCGCGAGGTGTTGGCGGTCCCGGGCAACATCTTTTCGGAGGTCTCGGTGGGGCCGAACACGCTGATTCGAGTGGGAGCACGGCCCCTTCTCACGCCGCGGGACCTCTTTGAGGCGATCGACGTGAAGCCCCCGCCCGATCAACTGCCCTCGCCCGATGAGGGGCTCTTGCGATTTATCGCGGCAGGCGAATTGCTGACCGCAGACGAGATAGCTGCCCGTGCGCAAATTGATGCGGCGGCCGTGGCCGGCGATCTCATTGCGCTCGAGTTGGCGGGAGGCGTGCGGCGGGAGCCCGACGGACGTTATGCCCGGGTGTGTAGCGCCCCTGCTGATGATTAGTTCTCATTTCTCACCTGGATTCGTAATGAGGACCGCAAAGGGTCGTCAGTATTGGTTTTTTCGCGGATCGGGCGACGCTTGTAGTCGCACTGCGGTGAGGAGCACGATTCGCGAAAAGCACGACAGATGGCTGGAATCACCGTCCGTGGCTGGAAGCTGGTGAGAAATGCAGGCTGAGGGGACCCTCGTGGTCGGCGGCGGGCTCGCGGGCTGCGAGGCGGCCTGGCAGCTGGCACAGGCGGGGCTCGATGTGCGGCTCATGGAAATGCGTCCCCGCCGGCCGACCCCGGTGCATCGCAGCGGACTGCTCGCCGAGCTTGTTTGCTCCAACTCGCTGCGTGGCGACGCGCCGACCAACGCGGTTGGAGTCCTCAAGGCCGAAATGGAGGCTCTGGGGTCACTGATCATCGAGACGGCACGCCGCGCACGGGTGCCTGCGGGCGGCGCGCTGGCGGTCGACCGAGAGGTCTTTGCCGAGGCCATCACCACGGCGATCAGCGCCCACCCGCGGATCATGGTCCAGCGTCTGGAAGCCGAAGATCTCCCGAGGGGCCCGGCCATTCTGGCGACCGGCCCACTGACATCCCCTGCTCTCCACCGTGCCCTAGACGATTTTCTCGGCGGTAAGGCGCTCTCCTTTTTCGACGCGGTCGCCCCAATTGTGGCTGCGGATTCGCTCGACATGCGGCGCCTGTTCCGCGCCTCCCGGTACGGCAAAGGAGACGGCGCCGATTACCTCAACGTCGCACTCGACCGCGCAGCCTATGAGTCGTTCGTGGATGCGTTACTGAAAGCCGAACGGGTCCCGTTCAAGGAGTTCGAGACCGCCGAAGTGGCCTACTTCGAAGGCTGTCTCCCGATCGAGGTGATGGCCGAACGAGGCCGCGACACGCTTCGTTTCGGACCGATGAAGCCGGTCGGTCTGACGGATCCGGTCTCCGGGCGCCGTCCGTGGGCGGTTGTCCAGCTGCGCCAGGACGACCTTGCCGCCGAGCACTGGAATCTGGTCGGTTTCCAGACCAAGCTGACCCATGGTGAGCAGAAGAGGATCTTCCGGTCTCTTCCCGGCCTCGCGGAGGCGCGGTTCGTGAGGCTCGGGATGATCCATCGAAACACCTTCATCAACGCACCGCTCCACCTCGATGACGTTCTCCGCCTACGGCGGCGACCCAGTATTCGCCTCGCCGGTCAGATCACCGGGGTCGAGGGCTATGTGGAATCGGCGGCGACCGGGCTGATCGCGGCCCGCACCCTGGCGGCGGAGCTCTTCGGCGGCGTGGCGTTTCCCCCGCCGCCCGAAACCGCGCTCGGAGGGCTGGTGCGCCACCTGACCCTCAGCAGTCCGAGCTCCTTTCAGCCGTCGAACATCACATGGGGCCTGATGGCCCGGCCGTCAGCGGCGGCAGGCGTCCGGGGGCGCAGTGAACGTCGCCGGTGCCATGCCGAACTGGCGGTCGAGCTCGCACGGCGGTGGGCGGAGACCCTCCCCGGGCACTGGGTGTAATCTCAGTGCACCCCGCCAATTGTGACGGGGCACACTAAATCACCCCTTCCGAGAGAACCTTTCGGCCCGGAAATCCGTCTTATCTCATGAGAAGAGGATTGAAACTCATGACCCCTTACATCATAGGTGGTGTGCAGCCGCACTCGGCGCGCAGCCAGGAATTCATCCGCCGGCCTGCCGGGCGCTCGAGGGTGGTCATCGCGGACTCCGGTACTACGGTCGAGCTCCTGGTCTTTCCTTCGGGAGATCCGATCACGCGTGGTACCCGCTTCCGCTATCGAGGGACCGTCTGGGAGATCACCGGAAAGCGGGACAGCGGCATCCTGGTTGCCGAACCCAGCCGCCACTGACTGATACGTTTATCGAGCGATTCTCATCGGTGTTCTGCGCGGACGCCGGACCCCTCAATCGGACTTTCCCCGTGGGTGGCTGCGGCGGTGGACCTCCATCAGATGCGCGAGGTCGATCTTCGTGTAGACCTGGGTCGTGGCCAGCGAGCTGTGGCCGAGAAGCTCCTGAATCACGCGCAAATCCATGCCGGCCTCGAGGAGATGGGTCGCGAACGCATGCCGCAGAGCGTGCGGGTGGAGATGGTTGAGATCGGCAGTGCGGCGCACGCCCTTGTCGATGATCCGTCTGATGGACCGATCACTGAGCCGGCCACCGCGCTGGTTGACGAAGAGCGGGTCATCCTCGGTAGCGATTCCCCGACGCCATCGTGTCCGCACCGGCAGGTACGCCGCGATGGCGGCGGCCGCCGGTCGACCAAACGGCACCAGGCGTTCCTTGCGTCCCTTCCCGCGCACCCGCGCAATTCGCCGGCCGAGATTGAGATCCGCGAGGTCGAGACCTACCAGCTCCCCGACCCTCAGCCCCGCAGCGTAGAGAAGCTCCACGGCTGCACGGTCGCGACGACCCGCCGCCGTTTCCGGGAAACCCTCCAGCAGCTCTTCGATGACATAACGATCGGCGACCTCGGGAGTTCGCTGCGTGCCGTGTGGATGCGGCACGTTCTCCGCGGGGCTCGCGGCGAGCGCGCCCTCGGCGACCAGGAAACGGAAGTAGGTGCGAAGCGAGGCGAGGGCGCGAGAGATCGAGCTCGGCGCGAGATGTTTGGAGTGGAGGTGGGCGAGATAGGCTCGGACCGCAACCGGGTTCAGATTCTCAGGCGTTTTGAGATCGAGCTCCGAGCCGGAGAATTCAATGAATGAACGGATCTCCCGGCGGTAGGCGTGAAGGGTCGCTGGAGACAGGTTTCGTTCCCACTCGAGGTGTTCGAGAAAACCATCGAGCAGCCAACTCGGAGACCGTGACAGAGCGGTCGCGTCGCTCATCCGGATGCTTTCGGCGACTTCGGCAGCGCGTCAGTGGATCGCCACCACCACAACCGCAGGAGGTCGCGCAGCATCTGAGCCGAGTGGCGAACGGCAAGAACCCGCGACGCCTCGATGTGTCGCCATCGAACACCGACCTCGTGGACAGGGTATCCCCACAAACGAGCGATAACGAGCAGCTCGACGTCGAACGCGAAACCATCGAGACGCTGGACGGCGGCGAGATCGCGAGCGAGATCGCCGGGAAAGAGCTTGAAACCGCACTGCGTGTCGTGGATTCCGCTCAGTCCGAGCGTGCGCACGATGAGGTTGAAGGTGCGTCCCATGAGGTCTCGGTGGCGGGGTTGACGAATCTCGACGAGGCGTCGGTGAACGGCCCGCGACCCGATCGCCACGCCACCGCCCTCCGCGGCGCTTGCCAGCTTCGGAAGCTCCTCGATGGGGGCCGAGAGATCGGCGTCGGTGAGCAGAACCTGATCCCCGGCCGTGAGCCTGAAGCCGGTGCGTACGGCAGCGCCCTTGCCGAGGGTTTTGTGGTGGCTTGCGGTGCGCAAATCGATCTCGCTCGGCAGCTTCGCTGCCTGCGCGGCCGTCGCGGTTCCATCCTTCGAGCCGTCATCGACGACGATGATCTCGGCCGGCAACCAGCGCGGGTTGCCGGCGAGGAAAGACCCGAGGCGTTCCAGCGTCGGGGGAAGACGATCGGACTCATCGAGGGCGGGGATCACGACGCTCAGGCGAATCTGCATGATTCACCAGCCTCCCACCATCCCCACAGCGAGACCGCGTGAGACCTGCGGTTTCCCCGGGCCAACGGTTGCAAATGCGTGCACCCAACCAACCTAATGCACTCCGCCACAATTGGGATGATTTTCAAGCGCCGAAAAAGCTGAAAATTCGCTCAAGCCGAGTCGTCGGCGATCAGGTCGGACGCCGCCGCGGCGCCGAGGATCGATCTTCGGCCGCCGAGAAGGCCGGGCAGGCCGAGAGTCGCCACCCCGGCGAGGGCCGCGGCCAACACCAACGGAACTCGTCGCGGGAGCACCGGCGCCGCGAAGCTCACGCCGGCGAGCAACATTCCAGGCGTTCCCTGGCGCACGACGAGGAGCACTGAGGCGGAAAAGGCCCACCACACCATCGCCAAGGTTGCCGCCCAGACAAACGCCGGCAAGGTTGGACGTTCTCCGAGGATCAGAATCGCGATAAGGGCGCCGGTGCAGACCGCCAACATGCCTACGAGGTCAGCCCATGCGGTCGCCATGAGGGTGATGATGGGCGGTTCGGGACCGCCCTCATCGGATGCCGGCCGAGGAGCGGGTCCGGGTCTCGCGCGTGGGTGACGTTCGCTCAGAGCGTCCCAATCGGTGGGGATGTCGATGTGATCACTCATCGATCGATCAGGCTCCCGACAAAGATCTCGAGCTGCATGTCCACAGGGCGCCCCGTGTAGGTGTCGACGAACTGCAGGATCCGCCGAACCTCCGCGTCGTCCGGTCGGCGGGCGGTGAGCTCGGAGAGGTATTCCCCGGCCCCCGCAAGGTTAAGGGCACGCAGCTCGGCCAGTGCGGCGTTGAACAGTCCGCGCTCGTAATACGCCGTCACCTCCGGATCGTCGGGCCGCGAATCCAAGAGGTCCTTGGCGATGCTGAGAGCGGCACGTCGATCACCCGCCACGAGGGCGCCGTAAAGGTTGGCCGCCTCAGGCTCAGACTCGAGGATTTCGAGACGCAGCGCTTCCAATCCGGAGTCGTTGGGAAGGGCTTTGAGCTCCGCCATCACACGTTCGAATGCCGCCATCCAGCGCCCTTCCGAAAAGAGCTCTCTGGAGATGGAGAGGCCCTCGGGAATCCGGGTCGGCAGTGGGGTGGGGATGGCCTTGCGGTATTGTTCCAGTCGACCGTCGATCGTGGGCTGGAATTGATCGCTGGCGGAGTTCTGCTCGAGATGGAGGATGGCCTCCTCCACTCGTTTCTGGTTGTACATCGCTTCGGCTTCGGCGAGAACCCGGTTGACGACGTCGAAGCGCGGCTCTCCGACGTCCTTGGGAACGAACACTCCCCCGAGCCACAGAGCGCCGACGACAAGCAACAGACCGACGACGCCTATCCCGGCCCACAGTTTCCAGGGCAGCCGTCGCTTCGGTACCGTCGGA
>SDBS01001721.1_pt1 | contig 22135 bp, 22 predicted proteins | sample 2277091 | NCBI WGS metagenome assembly SDBS01 (sample SAMN10404972, study PRJNA504765) | marine sediment metagenome | isolation source: marine sediment core GS10_PC15, 163 cmbsf | place: Arctic Ocean: Southern Knipovich Ridge | collected 2010
TTCATCTGCGTTATCAGGGATACCAAGCCTTCGGATAAGGTTGAGCCATGAGCGAGATTAAAAAAGAACTGGACCGCATTCTCTTCGGCCTGGTGGACTGCATCACGGTCGAGGAGCTCCAGAAGCGTCTTAAAGAGCGCCGGGAGGAGGGCAAGCCCTTGCGGTTGAAGCTCGGCGCGGACCCCAGCGCGCCGGACATCCACCTCGGCCACTCGGTCCCCCTGCGCAAGTTGCGGCAGATGCAACAGATGGGCCACCAGGTGGATTTTGTCATCGGCGACTTCACCGGGATGATCGGCGATCCCACCGGACGTAGCAAGACCCGCCCCGCCCTCAGCCGGGAGGAGATTGAAGCCAACGCCAAGACCTACGAGGAGCAGGTCTTCAAAATCCTCCTCCCGGAGAAGACCACCATTCGGTTCAACTCCACCTGGAGCGACAAGCTGAACTTCAGCGACGTGATCCGCCTGGCGGCCAAGTACACCGTGGCCGGGATGCTCGAGCGCAAAGACTACCGCAACCGCTACACGAAGGGTCTGCCCATCGGGGTGCACGAATTCCTCTACCCCCTGGCTCAGGCCTACGACTCGGTGGTGCTCGAGACGGACATCGAGATCGGCGGCACCGACCAGCTATTCAACTTCGTCTGCACCCGGGACATCATGAGCCGCCACGGGATGGAGCCGGAGATCGTCGTCACCGTGCCGCTTCTGGAGGGCACCGACGGCGTGGAGAAGATGAGTAAAAGCCTGGACAACTACATCGGCATCAGCGAGCCGCCCGAGGAGATGTACGGCAAGACGATGAGCATCCCCGACACGCTCATCGTCCGCTACTTCACCCTGACCACGGACGCCGACCCGGTCGAGGTGCGGAAGATGGAGGAGGGGATGGAATCCGGCGAGCTCAACCCGCGTGATTGCAAGGCGCGCCTGGCGCGGGAGATCGTCACCCTCTACCACGGACCCGAGGCGGCCAAAAAGGCCGAGGAGCACTTCGAGACCGTCTTCCGCCAGCGGGAAATCCCCGATGAGGTTCCCGAATACACAATACCGAATGGTATGCGTTGGATCTGCGCGGTGATGAAGCACATAGGCTTCGCGAAGAGCAACGGCGAGGCCCGCCGTTTGATTAAACAGGGTGGGGTGAAACTGGACGGCGAGAAAATTAGTGACGTGGACCATGAGTTTAACCCGAATAAAGATAGCGGCATCGTCCTCCAGGTTGGTAAAAGGCGGTTTGCCACGTTGATTTTCCCACCGTTTCAATAACTATGAGATCCTTGTTTAATTCATAACCTATGTACGGGCGACCCTCTGCGGTCGCCCGTATTATAAGGAAGCCCTCACCCCTAACCCCTCTCCCACGGGGAGAGGGAAGCCGTTCCGGGCCGACCTAAAGGTCGGCCCCTACGATTTAGATGGGTGCGTGTAAATGATAAGCAAGGGGTTAAACCGAGCGAACCGAGCGGAGCGAGCTATGCCCCCGGCAAACCGAGCTATGCCTCTGGCAAAACCCCTTGTCTTTAGCTCGGAGGGAGGGTGCCGCTCGCGGGGATGACCAGCGAATTGATGATGATTCCCTTCGCGGGGCTGCAATCCAATGCGTTGGTGTGTGTGGTAGAATGCGGGTGGAATAACTTCCGCTCCTCTTCGCGTAGCAGATGGAGGTCTAGCTCGATGAAACGTCTTATCGTCACGGCTCTCGTCCTTCTCACCGCGGCGTCCCTGGCCGATGAGTTCTTCGACGAGCGCTACATCCAGATCACCGCAGGCGCATCCTTCTTCCCCACCAAGAGCTGCGTAGTCCTGACCGACTTCGATTACGATGAGATGCCGAGCTACGAGTTCCTCGACCACCAGGTCCTGGGAACCTCCATAAAAGTGTTGTTCCCGATCCGCGAGTGGATCAAGCTCGGCGCCCAGGTGATCTTCACCGTCCACGACTACGAATACACCGATCCGGGTAAGATGACCAGCGAGTTCGACCTCCACATCACGGCCGCGCTCCTGTCGCTCCAGGCCCCCTTCTCCCTCTACTACAACGACTGGTTCGACCTGATGCTGATCCCGCAACTCTTCTACTATGGGGCGGGGCAGTCGCCGGAAAACATGCGGACCGGTCTGGAGGGCCACAACGAACTCATCGGCCGCACAAAGCTCGATTGGAATGGGGTGGGCATCGGGGGGAGCCTCGGGGCGGATTTCTACTTCGGTAACCTCTTCATCCACCTCGAGGGTGGCTGGCTCCAGGGCGGCGTGGACGTGGAACGCCTGCTGTGGAAGGAGGAGGGCGACGAGGAGGAGGCGATCTACCTGGACCCCTCCTCGGAGATAGGCAGCTACATCCTCTACGGCGGCGTCGGCTACTTCTTCTAGCAATCTCAGGGGACTCACGCACGGCGGCTCGGCCACGGCGGGTGGAAGAAGTCTGCCAGGCCCCGGCGGCGGTCGGGCTCTTCGCCGAATACGACGAACGGGTTCCCCGCTTCAATCCCCCCGCCGGTCTTTGGCGACGTATAATAAAACGCCGACCCAGTTACTGCTGATTGAAAAATAGAAGATAGTAAACGCTCATCATCTTCGAGGACGCTTACGGTATACAGTGATTTATGCTCATCGAGTTGGCTCGCCCAGAAAAAAAGGCTTGACAAAAATATCTCCAATGCTAAAATCACGGAAATTTGTGCGCATAAGACCGACACTAAAGGGGCGCTCCTGTTGTCATACTCAAGTTTGATTCCCCCTCCCGGGGCGGGATTGACAAACCGGGGATTCATAACTCCAAAAGGGCGGGGTTTCCACTCCCCCTTTTTTTATAATCCGGTGATAATGAAGCCGACATCAAAGAGGTGCTCCTGTTGTTAAACTTCAGTCTGATCCGCCTTCCCTGGATAGGGTTGGCAAGCCGGGTTTTCTTAACTCTAAAAGGGCGGTGTTTCCTCACCCCCCTTTTTTTTATAACCTCTCCAAGGAAAGAAGGACACGATGAAGAACACAATCGGGTACAATGATGCAACCGCTGCACTCAGAAGTTTTTTTGTCGAACGGGGCTTCATTGAGGTGCCGGTGCAGTCGAGGTTGTCCATTCTGGCCGCCTGTGAAGATCCCTACACGGTAAGCATGTTTACTTTTGCAGGCGAGACTTGGCCCCTGCCGCAGACGGGCCAGATGTGGTTGGAGTACGAGTTATTATCCAATCCTCAGTGGCCCGGGGTGTTTTGCGTAAGCACATCCTATCGGAACGAGCCCAATCCCATCCCGGGCAGGCATGACCTCATCTTTCCCATGTTTGAATTCGAGGCTGAAGGGGATGTGTTTGATCTGGTATCTCTCGAAAAGGATCTAATCGAGTTCCTCGGAATGGGCGCTTCCGATGTTGTGGAGTACAATGAGGTGTGCGACAGGTACGGCTCGCCCACCGTCGGGGTGCGCGAGGAGGGGTTGCTCACCGAGGAGCACGGTTGTCCCGTAATCCTGACCAAATTCCCGTTCAGATCGCACCCCTTTTGGAATATGAAGGAGGTCGAAGGCAGGCTCTTTAACAAGGTTGACGTCATCCTCTACGGCATGGAGACGATCGGCAGCGCGGAGAGGAGCTGTAACCCCGACGAGATGCTGGCGAACTTTCACAGCGTCAGTCACGGGAAGTACGCCGACAAGCTCTTCGGGCTGTTCGGCAGGGGCAGGGTGCTGGGGGAATTAAACGCTTACCTATCACTAGATATGATACCCCGCTTCGGCGGGGGGATCGGCCTGACCAGAATGAGTCGGGCTTTGGAGCTTAAAGAAAACGGCGTTAACGAGGCGATAACGGTGCAAGAGGCCAAATAAAAAAGGGCCGGCCGTTTTCACCTGCGCCTCTACTAAAAAAACGCCCCCCGCGGGGCGTTTTTACTACACATCACTTCCGGGGTTATTCGGCCCAGATGACGGTGTCGCCGAGCTCCAGGTATTCGAAGACCTCCTCGATGTCGGCGTTTTGGCTCCGGATGCAGCCGTGGCTCGCCTCGGTGCCGATGGACTCCGGTTCGTTGGTCCCGTGCATGCCGTAGGTGGGCAGGTCTATGCCGATCCAGCGGGTGCCGAGGCCGTTCTCCGGATCGCCGGGGGGGTAACGTTTGCCCTCCCAGCTCCAGGTGGGGTCCTGTTTGAGGCGGACGATCTCGTACACGCCCGGGGGCGTGGGGGTGGAGGATTTACCGACGGCCACCGGCCAGGTCTTCACCACCTCGCCGTCCACGAAGAGGCTGGCCCGGCATTCCGACAGATCAACGTAGATGACGGCGCCCTCACCGCGGCCCATCCCGGCGAGCTCCTCGAATGAGACGACCGGTGGGATGCCTCCGGGCCAGGGCTCCATTGCGGACAGGTTGTAATCGGCGCCGAAGCGCAGGAGTATAGCCGACTCGTGGCTGCCGGGCGACACCTCGACCAGGGCTTCTGAGTCCAAGGAGAACAGGAGGGCCAGGTTCCTGGCGGCGTCGGAGTAGGACGGTTCGTAGCTGACAAGAGTCCGTTCGGGAACGCCGTCCGCGGATTCGACAATCCGAAGACCGCGGGCGGTCGTGTCGTTGGCCAGGGTGGAAAGCCTCACCTCCAGGGCGGTGTCGGCATCGGATGAGTCGGCGGGGCGCTCCACTTCCAGTAGAAGCCGGGGCGGGGCCACGGGCGGACCGCCGTCCGGGGAAGACTCGCCGCAGGCGGTTCCTCCCGCGAGGTACAAAGCCAGGAAAACGATCGGGCGGATGGGCTTCACCACTCTCCTCGGTTCAAGGCGTCCCCATTGTACCAAAAAGACCGAGGCTGAATAACCATTGATAGGCGCTAAAACCTGTGCTATAAGGTTGTCGTACCTTTTACCGGTTGAATCGAGGCTGAAAAATGGTTGAGAAGAAGCTCTCCATCTTCGAGCGCTACCTGACCCTCTGGGTCCTTCTTTGCATCGGCGCCGGGATCGCCCTGGGGAAGCTGGCCCCGGGCGTCGCCGTCTTGCTCGACTCCCTCTCGGTTTACCAGGTCTCCATCCCCATCGCCGTCTGCCTCTTCTGCATGATGTACCCCATCATGGTGAAGATAGATTTCTCAAAGGTCGTCCGGGCGGCCAAGACCCCCAAGCCGGTCCTCTTGACCCTGGGAATCAACTGGTTGATAAAACCATTCAGCATGTTTTTAATCGCCAGCCTCTTTCTGGGAACCTTTTTCCGGGACCTCCTTCCCGGGACGGAGATCATCAACGGCCAGGAGGTGGATCTCTGGCGGAGCTACATTTCGGGGGCGATCCTTTTGGGAATCGCTCCCTGTACGGCCATGGTGCTCATGTGGAACCACCTGGCCCGGGGCAACGACGGGCTGACCCTGGTGATGGTAGCCATCAACTCGTTGACGATGCTCGTGCTCTACGCGCCGCTGGGCGGGCTGTTACTGGGGGTCAACTCCATGCCCATCCCCTGGCGGACCATCCTTCTCTCGGTGGGTGTCTACGTGGCGCTACCCTTGATTGCCGGGTATTTCACCCGCAGGTGGATCATCAGATACAAGGGCGGGGAGTGGTTCAGAAGCAAGTTTCTGCGCCGCCTGACCCCGGTGAGCATCGTGGCGCTCCTGGCTACGTTGGTGCTCCTCTTCTCCATGAAGGGCAAGGAGATCCTGCACAATCCGTTGATCATTCTCTGGATCGCCATACCCCTGGCCATCCAGACGCTTCTGATCTTCGCCCTGGGATATTTCGTCGTCGCCCGAATCTTCAAGCTTTCTTACCATGACGCCGCTCCGGCAGCCATGATCGGCGCCTCGAACCATTTCGAAGTGGCCATCGCCACGGCGACGATGCTCTTCGGGCTCTACTCCGGTGTGGCCCTGGCCACCGTCGTCGGCGTGCTGATCGAGGTTCCACTGATGCTCTTCTTGGTCCGGGTCTGCAAAAAGACCTGCCACCTGTTCCCCGATTGTCGGCTGGACGAGCCGCAATGCAAAGCGGAGCCCGGCGGCTCCGCAACCAAGGTGTCGCCCGGATCGGCAACGGTGGCCTAGACGCCCCCCAATGCGTCGCCGAGGAACTCGCGGAAGCGCTCGTTGGCCCGCCGGATGGCGTTGGAATGCACCGAGAGGATCGCCCGGTAGACCTTGTGGGCCGAGGCGGGGTTGGCCATCATGGCCGCCCAGAAGTCGCTCTTCTCGATGATGACGCACTCGGTGTCCTCCACCGCCTCCACCGAGGCGGAGCGCTTGCCACCGTCGAAGAGGGAGATCTCCCCGAAGAAGAAAAACTGACCGAGTTCGACCAAATTCGACTTCTTGCCCTTATCGAGGGTCTTCTTGATGGAAACCCTGCCCGATTTGATGATGTAGAGGGGGCCACCCTCGTCGCCCTCGTCGAAGATGAGATGCCCCTTGGAAAACGTCTCGCTGTGGGCGCTGCGGACCAGGAGATCCAGCTCGTCATCCTCCAAGGTGTGGAAGATGTACGTTTTTTTTAATACTTCCTTCACATCCATCTGATACCTCCCCATCGTGGGGGTCGGCGATTCCTTGAGATGAGCCTGTTGCGAAGCAGAGGCTTATCAATGACCATCTTCATACCCTTTACCGACCCTCTCCCCAAAGGGGCGAGGGATTAAAGGTTTCATCCGCAGAGCGGTTCCCTAGCCGAGGATGTTCCGGCTGCCCTCATCGGCCACGATCGTAGACCAGAGCTGTTCCCTTTCCCGCGGTTCGGCACCGGCGATGATGTGCTGGATGAACTCGTCCATGCGCAGCTCGGTGACCAGGTTCCGGTGCTTGACGAGGTAGGTCGAGGTGATGTCGTTGATGATCTCGGTCAGCTCGGTGTTATCAATGAAGATGCTGACCGCTTTATAATAGTGCTCCAGGAGGTCGCCGAGAACCTTCAACGCGTCGGCGCCGCGCTCGAACTGACGACGGAGCTGGTGCAGCGACTCACCGCTCCCGGAGAGCTCGAGGTACTCGAGCTGGGGGTTGTCCACGATGGCCTCGGAGATGGCTTTGCCGAACATCCGCTCGGCACCGTTGGCCGTAAGCCGGGTCTTTCCCAGGGCGAGGACGAACTCGTCGAGGATGTGCACCAGGACGCGAACCACCTCGAAGGTGCGTACCAAGCGGATCGTATCCGCGATGACGAGGCCGAAGAGAACCTGGAGGGTGAACCGCTCGGGAAGGGGGGAGGCCTTGACGATGTTGGTTATGGTCCGGTCGTCGTCAATGAGGGCCGCGATCTTCATCTCGTCGTCGGTCAGCTCGACGATGGGTATCGAAAGCACTTGGGGGATGGCGTGGGGCGAGAGGAGCACCCACTGCATGGCCCGGGGATCGGCGGTTTCCAGGGACCGGTCCATGACCCAGCGGAAGGTGGTCAGTTCGGGGCTGATCGGCGAATCAATGTCCTGGGCCTCGTCGAAGAGGAAATCGCCCTTTATCAGGTTAAACAGGTGCCGGGAGCCGGTGGCGTCGGGATTCTTGGTGGCGTTCTGCAGCTTGCCCCGGACGAAGAAGTGGTGGATCTCTCTCCCGTCTAACCGCACGGTGAGCCGCCCGGTCAGGTTCTGATGGACGATGTGTTGAAAGACGGTGCCCAGAGGCGTCTTGGCCAAGGAGCCCTCGAACATGGCGGCCTCCAAAATCATGCAGATTAATCATATCTCAAAATGTCGGGGCTGACAAGCAGCGCCGGAGTGGACCAGCCTTCGCGGAAGGCGCGTAGTGCCCCGCCCGATGATGTGGTAAAATCCACTTCCCATGAAGCTCTTCCGCCGTCCAGTCGCCGGTCTCGTCGCCCTGCTGTTTTTCCTCAGCGGGACGGTCACGCCCGTCGCCGGCCGGAGCGAGATCATCGGCCAGACTTACAAGAACACCGACTACGGCTTCCAGGTCACCGCCCCGGCGGGCTGGAGCATCAACAAGAACGTGGGTGCGGCCCTGGTGCTCCTGGAGAGCCCCAACGGCCAGATCACCTTCCGGGCCTACGGTAAACTTCTAGCCGGCCTGACCTCGCCCTCGGAGCAGCGCCGGATGGCCAAGAGCCAGTACGGCATCCGAGGCCGGGAAACCACGGTCCAGGACAGAATCGAATCTTGGGAGGGAAGGGAGCCGACCTACCTGCCGCTGCCCAGCGAGGTCATTCTCGATGAACCCCTCGTGGGACCCCTCGAAGGCGAGGCGATCCCCGTTGAAGCCCTGGAGGAGGAGACCGCCGATGAGGTTGAACCGGAAGGTGGGAGGGACGACGATCCCGACGCCGGCGAGGTGATCCTCGAGGACCTCACCGTCATGGAGGCCCTGATCCTTCTCCAGGGGACCACGGGCAATCCCTATAAGGACCCTGCGGCACGCGAGCGCGAACGGGAGCTGGAGAAAGGGAGGGAAGAACCGGACACCGCGGACCCGCTGATCGCCGTCCTCGCGGAGCTAGCCGAGGCCAAACCCTATTTGGCAATCTACGAACAGGAGCTCGCCGACCCCGCCACCGGCGAGGTCCGCCGCACGACCCACCTCGTCTGCTATGTGCTCAGGAACATGGTCGGCTACACCTTCGTCGCCACCCTGCCCACGGAGCGCTTCGAGGGCAGCCTGCGGGAATTGACCGGCATCTTCCAGTCGCTGCATATCCCCACCCTGGACGGCGGCGCTTTTTCCGGCGCCGGGGCCCTGAGCATGGACCCCCAGACCACCGGGGTGGTCGTCGGGAAGGTGCTCATCCGGGGCACGCCGGTGCCCGGGGCCACGATCCACCTCTACCGAACCGAGGAGGACTACCGCGCCGGCAGGGCCTACAAGACGGCCAGGTCCAACTTCTCCGGCGAGTTCCAGCTCATGGGGATCCCGCCGGGCACCTACTTCTTGTTGGAAGCCTCCGCCGAACTGGGCGGCGAGAGTTTATCCACCTACCTGCCGGTCACGCAGATCAAGGTTCAACGCGGATTCGGCAGCTTCTACAACCTGGAGTTGGATCAGGCGCAATGAAAATGAAGTGGGGCCATTTCCTGTTCTTGTGCATCTGCACCGCGTGTCTTTTCTCGCTCGACTGCGACGTGCCGACGGGTTTGATACCGGAAATCGGCGACTGGATGCGTTTAACCAACGATCCCCGACCCAACTACGATCCCTTCCTGTATAAAGGCGTGGATGATAAAAACTTCAGCTACGGCATAATCGGATTTCATGACAACGAATCCATATATCTTTTCGATTTGGAGAAATCCAGCACAACGGTTAAATACACCCCGCCGGACGGCTGGTTAATTACTAGTCTTGCTCAGGTTAAAACCACTTTCGGCAACTTCTCCTTCTCCATAAGCGATGGTGTGTCCAACAGGATAATCGCGTATATCGATGACGAGTACATAGATATCTACGAATACGACGGCGCGCCGATTGACGACATAGATGGATATTCGTCCGGTTCGTATATATACGTAGTGTTTGAGATTGAAAAGGAAATTTACCTCATTATCTACGACAGCGACGAAGATAACATTTTTGTTAACAAACACTTAACAAGCGGCTTTGATATTTGGATTGAATTCACAGGTCTGTTAATCTTTTATTTCGTTGACACTTATGAAGACTTCGATCAAATATTTATTATGATCGTAGACCCAGACGGTTCCTTCCCCCGTTATGATCCTCTTTTTGAAGGTGATGAAATCTGGAACTCAAATAAACGTTATCCTGTTATTTCATATGAATTTATTTGTTTTACTAGCGATTTTGGCGGTAGCGTAGATGTCTGGAAAGGTTATTTTGATCAACTAACTAATTCAAGTTTTGTAGAGAACGATTTATACCTTTACGGCCATCTGTTGTTTTTCAATCAGGATGTAGACGGTCAGAACGACATCTTTGTGATTAGGTGCGCGGAGAATCCTCCTTTATGTACGGGATGCTTCGTACTATAACCCGGCATTACAGGTGAGATGAATACCGACAACCTGACCGAACACCAGCGCGGACTTCTGTGGCTGCTGGATCAGCTCCTGGGCGAGGAGGGCCCGGAGGGGTTGCGGCGCTTTCTGAAGGAGAGCACCCTCCACGCCGTCTTCTTCCTCGCCAGCGAGCGGGGCATCCTGCCCTACGACACCGCGCCGGTCCTGTTTAACTGGCACGGTGATACACGCTACGTCTGTCTGAGCCAGGAGGGGCTCGAGGGCCTGACCGTCCTTGAAAAATCGGGCCTGATCCAGCGCCTGGAGCTAACCGGCAGCCATCACGGCTTTTTCTCGGCCTACCGGATGACCGACGGCGGCAAGAACGAGGCCGACGCGACCCCGCTGGAGATGAGAGCGAAGCTGGAACCCCTCGTTCAATGCGGCTGCGGCGGGCGGTGGGTCTACACCACGGGCAACGAGCGCGTGTACCGGAGCTGTCCGAAATGCGGGACCGAGGAGGAGATACCCTGCCTGGAGATCCCCCGGCTGCCCTACGCCAGCCAACCTCACTTCCCAACACTCCTGCGCCTGAGTTTCCCCGGCGAAAAAGATAAGGAGACGGTGTGAGAGAGACCAACGAACTCCTCTTCGCCGGTGGTTCACCGGTCCTTATCATCGGTGAGTGGATCCCCTTCGGCGCGAACTACATTGATCTGTTCAGCCGGAAGATCCGCCCGAGCTACGCCCCCGTGGGCAGCACCTTCTTGACCGAGGAGATAGATTCCCGTCCCGAGGAGCCCACCTTCGAGATCCAAACCCCGCCCACCGAGATCATCATCCGCGAGACGGTCCGGGGTAAACGCGTCTCCCTCTCGGCGCGGCTCGGGTATCTGGAGACCGGGGGCGAGATCCAGGACGAGCGCGTCGGGGTGCAGCTCGACGTCTTCGGCCGGGTCATCTTCGCCGCCGGCCTTCAAAGCGTCAAGGGACGCCGGGAGCGAATCTCCCTCGACTCCCTCTCACCGGTCATCGCCGACCTGGTGACCGACTCATCCAAGATGATGTCATCGGTGCTGGCAAGCTCGCAGAACCGACTCCTCGAGCTCATCCACCAGGGCTACGCCGAGCAGCGGGACAAGTTCGTGGCCTTCCTGGCAAATAGCCTGCACCGGGGCGACGGCCCCGCCCTGGGCTCAGACCACGATCCCATGGACTTTGCGGACGAGCGGGCCGAGATCGCCCAGCTCCTGGGCGAGATATACGAGAGCTTCAGACTCGCCGACGAGACGCTGATCATCCGCGGCCGGTGCGGCCTCTTCGTCATCTCAACCGAGTGGGAGTCCTACGAGCGAGCCGTGACCACCTACGGCTATCTCCACGCCCTCGAGGACGCCGTGGACAACCTCTTCCGCGGAGCGGCGATCAACGGCGACCGCATCCGGTATGCAAAAAAACAGATAACCACCGGCGAGGTCACCGAGGCCAGCGTGCTGCGCACGGAGATGAACCTCCTCTCCGAAGACATAACCACCTACAAGGTGCTGTCCGAGATGCTGGAGTCGGCGGCGGACTCCCTCGCCGAGTCCGTGGAACGGCACGCCGGCATCTTCGAGCCCCGCGAGAAGGAAGTACTGGAAACCCTCGACCTAGCGAACAGCCTGGACATCCTCAAGAACAAGGTCAGCGACCTGCGCACCACCTTCGAGGCCGTCGAGCTGAGCATGGAGGGCCTGGTGAGCCTGGTGGGGACGCTCCGCGAGGAGGAGACCGAGCGGCTGAACAAGGTCATGCAGTTTTTGACCGTGGTGACCACCATCGCGGTGCCCATCGGCATCATCACCGGCTGGTACGGGATGAACTTCCGGGTCATGCCCGAACTGCACTGGCCCGGGTCGTATTTCGTCGTCATCGGCGTGGCGGTGGTGATCATCGTCGGCCTCTTGGCCCTGTTCAAGCGGAAGAAGTGGTTTTAGTAATTTATCTACCTTCACCGGCGGGATATGCACGTAGGGGCCGACCTTCAGGTCGGCCCGTTTATGATGTAGGGCGGGGCTTCTACGCCCCGCAGCGATTGCCGGGACAAGGGGTTTAAACCCCTTGTCTTAGGGCGCCTCTATACCGTTAAACGTAGGGCGGGGAATCCTTTCCCCGCCGCTTTCTCGTTCCCGACCTCGACCCTCACCCCAACCCTCTCCCTAAGAGGGAGAGGGGGACGCTGCAGGGGTGGATTTCCCAACCCGCCCTTGCGCCCGAAACGTAAAAGGGTTATATTTAAGGGGAGGATTGTTCCTCCCCTCTATAGTGAGGTTGCGATGAAGCGGCTGATTGTCCTTCTTTTCGCTTTGGCGCTGGCCGGCGCACCCTCCGCCACTGACGAGTGGCACATCGTGACGGTGGATTCAGGTTTGTACATAGGCGAATACGCCTCCATGGCGCTGGACTCCTCCGGTTATCCCCATTTCTCGTACTTAGACGGCTTCAACGAAGACCTCAAATACGCCTACTGGGACGGAACCGCCTGGCGTATAGAGACCGTGGACTCGGTGGGGAAAATCGCCAGGGACACCTCCCTGGCGCTGGATTCCAACGGTTACCCCCACATCGCGTATTACGATTGGATCCCCGACTACGACCTCAAATACGCCAGTTGGGACGGGACCGCCTGGCGGATAGAGACCGTGGATTCGGAGGGAGACGTGGGTAGATCAGCTTCCCTGGAGCTGGATTACTCCGATCACCCGCACATCTCATACAACGAGTGGTATGGATCTTTTCCGGATAAATTGAAGTACGCCTATTGGGACGGGTCCGCCTGGCGGGTGGAGACCGTGGACTCGGAGGGATACGTGGGCGGTTTTACATCTCTGGCGCTGGACTCCTCCGGCTACCCCCATATCTCGTACAGCGATTACTCAAAGATCAGAGATTGTGATTTGAAGTACGCCTATTGGGACGGGTCCGCCTGGCGGGTGGAGACCGTGGATTACCTGGGATACCTGGGCATGCACACCTCCCTGGCGCTGGACTCCTCCGAATACCCCCACATAGCTTACTTCCGCATCAACTGGGACTTCGGTTATCTCAAATACGCCAGTTGGGACGGCGACCACTGGCGTTTCCTGTACATTGATAATCCGTCGGATTTTTTGGGCATGGGCAACTCACTGGTGTTCGATTCGTCCGACCACCCCCACATCTCTTATGTACAGGGCAATATACATTCCGGTAGTCTTAGATACACCTGGTGGGACGGTGCCGACTGGAAGATTGAGACAGTTTACTCGGGTTATTGCGATGATCAAACCACCCTGGTGCTGGATGACTCCGACCGCCCCCATATTTCCTACATGGTATCCGACCCCGACAACCCCGACGACAGGTGGATCCTCAAATACGCCTGGTTCGGCGGCGGGCTGAAGATTGCCGATATTTACACCGAAGTCAACGACGAGGGTATCCTCCTCTTCTGGACCGTCACGGGCAATGCGATGGCGGGCCTGCGCGTCCTGCGCGCGGTTAGCGACGGCGAACCGGTGGAAATTTCCGGCCTGTTTCCCGGCTCGGCGGTCCGCTGGCTGGACAGGGACGTCGAAGTCGGCGCAGAGAACCGCTACTGGCTGGAGGTGATCGAGGAGGACGGGACGGTTAAACGCTTCGGTCCCACGCAGCCGGTTTCGATACCTGAGCAAACCCCTCAACTCGCCCTCGGCGAACCCTACCCCTCCCCGGCACGGGACATGATAACTCTTACCTACGACCTGCCGAACGGTTGTTCGGACGCGGTCATCGAGGTTTACGACCTCGCCGGCCGCCGGCTGGACTCGATCCCCCTCACCGACTCCGGCGAGATAACCCTCGAAGTCTCGGAATACGCTTCCGGCGTTTACACCGCGCGGTTGAGCACGGAGGAGGGGTCGGTCTCCCGCCGGTTGGTCATCACGAGGTAGCCCTCACCTCTAACCCCTCTCCCACGGGGAAAGGGTAACCGCCGAGGCGGGGATTAAAATCCCCGCCCTACATTTTTGATTGCGCGGGCGGGGGCAGAGCCACTACGTTTGTTTTTGGCGGGGTGTAGAAGCCCCGCCCAACAACCAGCGGCCCGTGGAAGGACCGTCCTACGTTTTACCGATTTCTCTCGCGGAGATTAATCCTCGAATGCCTTTGATTCTCCTCGTAGAACTCGGGTCCAGCGCCGCGGGCTGGTGGGGTGGAAGATGGGGATTGAACCCACGGCCTCCTGGGCCACAACCAGGCGCTCTAACCGACTGAGCTACTCCCACCTCGGAGCGGATGGAAAGATACCACAAAGGGGCGGGGGTGTCCAGCGCCGGGCTGTGGAGTAACCGCGTACGGGATATTGAAGCACGGCGTCACCCGCGGGAAATGATAAACAAGGGGTTGACGCCCCTCTCCCTGATCCTCCCCCCAAAGGGGAGAGGGGATATAAGGAAGCCCCTCACCCGTAGGCGATTGCCCCTCCCCAAAGGGGTGAGGGTACGCCCGGAGCGGGTCCTACGCGCTGCGTTGGTTTCTTTAGAGGGTGTAGAGGGAGAGGTCCTTTATCTGTCGGTTGGCCCGTCGCAGTCGGCCGGCCAGGGTCTGGGCCAGTTTGATGGCCACTTCGGGGTACTTGCGCAACATGTCCATGAATTCGGTGCGCTCCAGGAAGTAGAGTTCGCACGGGGTCATGGCGATGACGCTGGCCGAGCGGGGTCCCGAGTCGAGTATCGCCAGCTCACCGAAGATGTTGCCCTTGCCGAGGGACGCCAGCACCTTGGCCCGGTCGGAATCGAGCACCTGGCGCACCTGGGCGGTTCCCTCGACGATGATGTAGAGCCGCTGGCCGGTCTCGCCCTCGACGACGATCTCGTTGTCCGGTTGCACCTCGAGCTTATGCAACAGCCCCAGGATCTTCTCGAGCTGCTCCTCCTCCAGGTCGGCGAAGAGCTGAATCCGTGCAAGGTCGTTTGTATCCATCGTTTTTCCTGGTTGGTGTTTCCGTGCCCGGGTTATTAAGAGTAAGGATTATAAACTATCCCGGGGGGATGCAAAAGGCTAAATCTCACCCCTATCTCAGGCGCCATTCCGCCAGTTTCTCGTGGTTCCGCAGGCCGGCGGTGTCGCCGTCATAGACGATCCTCCCGTTAAAGAGCACGGTCGCTCGGTCGGCGACCCGTGCCGCGAATCGGAGGTCGTGGGTGGCTATGATGGTGGTTTGCTGGAGGGAGTTCAGAAGCTCGACGAGGTCCCCCACCGCCGCCGGGTCGAGCATGGCCGCCGGTTCGTCCAGGGCCAACAGGCTCGGTCGGCTGACCATCACCGCCGCCAGACAGAGACGCCGGCGCTCCCCGTAGGAGAGGCGGAAGGATGGGGTGTCAGCCTTCTCCTCGAGACCGGCCCAGTGGAGCCAGCGGTGGACCTCCCCTAAAATTTCGTCATCGGGCCAGCCCTGGCAGAGCGGCCCGTAGGCCACCTCCTCGCGGCAGGAGGGGGCGAAGAGCATCTCGCCGGGGTCCTGGAATACCAGCCCCACCTTTTGTCGGACGGCTTTCTTGTTTTTCCGGGCCTCGAGCCCGTCCAGCCTGAGGTTTCCCTCGTAGGGCAGCGCTGCGGGTAGGCAGAGGAGGAGGGTGGATTTCCCGGCTCCGTTGCCGCCCAGGAGGGCGAGCCGTTCACCGCCCGCAAGCTCCAGGCTGATCCCTTCGAGCACCGGAGGGCCTTCGGGGTAGCGGAAACAGAGGCTTTCGATGGTCAGCGTCGAGGCTTGAAGCATATCAGTCCAGGTAGGTCCAGAGGGTGACGCCGAGGGGAAGGGCGGCCAGTCCGATGTAGAGCCGGTCCAGCACGCGAAGCGGTTTACCCCTGCTGAAGGCCGGCTCCCCGTCGCCGCGCAGCCGCATGGCCAGCCCGAGTCGGCGCCCCCGGTCCAAACCTCTGTAGAATACGGCTCCCAGGGTTCCCCCCAGGGCCTTCCGCCGGAGGCCTCTCCCCGCGCCGAAGCTTCGCAGCTCGACCGACCGGACGCGCCGGGTGGTCTCCTCCCTGAGCAGGTGCAGCTGGAGCCAGCTCACGGCTAAGAGGCCCGAGATCACCTTCGGTAGGGGGAGTCGGGACAAGGCGGTCACCGTCCCACCGGCGCCGACGGCGGAAACCGCGGCGCCCAGCGCGAGAACCGTCACCGTGCCGCGTGACACGATCGAAGCCCAGAATAAAAGCCCCTCACGGTAGACGGTTAGGCCGATCACCTTTGTCAGTGGCGTCCCCGGACCGAAGAAGGGGGTGGCGGCCGTGATGAATACGAGGAGGCCGGCACCCTTGAGAAACCAGCGAAAAAGCCTGCGGGGTGGTGGTTTTAACAGGAGCCAGCTTCCAAAAAGGGGACAGGCGATGAGGCCGGCTCCCAGGAGCTCGCCCGAGGGCAGGGCCGCCGAGGCCAGGGCAAACAGGAGCGCCCCGGCGAGGGCGATGCGTGGACGGAGGCGCGGTCTTTTAGTAGTCCTCTCCGTTATCTGGTGAATCTCGCAAGGCGTCATCGCCTCAACCCGTTTCGCATAACTTCTCGTCGGCGCGGACGCCCATCTTACCGTCGTGGCGCCGGACGGTTTCGGGCAGAGCCGTCCCCGGTTTCAGACCGGTGACGTTCCAGGACTGGACCATCTCGTCCTTGCGCCTGACCTTGATGCGGTGCTTGAGGTCGCCCCTCCCGATGCGTCCGACGCCGGCGGAGATCCGAAGCAAGGGTCGGGTGAGCACGACGCCGTAGATAAATGCCACTATCAGGGCCGCCCCCAGGGCGATTCCAGCGATGACGTACACCGTCTCCCGGAGCTCGCGCACCGCCTTGGCCACTGGAGCCTCGGAGATGCCCACGTGAACCTCGCCTATCCGGCGGCCGGTCTCCACACCGCCGAAGATGATGGGCTAGGCGACATCCCGCGCCGACTGACCCTTATAGAGGACGTGGACCGAGCCCATGGCCCAGCCGCTAGTGTCCACGAGCGCCAGGAGCTCCTCGAAAGAGTCATCGAGGTTGCCGTCCCCGGCTATCATGGGCTTGCCCTCGCCGTCCAATCCCGCGTCGTCAATGAAGTACTCACCCCCGGCGATGAGCGAATCGCCGTGCTCGGTGTCGTTGGCCGTGCAGGTCAGCGTTATCTCGTCTGCGCCGAAGGTGGGGTTTGGGTTGGCCTCAATGTCGGCGACCTCGGGCGGCTCGTCGTCGTAATCTCCCTCCTCGCCGGTGGTGAAGCTGAAGTCGTAGGCGCCTTCATCCAGGCCGTTGTCGTCCTCGAGGGGGTTCCCGTCCTCGTCGGTGATCCCCAGGTCCAGTAGAACGTCAATCTGTCTGTTCGGTGGCAGGTCGGGTTCGGGTTCGGCGACGAAAGTAGATTCGTCGTCTCCCTCGAGCCACCCATTCCATTCTATCTCAATATCATCGTCGTAGATGAAGAAGTTCTCCTCGAAGCTGTCAAAGTCCATGGATCGGTTAAAGACGACCCGGATATTCGCGTTGAGGGGCACATCCTGAGCGCCGTCGGGGGGGATGGTTTCTACGATCCGGGGGCTGTCCGGATCCCCCTCCCCGGGTTGTAGTCCAACAGAAAACTTTCCACGACGGGGAAGGAGTAGGGCACGTCGTTTCCTTCGAAAAATTCGAGCTTGTACTGTACGTACCGCACCCCCTGTTCGATGCCCTCGAGGTTGTTATAATTATCTATCAAGACCCATTCGCCGTCCATCTGCGGGGTGTCGTCGGAACGGAGGTAGACTTTAAGTTCGGAATTTTCCGGTAAGTCGACCGGGATGTCGATGAAGTTGAAAACTGATCCCGTCCCGCAATCGTAGGACAGGTTTATTATTTCGGCGGTGGGATGGGCCATGAACACGATGAAGGGGACTGCCAGAGAGCTCGAGTCGCCCGATGCGTAGAGAAAACCGAAGAGTGGGTCCTGGAGGAGGACGGGGACCGTGTCGAGATCGTCCCAGGGGTCGGAAAAGTAGTTACCGGTCCACGACAGACCGTCGTCGTCGGAGATCCACAGTCCGGCCCCGCCGGTGCCTATACCAGAGATGAAGACGATCCCGTCGTCTGCGACCAGGATGTCGTGGACCTCGGCCAGGCCCGTGTATCCGAGATCGAAGAGGTCGAAGTCCGATGGATCGTCGTAGTTGATCCGACAGACCAGCGGCGATCCGTTGGCGTTGGACGTGGCGAGGTAGACGTAAGTACGCGTCCGGTCGGTGGAGGGGCCGGTGGAGGCGAATTGGGGCGCGTCCACCGGACCGCCGTTGTAGTCCGCCGTCCATTCGCTCCAGGAGTCCCCGTCGTCGGCCGAGTGGTAGAGCAGGTCATTGCCCACGGTGTTGTCTACGGCGACGAAGAGGTCGTTTCCCAGCCCCATCCGCCAGATGGCGTACAGATGGAACGGAATGCCCGTCGGGAATTTGTCTCCGTCGGCAATCCAGTCGTTTCCATCCCAGAGCCAGAGCCTGGCTTGCGTTTCGGCGGTATCAGAGATGGTCAGATAGCCGTGGTCGGCGTCGTCGAAGAGGAAGTGGGCGTGGTTGAACGTCGCGTCCGGAACCTCGTTATGTTGATCCCAGCTGTCGTCGAGGCCGTCCAGAATGTAGATCCTCAAGTCATCACTCACGTTGACCACTAGGTGCAGCTCGTTTGTGTCCGGTCTCTGGGCGATGCCGATGAACGGACCACGCAAATTCGGACTATTGTTTTCATTCCAGGTAACACCATAGTTGTCCGAGTAGTAGATAGCGGGGCGGTTGTTGTTGGCCTTCCCACCGACAACCTGGTAGAAGGCTTCGGAATCGTAGTCGAAGTAGTTGGTCTCGCAGGTGATCTCACTCATGTCCTGTATTCCATCGCCGAATTCACCGACGTCATCCGAATTATCACTCGGTGCGTAGGGGAAGATGTGGTTGTCCCCGCTCCCCGGGTCCACGACGTAGCGCCACCAGGCGAGGTTGTCACTGAAGAAGAAGCTCCGCGGGTTGTCGTTCCAGAGAGCGCCTTCGCCGGTAACTTCGCCGTCCACCCAGCTGTCCTGTATCCAGTCATCACCCAGGATGGGTGTAATCAGGGGCACTAACAACAAAAGAGCGATTACCTTTCCTCGCATTGGGCGCCTCCACTGTAGCCGACGATCGTATCCGACTATCACCCACATGTTACTAAAGTAGTATTAATCTTTTCAGTGTTAAATTCCTGACTTATGTGTGGTCTATATTTTTGTAGTGTAGGTGCGCTGTTGGTTAGGTTCTAGGCCTTTTTCGCCGAGAGCAGCTTCGCCAGTACGAGGCCAACGGCGAGGGTCGCCAGGACGCCCAGCACGCCGGCCAGAATCGTGGACCCCGCCGTCTCGTCGCCGGTCACGTCGTAGTCGGGCCAGGGGGAGCCGAAGATGTGTTCGTCTTCCTCCACCCCGTCGCCCTCGCCGGACGCACGCTCCAGGGCCGCCTCCAAGCCGTCGGGGCTCTCCGAGGCCAGGGGGCTCGCCAGGGCCGCGGCCAGGGCCAGGGCTCCCAAAATCACGAGGCCGATCGTTAGACGTTTCATCTCGCCATACCACCTTCCAGCCGTCTTTCCAGAACGCCCGCGCCGTGCAGTACCTCCACCACCACCGCGGTGATGATCCCCTCGCCGATACCGATCAGGCCGTGGAAACCGAGCATGAGGCCGAAGATGGTCCCCGGCGGGTACGGGGTGGAGAACCAGAGGGCGAGTGAGACGACGGCGGAGGCGGTCACCATGGCTCCCCAACCGGCGATGAAGGCGGCCAGGCGGCGCCGCCAGCCCGACGGGGTCCCACCGCCGATGAGGCGGTAGAGGGTGAAGCCCACCAGAGCACCGACCACGCCCATGGCCAGGGTGTTCAGCCCCAGGGCGGTAATGCCGCCGTCGGCGAAGAGGAGACTCTGGACCAACAGCACGGTGAAGATGACCAGGATACCCATCGAGGGCCCAAGGGCGATGGCCGCCAGCGCGGCCCCGATCATGTGGCCGGAAACGCCGGGCAGAATCGGGAAGTTGAGCATCTGGGCGGCGAAGATGAAGGCGGCGAGCACTCCGGCCAGTGGAACCAGCCCCTGTTCCAGGACCCGCCGGGCGCGGACGGCGGCCCAGGCGAGACCGCCTCCACCGAGGACCCAGCCGCCGGCCCAGACCGCGGGGTGCAAAAGGCCGTCGGGAATGTGCATCTTACCTCTTTTCAGCCTCTATCAAGCGTTAGAGGGGCGCGACTTGCAGACGGGCCTGGAGGATGCCCGGGGCGCTGCCCAACCGCTCGACCAGTCCCCGGATCCGTCCGGCGGGACCACGCACCACCACCACTTCGAGACAGCGGCGAGCGTTCAGGTGGATGTGCATCGTGGAGTGGACCAGCCCGCCGTTGACGTGCTGGATCTCGGTGAGGCCGCCTGGTTCCTTGGCCCGGTGGTGATCGTAGACCAGGGTGAGGGTGCCCATGACCTCCTGGTCCTCGGCGAACTCGCGCTCGGCCAGGTACTCCTGAACCAGCCGCCTCAGGGCGTCGCTGCGGTTGCGAAAGTTTTTGGTTTCGGCGTCGAAACGCTCGACGAGATCGGCCGGCATCGCCACACCGAAGCGGATAGTCTTGTTGGCCATGACCCCTCCGTAACACGATTGTACCCAAATCGTAGCACAAACATCCCTGCCCCGTCAACAAGCCGTCACAGATGGTGTATAATCAAAACGATATGGAGTTTGAGTCCATAGACCTCTCGCCCCCCGTCATCACCGAGGCCGAGGTGGAGGCCGTTTCGGCGGTGCTGCGCTCGGGCTGGCTGACCCACGGTCCCAAGACGGAGGAATTCGAGGAGGCCTTCGCCGCCGAGATCGGCGCCCGCCACGCCCTGGCGGTCTCCAGCGGCACGGCGGCCCTGCACCTGGCCCTGGCCGCGGCGGGTGTGGGCCCCGGCGACGAGGTGATCACCACCCCGCTCACCTTCGCCGCCACCACCGAGGCGGTCCTCTACCTGGGGGCTACCCCGGTCTTCGCCGACGTGGACCCCCTTACGGGGAACCTGGCCCCGGAGTCCGTCAAGGAAAAAATCAACTCGCGGACTAAGGTCGTCCTCCCGGTGCACCTCGGCGGCTACCCCGCCGACATGACCGCCTTCGAGGCGCTCTGCGCGGAGTACGGTCTTTTCTTGATAGACGACGCGGCCCACGCCGTGGAGACCCTGTGCCGGGGCCGCCGCGTGGGCGCCATCGGAGACGCCACCTGCTACAGCTTCTACGTCAACAAGAACCTGACCACGGGCGAGGGGGGGATGCTCCTCACCCGGCACCCGGACTGGGCGAATAGGGCGGGAATCCTCCGGCTCCACGGGATGGACCGGGACGCCTGGGACCGCTACGCTGCCGCCGGCAGCCCCGGATACGACATCGTCGTACCGGGATACAAGTACAACACCACCGACATCGCCTCGGCCCTGGGGCTGGTGCAGTTGTCGCGCCTGGAGGAGAGCTACCGCCGCCGGGTGGAACTGGGAAAAACCTACGACGAGGCGCTTTCCGGCCTGCCGGGAATCGAACTGCCTCCCAGACCCGATCCCGATTCCGGCGACAAGCACGCCTGGCACCTGTACGTCGTCCGGGTGATCGAGGGCGAGTGCCCGTTGACACGTAACGAGCTTGCCGGGAAGCTGCGGGAGTTGAACGTCGCCACCTCGGTCCACTACCGACCGCTGCACCTGATGACGCTCTACCGGCGGGAGTTCGGCGGCCGCGAGGGGCAGTTCCCCGTGGCCGAGCGCCTGGGTAAGGAGCGGCTGACGCTGCCTTTCAGCGCCGCCTACTCACCGGAGATTGCCCGGGAGGTGGCGGGGAGGATGTGCGTAGCCTTCGAAAAAAGGTAGGGCGGTCCCTCTGCGGGCCGCCGCGGCGGGGATGGGAATCCCCGCCCTACGTTCGTAGGTACGGGTTGGGGTGAGGGCTGCCTTATGACCCCTCTCCCTCTCAGGGAGAGGGCTTGGGCGAGGGTCGGGGCGTGCAAGCGGCGGGGATGGGAATCCCCGCCCTACATTTGTGGATTAAAACGCGGGCGGGTGTGGACACCCGCCCCTACGTTTTACGCCGACGGACCGGCACGCTCTTGGCACACCTGTTTTTGTGTGCTATCTTTATAAACGTCATCAAACCTTTGATTCTAAGGAGTAAGAAATGAAGAAACTGTTGATTCTTGTGCTGGCAGTTGCATCCTTCGCCGCCAA
>SDBS01001722.1_pt1 | contig 22134 bp, 17 predicted proteins | sample 2277091 | NCBI WGS metagenome assembly SDBS01 (sample SAMN10404972, study PRJNA504765) | marine sediment metagenome | isolation source: marine sediment core GS10_PC15, 163 cmbsf | place: Arctic Ocean: Southern Knipovich Ridge | collected 2010
CAAACTTGGTATTAAAACATAAAACCCTGAAAGAACAATGTGTCGGAACCTATACATCTCAGCATGTCTTATTGAAAAGTACTTAGCCAATAAAATTATCAAAACGATTTTAATAGGTTCAATGGGGTCAAGGGAAATAGGGCCTATCTTATACCAACTTTTAACTCCTCTGATCTCCGGAGCGAAAAAAAACAAACCAACTAAGGAAAGCAAACAAATAAAATAAAAGGTTAAAATTAAATAAGGATTATTTCTTAAGATTCTGCAATCAAAAAAGCTAAGGGCGAGCATTAAAAGAAATCCCACTACAAAAAAAACAATCTGTTTCCTAAAGTTAAAAAAATCTCCACTTCTGAAAGAAGAACTGTAAATTGAACAAATCCCAATTATAGTTAACAGAACTGCAGAAATTATTAAAATCCAATCTAATTTTTTAAAATGCGAAATGATAAACCTCATGCTTCGGGCGGTAACTCTTCTTCAATCGGAACTATCGGTGGCACTTCTTCAATTATTCCTTCCAAAGCCCCTTTACCAACTCTTAAATTGTCCAAGATTTTTTTAATTTCTTTATTACCAGGATTTAGTTCAGAAATCTTCTTAAATTTCTCAATTGCCTTGGCTTTTTCCCCTTCTTTGTCATAAGTCAGACCTAAGAAATATAAGGCATTAGAATAATTAGGACTAATTCCAATCGCTCTTTCAAGTTCTGCTTGAGCTTTTTTATAATTTTTATTTTGATAATAATTTAAACCCAGTTGAAAAGCCAAACCAACATCAAAAGGTGCTAAACTTTTTGCCATTTCAAGTTCTTGAATTGCTTCCCTTATCTTCCCTTGAAGTTGATAAACCATTGCTATTTGGAATCGGGCTGGAGCATAGTCAGATTTCAATTCAATTGCTTTCTCAAATTTTGCCTTAGTCTCGACGAGTAATTTCCCCTGTTTTTCTTCTCGCTCTTGCACTCCGAGCGAAGCAAGCTCTCGTAAAAGAACAATTCCCTCTTGAGCAGGATAATAAGGATTACCCGGCTCTAATTCCAGAGCTTCATCATAAGACTGTATTGCCCAATTTCTCGCTCCAGAAACCACTCCGATCAGATTTTGATAAATAAAACCTCTAACCGACCAATTAGCAACATTTAAGGGATTAATATCAGTAGCAACTTTAGCAGAATTGACAGTATTATTAATAAAAAGTTGAATTCTTTGGTTAATTGTTTCTTGGGGCACATCCGTCCTAACAGCTTCAATATTTATCCTCTGAAGATAAACCTGAGATAATTCCCTCCAATATAAATCTACTTGGGGACTTATCCTGGCCGCCCTTTCCAAATGATTCAAAGCATTATTGTTTCTTCCCTGCTGCCAAGCTCTTATTCCTTTTAAATAACTTGCTTCGGCGACATACCTCTGTCCTTCAAGAATAAAAAGTCCCAAACCAAAAATAAAAACTAAAGTAAAAATAAAAGTAACACCGAGCATTGACAAAGAAGACGGTTTGAGTAAAACCTCTTTTTTGACAGGAGATAACAAAGCACCAAAGCTACCAAGTAATAAAAAGAAAAGAAAATCCAAAGTCAAGTTTGAATGATATAAGAAAAACCCAACGCTTAACGCCACAAAACTAACAAAAATCCCGACCCCCAACATCCAGTAAAACCCTTCTTTTGTTTCTTCTTTGATGAGTTTATTTTTTTGTCCGCCGGCTGACCGCTGTTTTTTCTCAAAAAGGAATTTTATTCCATAAAAGATAAAAAATCCTATCAGGGCTAAAATAGAAAGAATTCCCAGAATTCCGGTAGTAGCCAAGACAGTCAAAATTTTTGAACCGGCTCCTTCAAATCTTACATTCCAAAATCGATTTTGGTTAAAACTAATATCTTTATATTTTGAGAAATCATAAACAAAAGTGCCCGGTCCTGAGCCTAAAATCGGCTTCTCTTTTAAGGTCTCCCAAGCAATGTTAAAACTCACTTTTTGGGTCAAGAGAACCTCAGTAGGTCGGGTAGGAGCAAGTCCGGGAATCTGGAATCTAAAGAAACTAAAAAACAAAGCTATTGCTAAAAAGAACATTGGCAAAACAAGCCATCGGTTGTCAAAAAAATCTTTTTTTTGGACACCAAATATCATAACCAGGGCAACTCCTACTATTACTACCCACCAAGCAACTGAAAAATTAATTAAAACCAACAAAACCGTATCAAGAACCAAAGCCGCAACAAAAACCCCTTTTAAAACCTTTTTAGTTTTTATAACTAAGACAATAGTTAAAGGTAGTAAAACAGCAGCAAACAAGCCTAAAACATTTACCGTCCCAATAGTGTTAAACGAAACTGTTTCGCTAAAACCCCAAGGTAACAGAAACCGGCCAAAAAGCTGGAAGACCCCACAAAGTATTGCTAAAAACCCAGATAATACCAACAAGATTATTAGATAAAGAATTTCTTTTCTTTTAAAGATATTACTTACCAAAAAATAAAGTAGAGAAAGGCAAATTATGGTTAACAAGCTTTCTGAAACAATCAGAGGCCATCCCCAAAAACTTCCGTATCTCCACAGAGAAAAAATTGTTGAGGCAAAATAAACCAAAAATAAGGCCGCTACCGGAATATGGAATTTAGTTAAATTGAAACTAAACTTTCCCGAAACCAAAACCTTCAACATCCAGGCAAAAAGAGAAACAGAAACCAAAACTATCAACAATGCCTGTTTATTAAAATCTAAAACATTTGCCGTCCAGGGTAAAAGAAAAAGCGGCAACAAAAAAACTAAAAGATAAATACTGTTTTTTGAAATTTTATCGCAAATTTTAATTGTTTGAGCTGTTACCATATTATATTTATATTTTAATTTATCTTTTTAAAAAAAACAAACCCTGTTTCTCTAAAAATCCCGGGGCGCATTTACTGTATTAAGTATAACATAACCAAATATAGTATAAAATATAAATAAAAGAAAAAGAATAAAAATTGAAAAAAGGGGAAATATATGATTAAATATAATATAATATTGAAGTTTTATGAACTTTTCTAAGAAACCCGAACTAACAATTATCCTCCCCTGCAGAAACGAGGAAAAAGCTTTAGGTTTTTGTTTAAAACAAATAAAACAAGTAATAAAAACGAATAAACTTAATGCAGAAATAATTGTTTCTGATTCTTCAGAAGATTCAAGCCCCGAAATAGCAAAACGCCATAAAGTTAAATTAATAAAACATAATAAACAAGGTTATGGGATTGCTTATCTTGAAGCATTTAAATACGTAAAAGCAAAATATATTTTTATGGCTGATGCAGATGCCACCTATGATTTTTCAAAGATCCCTCATTTTATAAAACCCTTAAGACAGGGTTTTGATTTTGTAATTGGAAACAGATTCAAAGGCAAAATTGAGAAAGGAGCAATGTCCTGGTCCCATAAATATATTGGAAATCCTCTGCTTTCAGGAATTTTAAGATTATTTTTCAGGACAAAAATAGGAGATTCTCATTGCGGTATGAGGGCAATAACAAAAAAAGCGCTAGATAAACTAAATCTCCAGACGACAGGAATGGAATTTGCATCTGAAATGATAATTAAATCTGTTAAGAATAAATTAAAAATAAAAGAAATTCCAGTTAATTATTATAAAAGAAAAGGCTCTTCAAAATTAAAATCTTTTGCAGATGGCTGGCGCCACTTAAGGTTTATGTTATTATATAGCCCGCTATTTTTATTTTTCATTCCAGGAGTTTTCTTATTTTTTCTTGGGCTAATTTCAATGTTATGGTTATATTTTGGCAGTTCACAACTTTTTGGGATAAAATTCCAATTCCACCCAATATTTGTCTCGGCTCTTTTAATTATTATCGGTTATCAATTAATATTTTTTGCATTTTTTGCAAAAACCTATCAAATAAATCATTTAAAAGAAGAAAATCCTGCAATAAATAAAGTTTATAAATATATAACAATTGAAAAAGCAAGTATTTTTGGCATTTTGCTATGCTTGATAGGTCTAATAATTTTCATAACAATATTTTATAAATGGATTTCGAGTGATTTTGGGTCCTTAAATGAGATTAAAAATTCAATTGTTGCTCTAACATTTATCATAATAGGAATTCAGACAATTTTTTCTTCTTTTATGCTAAGTATATTGGGGATTAGAGAAAAATGATAATAAGCCACAAACACAAATATTTATTTATTCAATTGGAAAAAACTGCTTCAACGGCTATAGCCAAGGAACTTAGGAGAAATTATGAGGGAATTCCAATACTATGGAAACACGCTAGGTATGAGGACTTTTTGAAAATTGCAACTCCGGAAGAAAAAAAATATTTTGTTTTTGCAGGAATTAGAAATCCTTTAGATATTGTTGTATCAAGATATCATTTACGTAAACTTGGAAGAGGAATTGAAAAAAATAAAAACAACCTTAAGCAATATAATTTTATTAAAGAGAACAACGCAGACTTTTCAGCATTCTTTAAAAAATTTTTTGGTAACAGAATTTATAATGATTGGAAAACAAAAAAATTCAACTCGCTAGATTATATTTATCATTATGAAAATTTACAAGAAGATTTTAGCAAGATATTTAAAAACCTTGGTATTAAACAAAAAAGGGTAATTCCTTTAGTTGGTAAGACTCCTGAAAAAGAAGATAATTTCGAATCATATTATTCTAAGGATATTCAACCAAGAGCTAAAATAGTTTTCAAAAGATACATAAAAAAATGGGGTTATAGATTCCCAAAAGATTGGAAAGAGCCAACAAACTGGGGAAAAATATCTGTTTCAATTCCCTTAAATATAAAACACTTTTTATATAGAATACTCCATATAATTATCGACACACCTTCTGTTCATCAAAAAATATATAAAACCTGTTAATGATACTCTTTTTAATTACTACAAAAAAATTTCAAAGAAATTTATAATGACGGATTAACGAAGGTTTATAAAATAAGATGAAAAACAAAAAAATATTATATATATTTTTGCACATAGAAAAATGTGCAGGAACAACAATCGCATACCATATTAGATATAACTTTAAAGAAGATGAAATAATTTCTCTTTATCCAGGCCATGGATTTTTTAATATTGTAAAAAAAGAATACCAATATTTAAGAAACCAACAAGATATAGAAGATTATTTAAAATCCTTAACGAAAGAGCAAAAAGATAAAATAAAAGTGATTTACGGCCATGCTGTTTACTATGGCATACATAAATTTTTTGATAAGAATCCAAGATATGTTACATTTCTCAGAGAGCCATTTGAAAGGATTGTTTCAAGATATAATCATATGAGAAAAACGCTAGAATTGCCATTTAACAAAAAGGTTTCTGATGGAATAGGTATCCTGCCTTTCACACCAAATATAAAAAAAGTTAAAAAAATTATGACGGAAAATGGAAAAATATTGTCTTTTGAATCTTGGTTGAAAGATAGAAACAATAAAAACCCTGTAATTCGCCTTTTAATTGTTAAAAAATTCGTAGAGGAAAAGCTATTGAATAATATATCTGCCAAAGACATCCAAAAAGCATTAAAAAAGTTTTATTTTATAGGCATGTTTGAGAATTTTAATAAAGACTCTCTTCTTTTATATCAAGAATTAGGAATAAATAGGTTTTTTACAAAAAAGAATATCTCCCGTCAATATTTCTCAATTAAAAATCTCGTGCCAATTAAAAGAAAAAAACTAAAGGAAAAATTTTTGTTGGCAAACATTCTTGATAAAAAACTTCATAGCTATGCCCTGGATTTCAACAGAGATTTCAAAAGCAGAATAAAAGGTTTACCAAAAAAACTGAGATGTTTAAAGATAAAAAGAAATCTTATTTTGCCTTTTAGTAATATTGTTTTATTAATGAAACTTGCGTTTGGGAAAATATTAATGAAGTTAAAATGAAAGTAGCAATCTTCCACAACTATATGGATAATATTGGAGGGGCTGAAATAGTTAGTTTGACATTAGCAAGAGAACTGAAAGCAGATTTTTATTCGACAAATATAGATAAAGAAAAGATAAAAAAAATGGGTTTTGAAAATTTAAATATAATCTCTTTGGGAAAAATACCAATCAATGCTCCATTTAGACATCAGTTAGCGTTCTGGAAATTCCGCAGACTAAATCTAAAAAATAAATATGATTTTTATATAATTGCTGGTGACTGGGCAATGTCTGCTGTTGTAAATAATAAACCAAATTTATGGTATGTTCACTCTCCTTTAAACGAACTATGGGAATTTAAAGATTATATTAAAAAAGAATTATTAAAATCCTGGCAAAAACCTATTTTTGATTTGTGGGTATGGTTCAATAGAAAATTAACTATAAAATATTCTAAACATGTTCAGAAAGTAGTCTGCAACTCAAAAAATACAAAAAAAAGAATAAAGAAATATTATAATAGAGAGGCTGTTGTAATTAACCCTCCAATTAATACTTCAGAATACAGATACAAAAAAGACAAAAATTACTGGCTTTCTGTAAATAGATTACTATCTCATAAAAGAATAGACATACAACTAAAAGCTTTTCAAAAATTACCTAATGAAAAACTTATTATTGTAGGAAGTTACGAAAAAGGAGCAAGGCAGTTTGAAAAATATGTTGATTATTGTTTAAAAATAAAGCCTAAAAATGTAGAAATCCTAAACTGGATTGATTATAAAAAGCTTATTGATTTATACTCAAACTGCAAAGGTTTTATTGCAACAGCAAAAGATGAGGATTTTGGTATGACTCCTGTTGAAGCGATGGCTTCTGGGAAGCCAGTTATTGCTCCAAATGAAGGAGGTTACAAAGAAACAATCATCAATGGAATTACTGGAAGATTAATTGATGATATTAATGAAGAAAAACTAATAAAAGCAATAAAAGAAATAGGAAAAAATCCTGAAAAATACAAACACACTTGTTTAAAGCAAGCTAAAAAGTTTGATACTAAGATTTTTATTAAAAAAATAAAAAAAGAGCTTGAAAGATGAAATATATCCTACAAATACTTAACAATGGCATAAGATTCTTAATCAGACAAGAAGATAATTCAGATAAAACTGTTATAAGAGAGGTGTGGATTGATAAGATATATTTTCATCCTAAATTCAAAATAAAGAAAGATTTTATTGTTATTGATATCGGCGCACATATAGGCTGTTTTACTGTCTATGCTGGAAAACAAGCAAAAAAGGTATTTTCATATGAACCAGAACCCAAGAGTTTTCAACTCTTAAAGAAAAATATAAAAATAAACAATCTTAGCAATGTAAAAGCATTTAATTGCGCAGTGCTGAATAAAAGAGAGGAAGCTAAATTATTTTTACAAAAAAGAAGTATATGTAATAGTATTTATTTAAAAACCAATAAATTTATAACTGTAAAAACAATTTCCCTTAAAGACATCTTTAAGGAAAATAAAATTAATTTTTGCCATTTGCTAAAAATAGATACTGAAGGTTCTGAATATGATATTTTACATAGCACTCCCAGAAAATATCTTAATAAGATTGGCTTTATTATATTAGAATATCATGATCGTATTTTTAAGATGACTTGTAATAAATTAATCGGGTTTTTAACCAAAAGGGGTTTCGTAGTAGAATCACTATCTCCAGAGAAGTTCACCGGACTTTTGTTTGCAAAGAAAACAAAAAGTTCTGGAGTAAAATTATTTTGTAAAAACTATTTTATGTTATATATTTCAAGAGTTAGGTATTATTTGAACTTGCCATCAAGACTGCCTGATAAATTTTTAGGTAAAATTGGTATTTTTCTAAAAAATAATTTTCCAAAATTATATTATAAGTTAAAAAAAATCAAAAAATGGAAAATCCGAAAGTTTCAGTAATAATACCTGTATATAACGCAGAAAAAACACTAAGACAGTGTTTAAACTCTGTCTTAGACCAGAATTATAATAATTATGAAGTGATTGTTGTTGATAATAATTCAACGGATAAAACTAAGGAGATAATTAAGAAATTTTGTAATAGGAATAAAAAAATTAAGTATGTTTTTGAAAAGAAAAGGGGAAGAGGTGCTGCAAGAAATGCAGGAATAAAAAAAGCAAAAGGAGTAATTATAGCAATGACCGATTCTGATTGTATTGTTTCTAAAAACTGGATTCGTGAACTTATTAAACCAATTATTAATGAAAATGAGAAAGGGGTTATAGGGTTTGAAACAGATTTAATTAAGAATTACTGGACGAGGAATATTCAAAAAGCACAATGGAAACTTATTAAAGAAAATCTAAAAGGAAGATATGTATCACACCTCGACACAAAGAACTTTGCAATAAAAGCAGAGTTGATGAAAAAACTAATGTTTGATTCTGGTTTAAAAAGTGAGGAAGATTTTGAATTATATCTGAAACTTAAAAAAATTGCTAAGATAAGATTTAATCCTTTAGTTAAGGTTAAGCATAACCATAAAAGTTCATTTATTGCTGTTGTTAAGATGAATTTTGATAGAGGTTATTGGACTAAAAAAGTATATGAAAAACATAAATGTGATGATGAAATTAAAAAAGAACTCATGCTTGAGAGCATGTCATTTAAAAATTTTTTAACATTTCCGTTTTGGATGATTTTGCAATTTGTAACAAAACCAATTGGAGAAGCTTATTTTTTATTAGTTTCAGAAGTTTTATGGAGACTAGGAATAATATGGGCAATAATAAGATAAAATCAAAGAAAATATTAGTTATATCTCCCGCTCCTACTCATCCCTATAATACAGGAAATAGAATAAGGATATATAATCTCTTACAGAACCTGAAAACTTTGGGGCATGATGTTTATTTTGTATATGAAGATAGGGAAACAAAAAAGAGTGTAAACTATAAAGAAATGAGGGAATATTGGGGTGATAAATTTTATTTAGTGCCTTTTAGACCAAAGTTAGGTTTTATTAAAAGAATAATAAGGGAATTAAGAACTTTAACATTAACAAGGAAATATTTGAGAGCATTACAATGGAAACTGTTTAAAAACGAAAAGGCATTACTTTTTCCAATTGATTATATCTATAATAAGAATCTAGAGCATTTTCTTTCTCAGTTAACTAAAAAAATTAAGTTTGATGTGGTGTTTGTTGAATATGTTTGGCTTTCTAAAGCATTAGATTATTTTAATGATGATATATTAAAAATTATAGATACTCATGACTTGTATACTGATAGGTATAAGAACTTTTTAAAAAGAGATCTAAGCCCTCTAAATTTAATCTCACTAACAGCTGAGGAAGAAGCAAAAGGACTTAATAGGGCAGATATTATAATTGCAATACAAGATAAAGAAAAAGAGTTTTTTTCAAAATTAGTAAAGAAAGAGGTAGTTACTATAGGCCATAATGTTCAATTGCACAAACCGCTTAAAAGAAGTTCAAAGACAAAAAATATTCTTTTTATTGGTTCTGATCATCAACCAAATATTAAGGGAATTAAACATTTTATTATAAATATATTCCCTAAAGTCAAAGCAAAGTTCCCGGATGCTAAATTAATAGTTGCTGGAGGAGTATCTAAAGTAATAGGAGGCCTTGAAAGTTGTGTTAAGCTTGGAGTAATTAAGGATGTCCAAGAAGCTTATAATATGGCCGATGTTGTAATAAGTCCTTTTTCTCCTGGCAGTGGTTTAAAAACCAAAATTGTAGAAGCATTAGGCTATTGTAAACCTGTGGTAACAACCCCTCATGGAACAAGAGGTTTAGAAGGAGGCAAAGGAAAAGCTTTTTTAGCGGCCAATACAGCAGATAAATTTGCTGATGCTATTATTAAAGTATTTTCAGATAAAAAACTATATGAAAGATTGTCGAAAAACGCCCACAAATTTATTGAAGAATATAATAAGAAAAACCTTGAAACATTAAGAGAAATACTAGAGGCAAAAAATTGCAAAACCTGAAAAAATAAGTTCACGATTATAGTCCAGTGAATTATATGTTTCGCAAGGTGTCCAACAAGAGCATTTTTTATTCTTGATAAATCTCCTAGCTCTTTTAGCCTTTTCTGAAAACCATATTTTATCAAAGCCATTTTTAGCATTACCTAATTTATTATTTAATATAATGCATGGAAAAATATCTCCGTATGGATCTATAAAACAGGAATTAATCCCAGAGTAGCATTTTAATGTTCTTTTTGAGTTTTTTTGATATTTTATCATGTTTGATAAAAAATATATCTCTTTGTCACAAGGAGGAGTATTTTTTGATTTTTTATAATCATTAATGATTAAATTAATTTTTTCTTCAACATCCTTTAATTTTCCTTTAGTCCATTTAAATCTCTCTAAATTCTTGAAATTTTCATAATAACATTCACTTATCTGTCCAAATTGACAGCTAAAAAAAATCTTTTTCTTTTTTGAAAATTTATAAACTTTTAAAATATCCTTATAATTTTCAGGCATTATAGTAAAATTAATGCCCACACTTATCGAGGGTATTTTTTTTATGCAATCTATTAGTTTTAGAGTATCATCATAACTTCCAGAAATCCCTCTCATTCTATCGTGAGTTTTTTTTATTCCATCTAATGAAACATTAATATTTAATTTTTTTGGATTATATCTCCTAACTATTTCTTTTAGTTTGTTTAGGATCAAATTAAGATTTATAGAATTTGTTGGTATATTTATTCCAACAGAAGGATATTTTTTAATAAAAAATCCGCATAGCTCAACAAAATCCTTTCTTAAGAATGGTTCCCCACCTGTTAAACTAATTGAATTTAAGTTTTTTAGGTATTTAGAATCATTAAATATTTTTTTTATTTCCTCTAACTTTAATTCTTCTTTTATTTTCTTAGGATTTTCTTTATATTTTTTCCATATATTACATGCCCTACATTTACTATTACATAAATATGTAACTGCAAAGTTCACGGAATTAATATTTTTTGCATTAGGCCTTTGTATACTCTTAACTAAGAGTATTGTTCTCCAGACAAGGTCTTTGTTAAAAACCAGAAACCTAAAGAAAGGACTAGAAGAGTGTCTCTTATTTTCAATTTTATTTAATATCTCTTTAATCATTTTGAACCTAATTTCTTATACTCCTCAACAATTTCTCTTGTCTTGCCTTGCTTCACAATCTCCCCCTTACCCATCCAAATTACCCTATTGCAATATTTCTCAACTATCCAGAGTTCGTGACTGACAAAAATAGCTGTTGCCCCATCTCTAACTAATTCTTTTATCTTTTCTGCGCTCTTTTTTCTAAAACTCACATCGCCAACTGCAAAAACCTCATCAAGAAGCAAAATATCGGGATTGCAGTGTATAGCAATGGAAAATACAAGTTTTTGCGCCATTCCTTCTGAAAATTGGTAAAGTTTTGTATTAACAAAATCTTCAAGTTCTGAAAATTTAACTATTGAATTAAGTGTCTCTTTTATTGTTTTTTGGCTTAATCCAAAAAGAGAGCCAACTAAAAAGATATTTTCTACCATTGTTAATCTCATGCTTACCCCAGTTTTAAGTCCAATTAATGGAATTATTTTTCCATTTGTTATTTTTAATCCTTTATAGATGGGATAGATACCTGCAAGAATTCTTAACAATGTTGACTTGCCGGAGCCATTCTTTCCCACAATACCAACAATTTCTCCAGTCTCAACAGAGAATGAAACATTTTTCAAAGCATGAAGTGTTTTCTTAGGCTCTTTTCCTGAAAAAAAACCTAGAATTCTAGCTAAAGTACCCTGTCTTTTTTTAAATCCTATCTTAAAATCCTTTGATATATTTCTTGCAATTATTTTTTTCATATTAACTCAGCAAATTTAACTTTTAATTTATTAAATATAAACAATCCCGCAGCCAAGAATAACAAACTATAACCAATTACTCCTAAAACCAGCCACATTTCCGGCATTCTTGCATAGATAATAATATCCCTTGCTACTGTAATAAAATAATACATTGGATTGAATAAATTGAATATGAACAATTTTGTTTGTCCTCCAGTTGCATAAAATATTGGCGTAGCAAACCATATCAACCTAACAACAAATCCCCATATATTATCTAAATCAAAGAAATATGTTCCTAAAGAAGCTAAAATCAGACCTGCGCCAAGAGAAAAGATTGAAAGAAAAAACAGGATTATAGGATAAAAAAGCATTGTTTTTATTGAAATTCCAAAAAATACAAGAAATATAATCAAGATAACTATCTCAAAGATATGGGAAAAAATGGTTTTCAAAACCACTGAGCCTATAAGTGATTCTTTTGGAAAATTTATTGATTTAATTATTCCTGTATTTTCACGTATAATCTTTATAGATTCACTACTTATCTTTTGAAAATAATTAAACAAGATAATTCCTAAAAGCAGATATAAAGTATAAGAGGGAATATTCTGCCCAAGTCTATTATGGAATATCCCTAACATAAGTAAGAATGTTAAAACGGGGCCTAATAAATACCAAAAAACGCCCAACCAGGTTCCTTCATTTCTCAACTTAAAACCTGCTTTCGCTATTGATAAACTTAAACCAAAAATACTTTTTATTTTCTGGTAATATTTTTTACACTTCATTATTTATTCTCTTCTTTAATCTTTTGAAATTTATACAACACCAAGCCTTCTTTGCTTTTTGTTATTTGTTCAAACTTTTTACAGCCGAACTCTTGGGAATAGACATAATCTATATTCCATTTTTTAGCCATTTCAAGCTTTTCTTGGCACTTAGCTTCCATAAAAGCTTGATATCTTTTGTAATTTATGGAAATGGTCCCGGATTTTGTAGCCACGGGATAATTTCCAGTAGATACACCAATCACCGTTCCCTTCCAAGGGATACTAAGAAATCTTTTCTCTTTAATGTCCTCAAATATCTTTAAATCTTCCTCTGTTAGATAATTATTAGCTGGAGCAGCTGGCATATATTTTATTCCAGTTTTCTGATCTGTAAGAGTTAGATGCGTCCAGCCGGTATTCTGAGTATAAAAGAAAGATAAGATAAAAAAGATAAATATAACGCCTATTTGGACATAATTTATTCCGGAATGAGCAGTTTTCTCTGTTTCTTTTTTAATATAATCTATTAGCCTTTGCAAGCCAAAACCTGAGGAGATAATTAAAAGAATAGTTGTATAGAAAACAACCCTCTCATAGTCTACTATGACCCTTTGCGTAGAAAAAGAATAATAAAGCCAGAATAGAAGACCTGCGATTATTTGAAACAAAAGCCACTTCTTTTTTTTAAAAAGAAAAGGAATTGCTAAAACCGTCAGGAGAATAACTAAAATAGGAACTACGTAATAGAAAGTAAATTGAGGAAAAGCTCCGGGGGTAAAGGAAGTATAAAAAACATTAGACCTTAAATGTTCCAAAACCTTACTCCAATTAGTAAAAATCTTCCAAGCAAAAAAAGAAAGAAGTAAAGAAGCCAATAATACTATTGACAAACCAGCCCCAAAAAGCTTTATTATTTCCTTTTTCCCAGAAGAAGAACAAAAAAGAAAGACAATTAATCCTAAAAAATAAAAGGGTAGAAAGGGAGGATAAAATAGAAAAACTAAAAGAGAGGAAAAAACTGCCATTTTCTTCTCTTTTAAACTAATAAAACAAAACCCAATTAATAAACTTAAAATCCCTAAATTTAAAGGGATTAAATTCCATATTCCGGGAAGATTAGCTCCATTGATGATATAAAGTGTAAAAAGAGAAGAAATTGCAGCAGAAAACTTATTTACTTTATTTATCCTTAAAAAGAAATAAATAAGGGAAATTATTAAAATGTTCACAAAAATTGTTACCAGTGTATATTGTTTCAAAGGATTCAATCCTAAAAACAAAAATATCTCAGCTAAAAAAGAATGGAAAGATACCTCTAAATTAGGAAAAGGAGTATTATTTGCCAGAGGATTCACTAAAGGAAGTTTCCCTGAATTAATAGAGTATTTTATAAAAGAGACTGCATACCATTCATCTGAGAAATAGGGATAAGGATAACTCATATTTTCAACATCCCTAAAACGCAAATCAGACGCTATACTTATCTTACCCGTGTAATCGTAATGTACAGAATAAAGACACAAAAAGCTAATTGCTATTACAACTAAAAAAACAAGGTCTATCTTTTTTAATTTAAATTTCTGCAAGCCCTGTAACGCATACGAAGATGCGTTACGGGGCAAGCCAGCCAATAGTAGACAAACTGCAACAAATACAAGATTAACTCCCAAAATTAGAGAATACTGAAACACCCCGAAAAACTGGGTAGTCAAAGCCAAAAATAAATGAAAACTGATTAACAAAAAAAGAACGAAGAAAAACCCTTTTCTTTTATCTTTAAATCTTCTTATTAAAATAAAAGGAAGAGATAATAAAAAAATTCCAACTAAAAGTTTCAGCATATTTTTTTAAGATAAAAATCAGTATCTAACCTAAATCCAGATACTGATTTTAATTTAAGACTACACATTGATACCTTAGCGAATCAAGGTTCTGGCAAAGCCAGGTTATTATTTTAAAACATCTATTTAATTTTTTCTACTCTTCTGGACTAATTGTTTCCAATTTCCAATTTTGAATTAAACTAGAGCGCTGGTGTACTGGTCGTATTTGAACTAGGGATATTAGAAGGAATAAAATAGGTACAAGAATTATCATCTACTGTAGCAGCAGAATTATAGTTTTCAGCTCCGGAGTCAGTACAACCCATTATTTCGTATTCGCAAGTTCCGTCATTTACTGTTGCTTTAGGATTGTAATTCAAAGCATTAGAATCCATACATCCTTCTATTTTAATACAACTGCCTTTATTTTTAACCCACTCTCCATTTTCAATCCAGGTGCAATAGACCTGTCCTGTTGCCTGGTCAACCATTTCCATTTTATTAATTCGTATTGCCTTCTTCACGATTAGTTTCTCTACAGTCAAATCTTTAATAAAAGCAACTCCGTCTTCAATAATAAGTCCGAGAGATTTAAGAATTGTCTTTACTTTCCCTATAAATGACGAGTTGATTGTAATACCACCACCAAGTGAACCGTTTTCATTAAGCGGACCAATTATTCCCTTTAACTCATCAACCCGTCCGGTTAATTCCTGAACTGCCGCAATCAAATATGGCTGGACGCCACTGGTCTCTATTTGCAAATAACCATCTCCTCCTTCCTTTACACTGGAAGGGAATATTTCTTGGAACTCTTGGGCTATAAAGTTGTAGTAATAACGACCTTCTTCTATTGAGGGATGTTTTGCTCTGTATTCATCAGTATAACGGAATTTAACAGGATGAAGCTGATTAATAATATTAAGAGCATTATTTAAATCCTGAATGTCTGTTTTTATTTTGATGTCAGAGTTCGCTAACCATGTTTCTGCCGTAGTTTTGGAAGCATTTCCCTCAACTTCTAAGGCGTTTGTACTAGCATCTCTATAAATTCCTACTTTACCGTCTATTACTCGTAGGGTCGGCGTTGCAGCAAACCCGACCATAAAGGAGCTGGCTGTGTTATTGGTGAAGTCCTTTCCAAAAGCAAAGGAGTTGTCTTGATAGGCATTAACAGATTGACCCATGGCCACAGAGTAATCTCCACTGCTAACACTCTGATAGCCCATGGCAAAAGAATAGTCACCGCTGGCGGTGGTGGAGTGACCCATGGCCACGGCGGCGTAGCCGCTGGCAGTAGTGGAGTAACCCATGGCGAGGGAGCCGTCACCGCTGGCGGTGGTGTCGGAGCCTATAGCGACAGAGGAGAGGCCTCTGGCAGTGGTGTTGTAGCCCATGGCCACACTATAACTACCCACATTACTGTCATCCCATTCTGTTCCTGTTGCTATCCCTGCCCTAAAAGCTGACTTTGATTCATCAAACCAGAATCTTGAATCATAAGTAGCATTCACATCGGCTAACTGGTAAGAGCCGAATACAAAATCCTCATCCCAACCAGCATCAGCAGTTGCTTGTCTTACTACAGAACCCACCTCTTCAAATACTCCTCCTCCTCCCGCAGCCCAAGAAAGATTACCATTTCCATCGGTTTGTAGGTAATCACTGGAATTTCCATCAACACTTGGTAATACCCATATCTGGTTAGCAGACAAAGCAGGGGCTTCAAAGCCGACATAGTTTCCATTGTCGTAGAATCGGAGCTCGTTGTTGCTTCTTATACTAATAGGACCACTTATTGCTTCTACTGCGTGAGTTCCGTCTGCTAATCCAACTATTCTTGTTCCATCTGTAAAGTATCCAGCCATATTACCACTCCCTGAAGTATTTGAATGAACTCCGTAAGAGCCGTCTAAAATATAAACATAATCGGATGATGATTGAAACAATCCAGCATTAGTTCCATCTGACAAATAAACACTATTTGTCCCGTCGTAAAACTCTCCTGCTGCTGTGTTTGATGTCAAAGAGGCACTTTTTGAGTTTCCGGTAAAATATGAATACATATTACCACTTGAACCATCCACATATAATGCATAACTACTAAGGAACATGTCAACGGTATCTGTGCCATCTGTAGCGGAAAAATAAGTAAAATAACCGCTAGCAGGAGTAGTTGAACCGATAGCATCGGGCGATGCCCAGGTTTTACCACCTAATTGCTTGGCTTCAAAAGCAGCAGGTACTGCTCCTAATATCTTTCTTGGTGAAAAGGTTTCCTCATAGGTAGTATCACATCCAGGATCAAATTGAACTTCCAAATAAAGAGGATCTTGGTCAAAACTAATATCTAAAGTTGCTTGACTCCCCAGCATTACAGAAAATAATCCGCTAACAGTGGTTACTTTGGAGGTGCTTTCTTTCCATTCTTCGGACCAAATTGAAGTATCGCCGGTGGCCGCAGTATGGATTAAAAACTTCATACAGTAATCATCATCATCAACAGCTACATCGTTACTCTCTGTCAGTTTTCCCTGATAATTAATTTGCTCGTTAAAAGAAGCAAAAGCAATGCCGAAAACACCGAGAATTAAAGCGGCTGTTAGTCCTGTATATAATACTAATATGGAACGACGTTTGGGCATTTTGTTTTAATATTATTTAGATTGAATAGAAATCTCTATTTCTCCGTTTTCACCTGATAAATAACTTGTAACTTCAAGTTGTTGTGTTTTTTTGCTTTCTTGATGGTCAATAATAACTTCTTCTTTTTGAAGTTGTGTTTTATCCTTAAAATCTCCTGACGATGTTCGAGAATAAACAGATGACCTAAAAATTGAAACTACGCCGATTACTATTAGCAAAACTACTACCCCGACAAAGAGAAAAGATAATTTTGATTTTCTCCTAGGAGAAAAAATATCTTCCACGGGCAGGAACTTCTTAGTCAAAAGATAGGCTTCTAATGCCTTTTCTGTGGTAAACCAGTTTCTGCCGACTTTTTTACCTCCAAGTTTTTTTTCTCTAATCAAATAACCTAAATAGTCCTGTGTGTAACCAGAAATTTCTGCTGCTTTTTTAAGAGAGATAAATTTAGACACGATATTTTAGCTTTTTTAGTTTTTAACTTTAATTTGGGCATATCTCGGATAAACGAGATTTGAAAATACCCAGATTACTTTATTTTCCCATTGACAAAAACACCCGTCAAGGGTGCCCTGTGGATAACTTTAGTTCTAACTCCTAATTTTTATTAATTGGTTACGGCTGTGGCTGTAATTGTCGCCTGATAAGTATCTCCTATCAACATTCCAGCATCATTATTGGGTACACCATCTGAATTATATAATTGAGCTTCTACTTTTACTATTGTAGCAGTACCAGAAGGGTGGTTAGATGAATAAGAATTAGCAATTGCTTGATTAGATGTTGAAAAACCATACCAGCATTTGTCGGAAGTATTACTATTACCGGTATTACAAGTATCAACTCCATTATCTTTGAATTTTTGAATAATATGACTGCCTTCAGGACTAAAACCAAATTCAGCAGTACTGTCGGCTACTGACCAACTGTAATCGGGTATTTTTGAAACAACCGTGGTATAATCGGTAAAACTATCTCCATAAGTTTGCCCTTGTATAGCCGGTGATGTGGAAGCGGAAACGGATAAGCTATAACCAGCTGGATTGTCTGTAATTATTGTCCAACTCATCTCACCGGTTGCTACCCCCCCCGCTAAACTCTGAATGCTTCCTGTCATTTCTACATTAGCCGGGGAAGAAATACTTAAATAAACCTCTTGCATCTGTTGATAGCCGGCTTTTAATTTGTAAGAGGAACTTTCAGATGGGCCGGTGGCGATTTCGCCAACCGTGTCTTCTATTTTATAATTTTCAGAAGTCCCAAGAGATCCTCCGATATTCAAGGAATCTGATTGTATGCGGTAATTACTGCTTTCCATTACATAAGCAAGAGCAGGATAATTCCCTATTGTCAAAAAAGAGGCAAGGCATATATATGCAAGTATCCGTAATGTTAATTGAATTTTCTTTATTCTTCTCATAAAGATCTTTTCCTTTTTACTTCAAAACGGCTAAAGAGCCAGATCGAAATATAAATAATTACCGCTAAAATCGCTAACACGACTAAAATAATTTTCCAAGGAATAACCCAAAAAACAATTGATTTCTCATCAATAATATCTTGATACCCCCGATTGACTTTAATATTTGCCGTATAACGGCCAAACATTAGCTTCTTCCACTGAATATCTCTTAACCTTAAAGAATTGGGCATTACGAACCAAGGATTTAATTCAATTTCACTTACCTTTGTTCTTAAGAAATTTTTAATCTCAATTATGCCATAGGGAACCAAGTAGACGTTTCCATTATTTTCAAAAAGTAATTCAAACGAAATCGGGCCTTTTTCGTAAAAATTCTTTTCAATTTTAAAATCTTTTAAAAAGCCGCTTTCTATTGTTTCTCCTGTTTCTCCCTTAATTCTTACAAAGAAAAGAGTTCCTAACCGAGAAATAATTTTTACTTCGCTGGTGGCTTCCGTTTTTTTCTTTTCCAGCTCGCCTGTTGAGATGGACTCACTTGCAATCAAAACTACGCCGTAAAGAGCTCCCGATTTAGCATCTTTGGGAATAGAAATTTCAATTGGCAAAGTCATTTTTTCTCCGTATTCCAAAGTAAACTCGGTTACCTCCGGATAAAGATAATCTCTTAAAGAGTAGGGTCCTCTTTTTTCACCTAAAAGAACAACCGCTCTCTCGGGATCTTTCGAACCCTCAAAATCCTCGAGTTCAATCTTAAATTTCGTTATCTTGTCAATTCGGCTGGTGATTAAAAGTTCTTTGGTGAGTTTCTCTCCGGGGTTCATCCATAATTCAATTTTCCCTGGTCCTAAACTAAAATCTCCTGTTGGAGAAGCAGTAAGATTTAAATCTTCAATCTGATAACCTGAAACTTGTAGAGAAAAACTTATTCCCAAAAAGAACACCAATCCTAAACTAATTAAATATGTTGTTTTTTTCATTATTATTCTATTAGTATTTTAACATTTTCTAAGAAGAATTGTTAGTCGTGAATTATGATTATTCCGGCTCATATTTCTCCCTTAATAGTTCTAAATGGTGTCGGAGAGTTATTTCGTGTTCAGGATAAATTTCTATTGCCCTTTTATATATCTGAGAGCAGGTTTCAAAATCATTGAGGTCACGACAATAAAGAAGAGCCACGCTCTCTGTAAAATAAACCACTGCCTGAGTATCTTTCGGCATAATTTTTTTCTCTTTGAGAGGTTTCGGTCCAAATTTTTTATAATAATAATTCCTGTTTAATACTTTTTTAAACTCTTCAGCCGCTTTTGATTTGTCCCCGGCTTTAAAGTAAGCTATACCTAAATATTTGTGAAATCCGGTTCTGTTCTTGAAACTATCCGGTAAAAGGGCAAGGGCTTTCTGAAAAAAGGCCTCCCCTTCTTCATAATTATTCTGCAATATTTTCATCTCACCAATTAAACGATAAAGTTGGGGCTTCTGATTGTTGAAACTTAAACCTTTTTTTGCTGCTTCTTCCATAGCTACAAGGGCATCAGGGTCTTTAGAGAATAAATAAATTCTCTCACTAATCCTGACAAGGTATCTATAAGAATCAATGGGTCTTCTATCGGGTTTTTCCAAATCTTTTTCCAAAAGAGATTTTAAATCAGAAAGATTCTTAATTATTTCTTCTTCGGCATCTTTAGCCCAGCCATTTTCCAAAATCAAAAGTAATCTTTCAATTAAAACCAGCCGGAAATCTTTATCGTAAATTGTATTTTTATTAAGCGCCTCTTTATATCTTGAAAGAGCCAAACGAGGATAATTTTGTTCATAATTTATAGACCTGGGAAAAGCCATAGCAGCTACCGTTGGTTTATAATTAATCCGGTAAAAAGCTATTAAAGAAAGGAGAATAAGAGGAATAATAAAAAAAAGTTTTGTTTTTTTCCCTATTAAGATTCTTGGGTTATTGATTGGTGAAAAATTGTTATTAACAAATCCTAAAACCAGGAAAAAAATTAGATAAGCGGAGATGGTATCAAAAACAAAAAGGTTTTGAACAAAATAAGAAATGAAAAGAGCAGCCAGAATTAACCCGAAAATAGAGCTTTTATCCTCTTTAGAGGATTTAATATACTTAAAAACCGAACAGAAAAGAACAATAAAAATAGATAAATAACCCAAAGTCCCCAAAAGACCAGCGCCTGCCATTAGTTCCATAATTTTGTTATGAGGATAATCAAAATATATTGTTTCGGGCATATGTTTTAGATAATCGGCTTTAAAATATTTATCAAAAACAAAACTAAATGATTCCGGACCCCATCCTAAAATTGGTTTCTCTTTCCATCCCTTAAAAGCTATTTCCCAGACATCCAACCGAGGAGCAAGAGAATCTAAGGGATTAAAAACGCTGTAAAATCTCTGGAATAGAAGGTTTTCTTCTAAGCCAATTCTGTCCTGATTTAAGGTTATTAAAAAAACAAAAATACATAAAAATAGAACCCCAAAAAGAATTATTTTTCTTTTTTTCCGGCTTAGGTTTGAATAACGAAAAAACCAGAAACAAAAAAGGAAAGCAGCCCCTACTCCGAACCCAACCCAGGCTCCCCTGGTTCCTGAAAGAATTAAAGTAAAACAATTTAAAATGAGGATAATTTTCCAAACTTTCTTCCATTCTCTTTTTTTCTCTGATAACAGAACAAAAATCCCCAAAAAAATAGCCAAAACTATATAAGGGGCAAAAAAATCCGGGTTAGACAAAGTCCCTGATATCCTTCCGGGAAGGCTCGTGCCGTAAAAAGAAAAAAAGCCGAGTTTTTGTAAAATCCCAGCCAAACTTGAAAGCCCGCTAACGAACACTGTTACTTTAAGAAGTTTAAACCACTCCTCTTTTTTATTGAAAACGCTAATAATAATCAGAAGAAACACCAGTAAATGGATGTGGAGAATCACTCCTTCTGCTCGCTCCGGGTCTCCAAAAAAACTCCGATGAAAATTAATCCCTGTCAAACTGGTCAGTATTAAAACTCCGACAAAAACAGAAACTACTAAAAAGAGAATTGAAATTTTGGGAAAATATCGGGAATTTAAAAAAACTAATAACAAATAGAAAACAAATATAATTTCTATTAGAGTACGGAAAAAAACTGCTTTTGGATAAGCAGAAAGGGTAAGACCAAAGGGCCCAAGAATTAAAGGAGTAAGCAGAATCGCAAACACCCCAACTTTTATTCCTTTTAAAAGGGACTGTTCATACTTCATTTCAGCCTTGTTTCATTATTTTTAAAAATTCTTGTTCGTTTATTGTTTTAAGGCCGAGTTTCTTTGCTTTGTCGTATTTTAAGCCCGGTTCTTTGCCGACAACAACGAAATCTGTCTTTTTTGAAACAGATTCAGAAATCTGCCCGCCAAGTTTTCTAACTTTCTCTTTGGCTTCCTCTCTGCTTATTGTTCCCAACATACCCGTAAAAACAAAAGTTAGTCCTTTTAGCCTCGCACCTCCCCTCCGCCCTATTATTTTTATTCCGACTTTTTTTAACTTTCCCAAAAGTTCTATGTTTCTTTTTTGAGAAAACCAATCATAAATTGATTTTGAGACTATAGGCCCAATATCTAAAATTGACTCTAATTCATCTCTCTTAACTTCCTTTAATCTCTCAATTGAACCAAAGTGTTCTGATAGGTCAATTGCTGTCTCTTCTCCAACATTTCTAATACCCAAGGCGTAA
>SDBS01001723.1_pt1 | contig 22128 bp, 18 predicted proteins | sample 2277091 | NCBI WGS metagenome assembly SDBS01 (sample SAMN10404972, study PRJNA504765) | marine sediment metagenome | isolation source: marine sediment core GS10_PC15, 163 cmbsf | place: Arctic Ocean: Southern Knipovich Ridge | collected 2010
CCTTTGGATAACTCCCGCGTTCTAGTCTTTCGTGCCAGAGAGCCAGCATCGACAGCAGGAAAGACATCGCTCCCACCAGCTCCAGCGGCTCGTCAAAGACCTCATTGTTGATTGCGTATGTCCTGCTCCAGTCGGCAAGCAACGGGCTGAGCAGCACGTACTCGACCAGGCGGCCGAGTATCTGTGTGCCCACGTAAATCCCCATGCCGAGCAGGAAGAACCGCCCGCACGAGGTTCCTGGCAGTTGCCTCAGGTCGCGGTCGAAGACATGGCGATGCCTGATGAGGTACCAGATGACGGCTGCGCCAATCAGGAAAATAGCGGCGACGAAGATTATATGGACCCTGTGAAGGTACTCAGGCGGCAGGCCAACCGACTGGGCCTGCTTGGCGAAGCAAGCCGAATCGACCAATGCCTTCGGGCGAAAGAGGAACCGGCTGTACCACAGCTTTTCACCGAAGAACGGCTCACCCCATTCAATCTCGCGGCAGAAGGCGGCAGAATACCCTGCCGTGAGGAAGACCGCCAGCGGGGCAGGCCTGTTACGCAGGGCCAGGCGAACCGTGAGCACGATGCCGAGGATGGCAGCCGCCAGTAACATATGGGCCGAGAGCCATTCGAAAACGTGTCCTTCTCCCGAAATGCGCCGCGCCAGGCCGGGAGCGGCCACAAGGGGCACGACCATACCGACCACAATCACCGCGCAAAGGCACAAGAAGACCTTTCGGGCCGCAGCCGGCCACGCCTTTTGATGAAGGGCGGCTATGGCAACCGCCGCTACCAGGACGGCCGACAGGAGCACATAAACTTCAGGCATGGCCGTCAGCTTGAGAACAACCGCCAGCGAATTCGGTGCGTTGTGGTGCATTTAGTTTAGCTGGATCGTACCTGCCGAGGCCCGTCCGGTCAAGGCAGGCGGAACGATCGATAGTGTCAGGAATTGAGTGTAACTTCCGCCGGAATGAGGCCCAAATCAGGTGGCAACACTAACGCAACCATTCGCAACACCCTCCCGGCCGGTTGCGACGCGGTTGTCGCACTTAACCGCTTATAGAAAAAGAACTTATAGCCTTCTGTCTTTTTCCGCCCCCAAATCGGCAACGGATCGTTTCACCCAAATGTTGCCGGCGGAACCCGTGGGGACTCTAACCGCAGACTTGTCCCCAAGCCCATAGGCCCCGAGGGGGGGAGGACGCTGGGATCGCTGAGGTGTTCGTGATTATGGGTTTGAGTCAATCCGTTCAATTGAAAATTGCTCTACGACCTACGAGCCACGATCTATGACCTTATTTCGGCTCCAAAGTACTTCTAAAAACCACACGTTATACAGAGGGGAGGTGCGGCGATATTCACCGCAGAGGACGCAGGGATCGCTGAGGTGTTCCTGATTATCGCTTTGAGTCCAGCCGTTCAATTGACCTGTCGTGAGCTTGTCGAACGGCAATCGGCGATTGGACCTGCCTGCCCTTCCCCCCCTTGGGGCCCCCCGCCAGGGGCCTTAGGGGCATGGGGCCTGGGGATAGGCAGGATTTGGAAATGGCCCTGCAGCCCAGTACCAGAAAAGTTGAATGTGCCGGTTTCTTGCTGGCGTGTTGTGCGATGGACTCTGAACGGAAAGAGCGACTTTCTTGTGATGAGGGCGCGGATAATATATGTGAGACGAAATGAAAACTTGCAGGGAAGTGTCGCGGTAAGGACAATGGGCGAAAAGGGCGGCGCGGCGCCGATAACCAAGCTCAGCGAGAGACGCGACCTTGAAGCTTCTAGCAAATGATCTCGTGATTGCGATTGTTTTGCCCTTGACCATGGTGGCGATTGGGGCCGTCGGGAATAAGGTGATACGGGGCGGCCAGGGCTGGTCCCTGAGCGATTGCTATCTGGGGAGGGAAATCGCGCTTGCGGCGATAGCTGCGGAAGTCCTGCATATCTTAAGCCTCGCCAAGTCTTTAGAATCAGCTAAGGCCCAGGCAGTCGGCCCAATGGTCAATGGTTTGATCTTCACAGCTGTTTACGGTGTTATAAGCTTTCTCGTGTTCTTGATCATCCTGGGGTTTCACCAAGGTCTGCTCCCATCGAGCAGTCATTCTGGGAGAATGCGTGTTCTGATAGGCGTGGGGACGACCCTGTTGGCGGTTATCCTGTTTTTCGGTTTTGTTCTGCTTGTAGGGAGGACGTGAGGTAGAAGGGAAGATGAGCAATGACCCCCGACATCAAGTTTAGGTTCATGACTTTGCTCGCAGCCTTGCTGGCGATGATGGCTGCGGTGGGCGGCATCGTCACCTTCGGCCCACCGGGTGTCCAGTTAAGGATGCCCCCGATGGTCTCTCGCAGTCTGTTCGTTGTTGCCCTTGTTGGTCTCGTACTGTGTGTGGTATCTATCTGGGTGTGGCATCGGCGCCGGGGGCAGTTCTACGACGCTGTACGCGCGTCAATGGCCTCGTCAAAGCATGAGGGTGGGGAGGCGGGTGTCGACGAAGACGAACTCACCGCTGGGGCTTCTCCAGAAGTCAAGGAACGCATCCGGGAGATCAGGCTGGAGATCCAAGAATTCCGGGAGCACAGAGACGCAACGGCCCATGGGAAGGGCGCTGGAACCGCCAAGGGGGGGGGAGGCGCAACGATATTGGTCGACGATGACGCCATGCGCGATCAGACGCGAGCAGCTTGTAAGAAGCTGCGCAACTACTTAAACCTGTCTCTAAGGGACATGGCGCGAGAGGCTCTTAGGGATGAGCGTGTTACCGCCCATCACTATCACGCGCTTTACGCGGTGTATAGTTATGCGTCCGAGTGGGCAGACGAGCTCTGCTTGGCTGGCGCAGCCGCGACGCCAAAGTGGAGCCCGGTGGTTTCTGAGTTCAGACGCGTGGTGACAGATTTGCCATTGGTTCTCCACCGTCTTGAACACCCCCTCGTATATGGCGTGGAGGTCTCATTGCTGGTTGCCACGGGCCAGTTGTACAAGCTGGTTGACGCGGTGGGTGAAATACAGCGCCATCTCACAAAGGTCAGCCGAAGCAAACACTAGGCTTGCTTCAAGGCGCTGGGCTTGACACGGGCGCGGTTCGTGGACCCCTTACTCATCTCGGTGGTGTCTTCCCGCTTCGGCTCGGGCCTTCGCCGAGACGAGTCGCCGGGCAAGCCGGCTTTGGCCCGGGTGAAAAGTTATGTATCAGGCTCCGCTACTGTTGCCGTAAAAGAACATCTGAATCTTCTTTGCGATCTTAGCGATGTCCTCTGGGCATTCTGGGAGCGCGTTGGCGAGCGCGTTCGTTGTCAGCGTCAGACCATGCTTGTCCTGACACCACTCCCTCACCCTCTTCAAGACAGCCTTCCCAGGGCAATTCCGGATACGCCATTGGTCGTCGTCCCACTTCTCCTGAAACCACTTCTCTGCCTCTCCTAAGCGTTTAGATGGATCGTCCTTCCGGTCAAGTGACCCCATATACCCCGTGACAAGCTGCAAACGCATGGTATCCCGAATCTTCGTGTCGCTCAGTATCTCATTGAGCTTCGCGCGGAAGGCTTCACTGTCCGGCGCCGAGATTGCTTTGCCCGTGCGAGCGTTCCTTCGCTCTGCTGCAATTGTGGCGGCCTTCGCAAACACCTCCGGGCTGAGCAGATAGTTTTCGACCTCCTTGCACCCCAACGACAGCAGCAGCGGGGCATCGTTTGATGCATCAGCGTTCCCATCTGCCCGTACCAACTCGTAGTCGTTATCTGTGAGACTAACTATCGCTACGTCGAGCTTGAACACGCTTCGCAGGAGATCGCGGAACGTGCGAAGGTGAACGCGATCACCTTTGCCACTTGGTAGGTTCCCGATGAGAACCGATTGATCGTCAAATGGGTTCTGTCCGCCAGCTAATGTGATCAACCGTTGCAGCGTCGCACGGTCAACAGAACCTTCAATGAATAGCACCTTGTTCGCCCCGCATGCCCGAATGGCGTCTGCTTTCGTAACGGCGCCCAAGTTGAGCAGCACTCTTCCGAGCTCATTGGACGGCTCTCCATGACGCGCAGTACGGTCTATCCAGACAAAGCTTTCCGCTGGAAGCTCCGCCAAGAATTCTGGGGCATGTGTTGCGACGAAAACTTGCCCGGCGGTCTCCGTCGCGTACTCCACAAGCATCCGTGCCACCTCACGCTGTAATCCCGCGTGCAGGTGGGCATCGGGCTCGTCAAACAATAGACACCGGGATCTCGAGAACCGGATAACTGCGACAAGGTTTAGAAGTGTCCGGAGACCGCCACCACTTGTGCTGATATCGAAAACCGTCTCTTCCTCCTCAAATTGTATCTCGAATTCTGCTGGATTCCCGCGGGTTAGACGGGGGGGCAGGAGTTTTACTTTTGGGAGATACTCTGCCACGTTCTCTATCACATCCTCGAAGTGCTCCCTGCCCCTGTCGTTGTAGAGCCAGTACAAGTAAGCGCGCCAGCATTGGGATATCTTGCCTTCGTCGAGTTGCTGCTGATGTTGCGGATGTGCTGCAAACCCTTCCTTCGGAGATACGGCTCCCATTGGCGGAATATACATGGCGCGAAGTCCGAAAAGTTTTTCAATGACCTCCCGCTCATGTTTTTCCTTGATTCCTTCTGCAAGGGAGCGCTCGCTGACGAGAATATCCAGACGGTACTCGGATTGCCCCGGGATCTCGATGTGCACCTTCACGTCGTCCGAGAACTCAGCGAAAATCTCGCACGGTTCCACAGTGCTCTTGTGCAGCCAGATGGCGTCGGGGTCCCCATAGCTTATTTGGCGAATCATCTTTGACGGATCATGACGCCATATTGGGGATGTCATGTCGGGAGATTCTCCACCACGGAATGCAAATGTCACAATCCCCTGCAGGAGTTGGATTGCCTGGAGAATGCTAGTCTTGCCGCTATTGTTCAACCCGACCAGAACGGTGAATGGCGAGCATTCCACAGTGAAATCTCTGAACCCCTTGAAGTACTTCAATGCGAGCTTCTCGATGCGCATGGTTTACCCCTTTCTCTATATACGGCACACGCTAGACTTCCCCCCAGCCCCGATGTTTTGACATCCACCCACCTGTGCCATTGGTATTTTTCCACCCCACGGGCCCCACATGGCCCCGGGATCGACACCTTTGATGCCAGATTCTATCGCGCGGATTCTGCGGGGGCAAGTCGGCTTTGGCCCGGGTGAAAAGTTATTTATCACGTCCCCGGAATTCCGGTGTTGACAGCGTCGATCCGAATGGGGACAATGGGACTCGTCCCCTCGCGCCTGATCGTTGGCGCGACGAGGGCGACTATTGAGGAGACACGGCATGGCTCAGGACAAGTGGGAGTTCTATCAGGACGCCGCCGGGGAATGGCGTTGGCGTCGAACCGCAGCGAACGGCAGGATCGTCGGTTCGTCCTCAGAAGGCTATCGGAACAGAGCCGACTGCGTCGCCAACGCGCGCCGGAGCGGCTATACAGGCAGTTGACGTTCGATGTGGTCGGCGTCATGCCGGGGGCTGGGGTTGGTGTGACGGCCAGCCCTCTCCTGAATAGCGCCCGACGCGTCCTCGTAGTTTCTTCACATGTAACCCCCCCGTGCGACAAGCGCACCGCCGCCGCCAAGGAGTGCGTTTGCGCTCGCCGTGAGGGCAAGCCGTTTCTTCCCCGCCCGGGGAATTCTGTAAAACGTGGCCCCAGAACTGCTAGGGGCAAAGCCTGCGCCCCGCCACGGCGGGCAGGCGTGGCTTGGGGGGAAAGCATACTTAGAGGGCTGACCCCAAGCCGTTCCCCAACCCGTTCCCAAGCCGTTCGTTTGTCGGTCATGCGTTTACCTTGCTTCCGCCAAGTTTTCGAATGCGGGCTGATACTCCTCTGAACTCAGCACGGTATCGAACAGGCCGACGTCCTCGCCCTCATGCTTGTTGACGCCGAGATACACAAGGCTGGAGTCCTCGTATCGTTTGAACTTGTAGACCGCATCGTTCATCAACGCGTTGTTGAACACCCCCAGGCTCACGAGGAGCTCAAATTCTTTCACGGACAAACCAGTAACCTTCTTGAACAGTCCCGGGTCCAGTTGCGTGATGACATCCCGAAGACACCGTTCACGATAGTCTGTCAGATACATGAAAACCGGAATCCGGGTCGCGAATTTGATTAGCTTCTCTTGGATCTGCTTCCGCTTGCTCTTGTATTCCTTTTCCTCGTCGGTCAGTTCCTTCTTTTCCTTCGGGGTCAATTCCTCGTCGTTCTTTTCCTTGCGGGCCTTCTTCACGGCGTCAGACTTGTTGATGATAATCTCAATATCCTGGTTCAGATTTCGGAAGCCTTCGATGCTCATCAGTGCCTTCATCGCAGCTTCATTGCTCATCAGTCGCTGGAGGGTGGCGTTATCGACATTCACCAGCAACGCGCTTTCCCAACGCCGCGCCAGGAGCGTCGCCGAAGTTCCGCTCATGGCAATATCCAGAATCCCCGCCGCGTCAATCTGCTTCATCGAGCTGCCATCATAGGCCAACACGGGCAGGAATCTGATAAACTCCTCGACCTTCTTCTCGGGGTTGGTCTCATCGACATTCAACCGGCAACCATAATCGGCGATCTGGCGCAACGCACGCTCCGGCGCAAAGTCGAACACATAGCACTCTTCCTTTATGACCAACTCGTCGTTTGGCGAATCACCATCCGGATTCTGCAATGTCCATGGCGACTGCACGCGGAAGGCCGCCTGAAAATAGGTCTCCGGGGTGGAGGAATTGCGAAGCATAAGAATCCCCGTCCAGGGCCGAACGGTTACACCGGTAGTCAGTTTTCCACAAGACAGCGTGATGGTCTTCGCATTCAGCGGATCATCCATTGCATCGAGGACGGGCGGCAGCGCCGCCACACCAATGCCAGCGCTACTCCCCGCCGCCACGATGATCTCGTAGTCGTGATAGAAGCGATTCTGTTTCTGCGCCAGCAAGTTCCGCATCGCATGGCACGAAGCAACGCTCGGTAAGAACCAGAAGGTGTGCGACACGACGCTCAAGAGCCGTACATCTGAAAACGGCATTGGTGGTCTTTTCGCACCCAGTCTCAAGTTATCCACCGTAGTCGCCTGGAACGCGCCCCGGATCAGGTGCAGCCACTTCTGCACCTCATTTTCGTATTTGAACCGCGCAGACTTCTTTTCGCCCTCAGCCGAAAAGAAGACATTGAGGTCAAATTCGTCGAATTCCCCCTGCATGGCGATTTCCCGAATGGCATCGGGCAGTTGATAAGTCATCAGAACCATGCGCGGCAGGCAGGCATAAGGGCTGTCCTCGCCGTCCCAATCCTGCTTCGCCCGCTGCTCGTCCGAATAGGTCCAGTTGAATATCTGCTCCTCGATAAACTCGCCCGACGCGATTGCCCGAAACGGCGTGCCGGATAGATACAGGTAAGCGTCAGTCGTGATCGGCATGGTTTCCTCGTCGAAATCCCGCAAACCTTCGCCTTCGCCGAATCTCCGCTCTCTATTATCCTCGGCTTCGAACAGTTCCTTCGCATTTTCGCGCCATGCCCCGTAGTGGTACTCGTCTAAAATCACACAATCCCAGTTGGTCGCATGGACCCATTCGTTCTTTGTCTTAATGCCGCCCGTACTGGGGTTACGCCCCAGATAGTCTTGGAATGAACCGAAGCAGACAAAAGGCCTCTTCTTGTTGGCATCCTCGTAGGTGAGGCCACCCGGCTTGATGAACTGCCAGCCCTTGAAATCGACGTGCTGCTTCAGGTCCGATTCCCAGGCACTCTGGACGGCCGGCTTGAAGGTCATAACCAGGACCTTGCGCCATCGCATTTTCTTGGCCAACTGATAGGCTGCGAAGGTCTTGCCGAAACGCATCTTGGCGTTCCAAAGGAAATGCGGCGTCTTGTCGGGGTCTTCCCGGCGGGCACGCTTGAAATAGGCCGCCGTTTTCTCCACCGCCTCGGCCTGTTCGGGCCGCATCTTGAAATCTAGCGTGCGGCTCTCCTCGTTCATCTCTCCGGTTCGCAGGGCGATCACCGCCGCTTTGACCTGCTTCACCGGACAGGCAAACCACTCGCCCTCCGGATTGCTGACACCCCGTTCCCGCAACCAGCGGTGGACCTCATGGTCGGTGAATACCATGCCGTCGTTACGCATAGCCGATTCTTCGAGCACGATGCGGTACGGTGGCTTGCCCGGCCTCTTCGTCGGATACTGCTGTGCGACGCGCGACTGGACATCAACCGTCGTATAGCCGACCTTGAGGAGCCCGGCGTATTGCGGGTTGCTGTCCTCATAAGCGTAGACTTTAGGCAACGCCCCAGGACGCGGCGGGAAGAAGCCTTTACCCATTATCTGCCTCCCCCTCGCCCATGGGGCGAACCATCTTTTCGATAAAGTCGATATCAGCCTTGGTCAATTTGTATTTCTTGTAGAGCTTTTCGTCAGTCCAAGGTTCATCAAAGCTCTGCGTTGGAACGAATGAGTATACCTTCTTCATCCCATTTTGCGTGTTCTTTATTAAGAGAACTAAGAACCGAAAAAATCTCGTTTCGATATATGAAATAGCATTCTTGGCTGTCCTCTTGCGCGCAAAGGGACCAATAAGAAGGTAAGTTTCGGTGCAACAGGAATTGGGCTCTCCTAGTATTGGGTTGTTCAGAATTTGGTGGGGAAACGACTCTCCCGCCCCATAGGCTTTGGAAATATATACTTTGTAGCCTTTTACCCAGTCGACATTCCTGTTTATGGATGCCTTCCCGATATGGCCAATTCCTAGCTTGTGCCAACCGTTGTAGTAAAACAAAACGCTATTCTTAAACGGAGCTTTCTTGAAATTGGGCTTTACTCTTCGGTAACTATTCTCAGCTCTAACATCAAATCCAAATGGATCATTGGCGCTCACAAAGGTCGCGAAGCTCTGTTCGTGCAATTGCCGTACTTTATGGAAGATAGACACGGCCTCGTTGTATCTGATGAATGTCTCTGCACCGTCTTCCAACAGTGGCCTCGTGGCTTCGGAAACGATTCTATCTCCTTCGTGTGTATATATTGTGCAGTCTCCCCTCTCGTCTCTTTCCCAGAGAAAGTAGCATGCGCCGCCCTTGATTTCGACGCCAGGGAAGCAATCTCCAGCGTTAGAGAAGTCATGAATCACTCTGATGCGCGTGTCATTCAACATCTCGTCCCTAAACGTATCCAGCCCTCTACCGCCAGTAAACCAGCGTGAAGGGATGATCATGGTTAAGTACCGTGGGGCAAGTTTCTTCGCCTGCGCAACAAACTGATGGTAGATGGGAATTGCGCTCGATCCAGTTCCACCGCCGTCATTTAACTGGTATGGCGGGTTGCCGATAATGACATCAAATTTCATATTGAATATCTCCTCGGGATTCTCGGTATGAATGAATGGATATGCATGGGTTTCCAGCTCTTCGCCGCGATCCAAGTTGGCCTGACTAGCGCCACAGAAGACGCAGCGGCCTTTCTGCCACGTGTGCTCTAGACGCTCGAAACGGATATTGCCCTGCGTATTGTCGAAGGCGTCGCAGACGGAGTATTTCCCATTGGCCGTCTTGGAGCAGTAGACCGAGCGGCGAGAAAGCAGGGCCGTCAGTTCCGTAATTCCCAGGCCGTAGAGTTGCTTGCTGAAAATGTGGTTGATGCGATCCTGCTTGTCAGCGATGGCCTTTTCCAATCCGGCGTCGAGGCGTTTGGCAATCTCACGCAAGAACACGCCTGACTTGCAGACCGGATCAAGAAAGGTGGCGTTCGGATCATGCCAGAGGTCCGCGGGAAGCAGGTCGAGAATCCAGTTGCCCATCTGTGGCGGGGTAAAGACCTCGTCACTGCTCAGATTGGCCAAGCACGCCAGCACGTCGGGATTGTAATTAGCCTGTAACATCGGCGAGTTTCAAGTAATGGGTCAATGGGTAGTCCCTGACCGGTTCGGGGAAGAAGGCCTCTTCGCCGAGATCGGAGAAGAGCGGTTGCTTCTTTGTCCCGGCGAATGAAAGCAGCTCGTGGAACTCGAAGTCCCGGCGCTTCACCATGCTGCCATTGACCAATGACCATTCGGAAAAAACGATGGGTCTTGGCTCGTCGCCGACGGTCTGGAGGGAAAGCGCGTCCCCGTGGATGATATTGCGCTCGAGGATGAATCGGATGGTGCGAAGGAAGTCCTCGTTGAAGAGAGTTTTGCAGTGCTTCTCAACGACGGCAAGAAGGCGGCGGCGACACTCCGCAACATTGTCTTCCAGAAAATCAATACCGTAGATGGACGAAACGGCCAGCAAGGCATATCGCTCGTATTCGAGTTGGCTGCGGCGGTAACGTCTATCCACGACACACAGCTTTCTTTCGAGAATCTCATCAAGAAAGTTGCCCGTCCCGCAGGCCGGCTCCAGGAAGCGAGAATCGATGCGCTCGGTCTCCTGTTTGACCAGATCGAGCATGGCGTTGACTTCGCGCTGGCTAGTAAACACCTCGCCATGATCAGCCACACGTTGCCTTGATACGATGTGACTGCTCTTCACGATGCATCCTGACTGATCGCGGAATTCAATTTCATGTTGACTCATCATCGCTCAGGCGCAGTTCCGGGGACGCCTGCTTGTACTTGTGGAACGCGGCGCTTGAGGTTCGATCAAGCTGCCCGACGACAAAACCGCGCGACTTGCGACGCGTTTTCCTTTTGGGCATGGCTGCTACCCCATATAGACCACTGATTTTGGGCCGTTATTGTCACGCGGAGGAGGGCGATTGTCAAGAGAGACCCGCCTTCGTCCCGGCGCGCCGGGACTACGGCGTGGCAAGCGGGGCAGACGGGAAGATTGGTGCTAAGCCGCCCACAGGGCAGGCAAGCGGCGCGCGTGTGGTCGTGGTCAAGCAGAGTCGGCATAATGTCGATGTATCCAACAGCGTGGAGCGGCGCTTGGTCCGCGCCAGCAAAGAAGGAAGGATCTTTCGTTGTCCGGATTGCCCGCAATAGCGCGCCTTGGTATATTTCTGGTTGCGGCCGCGGCGTCGCTTGTAGCCTCAATTATTCTCTGCAATACGCCTTCGGAGGCGGCGCATCTAGCCGTCGCGCCCGGGTTCGTGATATACCTTCTGCTGTTTCGCCAGGGCGTTTTCCGCAAGGTTGGCGTCGGCCACGTGCTGTACCTGGCGGTGGTTACAGCGCTGGTGGCTGGATACATGTGGTCTCTTGCATATCTGAGCCCGGGCCTTGCCGTCCGTTGGCGTGAACTGCCCGTGGCGGTCTACTTTCTTGTTTCGGTCCACATCCTGACGTGGGTGCTTTTCCGCCTTGTCGGAAAGGTAACGCGTGCGATCTTCTATATTCGCGGCGAGGGGCCGATCGGGTATCTCCGGCGTAGCGTGGCGGGTATCACCTGGGGTGTGCTGTTCCTGGCGATCATCGTGCCCTACCTGTCGGCGACGTTCATGATCCACTGGGTGAAGTTCACAGACATCTCTGACCGCCACCTCCCGCGGGGGATGGCCCTCCAGAAGGTTGCGTTCGAGGCTACTGACGGCGTCCGCCTGGGCGGGTGGTTTATTCGCAGGCCCGGGCACGTCTCCGATACAACGGTAATCCTCACGCCCCCGCGCAACCTGGCCAAGCTCGCGGCGCTGCCGTACGCACAGATGCTCACCAGCAACGGATACAACGTCCTCCTTGTGGACTTGCGTGGCCAGGGGCCCAGCGAGGGACACACCTTCAGTTTCGGCGTGTTCGAGGCCTACGACGTCCTCGGGGCACTGCGATATCTCAGACTCGTGCACCCAAGGGCAAGCGTGCACGTGTTCGGTTTCGGGCTTTCGCAGGGAGCGGGCGCGGTCATTGCGGCAGCCGCCACCGACGACGGCATCAAGGCCATTGTGGTCGACAGCGCATCGCCGCTGATTAAACTGCCCCTGGAAGGGCAAATCCGCGCACTTCCTTCGCCGGTGGGAAGATATCTTCGCTATTCGATTCTCTTGGCGGCGTCGGGCCAGCTCGGCTGCAACCTGTTCGCCGCGGAGCCGATTCGCAACATTGGCCGCGTCAGGGGGCCGGTGCTGATAGTCCATGGCCAGGAGGACAAAGTGGTGCCCTTGAACCACGCACAGAGGCTGTTTGACGCCGCGGGCTCGCCCGCAGCGTTCTGGAAGGTTCCTCGTGCCGGTCACGGCGAGACGCTTGCCCACGGCCTGGCCGACTATCCCGCACACGTTCAGCGAATCTTCGAGGCTGTTCGCCGCGGCGGCACCCCGTTCGAAACGCCGTGAAAACAGGCTTCGGATTTCAATCGCACGCTTCGGGCAGCGTCTGTCCGGTTAGTGCACGCCGCCGGCCATCTGGAACATCGGAAGGTAGATCGCCGTGAGAATCACCGCCACAGTGACGCCCATCCCCAGAATTACTATCGGCTCCACCATGCTGGTGAGACGCTCGATCATGTTCGTGACCTTCTTGCGGTAATAGACGGATATTTCGTCGAGGACGATGGCCATCTCCCCCGACTCCTCACCGACGCGGACCATGCTGATGACCATTGACGTGAACAGGCGCGATTCCTCCATGGCGGGCGCCAGGGCAACCCCGCCGGCGACCCGCCGCTCGATGCGCTTAAAGGCCTCGCGGTACATGACGTTGCCGTGAAAGACGCCCTGCATGGAGCCAATGGCCTCCAGCAGAGGCAGACCGCTCTTCAGCAACAGGAGCATATTTGTGGCGAATTTCTCCATGTACGCCTGGACGGCGCACTCGCCCAGCAGCGGCGTGGTGATCAGTAGCTGGCTGAAGAGACGCTTGCCGCCGTCCGTGCGCAGGTAAACGCGGAGGCCGACGATCGTACCCACGGTCCCGCCTATCAGCATCAGCGCGTTAGCCTGAAGGTAGTCCGACATGTCGATGACGGTCTGCGTGATGGCCGGCATCTCCGAATCGAACTCGTCAAAGAACGCTGCAAAGGTCGGCACAACCTTCCAGAGCATCACGAAGACCGCCAGGAAGGCGACCACTATGAGTATGCAGGGATAGATCATGGCCGATACTATCTTGCTGCGCATCTCACGGACCCTGACGATGTGTCCTGTCAGGCTGGTCAGCACATCGGCCAGTTGTCCGCTCAGTTCTCCGGTGCTTATGACCTCGATCCACTGGCGGTCAAAGACCTTTGGGAAATCAGCGGCGGCCTGATGCAGCGACGCCCCGCCGGCCACCCGTTCAGCAATTGTGTGGATGACCGATCGCATCTTCAGGCTCTGCGACTGCTCCGACGAGATGTTAAGCGCATCCAGCAGCGGCGTGCCCGCCGCGAACAGGGTCGTGAGCTGCTGGAAGAACTGCACCTTGTCCTCGGCCTTGATGGCCTTGTGCATCTTGGAGGACGTTCTGACGTGCTTTTGAAACCACGTCTTCCCGCCTCCGCCAACCTGGAGTGTTATCGCCTCCGCCATGGGCTATTCCTCGCCTTCCGACTCGGCCATGCACACAGTGAGGACCTCTTCGAGGCTGGTAAGCCCCTCCTGGACCTTCAGCAGGCCCGCATCGGCAAGCAGCATCATCCCCTGCTTGCGGGCCTCGGTGCGAAGCTCAGGCAGCGGCTTTCCCTCGATTATCATATCGCGAAGTTTGGGCGTTACGCAGAGTGCTTCGAACAGGCCGACGCGTCCCTTGTATCCGGTGTCGCGACAGGCGTCGCAGCCTTTAGGCCTGAAGTACTCGGCTTTTTGATCAAGTTTCCATTTAGCCGCTGTTTCGTCATCGAGCTTGTATGCTTCCTTGCACTCCTTGCAGAGCCGTCGCACCAGTCGCTGGGCCTCCACCAGGCGCAGCGCGGAAGCAAGGAGGAACGGCTCGGTGCCCATATCGATAAGACGGTTGATGGAGGCGAGGGAGTCGTTAGTGTGCAGGGTCGAAAGGACCATGTGCCCCGTAAGCGCCGCCCGGAGGCATATCTGCGCGGTTTCCTGGTCGCGGACCTCACCGACCATGATGATGTCCGGGTCCTGCCTGAGGAACGCCCGCAGGGCCGACGCGAACGTCAGCCCAACCTGGCTGCGAACATGCACCTGGTTGAGGCCCTCAAACTTGTACTCCACCGGATCCTCGACCGTCATGATGTTCACGTCAGGCTTGTTCAGCAGGTTCAGCACCGTGTAGAGCGTGGTGGACTTCCCGCTTCCGGTCGGGCCGGTCACCAGCACCAGCCCGTGGGGGCTCTCAGCGGCCGCTACAAAGTCCTCCGCCTGCTTGCTGTCAAAGCCCAACTCCGTGAGGTCGGCCGGGATTTCGCTCTTGGCCAGTATTCGCATGACCATCTTCTCACCGTAGACGGTGGGCACAGTGCTGACTCGCAGGTCAACTCGTGTTTGGCTGAGGTTCAGGGCAATGGCCCCGTCCTGGGGCACACGGCGTTCGGCGATGTCCATCTTGGCCAGCACCTTCAGCCGGCTGATTATCGGAATGTACAGCGGCTTGGGAGGCGGAGATATCTCGTGCAGTTGACCGTCAATTCGCACCCGAATCTTCACGCTCTCCTCGAATGCCTCCAGGTGGATGTCGCTTGCCCCGTTGCTTATCGCCGAGGACAACACGTGGTTCACCAGCCTGACGACCTGGCTGTCCTGGCCCTTGGCAATGGGGCGGTCCAGGTCCACAATCTCATCGATCGTGTCTTCATCCCCGAACTCGGTGGTACCAGCCGTTGTCTCCTTCGCGATCTCCTTTACGAAGTCGCGGCTGCCAAGCGTCTCGCCGAGGGCCTCGGTTATGCGCGTGACCGGAGCGACCGCGGGACTAATCACAAGCCCGGTCAGCAACTGGATCTGCTCCAGCGTGACCAGGTCCATGGGATTGGCAAAGGCGACGGTAAGGGTGCTGTCGTCCAGCGACAGCGGGACGACCAGTTTTTCGCGGCATGTCTTGTCGCCCACGAGTTCTGCCAGTTCCTTGCTGACGATCAGCGGGCTGTCCAAGCCTACGACCGGCAGGCGAAGATACTCGGCATATGCCTCGGCGATGTCGATATCGCCGACCATCTCAGCGTCCGACAGGGCCTCTTCGGGCGAGCCCCGGTGAGTGGTGATGGCCTTCTGCGCATCGGCAAGCTTGTCTTCCGCCAGCAATCCCTTGTCCAGCAGAAGCTGAATGAGCAACGGTTGGTCTGACAGGAGTGTGTCCGGAGTCATTCCTGGGTCTCCTGTTCGATTCGGCCGGGGCTGCGCCCTGTGTCGGAGTTCAGGCGTAGAGTCAGCCTTATCTTGCCGAATGCGATAATCACGGAGCCATGGCGAATACTCTCAACGACCCAGCATTTCTTCGGGTCCGTGCCGCCGATCAACATTCCCGGCTTGTACAGCGATTGCCCGATCACCGCCAATTGGACGTCCTCGCCGATAATCACCGCCGCCAGCAGCCCGGGAAGCATGGGCGGCTTGATTTCGGCTGGTTTGGTAGCCGACTGGGATGCCGGATTCGTAGACGGCCGGCTGGTCGGAGTCTTGGTCACCCGCGACCGCATCTTCTTGGACATCAGGTAGCTGTCCCATTCGACCTCGAACGGATCCCTGTCGGCGGGGCTGGCGTGTGGCTTGGGCGTTATCAGTTCGGGCTCCAGGAGGCTCTTGGAGATAGTTGGCGGCTCCTTGGCATGGGCCATGGATGGGCTCCCTGTCTCCATCATCGAGTACGTCAAGTACCCAAGAATGAGCACCAGCGCGTACGGGGCTATTTTGTCAACTCGCTGTAGCACTCTTACCCACCAATCCCAGCAGGGTCAGCTTTGCCTCGATGGCCCCCGCCTTCTTCTGGCACCGTATGCTATCCACGCGGAGCAGCCTGTCGGACTGTTCCAGCCACTCTATCAGGCTCTTTACGCTTTTGTAGTTCCCCTGAACCTCGACCGTCAATACAATGGCCCTGTAAGGCCCAACCTTGCGCGGCTGTCTCGACGACATGTCCCGAAGCTTCACACCCGACTTGCGCAGGCCCATCAGGATGTACTGCACCCACTCGTTGGTGTCGGACTTTTCACTGATGCGTGGGCGATAGACCTTTGCCTGCTTGCGGAAAGCCTCGACGCTTGCGATGAGGTCGGCCCGCTTTCTTTGGGCCACCAACTGCCGTTGTTTAGTCTCGATCTGGCCGACAAGGGGCTTGTAGACTGCCATAATGGCCACTGCGGCCATGCCGATTATGACAACCAGGCGCATCTTGACCGGGTCACTGAGATGGACCGTCGCGATGGCCTTGTATCGCTGCAACTGCTCTTTGCTGATTCCGGCTTCCACGGTTCTTACCTTTTGGGGGCCTTCTTTTTCTTGGGCAGCGCGATGATGGTAAACAGGGCGGTTTCCTTGCCGGCCTCGCGCCGCCACTTGATCTCCGCAAGCGTGACTAACGGAAAGTCCCTGCGCAGGATTTCCACGTTGCGCAGGGAGTCAATAAAGGCGTCGATCTCCACAGGGGCCGACTCACGGTCCGCAAATTGTGTCACACCACGCATCGTCAGAGACCTGTTGGACCTGACCTGGCGCGACTTTTTGCTCGTTCCCTTGAATTCCGAGAAGCCCCACACGCTGGACAGATACGCATTGGGCGGAAGCCGGGAAGGCAGATCGCGCAGGTAATCGCTCCATATAATCCGTGTTGAGAGGAACCTCTCGATCGCGCTGACCTCACCAGACAGGATCTTGCGCTCTTGTTCGATCTTGCCCATCTCCATCTTGCGCGCCCATTTGGTTGAAACGTTCTGCCGCTTCACCATCTGAATCTGCTGATCCAGAGCCTGCGACTTGTCCCACAGCATCATGCCCATGGCCCCGATCACAAACAGCAGGAACGCCGCCAGTTTCTTCGGGAAAATCTCGCGCAGTGACGGTGGCGGCTTCAGGGCCCGGAACATATCCATGGATTTGGCTTCCGATTTCCTCGCCGACAGCGCCAGGCCCAGGCTGTACACATCCGCATTCAGGCTCTGGTCCGAAATGGCTGTAGCGTCAAGGCTCAGATACCCGGAGATCTCATCGGCCAGGGCTTTGGCCATCTGGCCCTGGATCGCCAAGCCGTCGATGCGGCTGACGCCGAGCTTTTGTAACGCGTAGACCTGAAGGCTGCGCACAGCCGAGGCTATCGACCGGGCCTCTGGGCCGCCGGGCAGAGCGAACCTGCGCCACAGAACAGGCTGACCTTGGATAACCAGTATGGCCAGGCCTCCCGCCTCCCCAAGCAGCACACAAACGGCGGTTTTCCATCTGGCGGGGATCTTACCCTTTGCGCCCCGCAATAGAGACCACGGCCCGGGCTCCAACCGGCAGTCATGGACCTCAGCCTCCTTCGCCGCGGAGCATAACTCCTCGGCTAGCTCACGCTGGCACGCGGCAACGCTACAGACGTTGGTCCCGTGCAGCTTCATCGTCACGAACCCGACCGCCGCCTCCTCGCCCGCAGCCATGTCCCCCATTCCGCAGGCCGACAGGAGTTGCTCGGTTGAGGCACCTCTATCGCCCTCAGTATCCGGCTCGGGACACGTGGAAAAGAACGTCTGCTCCGGGCTTATGCCGATGCAGACGGATGCCCGCCGGCGCTGCCGCACCGTCAACTGCTTCTCAAGGAAGTCCTTCAGCACCTCAGACGTACTATGCCCGTTCAGCTCCTGCTGATGACGGGACATCACGGTCGGACCTGCTAACGTCGCTGCTACCCGCGTCATCGTGAGCCGGCCGTCCGCAAGATAGACGCCCACGGCGTCACCCCAACTCAGTTTACCCGCAAACCGCACAGGCATTCCTCCATACTTCGAGCGAGGACCGACGGCACCGGGCAGGCCGTCGGCCCTGTTACAAATCGCTGGCCGATTACAGCTCGGCCTGGAATGCTACCTCCACGATTAACTCAGCTTAGCTGCCGCCGCCACTCGTGCCCATCGGATTGATATCGGGCATGCCGTTAATCGTGCTGGCTACCGAGTCGTAGCCTTCCTCAGTGAAGGTCACGGTGTAAGGGCCGTAACCAGCCGAGGCACCGGCGCGCGTCATCGAACAAGTCCACGAATCTTCCAGGCTGAGGGTGCTGCCAGCCAGTACCGCACCCACCGTGAAGTACTTCGGGGCCGTGAACTTAATGTCCAGAGCCACGATCGCATTGGCGTACTCGCCCTGACGAGCGTGATAACGCTCCTGTGCCGCCTGGACCGACGAGAGGTAGTTAAACGCCTCTGCCGCCTTCGAGCGTTCCACCGAGGCAATAAACCGCGGCACAGCGAACGCCGCCAGCACGCCGATGATGACCACAACGACTGCCAGCTCTACAAGTGTAAATCCTCGCCTCTTCATATCATGCTCCTTTTGTAAGAGAAGAGAAACCTCAATCTTTGCTTTAAACGCCCATGATTTTCATCGGCACCTGGCCGCGCGACTTTAGCAAAATCTCAGCCCTGGCAACGGTGGCTGCCGACCCCAAGTCGCCAACAAAAACCACGTTAGGTCAAACCGGCCCAAAAGGACTATCGCTCGATCCGGGGCTCGGCCCAACTAACGCTTTTGCACATCGGCTCATACCCCGTAGGGCTATTCGTGCCCTGATACTGATGTACCTTAAGATTCAATATTCAGAAATGCCAATTCCCGGGCGAAAATAATCCGGATAATAGGGGCGCCGCGGCCCGGCGAAACTGGCGCATCTGCATGGCCGGCCTGAACGGTCGCCCTCAGGGCGGCGGTTCACGGTACGGTTTATTCTGCTCGTACAGCGCCAGCCGCTGCTGGAACTTCCACCTGATGGGGAGCGGCGCCATCTGGACGGCTTTCTTCTGGAATTTTACAGCCTCGGCGAAATTGCCGACCTCGGCGTGGGCCGCGGCCAGCGTGTCCAGAAAGCGGTACCTTACCTGACTCCGCGGGCGAAGCAGGCGGCAGGCCGCCTTGGCGTACTCGACGGCGCGCGGGCCGTCACGGAATTCGGCCTCGGGGCAGGTGGCCAGCAGCCGGGCAACCTTGTCGTACGGCCACGGGTAGTCGCCCTTCAGCTCGATCGTGCGGGTGTAGTCCCGCCTGGCGGCGTCATAGCGGCCTTGGTCCGCGTAGGCCCCGCCCCGGTTGTAGAAAGCCCGATGCTCCCGGGGGCTCTTCGCGATCACGTCGGTCCAGAGCCCCACGCGGTCCTGCCAGGTGCGGTTCCTGAGGTAGGTGCCGGCACCCAGCGGCAGCACGAGCAGGCAGGTCAGGCAGGCTGCCCAGGCGCGGCTGCGGGCAAAGACCCGCCCCAGCAGCAGGGCGACCATAACGGAGACCCCGAACATCGGCAGGTACATCCGGTGCTCGAAGACCATGTACAGGCCGATGATGCTCGATTCGATCACCAGGTGCAGAACCACCCACAGCAGGCAGAACGAAACCACACGCCGGCGCCGCGCCAGAAAAATCGCCACTGCAACAAACGCGAGGATCAGAAGCAGGCACACAAGCGTGGTCCACGGATCGAGCAGCGAATGGGATGTTTGGATGTTGTGAATCAGGTTCAGCCGCCCGGGATGAGGATACAGCACCAGGCTGAAGTACAGAATCACCACGCGGAACTGGGTCATCACCCGCTCGATCGGGGTGAAATCTTTGCGCTCGTAAGCGAACAGAATCTTATCCAGCGGCTTGTGCCCCAGAATGGCCACAGTCAGAAGCCCCAGGATCGCCACCAGAGGGATCGCGTACCACAGATTCTTCTTCAGCCAGGCGAAGCTGAGGTCCTGGAAGAAGAACCATTCCACCAGAAGCACCGCCAGCGGCAGCGTGGCCGTGTTCTCCTTCGTCCCCAGGGCCAGAAGCCAGGAGATCAGACCCATACCCCACAGGACCTTCCGCCGCCGGGACGAGGCGGCCAGACGCCCCTGAACGTACAGCAGCAGCGAAAGGAGGTAGAACATCGCCGCCAGACTCGTCATCCGCTGAACGATGTAGGTGACCGCCTGGGTCTGGAGGGGATGGGCCGTGAACACCAAAGCGGCCGCCAGCGATGCCAGCGCGGCTGCTCGGTCGTCGAGCGGCCGGGGGCTCTGGTTCGTCAGTCCCCGCGACTGTTTCAACAGACGCAGGGCCAGAACGTACACAAGGATGCCGTTGATAAGATGGATGGCGATGTTGACGAGGTGGTATCCGGTCACGTCGAGCCGGCCGAAGTAGTAGTTCAGAGCAAAGGTGACGTTGGCGACGGCCCGGCGTGGAAGGAAGCTTATGGCCGCTTCCCGAAGCGACTGGAGGTCCAGCGACGTGATGTGAATCCGGTGATTGAGCTGGATGTTGTCGACGTCGTCGAACACGAAGGGAACGCTGAGTGTGTTCGAGTAGATGGCTGCTGCGAGAAGGCAGATCGCGACGACGGCGATCAGGTGATACGGCCGGGTGTGAGTGCCGCTTCGGATCATCGCTGACTCCCAAACATTATCCCCATAAGGATACGCCAGCGGGCTGGAAGTGCCACCCCCCCCGCTGCCGGCGGGCGGCAGGTTACTCTGATCAGAAATTCTCCGGCGCCAACGGGAGTGAAGCGTCATCTACCGTGGCAGGGCGGACCGAGACGATGAATTCATTCGTGGACTGCTTGATGTAGCTCACGACGTAGGTGCTCCCCGGGCCGGCGGCAACTACCACGCGGCAAAAGTAGTTGCCTCCACCGGGCGGCTTCCCTGTATTGAGCAAACTCAGACCCCAGGCCATTGCGCGCGTGCAGCCGGTGGCGCGGTCGCTGCGAAGCCGGCAGGCCTTTTCCATCCGGAGGAAACCGGTCGTGTGACGATACAGAGCCGTCCACAACAGCATTACCAGCACGAGGCCCACCAATGTGCCGCCAAGCGTGCTCCCGTTGTGCCTGACTCGATGCATCATGGCCTGCTCCACATAAGCGTAACTTGGCGCGATACGTCGCCTCGTGTCATCTCGATATCCATCTGCACCACCGTGCCGGAGACGTCCTGAACGGCAAACTGGGAAACACTGTCGGCCATCACGATCTGCGACCCCGAAGATGTGTCATCCCTGACCAACTGCGTGCCGACCAGGTAGTACTCCACCATGATGTCCGGCGGGGCCCAGTTGGCCACACCGTCGGGAGGGGTGCCGGCGTCCTTGCAAAGCCGAACTCGGTCTGGCTCGACAACTATGGCCCCCACCGTTGCGCCCATGTCCTCGCAGATGCTTTCCATGGCAAAACGAAGCTCTTGCGCCACCCGCGCCCGGCCGGCAAGGTCCTTCATCTCCGTGCTGAAGAACCGCCATACCTGCGCGGTCATCACCGTCAGCACCGTCATCAGAAGCGAGGCAACCATCAGCTCCACCAGCGTGAAGGCCCTGCCGTCATGTCTGGACCGCTTGTCCATGGCTTCATTCCTACGGGGCAGATTCGAGAGTAGCGACCCCAGACATCTCCTGGCAGTCGAACTCGCGAGTGAACAACGTCAATGTGATATCCCACTTCGTATCCCCGGTCACGGGCGGGGTCCACGGAGACTGCCCGGCGGTCTCTTCGGCCGCTGCCGGGGCGCCCAGTTGGCGCATCCAACGGTTCGACTGGCTCACCACGTAGTAAGTCGGAGAAGATCTGCACCACTGCTCCACGCTCCGCATCTGCCGGCCCTGCATCGCAAGCAGGCCCGCGAAGCTCAGCATCCCCACGCCCATTATCACCAGCGTCACCTGAAGCTCCAGCAGTGTAAAGCCCCGTGTGCGCCGCCCAAAGCCCGATCTCTTTTGCGCAGAACCAGCCATGTTACGCACCTCAGTCGCCGGGCGATATCTGGTGCCCGCCCGGTCCGGTTATCACGCCTATGACCTGGCCGTCCTCGTCGATCTGGAGTTGCCCGCTCCAGATGGTGCTGCCGTTCCTGGTGGCGCTGGCCAGGAATTGCGCGCTGTCCGCGTCGGCTATCAGATAGACGTAAGGAGCGTTCGGCGAGCTCTGGGTTTCAGCCAGGGCCGGGGTCACAAGGTCCATCGTTTCCAAATCTGCCAGGCTCAGCGCAAACGTCTTGTATTCCAGCCAGTAGATCCGCTGGGCAGACCAGACCGACCGCAGACTCGCCGCCGCGGTTTCCGCCTTCGCATGTTCGATCGCACGGCTGTAGATGGGAGCGGCCATCGTCGCCAACAGGCATCTGACAATCACCACCACAGCGGCCTCAACA
>SDBS01001724.1_pt1 | contig 22121 bp, 18 predicted proteins | sample 2277091 | NCBI WGS metagenome assembly SDBS01 (sample SAMN10404972, study PRJNA504765) | marine sediment metagenome | isolation source: marine sediment core GS10_PC15, 163 cmbsf | place: Arctic Ocean: Southern Knipovich Ridge | collected 2010
CACCGTCATCTTCGGCAAGGTCGCGAAGCTGCCCTCAGACGGCACCCCCTACGCACTTCTGGCCATAGCCGGGACAGTGCCCTGGCTGTTCTTTTCCAGTTCGCTCACCGAGAGCAGCAATTCCCTGGTGGCCAACGCCGGCATGATCTCAAAGATCTATTTTCCACGGCTAATAATGCCGGCGGCGGCGGTTCTATCCAGCACTGTGGACTTCGTGATTTCGTTCGGCATCTTAATCGGAATGTTGGCGTGGTATCACGTGGTCCCGACCAGTGCCGTCTTTGCTCTGCCGTTGTTCTTCCTCCTGGCACTGGGTTCTGCGCTGGGGACTAGCCTGTGGCTTGCGGCGCTGAATGTGGAATACCGTGATGTCCGGCACGTGGTGCCTTTTCTGGTGCAGATGGGCCTGTATGTTTCTCCGGTTGGCTTCAGCAGCAGCATCGTGCCGGCGCAGTGGCGACTGGCCTACTGCTTGAATCCAATGGCCAGCGTTATTGATGGCTTTCGCTGGTCACTGTTGGGAGCGAAGGTCCCCCTGTACATGCCCGGGCTGGTGTTATCGAGTCTCGTGGTGGTGGTGATATTGGTGGGTGGGCTGTATTACTTCCGGCGGATGGAGCGGACCTTCGCTGACATCATCTGAGAAGACCTGTAGGGGAGCAGATGACTGAGCCAATGATCTCAGTTCGCAATCTGGGCAAGCAATACCGGCTGGGCGCGACACACGGCGAAAGCTACCGGGTCCTACGGGATGTCATCGCCAGCGCCTTTAAGCCGCGCCGGGCGAAGCATACTTCACGGCAGCGGGAGACCATCTGGGCGTTGCGCGACGCTTGCTTTGACGTCACCCCGGGAGAGGCGCTCGGCGTCATTGGTGCCAACGGTGCCGGCAAGACCACACTGCTGAAGCTGCTGAGCAGGATCACAGAGCCAACCACGGGCGAGATCCGCTTGCGGGGGCGAGTGGCCAGTCTGCTCGAGGTCGGGACGGGGTTCCACCCGGAGCTCACCGGCACAGAGAATATCTTTCTCAACGGTTCCATTCTTGGCATGACGCGAAGCGAAATCAAGCGCAAGTTCGACGACATCGTCTCTTTCGCAGGCGTAGAAACGTTTCTCGATACCCCGGTCAAGCGTTACTCTTCGGGAATGCATGTCCGCCTGGCGTTTGCCATCGCTGCCCACTTGGACCCCGATGTCCTGCTGGTGGATGAGGTGTTGGCCGTGGGAGATGCTGAGTTCCAGAGAAAGTGCCTCGGGAGGATGGAGGAGGTGGCCAGTGGCGGCCGTACCGTCCTCTTCGTTAGCCACAACATGGCGGCGGTACTCAGTCTCTGTTCGAGGAGCCTTTGGTTGGATAAAGGCCGCATAGTCTCCGATGGACCGACCCGAGACTGCGTGCATCGCTATCTATCACAATTGCGAGGCGATGTCGGCCTTGATTCAACCGAGTTGGGGCAAGTCGCGAGGGAAGGATCGGGAACGGTGAAGGTTCAGGCGCTAAGTGTCTGTGGCGAGGATGACAACGGAGTGGTATATCCCAGCAGGCCAGTGCTCTTCAAACTGCAGCTTGAGGCCGATACGGAGTCAAGACTGTCAGGTGTCAATGTCGCCGTCGGCATTAATTCTCTGTACGGTGAGCGCCTACTGACCTTGTTCACCAAGTTCGACAGGCAATTCAACGGCAAACCGCCAGGCGAGAAGAAGGCTGTCATTATATGCCGGACCGAGACGTTGCCGCTTGGTCCGGGAAAATACCGCTTGACCGTCTGGGTGGAGCGGGGCGGAGAGGTCTGTGACCATGCCCGGGATGTCGGGGAAATGTGTGTAGAGAACGATGATTTCTATGGTACGGGGCACGTCCCCAGCCCAATGCAGGGACCACTCATGGTGGATCAGCAATGGTACTGGACGCTTGACTCTGTCCTGCAGGCTGCTGGCGATGAAATCGGAGGCGTAGACCAGCGTGATTGACCCCAAACTGTTGCTGTCAAAGACCAGGAGAGAACTACTACCTGTTATCGGCTCCCGGCTTGGCATCCTCGTGCCAGTTCGGGCCGAAGGAGGATGGTGGATACGCGTACCAGATGACGACGTATTGTATCACATGAAGAGAAAGTCCTACGAGCGCCAGGAGATTGATTTTCTGGGTTCGTTCCTCCGGCCGGGCAGCACGGTTCTCGACATCGGGGCGCACTTTGGTCTGTACTCCATATTGGCAGCCAGGCAAGTCGGGCGGGAAGGAAGAGTGTTAGCCTTCGAGCCTAATCCCCGCAATCTTCTGTATTTGCGACTCAATGTTCTGCTCAACAGGCAACGGCATGTTGAAGTGGTTCCCGTGGCACTAAGCAACGAAGAAGGAGAAGCAGATTTCACTTGTGTGAGCCAGGGGGCATACAGCGCTCTGCACGCGGCGGAGGTGCCAGGCAAGACGTCGGTGATCAGAGTTCAGCAAACGACGCTGGACGCAATTGTCGCCAAAGAGAAGCTGCACTCGGTAGACTTCGTCAAGCTGGATGTTGAAGGTGCCGAATTACTCGTTCTCGAGGGCGGCAATGATTTCTTCTCCCAAGTCCCCAGGGCTGTAGTGATGTGCGAGTTCGATGATAGACGGGCAGCCCCCTATGGGCACACCTGCAGACAGGTCTACCGATGGCTGGGCAACCGGGACTACAGATGGTTCAGATTGTCTGACCAAGCTCGCCTGGTGGCACAACCTGACCAGGCCCGATATGACTATACGAACCTGGTGGCGTGCCCGGTGGAGGGGTTAGACGCGATGGCGTGCTGGATCGATGGCTAGGCGAAGCACTATTCCTCGGGAATGTACGTCCGGCTGGGATTTGTGGGTACTAGCCACTTGGAGCCTGAAGCATCCGTGAAGAGCGACCACGAGGTGATAGGCCAGCATGGGGACAGATAAGTGATGATACAACGAGGCATTCTGCGCTTTTGCAATTGGGTTGTGCGTCGGCAGCACAATCGCAAGCTGCTCCCTGTAGGGGACCCGCGCGCTAGGCAGTTCAAACTGCCCAGGCAACTGCAAACGCACTTACTGGAATGGGCCGGGGTCTTCCCCATCGCGCCGCAGACGATATTGGACGTCGGTGCTCACACCGGCGAGTTCTCGGTTGCGGTGGCCGACATCTACCAGCCGCGTTTCTGTGGTATGGTTGAGCCGATTCCGGAGCTAGCCAAGCATCTCAGGCAACTGGCACTGCCGGGCGTTTCCCGGGTCTTCTGCTGCGCCTTGGGGAAGCAGGCAAGCCGGGCGTCCTTCCACGTTCTCGAGCACACCGGCAGTAGTTCCCTCATGTCAGTCAACAAGGTATCTGGGGAGCTTTTCCAATGTAGCATGCGGGAAAAGCGGACTATCGAGGTAACGGTACGAACGCTGGACCAGGTGTTCGCCGAATGCGGCCAAGAGACACTCGACCTGCTTAAACTGGATGTGCAGGGGAGCGAACTCGATGTGCTCGCCGCAGGTGAGAGCACGCTGGCGCGCACCCAGATGGTCCTTACCGAGCTGTCCTTCTTCGAACACTACATAGGCCAGCCGCTGAGCCATGAGGTCATTGAGTATCTGCACAACCACGGCTTCGACCTGCGCGGGACGTTCAAGTATTCTTTGGATCCTATCGGTAGGCCGTTGCAATGTGATGGTCTATTTGTAAATACAGCGCGGTAGGCACTGATCCGCATGGATATTCCGCTACTCAATCTGTTGGACTACGCCCTGCGTGCGGGGGCGGTAGTGGTCTTCTGGTATCTGGCGCGGCGGCACCTGTTCGCCGCGGCGGTGGTGCAGGGCTTCTGCTATCCGCTCTACGGCAACCTGATGATCCCTGTAATCCGCCACGTTTTCGCCATACAGATGGGATTCGTATTCGGCGGGGTGCTGCTCGTAGAGGCACTGCGCCAGCGCTTGCCCCGGCGCGTACTTGACAATAATCGGGGGGCGATCTTCGTCCGCCTGGTGCTGGCACTTTTCCTCGTATCCATTTTCAGTTACTTGATGCGGGGAGCAGCCGCATACTCGCTTCCTGGCTGGCATCTTTTCGAGCGGCTCTCAAACGAGGTGCTCCCATGCTGCATCATCGCGCTTATCCCCGGGGCACAGAAGCTTCGCCAATGCTGGCGAGTTGCATTCTGGAGCGTTGGCATCCCCACGGTTGCTTACCTGCTGGTAGGGCTGGCCGCGCTGATACGGAAGGTCAGACCAGCCGCTCTGCGGAGGGTGGCACTGCTCGTCAACTACTTGGGCGCCGGAGCAGGCATCGGCATAATTTTCGTGATAATGAGCGTCTACTTCCTACCGTGGCGCAAGGGCTGGCGTCCGGACTATCGGGGGCTGCTCATGGTTGCGCTTATCTCTGCTGGTGTGGTGGTGCTGCTTAGCGGCACGCGTACCTTTGCCGTCTCGCTACCGATGGTGATCTGCCTGTGCGCTCTCTTTCCTCCGCCGCAGCGTTTCGGCGATTCCCGGATTACCATCATAGGCACGCTGGCTGCAACTGCCTTGCTCGGATCGGTCTTGCTACTCTCGTCTGAGCGGATGCAATCAACTGTCTCCGGCCAATACAACTATCTGACGCAGCGATTCCAGGGAGAATATGGCTCCGTAGGACTATCGGGCAGGACCGAGATGTGGCGGCGGGCCTGGGCAATGTTCAAGGAGCATCCCCTTTACGGCGGAGGCGAGCATAATTCAGGCGTAGTGCGAACAGTCTACGATCCGAAGGCGAGGCGCACGATCTGGTTTCGCACGCATCAGCACAGCATCTATCTGAAGTATCTCGGTGAGCAGGGGCTCATTGGCGGCATATTGCTGTTAATCATCATCGCCAATTTCCTGGTGAATCGCCTACACATGTCTCAACTGGGACGCTGGCCGGTACCGACAGCCGTCATTGGTCAGGGTGCATGGGTATTGGGAATAACTGGTCTGGCCTGGGCTGTTGTAGCTGGCGGAAGGGAGTTCTTCCTGGCAGCGGCGTTCTTAGTTGCGGCCCTGGACGCAGGCAAAGCGGAGGCGCTGCAGGCCTGGCGGGTGATGCGCACCACACCGGCACACCGACAGTCCCAAGCCGATGACGGAGCAGAAGACAAGACCAGAAGCCTCGGATGATAACCTTCCTGACCACATTCAAGCCATTTGGGGGCGACGACGCCCTGCGCCAGCGCAACGCCCTGCTCAGTTGGCTGGCTTTGCACCAAGATGTGGAGGTGCTCGTGTTCGGCAGGTCTCCCGGCCTGGCGCCATTGGTCCAGGAACTCGGCCTGGTCCACTACCCTGATGTAGCCTGCATAGATGACAGGTTACCCAGGGTGGATGTCATATTCGACATCGCGCAGCGATACGGCAAGCACGAGCTACAGGCGTACGTCAATGGGGATATCGTGCTTGGGCCTGACTTCTTGGTAGCGCTGCAGCGGATACGCTTCCGCCCGTTCCTTATGGTCGGACAGCGGTGGGATACCCGTGTGCCGGCTCACCTGGCGGATGCCCACCCGCTGGAATTGGCCGAGTTTCGTGCCGACGCCCTGAGATGCGGGAGTATGCACAACCCGTCGGGCATAGACTACTTCGCTTACCGCCGCGGCACACTAGGGCGAATACCGCCCCTGGCCGTCGGCGCGGTATCGTGGGACAACTTCATGATTGAGCATTGCCGCCGCGGTGGCATCCCTGTCATTGACAGCACGCCTCAAGTGCTGGCCATTCATCAGGACCACGGCTATGCGCTCTCGCCCGGCGGCGAAAAGACCACCGTGGATAGCCCCGCCGCGGACCACAATCGCCAGATCGTCGGCAGCACCCTGTCTCCCTACACGGTGCTGGATGGCTCACATCTGCTAACTTCGCGCGCACTCATACCCGCCTGGGTGAGCCACAGGCACCTCCGCCACCGGCTGCTCTCCCTGCCGGTGCGCTGCCCAAGGTGGCGGTGGTTGACCCCGGGGTTTATCCATATCGGCAGACTGTTGAATCTCCTTGACGGATGCTCCTGGCTCCGTCATTGGACCGCAGAGCGTCTGCACGGAGGAAATGTTTCGTCATGGCCTCCCGCGTGACTTTCGGCATGATTGTGCTCAACGGTGAGCCGTTCACTCGCTACAACCTGCGGGCGCTCTACCCCTTCGCCCACCAGATTATCGTGGTAGAAGGGGCCTGTGAAGGTGCTAGCTCGCAAGCAACCCCCGACGGGCATTCCATAGATGGCACGCTGGAGGTGTTACGGCAGTTCCAGGAGGAGGAAGACCCCGAAGGCAAGGTCACCATAGTCACCGCCGAAGATGAGGGCTATCCGAACGCATTCTGGCCGGGCGAAAAGGACGAGATGTCTCAAGCCTATGCCAAAAGGGCAACCGGGAATCTTCTGTGGCAGGTTGACTCAGACGAATTCTATCAGCCCGAGCATATGGCGACTGTCCTGCGGTACTTAGAGGACAATCCCCTCATTGATGCCGTGACCTTCAAACAGATCACCTTTTGGGGGGACCTGGAGACGAGAGTAGATGGGTTTTCCTTCCGCTGCGGAAACGACATTTGTCGCCGACTTTGGCGTTGGGGACCCGGTCACAGGTATCTCACTCACCGCCCTCCGACTGTACTCGACGCCGAGGGCCGCGATCTCAATGAGGGCAAGGTCCTGTCAGGCGCCGATCTGGCGCGCAGGGGGGTACTCCTGTATCACTACTGCCTTTTGTTCCCACAACAAGTGAAGAACAAGGCCCGGTACTACGATTCGGCAACGTGGTACCAAGAACAAGGCATGACAGCCTGGAGCCAGCAGAGCGCCGAAGCAATGGTGAAGTCCTTCCGGGTACATAACGTTACCGAGCACGTGAGCTGGTTAGAGCAATTCCCCGACACTCACCCACCCCAGGCACAGGCGCTGTGGGCAGACGTCCTGGCTGGCAGGACCGACGCAAGTGTGCGCCGCATAGATAATGTCCACAAAATCATGCGCTCGCCTGCGTATCGCATGAAACGCGCCTGGCTGCGGGCAAGTGTGCCGGCGCGCCAGCTTGGCATCGGGATCAGGAAGAAGATCGGCTCGCGCCTCAAAGCAGCTCTGCCGGAGAAGGTGCGCCGCTGGCTACGGGGCCACCACCAGCGACTGACGAAACGGCCTCCCGTAGGCTGGGTGCGTTTTGGCAGTCTGCGCCGCCTGAAGCCTGTCAGTAACAGTTTCGGCCTTGACCGGGGCCTGCCCATTGACCGGTACTACGTAGAAAGGTTCCTCGCCGCACACGCAACAGACATTCACGGCCACGTAATGGAAATCGCCGACAACACCTACACGAAGAGATTCGGCGGCGGAGGTGTGACGGTTAGCGACGTTCTGCATGTCACCGCTGGCAACGCAGCGGCCACCATCGTCGCCGACTTGACCTGCGCCGACCAGATTCCCTCCGCAACTTTCGACTGTATAATCTGCACGCAAACACTGCAGTTCATCTACGGAGCGGGCGCAGCGCTGCGGACCCTCAATCGCATACTGAAGCCTGGGGGGGTGCTCCTGGCGACCGTTCCGGGCATCAGCCCAATCAGTCGCTATGATATGGAGCGCTGGGGCGAGTGGTGGCGCTTCACTACGCTGTCCCTAACTCGCTTGCTGGAGGAGACGTTCCCCACGGGCCAGATCTCCGTTACTGCCCATGGAAATGTCCTTGCCGCGACGGCCTTCCTGCACGGAATAGCAGCAGAGGAACTGCGCCCATCGGAATTGGACTACCATGATCCCAATTACGAACTTTGCATCACGGTCCGAGCGCAAAAGGGGCGGTGACGCTTTGAGGATTCCGGGGATGGGTAGATTGCGCCGGGCCATTGGGCGGTCCGCTCACCGCGTCAGGGCCAGCTTTCGGCCCGGGGGGCTTATTCTCCTCTACCACCGCGTGGCGGAAATGCCTTCGGACCCCCAATTGCTCTGCGTGACACCTCAGCACTTTTCGGAGCACCTTGAACTGTTGAGACAGTATACCCGCCCGCTCTCACTTATGCAGTTAGTTCAGGCATCTGAGCAAGGTACTATCCCACGTCGGGCGCTAGCGGTAACGTTTGATGACGGGTACGCCGACAATCTTCATCGTGCCAAACCGTCGCTAGAGCGACACGACATACCAGCTACTGTGTTTGTGACGAGTGCGTATATGGAGCACCAGCGCGAATTCTGGTGGGACGAACTGGAAAAGCTGCTTCTGCAGCCTGGGGTACTTCCCCAGACACTGAGATTGACGATCAACGGAACCCACTTCGAGTGGAGTCTCGGCGAAGACGCTGCCTACGGTCCTGGCAAGTATCTTCGTCACCGCGGCTGGAACACCCTAGATAGGGACGTTCCCAGCCAGCGACAACGGCTGTATCGCTCACTGTGCGAGCGACTCAATCCATTGACAGATCAACAGCGGCACGCGGTGTTGACGAGCCTGCGGGCTTGGGCTGGGGCCCAGCCAAATGCCCGGCCCACTCATCGCCCGCTGCTAAGAGAAGAGCTGGCTCAGCTTGCTGAAGCGGACCTGATCGAAATCGGCGCCCATACGGTCACACATCCCCTCCTCTCGGCACTGTCGGCAGAGGCACAACGGGTTGAAATCACCCAGAGTAAGACTTGGCTGGAAGCGGTGCTGGGCCGCCCGGTCAGGTGCTTTTCTTACCCCTACGGCAACAAGTCATCGTACGGTGCCGAGACCGTGGGCATCATCAAGGGTAACGGCTTCGTCTGCGCCTGCTCAAATTTCTACGGCCTGGTGTTCGCTGGCACTGACAGGTTTCAGTTGCCTCGCGTTATTGTCAGAGATTGGACTGCTAACGAACTATCTGAGAGACTGCACAAATGGTTTCGCGGATGATAACGTATAGAGCATGCCCTGTCACCGCCTAACGCACCGGCAGGCCCGGAGGATAGAGGTCCGTAGTGCGGATCTGCATGATCAGTGACCTTGAAACACAGGGGGGAGCGGCGACGGCCGCCTCTCGCCTTGCTGCGGGCCTGTGCGCCGCCGGCCACGAAGTCACCCGCATCGTTTCTCAGCCCGATGGCGACCAACACCCGTGGCACACCGTCCGGCTGATGCCAACCCGCTATCGGTGGCTGCGGGGAATTCTTACCCTATCACGAGATCCACACTTGTCGCCGGCGCTTGTCGAGGCATTGCTCGATCCGCCTCATCAGCGACTCGTCCTGGCTCAACTGGATCGCTTACTGGCAGAAATACGCCCGGAGATCGTCAATGTGCATAACCTCCACGCTGCCCGCTGGGGCCCGCAAGTAGTTGCCCAAGCCGCGCGCTGGGCCCCAGTAGTGTGGACGCTGCACGATACCTGGTCATTCACCGGACGTTGCTGCGTGGCAAGCGCCTGCCGCTTGTTCCAAAGGGGATGTGATTCGTCCTGTCCTACGGCCAGCGACTACCCGCGGCTTGTGCGTTGGCGTATAACTGGGGCCTGGCAGCAGCGCCAGCGCCTGCTCCAGGCCCGGCCCGGCCTTGTTGCAGTCAGCCCTTCTCATTGGCTGGCTTCGTACGCCCGCCAGGGATTGTGGCAGGATCACCGGGTTGAGGTCATTCGCAACGGCTTGGATCTGAGCGTCTTTAAGCCGGTGTCAAAGCCTACGGCCCGCGCGGCACTCCACTTACCTCTGGACCGCCCACTACTGATTATGTCTGCTGGCGGGCTGGGCGATCCGCAAAAAGGGGGAGGCCTACTCCAAGAAGCACTCGCGCAGGTAGAAACGCCCTTGACACTCTTGCTGGTCGGCAGCGGTGGGGGGAGGTGGTTAGTGGCCGACAGGCACCGCTTGATAGCCCTGGGATTCGTAAGTCACCCGCAGTTGCTCGCCTTGCTCTACTCGGCGGCCGACTTGCTGATCCATCCAACTCTGGCCGATAACGCGCCGCTTGTTCTACAGGAAGCGATCGCCTGCGGCACTCCCTGTGTATGTACCCCAGTGGGCGGCTGCCCCGAGCTGGTTCGCGAGGGCGAAAGCGGCTGGGTGGCCGCTGAGCTGTCAGCTTCGGCGCTTGCCGAAGCAATTGAGCAAGCGCTGGCTGACCTCAGCGCAGGCGTGGACCTTGCCGAGAGCTGTCGGGCCCTGGCTGAAACAGAGTATGGCGTACAAGAATGTGTGGAGAGATATGTCGAATGTTTCCGTAGCCTGTAGACCGCCTGGCGTTTCGGGTTCAAGGGCAAACGGAGTATGGGGTGGCCCGAGAAGCAGATGATCACTATCCTTACTTCCTTCAAACCGTTCCGGGGTAATGATGCCGTGCGACAGCGCAATGCCCTGACTTCGTGGCGGAGATTGGATCCTGAGCTAGAGATCATCGCCTTTGGCAAGTCTGAAGGGCTTAACTCAGTGGCCGATGAGTGGGGAGTGAAGCACGTGGGCGATATACCTTGCTTCGAAGGGAGATTGCCCCGCATTGATGCCGTTCTTGCTTACGGCCAGAGGCATGGACGGCACGATGTGCAGGTCTATTTGAACGGCGACATCATCCTGTGTCCGGGTTTCCTAAAAGTCGTGAATACAATCCCCTTCCCCAAGTGGTTGCTCATTGGCCAACGTCTAGACATTGAGGTTGACGAAGAACTACAATTCGAAGACCCACCGCAGAATCTTCAGAGCAAGTTGCTGGCTGCCAGCTCATTGCATGATATTGGTGGCATTGACTATTTCGCTTATCGGCGCGGTTCGCTGCCCCCTCTGCCGCCTCTCTATCTAGGGGCTGCTACATGGGACAACCTGGTTATCTACTACTGCCGGCGGGCCGGAATCCCGGTCATAGACGCAACCCAAGCGCTCACGGTTCTTCATCAAGACCATGAAGACCGCTATCTTCCTGACGGCAGGAGCGACACGTACGAAGGGCCGGCGGCGATCCGGAACCGAAAACAGATTCCTGAGCCGTTATGTTGCTTTTACACAACCGATGCCTCGCACTGGATAGACAGCAACGGGAGACTGCGAAGCGCGCTAATGTCACCATGGCACGCCTGGCGGGCAGTGCTTACCTGGCCTATCTTGCGGAATTGGCCCAAGCCGGCAAGGCTACCCTTCCGGATAGCAGCGGCCAGCGTGCGTCGTCTGGGTTTGGCATGGATCTGGCTGTACAAGCACCTGGGCCAAGAATAACGCCCAGTGCTGATGGCCAGTAAGAACTACCAGTCAATAATCTAAGGAGTGTCAGACCTACATGAGGGCAAGCAGCGCCAGCCGAAACACAAGCATCAACCTGGTTTCCACCTATGCAAGCGCGAACGAAGTATCGGGGCCAGGCAAGGTCTTTCGTAACCTTGTTCGGGGCCTGGAGAAGATCGGACAGCCTTACGTGGTCAACAAGGCTTTGGCTTGTACCCGTCACCTGTGGGTGCACAGCGATCTGCGCGCATTAGTCGAGTTACCACGGCGGGGCACCAAGAACGTTCTAGGCCCCAATTTGGTGCTATTGCCACAGGATCTTCCCACCCGGCGGACATTCCCGAACTCTCTTTATCTTCAGCCCTGCCCTTTCCCGGTTAGTATGTGGCAGATACAAGGTTTCGCCCAGTGCCCGTTGCGCTCCTGGCCGGTCGGGATAGATACCGACGAGTTTCCAGCACGCGCACAGGTTCCACAGGATGCTCCCGTACTAGTCTACTTCAAGGAGCGGAGCCCGGAGGAACTCGAGCAGGTACTAACCGCCCTACAGCGGTGCGGGATGGATTGCCGAGTGATCCGCTACGGGTCCTATACGCAGTCGGACTACTTGGCGGCCTTGCAGGCTTGTTCTTTTGTTGTTTGGCTGGGCCGTCAGGAGAGCCAAGGTATCGCTCTCCAAGAGGCACTGGCCACTAATGTACCCATCCTGGTGCTGGATGCGACCAGCCTTTTCCAACAGTTCCCTCCTGAGAAACCGCGCCAGCTTTTCCCGTCCCACCTGGAAAGTGTGCGCACCAGCTCCGCGCCCTACTTTGATAAGCGCTGCGGGATCAAGGTGGATTCACTCGACCACCTCGAGGAGAGGCTGGCGTTGATGAGAGAAAGGCTCCACACTTTTAGTCCGGGGGAGTTCGTACGCGAGAACCTGTCGTTGGAGAAGCAGGCTCGAGAGTTTATTGGTTTCTTTGAAGAGCTGGAGGCAACGGAGGGCACAACTGTACAGGAAGTCAATCGCGGGGCGGTGCGGCCCTACAGACCTCGGCTAAGCACGCCGCTGCGGTTCCAGGCGCGCCGGATTAGAAGAAAGCTAGCGAGTTACTTCCACTGTTCACGAGGGTGACGGGAAAGGTTCGCCAAAGCGTGACAACGGTCCAAATGAAATCGCGCGACTGCCCGCTTTGCGGGTCGGCGCGGAGGCGGCTTGTCTACTCCGACCGCAACCGCCGCGACGGTATCGAGGTAACGGCCTCGTATTTCTACTGCGCTGATTGTAGCATGGTCTATCTGGATCCGGCCCCCGACTTCAGCCAGTTCACGGGCTGGGACGAAATCTACACCCATCCCTGCCGCGCCCGACAATCGCAGCTTCTCCGGTGGTTCTCCGCGCTGATGTGGCACTGGAATGGGTTGTGGGACCGACGCAGCCGCCGCCTCCAGGAGCTCCCGTCAGGGCCCGGACACGTGGACGGTCGGCGGCGGTGTATCGTAGATATTGGCTGTGGCAGGGGCGCTCATCTGGTCAGCTTCGCTGAGCGAGGCTGGGAGGTCTGGGGGGTGGATGCGTCCGCTGCGGCGATCACCGCAGCACGTCGGCTTCTGCCAGACGGCCAGTTTCGCCACTGCAGCATCGAGCAGGCCGGCCTGCCCGAGGGGTATTTCGATGCGGTGCGCGCTGCCCACCTCTGGGAACATCTGGAAGAGCCGCTGGCCCTGGCCAGTAAAGCTCTGCGCCTGCTGAGGCCCGGTGGGCAGTTACTGGTCTACGTCCCCAATTATGATTCTCTGCTCCAGGCCTGGGCCGGCCGCTATAACATAAACTCGTGGGTGCCCTTTCACGTGAATTTCTTTACTCGGCGAACAGCTATCGCTGCCTGCGAGGCCGCCGGCTTTGAGCAAGTGCGGGTGAGAACCAATACGCCCACGACCTGCTACCCTCTGACTCTCCGGCAGTTCTTAGCCCGAAAGCGCTCTACCTTTGATACGGGGGACTTGGGCTGGTCGGTAGCGTGGTTCGCCATTGGCTCGCCTCTCCATCACATGATGGACGCGTTGGGCCTGGGCGAGGAACTGATCATCACGGCCCGCAAACCGGGGGAGGCTGAGCGGGGATGAGAATCCTTTCCGTGGTGGGAAAGCAGTTCGCCGGCACCGCCCGGGCACTCAACCCGCAATATCTTGAGTTGACGGACCCGCTGGTGGATATGGGCCACAGCGTCGAGCACTTCGACCAAGTACAGACGCGCCAGCAGTTGGGCCTGGAGGGTTGCGGCGAGCGGTTCGTCGAGCGGGTCGCAAGCGGCGGCTATGATGTGGTGCTGTACCATACTGCCGGGCAGGACTGGATGCCTCCGGAGGCCATCCGCGAGGCCGGGCGCTGGGCGGCGGTGGTGGCGTGGAACAGCGACGATGACTGGCAGTGGGAATCCTACACGCGGAAGCTGTATCCCTACTTCACCTTCATGGTCACAACCTATCCCCACATTTATGATAGGTATCGTGGGCAATATCCCAACCTCAGGCTGAGCCAGTGGGGCTGCTACGAGCAGTTCGCTGACTTCAGCAGACCCAAGGATTTGGAGTTCACTTTTGTTGGCCAGGTTTATGGGGACAGAAACCGGCAGTGCCGCTACCTGCGGCGACGCGCGGGGCTGCGAGTCTTCGGCAAAGGTTCGGGCCTGGTGCGTCTGGGCTTGCCGCACTTTCGCGGCGCATGGCGCTGGCCCTGGCTCTACGGTCGGCCAGTGCCGGGATTTCGGGAGATAAACGATATCTGGAACCGCACTCGCATATCCTTCACCCCCCTCGGAGCAAGCCCGGATTCGCAACTTGTCCAGATCAAGGCTCGAGTTTTTCAGATGGGTCTGTCCGGGACTCTGATGCTTTGTCAACACAGCCCGGATCTGGAGCGGTACTACGAGCCGGGCAAGGAGTATGTCGGCTTCCACGACCTGCAGGACTGTGCACAGAAGGCTAAGTTCTACCGTGAGCACGAAGCTGAGCGGGCCCGCATCGCTCGGGCATACCACGACCGCACTAAAGCTGAGCATCTGTGGCAGCACCGGTTTGCCCGGCTTTTTCAGGAGATTGGACTGCAAGAAAGCTGACAAACAGGTAAAGAGATATATGACAAGATCCCCCACCGTTTCCGTCCTAATGGCGGCTTACAATGCTGCGGCCTTCGTCGGCCAGGCCATTGACAGCGTCCTCGCCCAGACCTTCGCGGACTGGGAATTGATTGTGGTGGATGACGGCTCCACCGACGCGACAGGAGAGATAGTCCAATCCTATGCGGCCCGCGACGCGCGCATTCGCTACTGTCGCAACGAAAGCAATCTCGGGCTTGGCCTGACCCGACAGAGAACCCTGGCGCTGGCCCGGGGCGTCTATGCGGCAGTCCTCGATTCGGATGACGTGGCCTTGCCCGAGTGGCTCAGTCGGCGGGTCGGCTTGCTTAATACTCACCGGGACGTGGCATTGGCCAGCGGAACACGGATCATGATAGATGAGAATGACCGCCGCCTGGGCATCTCTCGCGACGGATTCCCGCCGGAAGTGCTGCAGTGGCAGCTCCTGTTTGGCAATCCGGTCAACAATTCATCCTGTGTGTATCGGGTGGCCGAGGCCCAGGGTCTCGGCGGGTACCGTGACTACCCCTACCTGGAGGACTGGGACTTGCCGGCTCGGCTGAGCGGAATAGGGCGGATCGCTCAGGAGAACCATACGTCAGTGATGTACCGGGTTCACCCCGCCAGCATCAGCAAAGCCACCGCAAGCAAGCGGGCCCTCCTGGAGCCGATCGCGGCGCAGATCATGGCGGAGACCGTGAAGCGAGAGACTGGTCTGACACTGGCGCGTGAGCTAGCTTGGCTACTGTTTCGAGGCCGCCGGCCGTTTGCCGTGACCAAAGCGGACTGTTACCGCGCCCTAGATTTTGTGCTGCTCACCTTGCGCGAGTATCTGAAGCGCATACCCAGCGAGCACCGCGCAGCGGTAGCGGCGGCAGCGATGCACGACGCAGCCAACGTGCTGCGCTGCGGCGGTTGGAGCCTGAAGCAAGGTTGGAAAGCGCTGCGCGCGGTAGTGGACCGGGGAGGCATGGGGTCGTTGCGATGGGGCACGGGCGGGACGAAGGGCGCCCTCAAGCTCCTGCTGCCCTATCACACGGTGAGAGCGGCTTGAGGAGGCACCTGATGGAAACGCCAAGCACACCTGAAAAGAGGCTTACGGTGCCAAGAGCAAGACAGGTTATTAAGGGTGCAGTTATGCGCACATTCCTGTATGACATGATCATCCCTCACGTGGAGAGAAGGAGATATGCAGCGTGGCTGCGAGCGGGGAAACAGACTCCCCCGCCCCACATGGTCAAGCAAATGGCTGTGAGAGAATATGCGCAGAAGCATGATCTGCACGTCTTCGTTGAGACCGGAACGTGGCTTGGGCACATGGTGAACGCTGTGAAGGGCCTGTTTGATGAAATATACTCGATAGAGATCGTCGAGAAGCTCTACCAAAGGGCCAAACACAAATTCTCTCGCCAAGAGCACATCACGATACTTCACGGCGACAGCACCGAGGTTCTGCCGGTAGTACTTGAGCGGGTCAACCAGCCCTGCTTGTTGTGGTTAGACGGTCACTATTCGTGTGGGATGTCGGGCCGAGGTGCCAAGAATACACCCATTGAACAAGAACTGCATCACATTCTCCATCATCCGATCCCAGGCCACGTCATTCTGATTGATGATGCCCGGAGCTTCACCGGAGAGAATGACTACCCGAGCGTGCCGGCGTTGCAGGAGATGCTAGAGTCAACGGACTCTTACCACACACTGGATATCACGGACGACATAATCAGGATTCATTGAGATTGGGCCGAGCATGAGAATACTACATCTAACCCACCATTACCCGCCCTCGATCAGCGGTGTCAGCAATGTCCTCGCTGCAATCTCCGAGCGACTGGCGCAACGGGGCCATGAGGTCCACGTGATAAGCAGCCGCAGCCGCGGCACGGCTTCGCACGAGGTCTTAAATGGCGTCAGCATCCGTCGTTTTGACGTCACCGGCAATGCTGTTCGTGGGCTGCGGGGAGAAGTGCGCGAGTATGTTGAGACGGTTCTCAACTTCCCGGGGGACGTAGTAGTCATACATTGTGCGCAGGCCTGGCCACTGGATGCTTTACTGCCCTCTCTGCAAAGAGTGAAGCCAGCGGTGGTGTATGTCGGTCATGGCCTGACACTGGGGGATCCGATGTACGATGAATATTTCAACCGTTTAGCCCAGGCGCTTCGTGATGTCAATCGCATGGTCGCGCTTTCGGCGATCCTGGAGGAAGTCCCCTTTTGGGTGCAACATGGGTTGGACGAGCCGGTAATAATCCCCAATGGCGTGGATATTGCTGCATTTAACAGCTCTAGACAAAACGTCCGGGCAAAGTGGGGCATTGGCGAGCGGCCCTGGCTCGTTTCGGTGTCCAATCATAGTCCAGTCAAGGGGCATCACCGGTTGTTCGAGGTGGCCCGGCGGATATGCGAGGAACTGCCGGAGGCGACTACGACCGTAATCGGCGATCCGTACCCGGCCAAGAAGTGGCGGCTGGGCCGGCTGGGCGTTAAGGGCGGCTGCTGGTACCCCTGCCGCCTGCGGGCTGCAGTCACTCCAGGGGTGTCGCTACGCTGGAATGTGCCGAGGGCAGGGGTGGTCTCGGCTGTTCAAGAAGCCGATCTGGTGCTAATCACCTCCACGCGCGAAGCCTCGCCGCTGGTCGTGCTGGAAAGCATGGCCGCAGGCACACCGTGGGTATCGTTTGACGTAGGCTGCGTCCGCGAACACGTCGGGGGCGTTGTTGTGCACAGCTCAGAGGAGATGGCCAGCGCGGCAGTGTCGCTTCTGCGTGATGCAGACGCCAGAAGCAAGCTCGGCCAGCAGGGCCAGCAGCGCGCCCGCCAGCGACACGACTGGGACGTAATCGCACAGAGCTACGAGCAAGTGTACGCTGAAGCAGTGGCAAGTAGCTGAGTCAGAAGTAGAGTCGGTGAAGGGTATCTATGAGAGTGCTTTGTGTTTTTGGTAAGCACCAGTACGGCGACCCTGCACGGGGCACGGGGACCGAATATCGGGCCTTTATGCCGGCGCTGCACCGGCTGGGCCATCAAACGGTGCATTTCGAGTCTTGGAACCCGACCTGCCGTCGTGATTACGTCGAGCTCAACCGCGCACTGCTGGATACTGTCGAGTGTGAGCGGCCTGACGTCATGCTGGTGGTGCAAAGGAACTACGAGATCTGGCTGGAGACTCTCCAGATCATCCGGGCGCGGGGCGACGTTGCGACAATTTGCTGGACCACAGATGATTCCTGGAAGTACCGCGAGGTTTCCCGATTCATTGGCAAAGCCTACCATGCTATGACCACAACCTACCCGGAAGTGATTCCCCGCTACCACCGCGACGGTATCGCCCACGTCCTCCTGACCCAGTGGGCAGCAAGCGCCGAAACACTGCAGGAGCCTCTGCCCGTGACGGCTTGCCGCTACCCTGTCTCCTTCGTCGGCACCGCCTATGGCAATCGCCCGGCCCGGTTGGCCGAGCTGCTCGCGCACGGTATCGAGGTCGTCTGTTTTGGCCACGGGTGGGGGAATGGCCCGGTGCCTGCAGAGCAAATTCCGCGGATCATTCGCGAGTCAATTATCAGTCTCAACTTCGCCAATTCCCGGGGCCGCAATCAAATCAAAGCCCGAACATTTGAAGTTCCTGGCGCAGGCGGTTTCCTGCTGACCGAAGAGGCTGCTGGCCTGGAGAAGTACTACAGCCCTGGCCGGGAAATCGTGACCTTTAGTAGCATGCCCGACTTTGTAGCGAAGATTCGTTACTACTTAGCTCACCCGGTGGAGCGCGACGCCATCGCTCGGGCTGGCTTCGAGAGGACCCGCCGAGACCACACCTACGATTCGCGGGTGCAGGAGGCCCTCGACTTCGCGCAGGCCGCGCGGGACCACTGGCTAAAGACTAGCCCCAGACTACGGATATCTGGCTTTGTCGAGGCAGCGCGTAGACATCAGATGAACCTGGCGCTCAGAGCCCTGCGCAGTATTCTGGTCGCGCTGGGTTCGTTGATCTGGGGCCGGCAGCGGGGACGGCGCGCGGCGCGCCGCTTGGTATTCGAACTGAGTTGGCGGCTGGGGGACCGGCAGACTTTTACGGCCGCGGGCTGGCCCGGCCGAATGTTCCCCGAGCAGTAGATGCTGGTAAGCTGGTTGTTTGCGGGAGTTGACCAGATGCGAGTCTCGGTCGGTATTCCCTTCTACAATGCCGAGCAGACACTGGCGGACGCGATCCGTTCAGTCTTCGCTCAGACCTTTCAGGATTGGGAACTAATCTTGGTGGACGACGGATCGTCTGATGCTTCTGCGGAAATCGCGCAAGCCGTAGAGGATCCACGGGTGCGAATCCTCAGCGACGGGGTCAACCGGGGACTGGTCTACCGCCTGAACCAGATCGGCCAGTTGGCCCGCGGACGATACCTGGCTCGAATGGACGCAGACGACCTGATGCATCCCGAACGCCTGAGCCGGCAGGTCGAATACTTGGACGCCAACCCCAAAGTGGACCTGGTCGGTACAGGCGCGTATACGATTGATGCGCACAACCATCTAACCGGGAAGAGAGAGGCTGGCCCGGCAGTGATAAGCCCTGAAACTGCCCTGCGCCGCTGCCTCTTTATCCATCCCACGGTTACCGGGCGGCCTGAGTGGTTTCGCGCTAATCCCTACGATGAGCTTTTTGTCCGCGCTGAGGATCATGAACTGTGGTGTCGCACGTGCCGACACACTGATTCAGCAAGGCTTGGCGATCTTCTGTTCTTCTACAGAGACAGCAGCCAGCTTGACGTGCAGCCGTATCTGAAGAGCCACCGGACTAATCGCAAGACTATCGCGAGGTACGGACCCTCGGTGGTCGGATGGCCGAAGACCAGTTGTCTGATCCTTGAGTCATACTTGAAGAGCGGCATATTCTGGACCTGCGCAGCACTCGGTATACAAGGGATAATCGTTAGCAGAAGAGACTCGCCCTTAAGCAAAGCCCAGCGAGTCGAAGGCGCCGAGGCGCTGAACACGGTTCTGCGAACACCGGTGCCAGGATTGTCGGCCGCCACAGTCGCCACGAGGTGATGTGTCACGATGGAGCGCAGGCCAATAAGGCTCGTACATATTGCCACAGTGCCCAATACTCTGTGGGCCTTTTTTCGCGGCCAGATCGCTTTTATGAAAAGCCGGGGCCTGGATATCCACGCCGTAGCCTGCCCACAGACACGACTGGCGCAATTCGCCAATCGCGAGCAGATTCCCGTGCATGGCGTGAAGATGCAGCGCAACATTGCCCCCTCCGCTGACCTGGGGGCACTGCTGCGGCTGCTGGTGCTGCTGCGGCGGATTCGACCCCAGATCGTTCACAGCCATACACCCAAAGGCGGTCTACTCGGCATGTTGGCTGCCTGGTTGGCTGGAGTGCCGGTGCGCATTTACCATATTCGCGGCTTGCGCTTTGAAACCGTCGCCGGCTCGCAGCGCTGGCTGCTGAAACTGTGTGAGAAGGTATCGTGCCGGTTGGCTCACCAAGTCCTATGCGTCAGTGACTCAGTGCGGGAGATATGCGTCCGCAAATCCATCTGTCCGTCAGAGAAGATCAAGGTTCTGGGCAGCGGCAGCAGCAACGGCGTAGATGCCCAGGGCCGTTTCAGTCCGGAGCGACTGGCACCTGACATGCGCATCAGGACCCGCAGGAAACACAACATTCCCGATAAAGCCATAGTGGTCGGCTTCGTTGGCCGACTGGTTCGTGACAAAGGCGTGAGCGAACTTGCCCGGGCATGGCAGATGCTGCGCGAGGATTCTCCCAGTGTTCACCTGCTCATCGTGGGTGAGTTTGAATCACAGGACCCAGTACCAGAGAAGATGAGGCATTCTCTGGAGACGGATCCGTATGTTCACCTTGCTGGGCTCGATTGGAACACGCCCGCGCTATATGCGGCCATGGATGTGCTGGCGCTGCCGTCACACCGCGAGGGTCTACCCAATGTAGTCCTCGAGGCAGCCGCAATGGCACTGCCCGTGGTGGCCACCCGGATCCCTGGCTGTGTGGACGCTGTGCAGGACAGTGTAACTGGCATACTCGTGCCACCCCGCAACGTAGTGGCGCTGGCCGAAGCCCTCCAAAGATATGTCACTAACCCGGCGCTGCGCAAGATGCACGGTCGAGCCGGACGAGCCCGCGTGCTGCGCGACTTCCGCCCCCAACCGCTCTGGGAGGCCTTGTATCAAGAGTATGCGCGCCTGCTGCGGCAAAATGGCGTGCCATACTCCGCTCCGGCGGAACCGGAGCTGTACCGCCGCGCGGCGTAGAAGTCACAGCGTGCCCTAACCGACGGAGGGGGGATGTCGTGGATATGAGTGAATGGCGACAGATTTGGCGTAAACGCACTGCCGATAGCCGTGTGCGGTTCTGTGGCTTTGTATTCCTGTCGGCCGTGTGCATGGGGTGGCTGGCCATCATCTGGGGTTCGAAGACCTTCTTCCTATTCCTGATGCCCGACGACGCTTACTACTATCTCAAGACGGCCACCAACATTGTTGCCGGCTACGGTGTGACCTTTGACCAACTAAATCCAACAAACGGCTTCCATCCACTATGGATGGTCATATTGGCTCCCATATCAGCACTGATCGGACACGACATGGTTTTACTGACGCGAACTGTACTCAGTGTGCAGGTTGCGTTCACGTTTCTGGGAACCGTGCTAGTGGCCCGCAGGATCCCGGTAGGGGGAGCCTGGGTCGGCGCTGTCGCCGCGGTAATGCTGACAAGTATTTACAGCGCTAAAGTGTTGGTCAACGGTATGGAGTCCTCCGTCGAATACCTGTTAATATGCCTCGCCCTGGGCTATTGGTGGGGCGTCGGCGATGCCCGGGGCCGACGCGGCCTAGCAGCCGCTGTCACTCTCGGGCTTTTGTCGGGCCTGGTCACGTTAGCCCGCTTGGATGGCGTGCTCTTCAGTCTGCCGCTGCTGCTTATGCCACTAATCTGGCCAGAGAAGTCACAGACGCCAGCGAGGAACACAGAACTTGTCACTAGATGTATTGTAGGACTGGCTGCGTTCGGATTAGTTGTGGCACCGTATTTCGCCTGGAATATGCTGAGCTTTGGGCATCTAATGCCCGTCAGCATAGCAATCAAGTCCGGCAACGCCCCCGCCTTCGGCGCACTGATACGACTTGCAGGTGGTCTACTGGTCCTGGCATGCCTGGTAGCGTTCCGATTCGCAGGACGCAAGTGGGTACGGGAACGCCGCTGGCTTTTCCCACTGGTGGTCTGCGTAGGCCTTGAGACTGCAAGCCTCTTTGCTACTAAGGGAATAATCATGCCCCAGCTTTGGTACCTTGCCCCTCATCTACTCCTGATGGTATTGGTTGGGAGCATTATTGCTGAGTCGGTGCGGGTGCAGCCGTCCCGGCGCTGGCTCCCCGCACTGGCGGCCAGCGCCTACCTGCTCTTTGCTGCTGTGTGTTGGGCGAATAGCTGGGGGCCGTTCGCTCTGGACGCCCGAACTGTGCGGCACGAGACCGGAAGGTGGTTGAGCAAGTATACTCCTGCGGAAGCCATTATTGCCGGCTGGGACTGCGGAATCTGCGCGGCCTATTCAGACAGGCGCTTCATCAACCTCGATGGCTTGATCAACTCTTGGGAATACAAGACGAACTACCTGGATACAGACAGGATCGACGAGTTCATAAACGACGCCCACCGAGTTGACTATGTTGCACAGTACGTGCGGTGCGACGACAGTTCGTCTTACCAAGACCGTATGATTCGAGGCGTAGATTTCTCGGATTGGTACGTGGTCAGAGCACAATTGATGCACTGTCGCCTGGACGCGTTTCTTCACCCTTGGACGTACACCGATTACGTCTACCTGGTGCTCAG
>SDBS01001725.1_pt1 | contig 22115 bp, 17 predicted proteins | sample 2277091 | NCBI WGS metagenome assembly SDBS01 (sample SAMN10404972, study PRJNA504765) | marine sediment metagenome | isolation source: marine sediment core GS10_PC15, 163 cmbsf | place: Arctic Ocean: Southern Knipovich Ridge | collected 2010
AAAGCAGGTCTTCATCCTGGCCGGCGCAGGTCCCTTGAGATCCGCTCGCACGGCTACCTGGATGATGGAAAATATCCCCGGTGTGCATATTCCCGAGGAGATCATCCATCGTCTGCGCAAGACACCAGCAAAGCATCAAGCTGAGGAGGGCATCAATATCTGCGTCGAAATCATCCATCAACTGCGCGAGATAGAAGGAATCTCCGGCGTACATCTCATGGCTTATCGACAGGAAGACACAGTTGCAGAAATTGTCCAACGAGCCGGGCTGCTCCCCCGAAGACGAACAAGAAAGGTCGAATAGAAAGATCGTGTATTTTTCAACCAATGTTTTCAAGATGTGCATTAGAATCACCGGACACGAGCCCGGGAACCCATTGGCAAAAAGATCTTGCGTATGAATGATCAATCTCGGAAAAAAGGTGCGTATAAATTAATATTGCTCCCCTCCGGCCGCCAGGGTGAGGTCGCTTCGGACGAGTCGGTTCTAGACGCCGCGCGTTCGCTCGGTGTGGAAATTGAATCGATATGCGGAGGGCGGCAAACATGCGGAAAATGCTTGATCGAAGTTGAAACCGGCACTTTTGACAAACACGGCGTGACATCTCGGATGTCAAATCTAAGTGAGCCCGAAGAAGCTGAACGCGCCTACGCTGAGGAGCACAAGATCAACTTAAATACCCAACGCCTTTCATGTGCTGCCCGCATCATGGATGATGTCGTCATCCACATACCCATCGAAAGCCAGGCCAGGAAGCAGGTCATTCGAAAAGAAGCCAGTGATCTAGCGCTGGAAGTCAATCCTGCCGTAAGGCTGCATTATGTCGAAACCGAGCAGGATACCCTGGGTGGCTCGAGCGACTGGGATCGACTCAAAGATGCTTTGAAGGAACAGTGGAATCTCGATGATCTCAGTATTGATCTCAAAGCGCTCCAAACTCTCCATTCAAAGTTACTTGAAGGAAACTGGGCAGTGACAGTGACCGTTTGGCAGGATCGTGATATTCTGCGAATCGAACCCGGCTATGTTGAAAGTCTGTATGGGCTTGCGATTGATATCGGTTCGACGACGGTCGCCTGCTATTTGTGTGACTTGCGGACCGGAGAAGTGCGCTCCACAGTCGCGATGATGAACCCTCAGATCCGGTTCGGAGAGGACCTCATGAGCAGGGTCTCTTACGCCATGAAGGAGCCGCAGGGAGTCCTGCGGATGAACAAAGCCATCATCAAAGCGATCAACGAACTCTGTGATCAGGCTGCAGGGGAAGCGGGCATCCAACCCGACGAGATTACGGACATCGTCATGGTCGGCAATACCGTCATGCACCATCTTCTTCTCGGCATCGACCCAACCCCGCTTGGTGGATCGCCGTTTACCCTGAGCGTACAGGACGCCCTGGATGTCAACGCCCGAGATCTCAACATTAAAAACACGCATCCGGGTGCGAAAGCCCACATATTGCCGTGTATCGCGGGACATGTGGGTGCCGATAACGTGGGCGTGCTGCTTGCTGAACAACCCAGCTTTGATGATCAAATATCCCTCATTGTGGATATCGGCACTAACGCCGAAATCCTTCTCGGTCGGGAGAGTGAAATATATTCAGCATCGAGCCCCACAGGTCCAGCGTTCGAAGGAGCCCAAATCACTCATGGGCAACGGGCTGCACCGGGTGCAATCGAACGGGTGAGGATCGACAAGGATCTTGGATCTGTACGCTACCGTGTGGTTGGGGATGAGAGGTGGAGTGACGAACTCGGAGAAGGTGAGTCGCTGCAGCCCACAGGAATCTGCGGTTCGGGGATTATTGAGGTCGTCGCCGAGCTATTCCTGGCAGGTCTCATAGATCAAGGGGGGCTATTTAGAGAAAATGCAGCTCATCAGTCCCCCGCAGTAAGGTACAATGGGCGAACTGCCGAAATCGTCATCGCCCATCCGGAGGGATCGGGTTCTCAACAAGAGATCATCGTAACCCAGAACGATATTCGTGCGATCCAACTCGCCAAAGGCGCCCTGTATGCGGGCGTTCGTTTGCTGATGGATCACATGGGCGTAGATCATGTCGATCGGATCAAGCTCGCAGGTGCGTTCGGCAGTTATATCGATCCGAAGTATGCCATGATTATCGGCATGATTCCCGATTGTGACCTTGATCAGGTCCAGTCCATAGGGAACGCAGCAGGAGATGGCGCAAGAATCGCACTCTTAAATCGGGAGCAAAGGGATTTAGCCGCTCGAGCTGCACGAGAAGTTCATTATGTGGAAACAGCGGTGGAACCCGCATTCCAGGAATATTTTGTTGACGCCATGGTTATGCCGCATGCAAGGGATAAATTCGAGCACATTGAAGATCTTCTATCGACCATTAAATCGAGCGATTCTCGCCCTTCACGACGAAGACGAAAGCATAGTGACCGAACTTAATCACGCTCACCACAGGAACTAAACATGACTGATGAGACTCCCAACTACAAGGAAATTAGCACGGATGAATTGTATGAGGTCATGCAGGATGATCTCTATGATGGTCTTATCGAGAAAGTCGAGGTTGAGGTCAACGAGTGTTTGCGCAGAGGCATTGAACCTGTAAATGTCATGCATGAAGGCCTTGTTTCTGGAATGAAGGTTGTTGGGGAGGATTTTAAAGACGGCATATTATTTGTCCCAGAAGTCCTCATGGCTGCGAAAGCGATGAAGGCGGGTATGGCCATTCTCAAGCCTCTGTTAATCGAAGAAGGAATTCCACAGGTCGGTACCGCCGTCATCGGCACCGTCAAAGGTGATATTCATGACATCGGAAAAAATCTCGTGGCGATGATGTGGGAAGGGGCCGGTATCAACGTTATCGACCTCGGCATCAATACCGATGCGGATGATTTCATCCAAGCTCTTGAGGAGAATAACGCCGACATCCTCGGTATGTCTGCGCTGCTCACCACGACGATGCCCTATATGAAGGTCGTCATTGATACACTAATTAAACGAGACCTCCGCGACAAATACGCCATTCTCGTGGGGGGCGCACCTCTCAATGAGGCCTTCGCTGAAGAAATCCAGGCTGATGCTTATTGTAAAGATGCTGCTGTGGCCGTCGAGATGGCGGAATCGATTCTCGCAAGGAAGAAGTAATGTGGAAATCAAATCAGTCTTGAGGAGAATTCTTGAGAACAACAATCCGTGATTTACTCCAAAAGAATGGACCAGTTCTGGCTGATGGCGCCATGGGCACCATGCTGTTTTCGCTCGGTCTGCAGCATGGTGATCCTCCCGAGTCATGGAACCTTACAGAATCCGAGAAGGTCAAGCAGGTTCACCGGGGGTACATCGAGGCGGGCTCCCAAATCATCCTCACCAACACTTTTGGGGGGAATGGTCTCCGACTGGCGCTTCATAACCTCTCCGATCAAGTGGAGCCTCTGAATAAGGCGGCTGCCGTGAACGCCGCTGAAGTTGCCGAGAATGTGGATAGTCCTGTGGTCGTTGCCGGTTCGATGGGACCCACCGGGGGGTTGCTGGAGCCACTAGGCGAACTCACCATGGGCGAGATGATCTCGACCTTTTCGGAGCAAGCCGCGGCGCTGATCGAAGGAGGGGTCGATGTACTCTGGATAGAAACCATGTCGGATCTGGGCGAGGTTAGGGCTGCAGTTGAAGGTGCACGTGCTGCCTCCCCTCAAATTCCTATCGTGGCAACCATGACGTTCGACACCGCAGGACACACGATGATGGGCGTATCACCTGAGAAGGCCGTCGAAGCGTTGGAGCAGCTCGAGCTGGCGGCATTCGGTGCAAACTGTGGCAATGGCGTAGAGGAAATCGAGGAAGTCATCCGCAAAATGCACGCCGTCAATCCTGATGCCGTCTTGGTGGCCAAAGCAAATGCTGGAATTCCGCATCTCGAGAAAGGTGTCGCCGTATACGGCGCTTCGCCGGAGATGATGGCTGCATATGCGGAGCGCGCGATCGCTGCGGGCGCAAAAATCGTCGGCGGCTGCTGTGGGAGCACGATGGATCATATCCGTGCCATGGCTAAGACACTTTAAAGGAAGAAGTTGACTCCATGTCGGATCTCATCATTGCATGTGGAGCGCTAGCCCGAGAAGTCATCACCATCCGCAACAAGTATGGCTGGGATGCAGAGGTCCTTGCAGTTCCTGCGATCCTGCATAATCGACCCGAACAAATTCCCGCGGCCGTGCAGAATCGGATTCATGAATCCCGTCAAAACCATGCCCGCGTGATCGTGGTGTATGGCGAATGTGGTACCCGGGGAGCGCTCGATCACCTCATCCAAGACGAGGATGCAGTCAGAGTCTCGGGTCCGCATTGCTACGAGCAGTACGCGGGAGATTCCTTTGGTAAGCTGATGTCGGAGGAACCCGGGACATTTTTCTTAACCGACTTTCTGGCGCATGCGTTTGAGTATTACGTCGTGAAGGGTCTTGGGTTGGATAAACATCCAGAGCTGATGGAGGATTACTTCGGGGGATATACGCGAGTGGTCTACCTGCAACAAAGGACCGATCCTAATCTTGTGAAATCAGCCGAAAGAGCCGCCGAATTTCTTAACTTACCTCTTCAAATCCACCCTACCGGCTTCGGCGCCCTTGAAGATCGATTGGTTGAAATAATCGAAGGATCTGGTACACATCATCCCTATATTGATCTTGAAAGGCAGGAACTTCCTTCCTATGGAAACAATCTTTAGTACGGCAAATCAGAGCATACGAATCGGACCCGATCATCCTTTTGTAGTCATTGGGGAGCGCATCAACCCAACAGGTCGTAAATCCCTTGCTGCAGAAATGGCGGGGGGTAATTTCGATCGTGTCGAATCGGATGCCGTCGCACAAGTAGAGGCCGGAGCCCACATGCTGGATGTGAATGCCGGCATCCCTATGGCGGACGAACCCGCCATACTCGCCGAAGCGGTCCGCAGGGTCCAGAACGTCACCGACGTCCCACTCGCCATAGATTCATCGATTGTTGCTGCATTAGAGGCAGGGTTAGAAGCTTATGCGGGGAAAGCACTCGTCAATTCTGTCACAGGGGAGGAGGATCGCCTCGAATCGGTGCTGCCGCTGGTTAAGAAATTCGAGGCTGGCGTGATCGCAATTTGCAACGATGAGAGCGGGATTTCACACGATCCCAACGTCCGGTTTGATATCGCGAAGAAGATTGTTGAACGGGCGGAGGATTACGGCATCAAGCGCGAGGACGTTCTCATCGATCCTCTCGCAATGCCCATTGGCGCAGTGGCCAGCGCGGGAACCAGTGTATTCGAGCTTGTCCGCCGATGCCGTGAAGAGCTAGGTGTGAACACGATATGTGGGGCGAGCAACATCTCCTTCGGGCTTCCCGATCGTCCCGCATTGAATGCGACTTTCATCGCCATGGCCATTGCGAGCGGCATGCCCTGTGCGATCACAAATCCGCTCGAAGCAGAGATCAAGAAGTCGATCCTCGCCGCCGATGTGTTCATGGCGCATGACGAGAACTGTGAAAACTGGCTCAGTGCCCATCGCAAATCCACTGGGCAGGAGAGTCGCAGAGGAAGGCGAAGAGAGAAAAAATCAGAATAAGCGCGGGCTCCGCGAAATTTATGCGTATATACGTTTTGGATAAAGGGAAGCCCTTCGTTCCTGATACCTGCCTGAACCCTCCAGGGTTTACTTTCATATCTGAATGGCCTTTGCCAACTCTCGACGGTTTTCGTCCTCGCCCGTCCTCCGTCTGCCCAAATCCTGACTGTTCACTCCTTCACCGTGTAAGCATGTTGCCCCGCTCGCCCTGGAAGGTTATACCATCATTGACAACATCAGCCTATGCTGCAGGACATCGGTACGAGTAAAAGTATCCGGGATACTAACCTCAATGCGAGGCTTTCGAATCAGCCTCGCATTTGTATTGCATTGGTATGTATGACTCAATTCTCAATACAATCTTTCAAAGCAGCCAGCAATAAAGTGACATTTTCTATCCTGGATGAATACCCCATCAGACCCATCCGCCACACCTTGCCCTTCAACTCCCCCAACCCACCTGCAATTTCAATGTTGTACTCCTCCAGCAGCCGTTTACGGACATTCATCTCATCCAGGTCATCCGGGATGCGCACGGTTGTCAGCATCGGCAGACGAATATCCACATCGACATGCATCGAGAAGCCCATCCCCTCGAGCCCGGCCCAGAGGAGTTCTGCATTTACCCTGTGTCTTTCCCAACGAGCCTCAAGCCCCTCCTCTGCAACGATCCGCAGCCCTTCATAGAGAGCGTAGTTTGAAGAAATCGGCGCAGTATGATGGTACGTTCGCTCCGCACCCCAATATTTCTGGATCATCGAAAGATCGAGATACCAATTCGCCACCTGTGATTTTCTCGTCGCCAGGTGTTCCTCCGCTCGGGGACTAAGCGTGAGGGGGCTCATGCCCGGCGGACAACTGAGGCATTTCTGCGACCCGCTGTAGCAAACATCGATACCCAGCTCGTCAACTTGCACAGGAATCCCCCCGAGCGAGGTGACTGCATCGACGATGAATATCCCCCCATGCTCATGGACGACATCGGCGAGGCCCTCCAGGGGCTGTCGAGCGCCGGTAGATGTCTCCGCGTGTACGATCGCGACCACTTTCGCAGGTTTCGCTTTAAGTTCCTGATCGACCTCGGAGAGGTCAAACACCTCTCCCCAGGATTTCTCAATCGTTCGGACCTCGCCCCCATACCTCCCTGCCATGTCAGCCAGTCGGAGACCGAAGTAGCCATTGATGCAAACGAGCACCGCATCTCCAGGTTCGACCATGTTGGCGATAGCCGCTTCCATCGCGGCGCTCCCCGTACCCGAAATCGGAACAGTGAGGCGATTCGCGGTTTCAAAGACATAGCGCAACAGCGCCTGGGTACCCTCCATGATTTCAAGGAAGTAAGGATCCAGATGACCAACGAGCGGAGTTGCCATCGCTCGCAGCACACGTGGGTGGACAAGACTGGGACCTGGCCCAAGCAGCAGTCGTGGAGGGGGGTTCAATTCTGGGTAGGATGGGGCATCTGATAGAGCCATGCTTTATTTCCTTTCTGTTTTTTACTTTCATTCGCACCACAGCATTGTACATCATGCAGGTCACGAACAGAATCTCTTCCAGGTGATCCGTGCGAAGATTGGAATCGAGGAATCGCAACCACCCATCTGGGATACATAGCTGTATTTTCGAATAGAACTAACTTCACACTTTAGTTATGCTGAGGATATTAACGCCAATGCACATCGGTGAAGGATGTGCATGGGATGATTGGAATTGTTTAGTTTTCGTAATAAACTTGGATTTTTATAAACACATCTCGCAGCTAACGATGTTTTTGATGACCGTGATGCGCGTGCTCCTTTTCAGCCCTCCTGACACGGAAAGCCATGACCACGATGATCAAACCACCCAAGAACAAGACGGCGCCGAGCAGTGTAGGAATTAACTTCGGCGCCAGGTATGGTGAACTCACAAGCAGCACACCTAGTATGAGGCTTACTACCCCTCTCAAACCCTCGTCCCAGCCAGCTCCCGTGAAAGCATGCACGATTTTCAACAAACCCATGATGATGCCAAATACTCCGACGATGATAGCAAGTGCAGTCGGAACAAGGAAGGCGCTCCAAAGGGGATGACTGAAAATCAGCAGACCAGCCAGGATACCGAGGAGCCCCGCAGCGAGCTTTATGCCCCATTTCCGGCTATCAATGAAGATCGAACCTATTGAGATGAGCCCAGTGATGAGCCAGTACAGCCCAAGAAACCCAACCAACATGGCGATGGTCCAACCACCGGCAGCAAGAAAGAAGCTCCCGAAGAGGACTCCCATCGCACCTTCAAATAGGACCAACCCCCAGGGGGTCGATTCATAAGTCTTGATGTCGAGTAATTTTGCAGTCATATTCTCCACCTCATAGCCTTGATATTGTTATTATGCATCAATTTACTGATTCGTGTGTGCTTTTCCATATCACCTGTCGTATACAAGGTACGACATCAGGTAAGAGACAACACTCACAATCACTGCTCCCCAAAATGCGGCCCAGAAATTCTCGACATAAAATCCGATCCCGAAGATATTGACGGCAATCCATGATGAAATCCAGAGAGTGAAGGCGTTGAGGATCAACAGAAAAAAACCAAGCGTGAGGACGATGCACCCACATGAGAGCAGCCTCAGGATCGGCCGCAGGATGGCATTCACCAAGCCCAGGATGATCGCAGCTGCCGCGACGGCCAACCAGGCATTCCCTTCGACCCTGATTCCGGGCACGATAAAGATGGCGGCGATCAACGCGATAGTAATCACGAGCCATCGAATGAGCAGCTTTCTCATACGTTCTCCCTAGAACGATCGCTTCCCCAATGCATTCGTAACCGTCCCAATTACTAAGTAATATGAGCTATCCCCAATAAAATCAGCCGCTCGAAACGACCGAGGGCTGTCATCATCATGTCTGAGCTGCACCAAATGAACAAGTCAAATTTGACCATTGAAGTGAGTGACGGGAAGCTGCATATTCGATGAGTTTTATTCTATTTCTGTTTCCTGGTCTTTCAACTCAGGGTCCGCGGAGGTTTCGTCGATCATCGAAGCGGCTTCACCTTTTCGGGTGCGGCGTAGGATTATGCTTGAAACCCGACCGCCGACTTCTCTGGTCTTATCAAACCAGGATGACTTCGGCTCTTCAGCGTCAAGCACTTCCGGAGGGAAGGGATCCTCCCCGAGGACCTTCATATAAAGATATTTCAGAACAATTTTAGCCATCGCGATGACGGGTGCGGCCAAGAGTGCACCAAGGACCCCGAATGACGCGGCGCCAACGAGGATCCCAATTAGCACGACCAGAGGGTGCAGTTTGAGCTCCTGGCCCATCACCCTGGGTACGACGAAGTTGTTCTCCAGGACCTGAACCATGAGATAGAAAATCAGTACAATGATGGCGAATGAGAAGTTGCTCACATCAAAATGCGAAGAACCTTGGGTAAGCGCCACCAATACTGCCGGTATGAGAGCGAGCGCCGGTCCTATGGTTGGGATTAACTCTAATAGCCCAGAGATCACGCCGAGGAAGAACGCATTCGGTGTTCCGAGGATGAGGTTCCCAATCCAAACCGTGACCCCAATGACAACCATCAGCGTGATATTTCCGCGAAGCCAGGCCCCCATCGCGCTAGCTACCCTGCTGAGGAGGGTGTCAGCCTCTTCCCTGTATGCCGGTGGGATGAATTCGATGAACGACTGATAGAACTTCTCGGAATCGATGCTCATGTAAATTGAGAACATCACGATAAATGCCAGGGTGATGAGTGAGGAGACGACGGTGCCAACCACGCTGATGGCGATATTGACCCCAGATGATAGTGCTCCGCTTAAAAAAGCGAGAATGTCTGGTACCGGGGGTAGCTGTGGGATCGTGATCGGCCCTGTATCTTGAAGAACCTGGAGAAGCGGGTCAACGGTGCTGTCCACAAGAGGATCGAAACCCGGGATTACGCTCTGTTGAAACTTCAGATCGAGCAATGTCCGTTCAGCCCAAACGATGACGTCCTGTAGGAGTGTTTGATAATCGTAACTGAGGAATGTATTAAACGCAGTTACGAGCGGGGGGAGAAGGATCAGGGGAGCAACAAGGATGACGATCACGACGATGATATAGACGATGGCAATCGTCAATCCCTTTGGAGTTCTGAATTTCGTATTTAGAAAGATAATGATGGGTTTAACAAGGAAGGTGATTAGCGCAGCAATGATGACCGTCGATAAAATCGAGCGGCTTAGATATAACACGAAGAGACTGAATAAAAATAGTCCAATCCCAACGATGTACCTTGTTGTCATTCTCCAATGGGTGGTCATACGGTCCCTCCCGACTTCTTAAAAGAACGAAGACCCCTAATACTACTGTGAGTGGGTCATAAACTCCAACGAGATCCCCCCCAGGGATGGATCACATTATTCCGAGGTGAGAAAGAAGCAGCGGGCTTACTTGAGTGATCACCCTGTCACCGAGAGGCGGGGCTGACATAGAAAAGCCAGTCATCCTCACCCCAACGACTCTCACTTTCCAGAGAGACAGGTTTTAACTCATCGACCTGAAAATCTGCTTGTTTTCGAGACTTGCTCATCTCCCCGCTGGAAGCGGATAAATGTAAGTTCGCCCCTCAAACCAATCCTCCATAGTGAGCTTAGCTAGAATCTAAAAGAAAATGACGAAAAGAAGGAAGAAAGCGGGGGGAGGATTAAAGCGATCAGGATCTGCCGTGGCATTGTTTGAATTTCTTACCACTTCCGCAAGGGCAGGGCTCGTTCCGGCGTGTTTTAGAGAACGCCTCTTCCAGCCGGGCTTCTTCCTCTTTCTCCAGGATAATCATAATTTCTGCCGGTGGTCGATTCTGACGAAGGAGGTCGCTCATGATTTTCATCGGGCGATCGATATGGTGGAAGAAGGCTTTATAACCGGCACAGAGGTAGTTCAGACCCGGCTCACCATCCGGCGTTTCGATAAAGCGATTCTTCGGACAACCGCCATGACAGGCAAATCGCACGTCGCAATCGAGACAGTATTGAGGGAGTGTCTCGAGTTTGTCTTTCCCGAATTGCCGCTGCTTATCTGAGGCCACAAGTTCGATCATGTGGGTTTCCTCGATATTTCCCAGCAGGTAATCGGGCTCGACAAAATGATCACAGGAGTACACATCCCCATTGTGCTCCATTGCAAGCGCGTTCCCACACGTCGGTGAAAAGATACACAGCGCAGGCGGAGCGCCCACCCAGGACCCCAGGGAAACATCAAATATCTGGACGTAGACCTGTCCAACATCATGTCGAACCCATTCATTAAATACACCAATCAAGAATTTCCCGTATTGTTCAGCGCCGATGGAGCGCACGGTGACCATGCTGCCATCGTTGATGTACAACGGACGGCCTTCGAGTGTGTCACTCCAACCCTTGTTTGCGACCGGCAAGGTCTCGGGTGTACCGCGCTCAATGATGGGGATAAATTGAATAAACTCAGCGCCCACCTCATCCCGGAGACATCGGTAGACCTCCACCGGATGATCCCCATTCGCCGCATGCACTGTCGTCAGGACGTTGAAATCGACTTCGTGCTTCTGGAGGTAGCTCAATCCTTTGATGACCCGATCAAACGTAGGTGCCCCACCCTTATCTACACGATAGGCATCATGCATCTCGCGAGGTCCATCGATGCTGATCCCAACCAGGAATTCGTTTTCTTTAAAGAACGCCGCCCATTCATCGTCCAGGAGGACGCCATTTGTCTGGATTGTATTCAAAATACGCATACCCGGTTTTTTATGCTTGTTCTGGTACTCGATCGACCGCTTGAAGAAATCAAGGCCCATCAGCGTCGGTTCGCCCCCCTGCCATGCGATAGTTACTTCCGGGACACGATGTGACTCGATAAGCTGTTGGATATATTTTTCGAGAAGTTCGTCCGCCATCCGGAATCGGCTGCCCGGATAGAGCATCTCCTTCGAGAGGAAGAAACAATACGTGCAATCGAGATTGCACGTCGCGCCGGCGGGCTTCGCGAGGATATGGAATGCCGGGGGGGCGTTTTCAACTTGTGGCGCTGCTTCCATGAAGGTTCTGAACTTTCTTTTTTTGAGGGAGTTGGTTTTTTCTTGTGAAGGAGAATTTTATCACATCGGATATGTGTAATATTTCTTGGAAGATTTGAGGCTCATTCAATTCGGGGACTCACGAAACCACCCCTGCATATGATGAAGTCAATCCCCCCGCGTAGGGGCCGACTTCCTCAATTCGTTCGGAACTGGTCCCGCACAACAATCTCCAACGCCTGGTTGGGATTATGGCTCAAGCTCAAAGGATCTCCCTTTGGGCAGCCCTACGGGTTGAGCTTTAGGGTGCTGAGCACCCTTCTGCTTTGAGCCTGGAGGTTTAGCTCCAGGCGTACGCCGGGGCACACACTCAGCACAGGCATCTCCCTCCGAGGCTCCTCTCGATGGCGGTCTGAAGGTTACGTCATCGCGAACGCAAACGAATCATTCCATTCAACCACAGGCGGACACTCGAATCCGCCCCTATGCTCTTACCGACTCCTACCGAAGATCCTTAGAATCCACAGGAAGAGATTCAAGAAATCCAGGTAGAGTGTGAGTGCCCCAAGGATGCTTAGTTTCTGCATCAGCTCCGAGCCTTCTCCCTGAATTTTCGGATCGGAGGCGAGCCGGACGATCCTCTGCGTATCGTGGGCCGTCAGGGCGGAGAACAAGATCACGGCAAACCCGCTCATAATGAAATCGAACGTGCTGCTTCGCAGAAAAATATTCAGTAGCATCGCCAGAAGCAATCCGATCAGACCGATAAAGAGGTAGGAGCTATACTTGGTCAGATCGGTTTTGGTAAAGATGGCGAAGACGGACAGGACCAGAAACAATCCCGCCGTCGCCGCGAAAGCTACGAATAGACTTTCTGTAGTGTAGTACACAAGGATGAGTGAGAGCGTGATGCCCGTCGCAGCCGAGTAGGCCAAGAACAACAGGATTGCAGTTCCTACAGATAAGCGCGCCATCGCACCTGCAAGCACACCCACGAGCACCAATTGAATGATCAACAGACCAAAATAGATCCATGGTGAAACAAGAAAGATGCGGGCGCCGAGCAGGCTTACAACCGCATAAGCCGAGATTGCCGTGGTGATTAACCCGGCCGTCATCCATAGATAAACATTTCTCAGCAGAGGGTGCACATCCACCCTCGGGGCAGTCGAAAGCGAAGCAGTACCTGTACTTTGAGCCATCGTTCCTCCTTGTAAAAAAAATTTCAACTTACAAATTTTATCGTGGAAACTCTGATTTATCGAATTTTCATCCTTTGAGATGCTTCTCCAAACCGAGAATTTCTCAGAACTTCGAGCATTTAAAGCCGCAATTTCCCATTAAAATCAGGCAATCTGGAATCTACGATTGCGGATTTTCATCCGTTGTTTCCGTGCTGAGAATCACACCGCGAGCCACCTTAAGATTCATCTCCGGGTCACCCGTAATCAATCGTGAGCCCCGTTCATGTCCGATGTAGTTCCATATCCAATCGAACATCACCACAACCTTCGTTCGAAAACCGACCAGGAATAGTATGTGGATAAGACCCCACATCATCCAACCGATGAAACCACCAAGGGTCACTTTACCTATGGATGCCAGTGCCTTGCCACGGCCGATTGCTGCCATCGATCCTTTATCTTTGTAGTGAAAAGAAGGGCGATCCTCAACATTCGCACCATCGATATCTTGCGTAATTACCTCAGCGACAAATTTGCCCATCTGGATCGCTCCCTGAGCAACAGCCGGGACAGGGTCACCTGTACTTGGATCTAGTACATTGGCCGCATCTCCTGCGACAAATGCTCGCGGATGTCCGGATACAGATAAATCGGAATTGACCTTTATCCTACCAATCCGATCGAGCTCTACCCCAAGGGAATGTGCAAGCGCGGTACCTTTCACGCCAGCCGCCCAAAAGACATTTTCGGCAGGAACGTGGGTATCTCCGATTAAAGCCCCATTGGCATCCACGGCTGTTACGTACCTGTTAAGATGGACTTCGATGCCCATATTCTCCAAATCGCGCTTTGCCCTCATGCCCATCTCTTCCTGCATTCCCCCCAGCAACCGATCTCCTCCCTCGATGAGAATGATCCGTGCTGTTGCAGTATCCACATAGCGAAACTCACTCGGCAAAGTTTCCGCAGCCGTCTCCCTGATGGCACCTGCCAATTCAACGCCCGTCGGCCCACCCCCGACGATAACAAAGGTTAATTTGCCACGCCTGGCTTCATCGTCGAGTTCATATTCCGCCTCCTCAAACGCAAGCAGGATCCGCCGTCTCACTTCAATTGCATCTTCAAGTGATTTCATCCCGGGGGCATGAAGTCGAAACTCATTATGACCGAAATAGGATTGCTCCAACCCGACAGCCAGGACGAGATAGTCATATGGCACCACACCACGCGGGGTTAGGATGACCCGCGCTTCGAGATCGATTTGATGGGGATGGGCGAGGGCTACGCGTACGTTTGATTGCTTCTTGAGGATTCTCCTCAATGGCGCTGCAATTTTCTCCGGCGAGAGCACTGCCGTTGCGACCTGGTAGAGCAATGGCTGGAATAAGTGATAATTACGTCGATCGACAAGCGTGATCCTCACAGGCGCTTTGGCTAGCCCCTGCACCGCCTGCAAACCCGCAAAGCCGCCTCCTAAAATGAGAACATGCGGGAGGGCATTTACAATTTCACTCATGCTTGAACTCCAGTCGATCGCCGATTTGGGTTGTATGATTTACTAAGCTTGTCTTTTCGAGATAGGTAGGGGAAGTGTTCACCCATAGTCCTGAAGAACTTAAGAAGAGATCTTCTGTGAGACTTCAAGTTGGTCGACATCGGCTCTGACCTGGAAAACCTTCAATCCAAATTCAGGGATCATGGCCAGGATGATGTCGAAAAGATCCGATTGAACTTTTTCATACGGAATGTAGTCCTGCTCGATGGTGAAAGCATAGAATTGCAAGGGGAGCCCGAATTCTGTAGGTTCCAATTGCCTCACCATGAGCATCATATCAGCGTTGATCTTGGGGTGGTTTTTCAGAAAAGCAGTTGCGTACACGCGGAATAACCCCAGGTTCGTGAAGTAGCTCCCTCCCAACATTTCAGAGAGCTGAACCTTTGTCGGGTCGTCAGGATGAGACAAATCCTGCCTCATTTCCTCGATGTATTCGCCCACATATGGAATCCTGGAAAGCGCCGTAAGTATCTCTTCCGTGCACAACTCGATGGTTCGCATATCGATGTAGATTGCTCGCATGATCCTACGACCACCAGAGCGCTGCATGCCTTTCCAATTCTGGAAGGAATGGCTCACCATCGAGTACGCAGGCACCGTCGTAATAGTCTCATCCCAATTTTTAACCTTGACCGTTGTGAGATTGATCTCCTGGACATGCCCATCCACGCCATATTCGGGCATCGTAATCCAATCCCCGATCGCCACCATCTTGTTCGCAGACAACTGAATACTGGCGATAAATCCCAGGATGAGATCTCGAAACACGATGCTTATCACGGCAGCCATGGCTCCGAGCGTGGCGATCAGCGTGGAGGTGTTGATCTCGAGTGGAATGGCAATGATTAAAAATCCGCCAAGGGCATATGTGCTAATTTTCGCTCCCTGCACAAGGCTTTTGATGGGAATATTTCTCGAAAACTCCAATGTCTGGTAAATATCTTCAACGACATCCAGGAACGAACTTGTGACCAGCGTGAGGTCCGCAATAATAAACATCCCAATGATGTTTCTTAGTATTGAGATGATGATGAATTCGTCCGCGCGCAAGACCAACGGGAGTAGTATCCAGAGCACCGTCGCTGGGACGATGTAGGTTAATTTATGAAATACTCGCCGACGTTTGAGGGCCTCAGCCCAGTTTGGATTCGAACGCGCGATGATGCGGATGAAGACCCTGACGAAAAGGTACCGGGCCAGGATAAAGGAGATGAACGTGGAGGCGAGGAGGACGACAAGCCCAAACGGAATTGGCGCATTTTGTACGATCTGCTGGAATGAAACAATGAAGATCTTCACGCCAACATTCAATCCAAAAACGGTTGCTGCTAAGACATCCATTTGCATATCTGCACTTACCTCACCAATCCGTAAGCTCTGGTCCTTCTTGCTGCATTTATGAAATTTTGGGGTGGATTTTCTAGATTCCCATGGGTAATCTGAAAATGATTTTAGGAGTCACGTTGATAGCACGCCGTTATCTTCTCCGCCGGCCGATGCTGATATAGTACAGCAATTGAAGCAGTGCCGTTACCGCTGCAGCGATGTACGTGGATGCAGCGGCTCTGAGCACACTTTTAGATCCCTGCTCATCCGTGGGAACGACCATCAAGCCGCTCTCACGCAGCAATACGATCGCTCGGCGGCTTGCATCGATCTCCACAGGCAGTGTAACGAACGCGAAGATAACCATCAAGCCATAGAAGATGATGCCGATATAGAACAGACCAAGTATGTTAAAGAATAGGCCTATGAAAATGCAAAAGAAGGCAATTTGCGGGCTGATCGATACAGCTGGCAGAAGCACGTTCCTCATCTTGATAAAAATCGACTTCTGCTCGTGCTGCTGTGCATGACCAAGTTCATGAGCAACGACGGCCATCGATGCAACGGAAGGGTTGTTCGCAGTGCTCTCTGACATACGGACAGTGTGGCTGCGAGGGTCATAGTGGTCCGTCAACCGCCCAGGAACTAACTGGAATTTAATACTCGATCCGGAGGCTCTTGCAGCGCTCATTTCGAGTTCAAGTTGTCTCTTTTTTGCTTCGAATTCCTCAGCGTTGATAACTCCCTTACGCTGCAGTTCGGCAAGCCTCGTAATCTGTGCGCTTTGCGGCGCGGGGTCCGGATAATAACCCGCCGTACCAAGCCCGGTTTTACGCAGGATCTGATCCCCGATCTGAGCACCCGTCAAGCCCGATCCATTTCGAATCTTGCTCCACTTCTTATAAGTAGAACTCACAAATAATTGTGCGCCGATCGAAATGATCAGGGTGACAAAGAATATCATCAGGTAAAGCGGGTCAATGTACCAGAACATGATGGGTTTCCCTCCTGGAGCTTAGTGCAATTATAAACAAAGTTAGCTCGGTGAAGGCGATGAAATTCTCGAAGATTATGTGCTGTTTTATGATGGAGAGAAAAAACGTGAGGGAGTTTCCAAGTCGGGTCGCGCGAGTCGATCCCAAATTCCAATATCCCAGGGGGAGTCCCTCAGATTGTAGCTCGCGCTGGTTGCCGGTGAGCTCTCCACCGCTTCATCAACTTATAAAATTCCACGATTATGAAAACCAGCAAGCTTGCCGCGAAACACACTGCAAGCTCAAATAATGTGAGCGGGTTGGTTGAGAAAACCTTCTGGAATATAGGTACATAAAGCAGAACCAACTGGAGCAGAATGCCCGAGAACACGGCAACGATCATCAAGCGGTTTGAAAAGATCCCAATCCGAAAGAGCGAGTCAGTACTGGAACGCAGGGCGAGTACGTTAGCCATTTGGGCGAACACCAGTGTTGTGAAGATGATGGTCTGCCAGTGCCCATCCGGATCCTCCAACCATGAGGCGAAGCCAACTCCGAGTGATATGACCCCTAACGTGATCCCGATCCAGATGATGTCTCTCCCAATTCCACGGCTGAAAATACTTTCCTGCGGACGGTAGGGGACACGCTTCATCACCCCCTTCTCACCTGCTTCCTGAGATAAAGCAAGCCCGGGCAATCCATCTGTAACCAGGTTCACCCAGAGGATTTGAAGAGGCAGTAAGGGCAGCGGCATTCCGATGATGGGTCCGGCTAACATAATGAACAATTCCCCCGTATTGCTCGAGAGCGTGTATTGAATGAACTTGCGGATGTTATCGTAGATCACCCTTCCCTGCTCTACCGCTCGGACGATTGTCGTGAAATTATCATCCAACAGGATCATATCTGACGCTTCTTTCGAAACATCCGAGCCCGTGATCCCCATCGCCACACCGATATCTGCACCTTTCAGCGCCGGCGCGTCATTGACTCCATCCCCCGTCATAGAGACGATCTCACCCTTATTCTGCCAGGCATCAACGATGTTGATCTTGTGTTCTGGTGAAACGCGTGCATATACCGAGACTTCTTCTACACGCTCCTCCAGTTCGCTTACGGACATTCTCCCTAATTCTCGACCCGTAATATAATGGTCGTTCTCAGTGATGTCGAGATCCTTTGCGATTTGTAGGGCAGTCAACGGATGGTCTCCCGTGATCATGACGGGCCGAATTCCTGCGGTTTTGGCAGTTGCTACCGCATCGCGCACTTCGGGCCTGGGTGGGTCCATCATCGCAACAAGACCGACGAAAACCAGTTCAGACTCCAGGATCATGATCTCCTCAGGCAGCTCAGCGTCATTCCAACCCCGAAACCCGACAGCCAGTACGCGCTGCCCCTGGAGTGCAAATTTATCATTTGCATCATTGATTCGATCTAACAGTTCTGCATCCAGAGGTACGGGTTGATTGTCCACGAGCACCTGCGTTGTGATCTCGAGTAAGCTGTCTACGCCTCCTTTGGTGAGCACAACATAGGGAGCATCCCGCCAAGGCAAATCACTCCCTCTTGCCTCGTCGCTCATCCTATGTACGGTCGTCATCCTTTTACGTTCCGAAGTGAACGGTATCTCCCCCACTCTGGGCCACTCTTTCTCAAGATCGGATTTCTCGAATCCAAGCAGTTCTGCGGCCAGGATGAGGGCTCCTTCCGTCGGATCGCCAATGGCATGAAGAACACCCGCTTCATCGATCTCGAGAACAGCATCATTTGCCAATGCACCGGCTCGCACGAGCACACTAAGAGCGTTGAGTTCAGGAGGAGTGTCAGCGGTAAGTCGAGCGCGGATCAAATCCCCTCTGTTATCGACCAGCGTGTTGAGATCTTGTGTGTGACCGGCGACATCGAGGATAGTCACCGTCATACGGTTTTCGGTAAGTGTGCCAGTCTTATCCGAACAAATCACAGTGACCGAGCCGAGCGTCTCAACTGCGGGCAGATTCCTAATAAGGGCGTTCCTCTTAAGTAGACGTTGAGCGCCCATGGCAAGCGTGATGGTAACAACAGCCGGAAGACTTTCAGGGATCACCGCAACGGCGAGGCTCACCCCGGTAAGAAACAGGACCTCGAATTCGACTCCCTGGATCCAGCCCATCACTACAACGATCGCAATGATCAGTACAGAAGCGTATGCCAGCGTTTTTCCTAGATCATTCAGTCTGCGCTGCAATGGGGTCAGATCATCTTCGACATCCTGAATCAACTCGGCAATATGCCCAAGTTCAGTATCCATCCCCGTCTCTGTAATGATCATCGAACCACGTCCGAAGGTGACAATGGTTCCCATATAGAGCATGTTGCGGCGATCACCAAGCGGTAGTTCATCTCCCTCAAGCGCTTCGGAAATTTTCTCCACCGCATCCGATTCACCGGTCAGCGCAGACTCCTGGATCTGTAAATTCACGCTATCCAACACTCGGCCATCGGCCGGAATCAGATTTCCTGCTTCGATCAATACGACATCGCCGGGCACAAGCTCAGTCGAAGGAATTTCAACGAGATGTCCCTCGCGGAGGACGCGAACCGTCGGCACGGCAAGTTTTTTCAGAGCCGCCATGGATTCTTCGGCTCGATTCTCCTGCGTGAATCCTAGGATCGCATTAAGGAATACGATCGCCAGGATGACGACAACCTCGATGAATTCACCTAACAGGAGGGAGATAATAGCTGCGACGATGAGGATGATCACCATCACATCTTTGAATTGATCTAAAAAGATGCGCCAGGGGCTTTTTTTGCCGCGCTCGACGATTTCATTGGGGCCGTATTCCAACAGGCGGGTTTTAACCACGGAATCGTTCAATCCCTGTTGTGTATGGCTCCCAAGTCTATCGATGATCGAGTCAGTCGATTCGTTATACCAGTTCATGGGTTACTGGAAAGAGCCACGATATTACGGCTCGGTGACTGTGAGCATCAAACCCGCGATAAGAAGTTTCCCATCGGTGCTGGCGCTCGTTCGAGAAACAGTGACCACGCCCGGAAGTGTCGTTTCGTACGTAAACTGAGGGGGCATATCGTCGGGTGGGAGTTCATCGACAAAGAATCCCGAAATACCCGCGTAGTTGTTGTACAACATGAGGCGCGCTTTTTCAGGAGCGATGGCTGTCGTGAAGGGGGAGTAATATGCCGCGGATAGTCCAGCTGGTCCGGGTTCGGTCAAATAAGAATCCACATCCTCGTAACCGCTGAAATCTACAAAGGAAGTCATGTCACCACTTGCGCTATCAAAATAATAGATCGGCGCGATCGAAAGATTGATATTGGTGCTCATGGTCAGCACGACGATCCCCGCACTATCAGCCGACCATGCAAGTCCAACCGGTGACGCCGGGGCAGATTGCCAGAGCGGAAGGGCTGTCTGGAAGTCCAGGGTATCTGCAAATTGTACTGCGGTGTCGTTCCCAACCTCGAGATCCGCTACCCAGAGACCATTCGCAGGAACGTCGGGGACGTTCTGGAAAGAAGACATCAAAAAAGCGATCTTCTTTCCATCCGGCGAAATTGAGGCAACGCCATCCATGTAGAAAAATTCATCATCAAAATACAGAAGCTGCAATGTAAAGAGTTCACTATAGTTGGCTACCCGTTCCGGTTCGCCCGTGTCACCGGGCAATCGGAAAACCTCAAGCGTGAATTCCAGATTCATCGTAGGGGCGCTGCGGAAGAAATAGAGGGACCCATCCGCCTTATTCCACATCGGAAAATAATCAAGGATGAACTCATCCGCATTCAAGCCGCGCCAGGCTCCGGTCGAGCCATCGTCCGTTCGATTTTCAAACGCGCCTGAATCTATTGTGAATAGCCAAATATCACTCTCAAGACCTTCTGATATTGGATTTTCCGTGAAAGCGATCTGCGAGCTGTCAGGAGACCACATCAGTTGGTAAGGCAATCCGAGGAAAGAATCGGGGAATGGCAGGCATTGCGAAACGGCGTTCGCGAAAGTGTATGCGCATAACTCAAGGGTCGTATCGCCCCCGCTGCCGCTTTGTGTGATCCACGCGATCGTCGATCCATCCGGTGAGATCATCGCCCGGAGGGCGCGTTCGTCGCCTATGATGTCCGTCACCAGACGCTCGGATTCGACTACCAAGATTGGATCCTCAACTGGTTGGATATCAGGGGCGGGTTTATCGCCATCCGGCGCTTGCGACGAATCAGACCCGCAGGCTGCGAGAATTATAACGAGGATGAAGGTGAGAATGCTGACGACGACGGTTCTGGATCTCATTGTTTCCCCTATCTCGGACTATGCAGCGGGGAGACGCCCGCGCAGATATGGTTATGCTGGACACCCATAGATGAATTTCGGCGAGTATTTTTTACCTCGCCCATCATTGTACTTCTATTCTGGACTTTCGAGCGGGAGATCCATGAGCGGTGATATTTATCCTAGATGGCATCATCCGTCGAATCAATCCGGTGATCATGGTCTAACGTGTGTACGAGAAATTCACACCGCACCCTGGCCTTGATCTTCTATAGAGATCTCATCCGACTGAGGTACGATTTTTGACCCATACATAGATGCAAACACTCTCGTGAAAACGGCACCGAATATAAAGATCGTGGAAAGGAAATAGAAGGCTAAGAGTAGAACTAGCACCGCTCCTGCAGCCTCCTGAGGGGAGCTGAAATTTCCATTCCCAAGATAAAACAACACCAGATTCACCCCGATGACGAATAGAACCGCCGTCACGAATGCCCCCACCCACACATCCCGCCAAGTGATGTCAGCGTTAGGAAGTATTTTAAATACCATTGCGAAAGTCACCGTACCGAGAATCAGAAATATCAAGGCTGAGCTAAAGGGAATAGAAATGTTCAACGGAATTCTCGCACCCAGCCATGACAACAATAATTCAGCGATTACGGCGATGATGAGAAGAGCGCCTACGCCAAGAACCATGAGGAAGGCGAGTAGACGACCTTGAAAAAATACTTTCGTGCCATCACGTCTCGGTGGCGGCACCCCCCATATTGTGTTTAGTACATACTGCACCTGAAAAAACATCAGTGAAGCTGTCAGAACGAGAGCAATAAAAGCGATGATAGATAATGCTGGCGAGCCACCCTGGAGATTCTCAGTTAATCGCAGAAGTGACTCTTGCAGCAAGGTTGCCGCCTCTTCTCCCAATGTCTCGGCTACCTTAAGCATAAGTTCGTTCTGTGCACGCGCCTCATCGAAAAAAATACCCACCATGCTGAAAGCAATGTAAATCACGGGAATAAAGGAAAAGATGGCGTAGTATGCCAAACCAGGTGCATGGTGGAACGGCTGTTCAGCGATCCATATGTTGTAAAGCTCGTGGATGAATTTTTTGTTGTGTGTCTTTTTCTCTGCCATTGGCAAACTCCAAGATGATGTGTCGGTCAAATTTGCTCTTCCAGCTTCCCTTA
>SDBS01001726.1_pt1 | contig 22113 bp, 18 predicted proteins | sample 2277091 | NCBI WGS metagenome assembly SDBS01 (sample SAMN10404972, study PRJNA504765) | marine sediment metagenome | isolation source: marine sediment core GS10_PC15, 163 cmbsf | place: Arctic Ocean: Southern Knipovich Ridge | collected 2010
CTTTCTTTTTGAGTGGCGAATTTTCATTGATGAACAGGTACCATATGAGACCGCCGAGAATTGCGAGTCCAAGAATAAAACCGATGAAACCGCCTCCGCCCCGTCTTTTCCGGACAACAACTCTGGCTGCCGCGGCTCCTGTCGGGCATTTGGCTTTGTACCATCTCAGTTTGCTGAGCCGGATGCCGTCGACGGTCACATTGACTCCGAGAATCGCCTTGGCCCTGCAGTAATATTTAATGGAGAGCTCTTTATATTTGAGGGCTTCGTAGGCCGCCCCGAGAACCAGATAGGTTTCTCCCTTTAAAGATTCGAAACCTTCCAGAGTGTCGATGATCGAGACGAGCCCTTCGAGGGTGACTTTTGCCCCTTCGTAATCTCCGGCGAGGTAGGATCTGTATCCATCTTCATACTGGATGATCAGAACGCTGATGGCTACACCACCGGCTGTCTGGCATTGGGTCCAGTACAGGGTCAGCGAGTTGAGATCCAATCCTTCGATAGATTTTCCTTCTCCTAGAATGTCCTTGGCCAGACAGAAGTATTTGATGGCTAGGTTGTTGAACTCCAGCTTTTCATAGGCCGCTCCCAAGAGGAGATAAACTTCTCCCTTGAAAGAATCCATCCCTTCCAGCTGAGCGATTGAAGATACGAGGTTCTCAAGTGTGATTTTTGTGCCTTCAAAATCATCGGCAAAGTAGGCCTCCTTGGCCGAGTTGAACTGGCTCCTCATTTGGTCTGTTGCTTGATAAGCCTGAATGTATGACACTTCAAAGGCAAGAAAAACGCAAAGGATCAATGCTAGGGTTTTGCAAAAGATTGAACTTTTGATATCCGGCATGTGTGCCCTCCTTAATTTTGATATGTCTAAAATATGGCAGTCAATATTATTTGTCAAGGATGATTGAATTTTTTTGTAATAAATTTTAAACTCGGATATGTGCTAAAAAATAAAAAATCTATCCTCTTATGTTTTCTAACTTTTTTCCTTTTTTCTCTCTCCTGTTTTGCTTCTGAAGATAGTGCAGACGCTTCAAGGGATAGATCATTTGATGCCCTGCAGAAATCGCTGTTGATGCCCGGATGGGGACAGTTCGCTGAAAAAAAATATCTTGATGGAGCGGTTTTTTTATCGGCGGAACTCTTCTGTCTGTATAAAATATTTGAGAATAATCACGGAGGCAAAAAAAACTATATTTTGTATAAAGCGGCCATAAATATCGAAGATTCCGTCAAATATCGAGATTTGACCGAAAAATATGACAGGAAAAGAAATGCATTTATTTTGGCGGCCGTTGGAATTTGGGCTGTGAATTTGATCGATATTTATGTTATTGTAAAAAACAAAAAAAATAAGGAAAAAAATTTCAAAATTCAAATCGAGAGTGGTGAGAATAAGACGCTGGGCTTTACTCTTACTTATCGTTTTTAGTCTGTCCTGCTTCTGGTCTTGTCAGGACCGGTTTTTTGACAATCCTTTTGATCCTCAGGCCGGTCAAATCATTCTTGAGATAGTCAACACAATACTCACTTCAGCCTTTGTCCCCAAGGGCTTGTGCTGGGATGGCAGCACGATCTGGAATGTCGATGTCTTTTCTAATACTCTCTACAGTCTCAACCGCTTGAGCGGAGCCCAGGTCAGGACTCTCTCTTCGCCGATGGCTTCGACAAACGGAGTGGCCTATGATGGTCAGGACCTCTGGGTTTGCAGCGAAACTTCGGTTGAAATCTTTAAAATCAACCTGCTGAATGGGAATATTCAGAAACGGCTCCATCTGCAGAGAGGCGTATTTACAGCCATTGAATACGGATTGGATTCCCTGTGGCTTGCGGATGCCCAGTCCAACAAAATTCTTAGAGTTGATCCGGAAACAGGCGGAATTCTTGAGTCTTTCACCAATCCGGGCACCATAGTCAAAGGGATGGCCTTCGATGGAGTCAGCCTTTGGCTGTCAGATCCCTCCGCTTTATCTATCTATCAAATCACAACGGGCGGCCGCGTCCTTAGAACCTTTCTTTCTCCAGGGCAGTCCCCTCAGGGATTAACGCATGACGGGAATTTTCTCTGGAACGTGGATGGTGATCAGAAAATTTATCAATTGAGGGTGCATAATTGAATTTTCGGTTTAAGGTTTTTTTAAGTCTTGTCTCACTCAGTTTTCTGTTTCCCCAAATTCTCGTTTCAGAAGATATCGCAATCGATCTGCAGGGGACTTATCTCACGTTCAGCTATGACTATAACCAAATCTATGGGGAAAATGTCGAGCTCGACTCCGAATTCTGTCACGTGTATGCGGATTACATCAAGATTGATGTTGTATCCCGTCTTTTTCTGGCTGTCGGAAATGTTGTTTTGGAAAAAGATGGAGTCATGTTCAGTTGTGATGAGTTTCTCTTTAATCCCGAAGAGGAAGAGGGTCTTCTTATCCGATACAAAGAAACGATCCAGTTCGAACAAATGGGGGAAAAGGGGGAGTCTTCTCTTTATTCCCATCTAGGATTTTTTGAAAACGTGAACCTTCTTCGATTCCAAAAATCATTCATCTCCTTTACCGGAGAGCATTTTACGATTACCGAGAATTACGATGTCTTCGGATATGACGTGACCATGTATATCGAAGGGCTTGAGTCATTAGGGCTGAGAAAATTCAAGCTGTCAGAGGGAATCCAACAGGAGAAAAATGGCTTTTATCTGGACAGCATTTGGTACAGTCGTTCCCAAGGTATCACAACACGGGCGGGTTTTCTCTATGATAAAGAGAACAAAGTCAACAGTCGGACACAGATTTACTATGAAGAGCACTCCATTTTAAAAGATTATGAAGGATTGAAAAGACAAGTGGATGTCACTACGTCCACTTCTTTTAATTTAAGCGAAAGCCTCAATCTGGGTATTTTGGGAAACTACAACTCGAGCACACAATGGAATGCGCAGTTTGTATTGAATAAAAAATGGGGGGCGCAGAACCACACCCAAATCGATTTTGCTTATAACAATCCCTTGAACCGCGGTCAAGAGGCCTGGTTCGGCTTGGAATCAAAACTCTATGGAGGGAAATTTGGGAACCTGTTCTTTTCAGGCCGGTATGAGCTTCACAATCAGGTACTGGCGAATTTTTCCTACACTCACACTCCTCTTAAAAATGTCAATGTTCTTTTAAATTCTTCCTATTCTCAGATTCGGCTGGGAGACAGTTTGGGAAAATCCAGAATTTTTACCGGCAATCTCAAGCTCTCCTACGGCACAAAAGTCTTCAATCTTTCCTCTGACTATTACTTGAATCAGGATCTTTTTGGGCATCAGATGCTCTCTCAACCACAACTGCGCTTTGCCCTGAACACCTTTCAGCTGTATGACGGTCTTCTCTCGGCCTCTTTCAGCAATATTTTTATCTACAACAGGTTTAAGACAGATGAACTTAGGAAGGACGGGTACAGCAACAACACGATTTTTAATCTTTCCAGCCAACCAATCTTTGTCGGCAAGAACTTGATCCTGGATTTCAATCTGGCTGTCGAGCAGTTCTTTGAAAAAGCAGGGCGGAACTTCACGTCCGGTGGATTTATATTTAAAGTTAAACAGATTTTGACAAAAGGCGTGTCTTTGGAGGGATTTTACAGCGTGCACTCACGGAGGAAATCCAAAAATTGGTTTATCGAAGGGACAACCAGTCAAGATCTCAGCACAGTCCTTCGTGTCAATCCGGCTGAAAATTTGAATGGATGGATATCCTTTTCCTATGATCCGGAAAACAGCCGGTGGCGGCAGTCTTTTGCGGATATCTCGATTGGATTTTTAAAAAATTGGCAGTTTCATTCTCTGGTCAACTATGATTTTTTGTTGAAAAAGTTGAACAATGTCGACCTATATCTACTAAGGGATACGGGGCGCTTTCAGATCCGTTTGATATGGAGAAGCCTTTCAAAACAGTTCCTTATAGAGTTGATCCCAAAATGAAAAAAAAGATTCTTCTAGTGGTATGTGTGTGGATTGTTTTACGCTGTGTGGGATGCATCACATTCCGGATCACTCCTCCATATCCCGTAGAAGTGTATATTGAGAGTGTAAGCCTCTGTAAGTTGATCGATGAGAGTGGAGAACTTCTTGCTCCGTTGGATATCAGAGAAGAATTTTCCACCAATGAGAGTAACATCATTTGCTTTGTGGTCGTAAAAAATATCAATCGAAAAATCAAGCTGCGGTGGAAATGGTATGCGCCAAATAAGTCGTTGTCTCGAGACAGTGAAAACATTGTTATCAACAAAGAGGAGAATCAGCTGGAAACACTCACGGCCTATGACGAATTGATGCTCAATCTCCGGGAGGAGGATAAAATTGTGGGGCAGTGGACAGTTGTTGTACTCCTCGATAATCAGCTTATTGCCCGCCGGTTTTTTGAAGTTAAATAAGACCTACTCTTTCTCCTTTATGTATTCGAAAAATAGCTTGACGCGGCATTCGTGGATTTGTATAATCGACATAATGAATATTACAATATATGAATATATTGTTATTGACGTTTTAAGCTGAGGAGATTCTCATGGAGAAAAAAGATTTTTACAAGCTTCACTCCGAATTTTGTAAAACGATTTCCAATCCCAAAAGGCAAGAAATATTGGATACCTTAAGAGAAAAGGAATCCACAGTCAATGAATTGACTGAGACAACAGGTATTTCACAGTCCAATCTCTCACAACATCTTGCTATATTAAGATCCAAAGGAATCGTTCAGGCCCGAAGAGACGGTACGAATATTTATTATTCCATCATCAACAAAAAAATCATCAAAGCCTATGATCTTATCAGTCAAGTGCTCATGGAATCATTGGCGTCCCAGAATAAAACCGTAAAAGATGCCATGGAGCACAAGAAATAGTACATTTTTAATAAAATTGATTATTCACATTTTATAAATCATTCATTTTAAAGGAGACATTATAATGTCTGATGAAAAAAGGAAAAAAGCATCTCTGGTGGTTTTTAGCGGCGATTTGGATAAGCTGTTTGGGGCTTTTATTATTGCCACAAGTGCCGCGGCTGCCAACATGGATGTGACCATGTTTTTCACGTTTTGGGGTTTAAGAGCACTCAAGAAAAAAGTGCGCACTGGAAAAAGTCTGTTTGGCCGGATGATGGGCCTGATGTATGGTGGTGATATCAACCGGGCGACTCCGAGCAAGATGAGCTTTTTCGGCATCGGGCGCTGGATGTTCAAGAAGATGATGAAGTCCAAAAATGTCGCATCTCTTCCTGAACTCAGACAGGCTGCCATCGACCTCGGTGTAAAACTCTACGGATGTCAGATGAGTATGGATGTTATGGAAATTCCGAAAGAGACACTGATTGATGAAGTCACTGATTTTGTGGGTGCTGCTTTCTATGTCGATCAGGCACAGCAGTCCGAGATTTCCCTCTTTATTTAGCTTGTTTGGAGTATGAAATGACTGAAAATATAACAGCTGCAATAACTTTAGATCTTAAGGGGCTTTTGTGTCCCATGCCTGTGGTCAAAATTGCGCAGGCGATTAAGAAGGTGGACATTGGCGACGTGATCGAAGCCACGGCTACGGATCCCGGTGTTTTGGCAGACATGCCGGCCTGGGCTAACACGAGTGGAAATGAGCTGGTCAGTATTGACCAGGGAGATGTGATTCTCTTCCGCGTGCGTCGTCTCAAATGATCAGCGAAGGTTTGCTTCATTTTGTCGAGTTCGAGCTGCAGATTATAGCGTTGATCATATTTGTGGGACTCTATTCGTTGAGAGTTTTCCACATCGTCAAACTGCCTCTCCCCAAAGAAACAGCCCCTGCCAAAGGGAAATCTGCAAAAGGTGTGATGTTTTCTTTTTCAACAATCATCAATCCGTTCTCCATGGACAGCACGACTAAACACCTCTGGCGCTGGGTGGAATTTTTTATTTACCATCTTGGTGCACTCGCCGCAATTCTGGCAACGTTTACTCTTCCTTTTGCCCCGGGAATGATGACCAATTCTGTGCGGATTGTATTTGCAGTATTTATCGGTTTAGCCATTCCTGTTGGAATCGTCAAACTTATCCGGCGTTTTGTCAATCCACATCTTCGATTCATCAGTGTACCCGATGACTATTTTTCACTTGTCGCTGTGGAATTGTATTTTGTATTTGCGGCTCTCTGCTTGGTTTTATATTCAGATACATGGAGGTTTCTCTATTTTCTCGTTACGGCTCTATTTTTAATATATGTGCCCTTCAGCAAGATTTCTCATTATGTGTACTGGTTTTTTGCCCGTGTGTATCTGGGTATCCGGTTTGGAAGACGCGGTGTTTTACCAAGAAAGAGGCTGCAAAATGGATAAGCAAAAAGAAACTCTCGTCCAGAGGGCGAAAAATGAGATGGAGAAACGTTTCAACCGGCTGGTCGGGCTGTCGTCCTCAAACCTGTGTGTCCGGTGTGGCCTGTGTGTGGATGCCTGCCACTACGTTTTAAGCGATGGGAAAGATCTTGCTGTTTCACCGGTTGCCAAGGCCGAGCGAATCCGCCGTGTGTATAAACGGCATCATGATTGGCTGAGCAAAGTTTTCCCGTGGTGGACGGGTGCAAAAAAGCTTACTGAAAATGAACTGAATGAATGGCGCGATGTTGCCTATAAAAACTGTTCGATGTGTCAGCGCTGCACGGTGAACTGTCCTTTAGGTGTCGATATTCCCGCAATTATGACTGCAGCTAGAGGAATGCTTACAGCTCTCGATATGGCCCCGGAGATGTTGACGCTGCTTGCGGATATGGCCATTTCACGCGAAGAGAACCTGGATTCCTTCAGAGAATCCTTTGTAAAAGGCATTAAAGCGATGGAAAAAGATCTGCAAGAAGATTCCGGTGATCCCGAAGCGTCCATACCCCTTGAAGTCCAGGGAGCCGATTTTCTCTATGTTCCTTTGTCGGGGGCGCACACGATCCTGCCTGCAGCCAAGATATTCAATAGAGCGAATCAATCTTGGACTATGAGCATGTTTGAAGCTTCAAACTACGGTATCTTCCTCCAGGATAAAGAGCGATCTAAAAAAATTGCTGACCGTGTGGTCAAAGAAGCCAAACGGCTTGGAGTGAAAGAAGTGATCATCACCGAATGCGGGCACGCGTATTCGACTTTTCGCTGGACGGCTCCCAGCTGGTATGATGAACCTTGGCCATTCAAAGTCCGGAGCCTTATTGAAGTTATCGACGAATATCTTCAGACAGGTCGGATCAAGGTTGATCCCAACAAAATAAAAGGATCTTATACTCTTCATGATTCATGTAATTTAGCGCGGAACAGCGGGATTATCGAAGAACCTCGCAGGATACTCAAGGCCATCATTCAAGATTTTCGGGAGATGACTCCTAATAAGGAAAGAAATCTTTGCTGTGGCGGCGGAGGAGGACTCGTGGCCAATCCTGAATGGGAAGAGACACGTTTGAAAGTCGGAAAATCCAAGGCCGACCAGATCAAGGCCACAGGAGCAGAGAATGTTGTCGCCTCCTGTGATAACTGCATGCATCAGATCGGTGAATTGAACGATTATTACAAACTCGATACAAAAGTGACTGGCCTTTCCGAACTCGTCAGCGAAGCTATGGTCCAATAGGATCGGAAGAAAGCATTTCTATTTCCGTGATTTTTCTAGAGTTCTGGGAAGATGATGGAGAAATCCGTTTGGAGGACGAGCGGGCATGGTTCCTCCCCTGGAGAGAGCGACACGGGGAGATCGAGCAAGTTTTTCTCGCTGGGAAAAACGAAGCGTGATTTCTAGTCACTTTACAGAACTCGTTCTTCATATCACGGAAATGGGGATGCTCCTAAAATTCAGAAAAATATTTTCTTTTCCAAAAACACATGATAAACTACCTTAGTCGTGAGGGTTATATTATCTGATATTTCATATTTCTATTCTTTACTATTGGAATTGAATCAGAGAGAAGAGGGGGGGCTCTGTCTTTTTTTTTAAATAAATTTATTTCCCCCGATTTATATTTATCATAAAAGGAGGTTTTTTATGGGTGATATCATAATAGCCAGTGCTGTTAGGACTGCAGGAGGCAGTTTTGGGGGCTCTTTTAAAAAGATTTCTGCCGTGGAATTAGGGGCTTTGATCCTGCCTGAGGCCGTCAGGAGAGCGGGTATAGAATCAAGTGAGGTCGATGAAGTCGTTTATGGAACGGGTTGGCAGGCAGGTCTAGGGCCGAATATCGGCCGTCTGGCCACAGTCAAGGGAGGACTGCCCATCGAAGTGCCGGCATTTACAATCAATAAGAGGTGTGGATCCTCTCTGCGCGCCACAACGCTGGCCGTGCAGATAATTAAGGCGGGAGATGCACAGACAGTCCTTGTTGGCGGTTCGGAAAATTCTTCTCAGGTGCCGTACATCGTTCAAGGAGCACGGTGGGGAAACCGGATGGGAGACGGGAAACTGATCGACATCCTTCACAAGGATGGATTTATGTGTCCTCTAGCCGGACATCTCATGGGAAACACGGCAGAGGCTCTAGTCGAAAAGTACAATATCAGCCGAGAAGAACAGGATGAGTGGGCGGCCGGAAGTCAGTCCAAGGCGGTCCGGGCCAGCCGGGAAGACAAGTTTAAAGACGAGATTCTTCCTGTCGAAATTCCCGTAAGGAAGGGAGATCCCATCGTGTTTGATTCAGAGGAAATTCCCAGAGAAGGTGTGACAGCCGAGAAGCTGGCCAAACTGAAACCGGTATTTAAAAAGGACGGAACGGTTACGGCAGGAAACAGCTGTGCTCTCTGTGACGCGGCCGCGGCTCTTGTGGTCATGACAAAAGAGAGAGCGGACGAACTCGGTGTCAAACCTTTGGCACGTTTTGTTTCCTACGCCCACGCCGGAGTGGATCCCAAGGTCATGGGTATCGGTCCGGTGCCCGCAGTCCAAAAAGCCCTTGACAAGGCCGGAATGAAGCTCACGGATATTGATATTATCGAGCTCAACGAAGCTTTTGCCGCACAGATTCTGGCCGTTGAGAGGGAATTGAAATGGGATCGTGAGAAAGTGAACGTTCACGGCGGAGCGATTGCCCTCGGCCATCCTGTTGGAGCGACAGGCGCAAAGATCCTGACGACTCTGCTGTATGCTTTAAGGGACATGGATAAAAATCTGGGATTGGTCAGCCTGTGTATTGGTGGCGGTCAAGGCGTGGCCATTGTGCTTGAAAGAATGAACTAGAAGGAGAATTTAATGGATATAAAAAAACCATTTGTACTGGGAGCGGGAATCATGGGCGCCGGGATCGGACAGCTCTGTGCTCAGAAAGGCTATGATGTGGACATCGTCGATATCTCTGATGATGTTTTAGATAAGGCGAAAACCAAAGTTCAAAAAGGCATGGAACGACGGATCGAAAAGGGCAAAATTACACAGGAGGACATGGATTCTGTTCTCTCCCGTATGCACTGGTCCACCGATATTGAAAAGGCTGCGAATAGTGATTTTGTTTTCGAAGCGGTTCTTGAAAATATGGATCTGAAGAAAGAAATATTCGGAAAATTTGCAGCCATCTGTTCACCTGAGACGATTCTTGCAACGAACACCACAGCGCTTTCGATAAGTCAAATCGCTTCGGCCGCAATACATCCGGAGCGCGTCATCGGTATGCATTTCTTTAATCCGGCCGTGATCATGAAACTGGTGGAAATCATCCGCGGAGACGAAACATCCGATGCGACTGTCGAAAGGGCAAAGGCATTTGCGGAAAAACTGGGAAAAGTTCCCATCGCGACTTTTAAAGAGGCCCCTGCTGGAATTGTCAGCCGAGTACTGGCAGGTCTTCTCAATGAGGCAGCCATGGTCTATGCGGACGGAATAGCCGCTCCCCAGGACATCGATGATGCCATGAAATTGGGAGCCGGTTTACCCATGGGGCCTTTGGCTTTGCTAGATATGATCGGTCTGGATATTCATCTGGCCAAGATGGAGACTCTTTTCGCGAAGCTCAAGGATGAACGTTACAAACCACCCGAGATTATCAAGGATATGGTGGCCCAGGGAAAACTCGGGAAAAAAACAGGAGAAGGTTTCTACAAATATTAATGCACACATTGGGGGTATAAGGAGATTGCTATGGATTTTGATTTAAGCGAAGAACAAAGAATGATCCAGGAGACGATCCGCAAATTTGCCGATGAGGAGATAGCGCCCGTGGCGAGTGAAAATGACAAAAAAGCCCATTTCCCTCGGGATCTCTTTGAAAAATTGGCCGCACTGGGCTTTATGGGCACCCCAATTCCTGAGGAATACGGGGGAGCCGGATTTGATTTTATCAGCCATGCGATCGTGGCCGAAGAAATAGGCCGGGTGGACTCTTCTCTAAGGGGGACCTATTCCGTTCAGGTTTCACTTGTAGAACTTCCTATCTTGAAGTTTGCCAATGAGGAGCAGAAGAAAAAATATTTACCAAAACTCACGAGTGGAGAATGGATTGGCTGTTTCGGACTTACGGAACCCAATGCGGGAAGTGATCCCGCTTCGATGGTCACATCTGCCGTTGAAGACGGAGATTCCTATGTCCTCAACGGGCAGAAGACCTGGATCACAAACGCCGGAATTGCGGACTTGGCCATTGTTTATGCAAAGACAGATAAAGAGGCCGGGCCAAAGGGCATCACGGCTTTTTTTGTGGAGACGGGAATGGAGGGTTTTTCCACCAGGGATCTTCACGACAAACTGGGGCTCCGGGCATCGAATACAGCAGAGATTTTTCTGGAAAACTGCCGCGTTCCTAAAGAAAACATCCTGGGAGAACTGAATAAGGGTTTTAAAGTGGCCATGGGAACTCTGGATTATGGCCGCTACACTGTTTCGGCAGGATGTGTCGGTTCGGCACAGGGGTGTATCAACATCTGCAAGAAATACGTCAAGGAGAGAATCCAATTTGGGAAACCTGTGGGTGCATTTCAACTCGTCCAGCAGATGATTGCCGATATGGTTGTCGAATGTGAGGCCGGACGGCTGCTTGTCTACCGGGCGGGACATCTAAAAAATAAGGGACTTCCCAATACACGAGAGACGTCCATTGCAAAATACTACTGCAGTGAGATGGTCAACCGGGTGGCCTACAAAGCCGTACAGCTTCACGGCGGATATGGATTTTCCGGAGAATACGATGTTGAACGCTTCTACCGCGATGCCAGGATCAACACGCTCTATGAAGGGACGTCACAGATTCAACAGCTCATCATCGGGGCCTATGAGCTTGGTTTAAAAGCCTTTGTCTGAAAAGGAGGAAATGAATCATGTACTCGACCCTTCTCTATGAAAAAAAAGATACAATCGGGATCTTGACCATAAACCGCCCTGAGAAAATGAATGCCCTGTCCAATCAACTGATGTCAGAGTTAAAATCAGTCTTGGACACGGTCGAGCAAGACAATAAATTGAGAGTTCTCATTTTCACCGGAGCTGGAGACAAGGCGTTCGTGGCCGGGGCCGATATCAACGAGCTCCTTGTTCGGGATGCTCAAATTGGGCGGAAGGTTTCGAAAGAAAGGCAGGATCTGTTTTCCCGAATCGAAAACTTAGCCGTTCCGGTCATCGCCGCCGTCAACGGATATGCATTGGGCGGGGGGTTGGAGCTGGCCTTAGCTTGTTCCATACGGATTTGTTCAGAGCGAGCCAAGTTTGGAGCTCCTGAAGTCAAACTGGGCATCATTCCGGGAGACGGGGGGACACAGCGTCTCCCCAGACTTGTCGGGTTGGGAAGGGCCATGGAAATGATCCTTTCCGGAGACTTTATCGACGCCCAAGAAGCCTACCGGATCGGGCTTGCCAACAAGGTTGTCCCTCATGAAGAATTGATGGAAAAAACTATGGAGCTGGCCGATAAAATTGCTTCCCGGCCGCCGCTGGCCGTCCAGTTTGCCAAAGAGGCCGTTAACCGCAGTGTTGGGAGTGGGTCGGATTCCGGATATGCCCTTGAATCCTACCTCCATGCCCTATCCTGCACGACCGAAGATAAAAAAGAGGGTGTATCGGCATTTCTGGAAAAACGAAAAGGTCAGTTCAAGGGAAAATAAAGAGCTTCAAGACTCTTTTAAAGGAGATCCTACACCTGCCCCCGTTCTTTTGGCCAGAGGCTTCATCGATTTTTTTTCTTTCAACCGGATATCTTTTCCGGAAATGAACCGGCCGATCTTTTCGGCCTCCGCTTTGAGATTGTCCATAATCTCACTTCCCAAGTTATAGAAGAGAAAATATTTGAAAAGGGGAGCGTCAAAATCCCATATTCCAATAACTTTGCCCTCGTGAAGAATGGTTGTTGTGGCATTTCCGGAGAGATCATAGACATGGCTGTAAATATTTTGATCGACGTACCTGTCCCTGTTTTTGTATCCCATGAGATAAGGATCCAAGCAGGGGAGGATATTTAAAGTCTTTAAGTTTTGAGTTTGTAGGGCCTTTATAGTGTTTGCTTGAGAGGAGAGAACAAAAAATTGGCCCTCAAGACCTGATATGTTTAATGTGCTCAGCTTGTCTTGAATCTCTTTTAATAATTCTCTCACTCGGCTTTTGGGAAATCCTGTCCACCAGGTTATATCGCTTTCGGTCACGGGTCCAAAATTTGTGATGTATTCTTTGATCACAAAAAGCTGTGCTTCTTTTTCATCGAGAGTGGTCATGTCTAAATCCGGATAGTATTCACCGAAGGGATAATAGGTGTGAAGACTGCTTTTCCATCCCGACTTTGGAGCCCCTTTGATTAAAAGACCTTGAAAGCACATCATCCGCACGATATACATCAGGGTGGGGATGGTGTCTATTTCTGTTTTAAGTTCTTTGAGTGTCAGTCCCCGATTCTTGAGGATATTGAGGATTCTTTTTGCGGCACTTTTGTACTCCATTTGTGTCAGCTTAAGATATTTCAAATGCTGATCTGTCAAAATTTTGGCATTTCTCTGTACGGCGGTAAAGGCGACGGGAAGCAAGTTTTTAGGGAGGATAAACATCGTCTTTCTCACAAAGGTCACCTTGGCCAGACTCTTTTTCAAATAGAGTTCTTCCCGGAGATTTTCTTTAGCAAATGAATTTGTGCGGGCGAGAAGAGAAAGATAGGGAGTTGTCACACTCGTGGCATGCAGCCCTCCGATATCCTTAGTTATCTGGATGATGTCGTCAATTTTTGAATCTTCAGAAAGATGCTGTTTGCTGAGGATGTAACGGTTGACAGCCTTGAGACTAAGTGAGTATGTATCTTCGGCCATAAAAGGTTAGAAAACGATGATGGATCTTAAGGATTCTCCCTTTCTCAGCAGATCGAACGCGGCATTGATGTCTTCTAGCTTAAATCTGTGTGTGACGATGGGTTCCAGCTGGATCTTGCCTGTCCGGACCATCTCGATGATCTTCGGGTAGTCTACGGGCCTGCATCCCAGGGATCCTTTGATTTCAATTTCCCGAAACATCAACCGTCCGGCATTGAGGGGAACACTGAGGTGTGTGTACCCGACCTGGCAGTGGCATCCCCCGGCTTTCACCGCAGCCATACCCAATTCAATGGTCTTGGGATTGCCGATGGCTTCTATTGAAATGTCGGCTCCTCCTCCGGTCAAGCTTCTTATCTCTTTGAGGATGGCCTTATCCTCTTTACCTTTGGCATTGATGGTGTGGAGTGCACCGAGCTTTTTAGCGATTTCCAGTTTATTATCTTTGATGTCGACGGCAATGACGGATCCTCCTACGGCTGCTGCGATCTGGACAACGTTCATCCCAACCCCACCGCAGCCAAACACCACCACACTGTCTCCGGGTTTGACCTGGGCTCTGTTTTTAACGGCATGGAATGGAGTGGAGATGGCGTCGGCGATGATGCTTGATTCTTCGAGGGGAAGTTCCTCAGGTAAATGCTGGCAGTCTTTGGCGGGGACCTTTGTGTATTCGGCATAGGCGCCATCTATATGATTGCCCAGCATGACCATATTGAAGCAGATGTTTTCCCGGCCGAGCCGGCAGTTGTCGCAGTGGCCGCACGAGAAGACGGGAGGGATAAGCACCCTATCACCGGCAGAGAAATTGGTCACTTCCGCTCCAACCTCTTCGACTATTCCCGAGGGTTCGTGCCCAAGAATCATGGGAGGTTTCTTGAAAGTCGGCACCCCGTGATCGACATAGTGGGCATCGGTGTTGCACACACCGCAGGCCGCCAATTTGACCAGAATTTCATGGGCTTCAATTTGCGGTGTTTCGACCTCCTCGATTTTAAGGGGTTGATTGGGTCCGTGGAATACTGCAGCTCTCATAATCATTTCTCCTTTAACTATTCAGGTTATTTATGTATATATGTAAGTATTTATTATAGTTCTTTTCACGATCAGTTTATACATAGGATTCAAGGATTCAAGGGATCTGAATCCCTTGCCTTCTCTCTCCGTCATGACAATTGGGGGCCCTTGAGCCCTCGAATCCTTTCTTACCTGTTTTTCCAGATAGGCGCTCTTTTTTCCATGAAAGCCTTTAAGCCCTCATTGGCGTCTTCTGTGGACATCAAGCTGTCCATATACAGTTTTTCTATCTTTTCCAGACCCTCCAGGAAATTTGTCTCCAGCCCCAGTGCCAGACCTTTTTTTGAATATTTGATCCCCACAAGACTCAACTCAGAAAAAGGCTGGATGAAGAGATCGAGCTCTGCGTCGAAAGTCTCGAGAGGAACGACCTTGTTGACCAAGCCAATGTTTTCGGCTTTTTCGGCCGTGATGACCTTCCCTGTGAGCAGGAGTTCCGCCGCGTGTTTCAGCCCAACGAGCCGGGGAAGAATGAGCAGGGCGACAGGTGGGATAACGGAGAGTTTGATCTCGGGCTGTCCAATCTTGAGGTTGTCGGCAGCAAAAATAAGATCGCAGAAAATGGCCACTTCACAGCCCCCACCCAGTGTCAGACCCTTGCAGGCAGCGACCGTGACGGCATCGATGTTTTGGAGGTTGCGGAATATGGCATGGAAAGTGTCCAGCATTTGCTCTACTTTGTCCTCTGTGTGATCGGTCACATCCACACCGGCTGAGAATGCTTTGTCTCCCGTCGAAGTCAGCACGAGAACTTTCACATCCGTGTTGCCTTTGAGAGAGAGAATTGCGTCATTCATGTCCTCCATGGTGGCGATGTTTAGGATATTGACAGGAGGACGGTTGATGGTGAGATACGCTTTGTCCCCGTGGATCTCAAAGAGAATGTTCTGGTCTATGTGTTGTGTCATATTGCCCTCTTCATATCACTTGATCCGCTTTCAAATCAAGGCTTATTCGATATTTTTTGTGCGAGTTCTTGTCCTTTTTGCGCATACTCTAGAGATTTTGTTTCGTTCCCGATTCGATTATAGAGGTCGGCCAGGAGAAAATATCCCAGGGGCAGGTCCTTATTATCGGGTTTCAACTCGATCCCCTTTTTTATCAGAGATATGGCCTCTTCGTATCTCTCCCCCCTGTTCAAATAAATCCTCCCAAGATAAAAATAGGCCAAGGGAAAATCAGGATTGATTTCAATAGTCTTATTCAGATAGGTTTCCTCGTCCAAAACCTGGTTAGTTTTCCTGAACAGCCGGGACAAATTGAAACTGGCCTTGAAGTGATTAGGGGAATTATCCAATTCCTTCCTGTAGGCCTCTTTAGCAAGAGATAGATCGCCCTTCTTTTCCAGAAGCTGAGCCAGATTAAAATGCGCATTGTTCATCTTGGGATTTATCTCAAGAACCTCGTAAACATGCTTTTCCGCGTTCACCAGATCTTCATTTTTCAGGTAAAGCATTGCCAGGGCAGCGTGCGAAGCCGCAGAGGCGTCATTGAGTGCCAGGGTTTCTTTATAATACCTTATGGCTTCTTCGTCTTTTCCCTGGATGACTTTCATGCCGGCAAGAATGAAAAAGAACTGTGAATCAGAAATCCCCTTTTCCAGATTTTCAATAATAAAGGCCTCTGCTTCGTCGAATTTTTCCATTCTCCTCAAGGCATTTGCAATGTTTATGATCGTAAAAGTGTCATCCGGCTTTCTGTCCAGAGCCTCCCTGAAATAGCGGATGGCCTCTTCATATTCCCCCTTTTTGAAGTAGACATTGCCAAGGGCGAAATAGGCATCGATGATATCCGGATCATCGGCAATAATCCCTTTTATGATCACTGCTGCTTCTTCGGCCTCTCCCTTCATACCCAACTCTCGGGCCTTAGAGAGCTGGTTAAACACATCTATCTTATCCTTCGGGTTGGCCAGCTCTTTCCCCTCGAGCGACGAGGAATCCGAAAACGAACCGATATATCCCAGTGCTGCAAGTTTTTCCATTGTCTCTTCATCGATCTTTGTCATATCCATCTCCAGGGCTCCCTGGCTATATTTTTCGATAAAATTGTTGGCATCCCTGGAAAGCCTCGATAGAACATCCGCATGCGATGCGGCTAAATTTTGGCCCTCATTTGGGTCCTCTATCAAGTCATACAGTTCCATTTCAGGGGCCAGGATCAATTTATACCTCTCATTCTGGACGCTCTTCAGTTCAGACCAGCCAAAATGAAAGCGGGGATAGAATGTCTCTGAATAAGCAAGGCCGCCTGTAGATTTATCTTGATCAAAGAATAGTGGCAGAAGGCTTTCCCCCTGAACCCGATCAGGAATAGGCAAATCTGCCATTTCCAGCACTGTGGGCAAAATGTCCGTCAAAGAAACAACTTGAGAAGTAGACAGGCCCTGAAGTTCGGGAAACGGCGTCACAAATATAAGAGGAACGGCTATCGCTTCCTGGTAAATAAAAAAACCATGAGTGCTCTCACGGTGTTCTCCAAGGCTTTCCCCATGATCTGCGGCGAAGATAAGAAAAGTATTATCTACTAATTTATTGCTCTCTAAAAAATCCCACAAACGGCCGAGTTGAGAATCTGTAAAAGCGATCTCTCCGGCATAAGGACGGTTGGGGTATTTTTTATCGAATGGAGGAGGTGGCTCATAGGGTGTATGAGGATCATAGAGATGGATCCAGGTGAAAAATTGGCCTCCTTTATTCTCTTCCAGCCAGGTGAGGGCTTCATCCATGACTTCATTGGCCGGCCGTTGAACACTGGCCAGAGAGATCCTCTGGAACTGGCTCAAGTCAAAATTATCAAAGTAATAATCAAATCCTTGATCTAAACCCCATTTGGACTCTAGGACAAAGGCTGCCACAAAAGCCGAAGTTTTGAAGTCTTTTGTCTTGAAGAGTTCGGCCATTGTGTCAAGCTCGGGGGGAACGAGAAATCCACCGTTATCCCGGACTCCATGATAGAGAGGAAGAGTTCCTGTGAAAATGGATGTGTGAGAAGGCAGAGTGAGCGGAGTCTCGGCGATACAGTTTTCGAACCTGATACCTCTCTCTGCAAAAAGATCTATGGTTGGAGTCTCGATCTCTTCGAATCCATAACAGTGGAGGCGGTCTGCCCGGAGAGTATCCACCGTAATAAAAATAAAATTGAAATCTTTGTCTTTTTTAAATGAAGAAAAAGAAGGACGTTTAGGCGCTAAGATCAAATACAATACAACAGCAGAAATAATAAAGAGAAAAGCGGCGGGAAAAAAAATCTTTAGGGATATGGGTTTTTTATCTCTTGTGTTTCTGTCCATGAAATAATTTTAACACAGATAATTTCCCAAAAAAAGAGGAAGGCCGCCTTTTAGCAGCCTCCCTCTGAGAGTTTCAGTTTCTGATATGTCGTTAGAAGAACAACCGGATTCCTAGACGGACACCTCTCGGATTTACTAAGCCATAAATATCATGCCCGTTTGGTCCTGGAGCTGAGGGATCATCCGGATTCCAGCTCAATCCAGCAATGGTTCCCCAAGAAGTGATCGTGTCGTCATTAAAGACATTGAAGATATCCAACATCAATCCGACGCGGTATTTGTTAGCCAAGGTGAATTTCTTCTCCAATCTGAGGTCCAGGTTCATCTGGTCGTCGTATCTCCGTGAACCACGCGGCTCTGTGAAGATGGTCTCTCTCCCCTGGTCCAAACTGAATCGTGCACGTCTTGTCCACGTGTTTCCTGATATGTAGCTGAAGTAAGCGTTGAAATGGATGTCCAGCGGAAATATATAGGATCCTTGTAACTTGATCATGTGAGTGGGATCCCAGGTCACATTGCCATTCGCATTGATCCAAGAGTTGGGGTTGTCCATCCCACCCCAGCCGACATCTGAACCAAAGTCGTTATCCAAGGTTCCTTTACATACTGAATAGTTATAAGAGGCGATGAGCCGCCACTTGTTAGAGAATCTCTTGGTGAAAGTTACCTGGAGGCCATCGTATGTGCGGAAAGAATCGTCCGGAATCCAAGGATCTCCTTTTTTGATGTTGGCTAGCACGTATTGATGTTCGACATCGGGTAAATTGTACACAGTGTAAGTGTCGCTGTTGAGTGGATCCGAAACAGTCATCTCTTCATACTGGGCAGCAGTATCATAGACATCTAGTATATTCTTCCATGTGCGATGGATGAAAGTGACACCAATGGATGCATTCTTGAAGAGCTCCCGTTCGATAGCAACGGTGTACTGATTCATGTAAGGATGTTTGATGTTATCGGCAAGAGTGACTTGCTGGTGTTCGTATCGAAAAAACTCAATCCAGTTCTCTCCATCATGCCTATACTCTACATAGTCACTCCAAGCACTGGCGAGATTTAAGCGGTCATATACTCCCGTATACATGGCTTCGGTGTACTGGCCGAAGTGGGCTTTAAGAACAGTTTTGTGTTCACCGAACATGTCCCAGGCAAAGCCCAATCTTGGGGCAATGCGGTTGGTTTTATACACGGCTCCAGAAATGCCTTTGACACTACCTCTCATCATGCTGAAGCGGGCACCTAAGTTCAGAGTTATGTTATCAATGATGGACCAAGCATCCTGAGCAAACCATTCGTTTCGGGTGTAGCCGGAGTTCAGGTCGTAACCCTCGTACTGATAGGCATAAAGGTAACCGTACCAATCATAGATATAGACACCGGCTCCGATCCCTTCTTCAAAACCCGTGTATTTCCATTGGCTCCTGGACCAGCCGTATTCGAATTCTGTCCCGAACTTGAAGTCGTGGTCTCCCATGATGAAGTCCTCGGCATAGTGGGAGATGGATGCGTTGACCTGAGCTCTTTTGCGGTCAGCCCAATACTGCCAGTTGGTGTTATTATACCACTGCCAATCCTCTGTACTCCAGACTGCTGTGGTGGTTGCATCATCTATCTGAGAGAGCAGGTAGTAATATCCAGTAAAGAAAGACCCTTTCATGTCAATAAACGTTTTGGGGCTCAAGATTGTCGTCAGGTTGAAGTTTGCGAGCCACTCATCAGATGGCTGTTTTACACAAGTCTCAGCAGTGGGATGTGTGGTGCCTGACTGTCTGTTTATGCCGAAGTACCCATCGTATTCTAGATAGGCCATAAGGCTGAAATTGGAGCTGATCTGGGAAGAGATTTTTGTGATAAACCGCGGTTGCTTGTAAACTCTGCCATCGGGATCCAGAAATCCTGCAGCTTTTGCCTTGGACACATACCACTGGGCGCCAATGAAAAACCAGGTTTTATCCTTGGCAATAGGTCCGCCCAAATGAAAGCTGGTGTCCAACAATCCATAGGTAGGAGACGAGAGATCGGGAAAATCATCGATGTAATCCTGGTTGTTTTCTGAACCCCAGAATCCCTTCTTGTTATCCTGGAAGATGAACTCGGCATGACCTTCGAAATTGTTTCCACCTGATTTAGTGATCGTGTTGAAGATGACCCCCGTAAATGCGCCGTATTCGGCATTCAGTCCAACTCCCATGATCTTGGCTTCCTCAATAATATTGTAATCGAGGAAGGACCAGGCCGAACCCAGTTCTGGATCAGATACATCCACGCCATCGATCCGGTAAGCAATGCCTGTGCTTTCTGATGCTCCGTAGGCCACACCTTGAGTGACTCCAGGTGCAATGTTTACTAGGCCAGGCACAAACTGAGTAGAGGGGATGGCCCGGAGAATTTCATCCGTTAATGTCACGGATGCGGTTTCCGAGGTCTTTACATCTACAGTGGGAGACACAGCTATGACAGTGATTTCCTCTTCGATTGTTGAGAGCTTCATTGCCATATCGACGGTCAGCCGCACGGTCGTTGTTACTCGGATATTTTCCCGTACCATAGTAGCAAATCCATCGAGCTTGGCCGTGACCGTATAAAGTCCCGGGGGAAGAGCTGGAAATCTGTATTTGCCATTAGGCCCGGTTATAATGCTGCGGTCACCCATCAATTTTTCACTCGACAGTGTGACTTCAACTCCGGGAAGCGGAGTGTTGTCTTCATCATTGACCGCACCGACTATAGCACCCGTTTGACTCGACTGGGAGAATACGAGCGGGGAAAGAATAAAAAGAAACACAACAAATAATAACAATAATTTACTTTTCATTTTACCTTCATAAATTTGTTTCCTTTTTTCCTAAAGCTTTTTTTTTGATATTTTTTTCGTATTTTTCACCTTCCTTATTATGTTTGCTCGTATAATATCTTTTTAATCCTTTGAATAACAAGCAATTTTTGTGCCATTCTGTAGTTTATATTTTCTCGAGAAAATCGGAACTGCAGGGGAAAAAAAGTCTTCAAAAATTCGGATTATCCAAATCTTTGGGTGAGATCTCTCTCTAAGGGCCCTGATGAGGAGCTTGAGATTGTGCCGCGCTTAAATTGCAACCTTATTTAGATTTTGCTATTAATAATAGTAGAGAGAACATGAAAAAACTCAGCATTATTTTCCTTGTGATTTTTTTCTTTTTTACATCTTTAAGAGCCGATGAGGCTCTTTCTCCTGAGCACAAGGACTGGCTTGAACTCGTCTCTCCAATCATCACCAAGATCGAACAAGATGTTTTTTCAAAATTGAAAACACAAAGGGAAAGGGCCACGTTTATTCAAATATTCTGGAAACAAAGGGATCCGATCCCCGAGACTTCCAAGAATGAGTTTTATCAGGAGTATATGAAAAGAGTTCAGTTTGCAGATTTCAATTTTGGCCGCCAAACTTCGAAAAAAGGAAGCCGGACAGAGAGAGGGTATTTTTACATTCTGCTCGGCCCCCCTATTGACAGGCAGATGTACACCACTCATTCCGACCTCATTCCTCTGGAGATGTGGCTTTGCAAGGGTGAACAGGAATACGGTGTGCCTCCTTATTTTTATCTCATCTTCTATCAACCCCAGAGCATTGGAGAATTCCGCCTTTATTCACCGGGAATGGAAGGGCCTGAAAAACTGATCTCTCCGTCTCAGTACTCCAGAGGGACGAACCGGACACAGGCCCATCAGATAATAAAACAAATCTCCGGAGAACTTGCGGGTGCTTCATTGAGTTATCTTCCGGGAGAGGCAAGTTTAGGAGTGACATCTTTTTCTTCAGATACCATTATTTCCAGCATCCATTCTCTGCCTGAAAAAAAATTCTCTGATTCCTATGCACGAAATTATATCTATTACCAGGATTATGTAGAAACCGATTACAGCCACAATTTCTTAGAAAGCACAAATAAGGTCAAAATATTCAAAAACTCGGGACAATTCTATATCCACTGGACTCTTGAACCAAGCAAGATCAATTTCGCTTTTTATGAGGACAGATACTATTCTTCCTTCCAGTTGAACATGCGAATCGAAGATAAAACAGGAAACCTCGTGATAGAAAAAGAGGATGAGATCCCATTGAATGTCAGCCCCGAAAATTACCGGCAGCATGACCGGAGTTTGTTCGCGTTTCAGGATATTTTGCCTATCATACCTGGAAACTTCAAGATCTTTTTCCTTCTGAAAAACAAAACAACCAAAGACTTCTCTTCATTTCAAACAGAAATCTTTGTTCCGGAAGTAAAAAGCGGGCCATTCCTGGGGAATGTCCTTCTTTATCAAGATACAAATCAGACCAAAAAAGACAAATTGAAGGCCTTTTCTTTCAATGGAAATCAATACCTTTTTAATGCCCAAAACAACTTTCTCTCCCAGAATAAGATCGGCATGTACAGCCAGATCCACTATCTGAACAATAAAGAAAATCAATCTGTTGTATTTGAGATATTCAATGTCAATTCAGACTCTGCAGTCCACAGTCTAAAAAAATCTC